>Ga0209536_100014221_pt1 | contig 11444 bp, 6 predicted proteins | sample DeeMarSeWOR28_12_FD_187461 | JGI IMG/M metagenome (GOLD analysis project Ga0209536, IMG submission 187461) | Marine sediment microbial communities from White Oak River estuary, North Carolina - WOR-2-8_12 (SPAdes) (version 2) | ecosystem: Environmental > Aquatic > Marine > Intertidal zone >... | reverse complement strand
CAAAGAGTAAATATTCTATTTTTTGTCTGCAGGTGACGTGAACGGCGAGGGTAGCGGCTCGATGGCCGTGGCGGCCTTTGTGACATCGTTGTTCCCGAATATTCCAGCATTAGTCAGGTCGCGATGCATCAGGAAAGTCGTCGTTCCCTCTGTCGCCTGTGAGTTACGGACAATAGCTCTGCTGACCGAATCAAGAATAATCGCCGCATGTGCTTCTTCTGAATTGGGCTGACGACCGCGAAAGCTATCGATTACTACCCGGCTGGTATTTTCGCACCACAGAGCACTCGTATAATACTCCGGCCCCACGGCATCCCAGCGTATACCAATCTGATGTAAGGTCAATCCGTTTGCTCCGTGGCAAAAAATCCCGGCCAGCTCGTGTCGGAAGATAGCACACTTTGGATCGTAGGCAGGCCGCAGGTCGACATTGCCGCCGTAGGATGTGCTGAGCGGGCCTTTGCTGACATGCAGGCGCAGTTGATTAAAAGTTACATCCTCGATCCGGCCTGGCTGCTGTGCCCATATAAGGGCACCGCTTTCGCTATGAGCTGATATGTTCGAGAAAGTGATATTCTTTATCCGGCCTAACTTCGTGATCGATTCCCGCTCCGGTAGGGCTGAGATATGAATAGGTTCGCCCTTGCCCCACCAGTGCCCGGTATGCAGCCGGGTTTGAATGATAATGTTGTTGAACAGCACGTTCTCGATAGACCCCTCCTGGCGGACAAAAAGGCCGATCCCGCGATTCGAGTCGCGAATCACCAGATTCTCGAAAACGCAGTTTCGGATGGTGTTCATGCCGTAGCCGAGGCGGACACCGGCCGAGCGGGAAGACATTGTGCAGTTGGATACCGTGACATTTTCGCAGAAACCTGGATTGCGGCTGTTGACGCTGGTCACACAAATCGCATCGTCGCCGCAGAGCAACTCGCAGTTGGCGATGTGTACGTTGCTGCATGTTTCGAAGTGGAAACCATCATTATTGGGAATGACGGGATTGTTTATTACCTTTACGCCGTCGACATCAACGTTCACACAATCAGCGAAATTTAACGTCCAGCAGGGAGCATCTTTTAGCACTACGTCCCGCATTGTTATATCTTTGCAATTATAAAAAGCTACGAGTCGGTTCGGTCGCGAGCCATAGGTCACCGGGCCGTCGGAAGTGCCGAACTTTGGAGACATGAAGTCCTCGCCCTGTCGCGTAAAACGTCGTTCGAAATCGTTTGAGGCGGTTCGAGGCTGATCGAGATGCATGAATGTGTCGCCGCGTCCATCAATGACGCCTCGCCCGCAAATCATCATATTTTTGGCGTTTCGTGCCCAGACAAGAGGGCGTCTTCTGCCGTCCACCTGGTAGTCGGCAACAAGTTCGCTGCCCAGAAGGAATGTGCCGGTTTCGAGCTGGAGTGTAATGTTGCTTTTAAGCTCGATTGGGCCGGTGCGATAGATTCCCGCCGGGATGAAAATTGTGCCGCCTTTTTGCTCAACACATGCCGTAACGGCCTTTTGAAATGCGCCTGTATTCAGTGTGTTTGCGTCACCGATTGCACCGTGGTCGAGGACATTAATGACTGCAGCCGCCGTATGCCCGGCAAAGAGTGCGGAGCAGGCAAATCCAAAAGCCAGCCAACAGTTAATCCTGTCTTTTGTCAATTTCATTTTCTGTGTCCTTTGAAATGCATGGTTATTCCTTATACTCGATTGCAACAACCGAGACGATTTGGTCTGGAGCCTTCTGCGGGACATGAATTAACAAAACATCTGGCCCATTCTCGATTTTCAGTGATTTTTTGTCAGTATCGGCAATTAAATATGCACGTGTTACATTCAGGCTGCCGGTTGGTAGTTCGAGGGTTCCGTCCTGAGGCCACTGAAATACATGGGCATAAAGCTTACCGGGCTTTTTAGTGAATCTGCCCCAGTCAGGTCGCTCGAACGGACTGGCGATTGTGCCATAAATAGCTTCACCGTTTACAGCCATCCACTGGCCGATGGTTTGCATGGATTCAATGCTCTCTTGGGGAATTGAGCCGTCTCCTTTCGGGCCGATATTTAGAAGATAGTTTCCGCCCTTCGAGACTATATCGACGAGGTTACGGATGAGTGTTTCAGGCGATTTCCATGCATGGTCGTGTTCGGAATATCCCCAGGTCGTGTTCATCGTCATACAAACTTCCCAATCGACGCCGGGGATTCCGGTGGATGGTATGGTCTGCTCGGGCGTGGTAAAATCACCCTGCTCCGGCTTCCAGGTTCTGAGTCGGTCCACAGAATCATCTTTCTCTATATGCGGAATGTGATAGAGACGGTTGTTCGAAATAATTGTTGGCTGGAGGTTGCGTGCCATTGCCATTAGCTCATCAGACTTCCAGAACGGCCCCTCGTTGCCCTTTTTCGAATAATCCCACCAGATGATATCGACGGTGCCGTAGTTCGAGAAAAGCTCTCGTGCCTGATTGTGAAGATAATCGACATAGATATCATGGTTGCGAGGGCCGTTCGGAGATGGCTTGCCCTTGAGCGGATGGGGCAACTGGTCGGCTTTGAAATAGTCGTACTGGGGATGATGCCAGTCTATAACGGAATGATAAAATCCGACCTTCAATCCCTCGCTTCTGACAGCATCCACTATCTCTCGGCATAGGTCACGACCGATAAGGTCATGAGCATCGTATGTAGTGTGTTGAGAATCGAACAGGCAGAAGCCATCGTGGTGTTTGCTGGTGAAGACCACATATCGACAGCCTGCCTGACGGGCGAGTTTTGCCCATTCTTGGGCAAAGCCTTCTTTAGGACGAAAGAGCGGGACCGCCTCGTGGGCATATTCCCATGTATCGGCGCCGACTCGCTGCTGGATCCATTCCATGCCACCCCGCTCGCCGACTGGTTTACCTTTCCATGTCCCGCCAAGACCAGAGTAGAGGCCCCAGTGAACGAACATGCCGAAGCGGCTTTCCCGCCACCACTGCATCCGGACATCTCGCTGATCTTTTGTTTCAGTATGAGGAGCAATTTTGCCGGTAGTATTTTCTTTGGCACATACCGAAGATATAAGTATCAGTCCGAAAGCCGTCACTGAAAGAACCAACAGGATTGACTTTATTTTTATCATTTTGATATCCCTTTCATTTTCGTAATCTGCTAACTCTTAGAGCAGTATAAATAATCCTTACATTAAATACACTTCTATAAGCTCCAAATCTTGTACCTTAGAAGCGAACACACGCTATATCTTCACTTTTACTCGCGTTCGGTCTGCCAGGGCTGCGTGTAGTCGGGAAGCTCGCCGGCTTTGGGCGTGGCCATGGTAATGGGCATTTTGATGGGTATTTCCTCGGATCCACGAACAACCCTGCCCAGCTTTTCTCTGGTTGCTCGAACAGGCTCAGTGACAAGCTCTGGGACACTATAGGTCCAAAGGCATGAATCATAATATGTCGGATCTTTCTGGGGCAGTCGTATCGGTTTGTGTACCTTGCCGCTTTTATCTATGTATGCGATATATGTCCTGGTGAAAACGCCGCTATTTCTTTTACTGCTGAAGACGATCCATCGGCTGTTACTTGAGAAGCTATGCCAGCTTTCGCTTTCGCTGCTGTTGATATCGAGCCGGCGATATTTATACTGGCCAGTTTGTTTTGCTACTTCGAGGTCCATCATATATAAGTCGCTGCTTTGTCTGTAAACGGGAAAGCAGCCGTAATCGCACATACAGAAAAGAAGCCAGCGGCCGTCCGGGCTGATTCTCGGTAAAAGGATACTCAGGCCGGTATCCTCTGCTGAAAGCACTGTTTCCAGCGGGCCCCACTGATCGCTGTCAACGTCGTAACTGGTGCGGACAAGATCGTATTTGATTTGATCATAGGCTTCAGGGACGACGGTCTTATCCGACCAGGTCACCGGAGCGCTGCAGAAGTACAAGTACCGACCGTCGGCGGACCAGGTCGGGTATGTTTCGAGCCGGTCTTTTTTGACAAGATTCGGTGCGGTCTTTACGCTTTCCGATTCGAGAATGTAGTAAGATATCAGAGAATCGAAGTCCAGCACATCCCGGACCTCGCTTGCAGCCGAATGAAAGATTTGCCTGACTTTATTTACAGAAAATGCGGCAAGCTTTCCGCTTGGATGCCAGGATGTATATCCGAACTTTGTTCCAATCTTTCGTACATTGTCACCTTCGACCAATAAAGCTGAACTGCCATAAACCGCGCCGCGGATACCTATGAGTACCTTATCGGTACGATTTGAGCAAAAAGTGTGGCAGTTCACACAGCCGTGTTTGAAATATTCGTTATTTAATATAGTTGATTCGTTAAAGCTACTAAGATTACGCTGATAGATGCCAATATCTCTCCATGTGCTATGGCCCGGCCGAATCCTTCGATATACGAGGTAAGTATCAATGTCCTCGGCTGCAATCCGGGTGGAGATAGTCTTAAATCGAGACCACCCGGCATTTTCCTCTTCAGAAGATGATGCCCCGGTATCGGATTTAACATATATATCTATTTTGAGCTGCTGGCCGCGGTTCAAATTCAGAAGCTCATGCCAGGCCTGCTTCGGAATTATAATTGTAGGTTTCCGGCTGAATATCTCAATCGGATGTCCTTTATAGGAGTGTATATTGACGAAATAACCTGTGCCATCTTGTCTTATGACAAAGTTTAGAGGAGCGATGTTAGGAGGTATTACACAATTGTTATAATCCGGCTGAATTTTTGCCGGCCGGTCGATGAAGCTGGATTGTGTAATTGTGACTTTTCTGCCGCGACATGAATAAAGCAACGAAACAATCATAACGGCACATATGATTGTTGTGTAAATGAATTTTGCATTTCCGGTTTTATGTATTATAGCTTTCATACGTATATTCATTTGAGTCATTTATTCGAGTCTGAGAGGATACGGGGTATACATACAATAGTAAAAATAAGTGTTGCGATATTTTTTTGATAGCTCTTCGGAAGCTGCCTGTTTGTTTCCACCGTAATCATCCCTGAGAATCCCGGAAAAGTCTTCAAACTGTCGACGCTTTTGAGGACTTAACGTATAACCGTTTAGATTGAGAAGTTGTCCTTTTACGTATATATAGATAACGGCTGCTTCTTCATAATGTTTGGGTAGTTCGCGATAACCGAAATCCTGTAAACGCTCAAGATTCTGGACAAGTTTTCCCAAATTCTTGTTTAACATGTACCAGGCCATCAAATATTCAAACGCCATGTGATTTTGACTGTTCCTTTCCAAAAGCCATAAAAGAGTTTTCTCTTTGTAGAGGTCGTATAGGGGGACATCCTTGTCCAGGCACAAAGAGCGAAGATGTTGAATGTACTTGTCCCCGGCCAGGTCCGGGTCGTTTTGGAGACGGTCGAGATAGTTATTTGCCCACTCAGCATGAAAAAGAGTTTTACTAAGCGCGCCGAGATATATTTTAGCGGATCCCAAATTACCCTTGACCATATTGACCAGGGCCAGTTTCCGCAATACCATGGGACGACTGCCAAGTCCTTCGAGACATTCAGTCAGGGAATTTTCAGCCATGTTCACAACACCGAGATCTATAAAAACGTCGAAGACCTGCCAGTGCATCCATTTATATTTCTTGTCAGATAGAATCAGGTGATCCGAATTTTGGGGCCAGCTGAACATGTCATAGCCGAGTCGGCCTAAATGATACAAAGCCCTGTTGACTGCGTGAGCAACAAAGGGATCTTTAGGATTGTGCCGAGCGGACATAAGTAATTCCGGCCACATTTTGTGGTAAGCATAGTAATCAACTTTAAAACGGATTCTAAGATCTTCTTTGCGAGAAAAGAAAACGATGCTGCCTGCGATAGCAAGCAAAAGCAGCGATTCGACAGCCCATTTGAGCTTTGGTGAGTGCTTATACCAAGAGATCGTCTTTGATTTCTTTCGTTGCTTTCTTGAGGATCGTTCTCTTACAGCATAAATTTTTTCCCAAAGTATGTGCAAAAGACCGAATACAAGAAGAGTCAAAGGTGGGAGTAGATAAAGAATGTAGACTATTGTCACTTCTCTTTTCCGAGCTTCATAATATAGAATTTTCCAGGAAAAAGGTAACGAGTTGCAAAAGGCATCGAGAATACTAACCCGGAAGATAATAAGGCCTATTATGTACGGAACAGCAGCAGCGGATAATAAATAAAATAAAGCTATCTTCCACCGGAACCTGAAAATCAATTCATAAATTGCACAGACAATTGCAAAAAGAAGAAATGTCCCGCCGGCAAGATAATACAGGATTACGGACAAAAATAAAAATATGCCCAAACAGCTAAAAAACATAGTCCGCGATAAAGTTACTTTCAGGTATAGACATGCGAAAAGTAACGCAATCAATAATGCCATTGTTGTAGGAAAGTGGTAGGCATAGCGTGTGTAGATAACGAGCAGCAGTACCGGCAAGAGATAGCAAATCAAACGAATTCGCGCTAATTTTGCTGCTTTCAACAGATAGTCCATACAAATACTGAGCAGCCAGGCCTGCAAAGTCACAACAAGAGCGCCGGCCCAGGAATAATAGAAGAATTGAGACAAAAAAGCTGATAGATATTCGACAGGGCCGCCCGGGTATGACAGAAACGTCTGGAAAAAAGCCCAACCTTTGTAAAAGACCGGGAAATTTGTAATTAAGCCGGCCCCATGATATATCAGCTTCATATCAATATAGAGCCAGAGATACAGATAAAAAAGAATAAAAAAGAGGATGCTTTGTAGCAGCCGCCCCAGGCTCTGGCTTGAAGATTTTCCAGGCGAATTCGACATCACATTCCTATGCTACATAATCCGGGATTTCCTATACACATTTCACTGAAAAATCCTGTGCCCATCAAGTACTATAGTATCAGGATTTCATTTCAATTTCACTGATTTTTTGAAGAAGACACACGGTAATCGATAATAATACCATCGGCCAAAAGTTGATTAGCCCGGCGTTCTTTTTTTGCTCCTGGCGGCACCTGAACGAGCACCAATGCCTGGTCCGGTTCGAGAGTCAAACGATGGCCGCTCTTTGCATTACGGATGACGAAATCACCGGTAACCAAATCATACAAGTCAACACGCCCAGCTAAATGCAACGTGATAGTTCGGGTTTTTTGGAATGGATTATAGTAAAGATGAGTTGGGTAAGCAGGTCGATGAAACCAGTCCGTAGCCAAACAGTTCCAGCGCAGTATACCCGGCACATCGGTCAAATCGACAATCCCTCCGAGAAAACCGACATGATTACCCATGTACAGCGAAAGATTGTAGGCACTGTTTCCGAACCATTCTGAACGTTGAGCAAAATATTCCTCGGGATCTACCGGCGAAAGTCCCGGATTCCACCCCAGCAGCACCGGATCGCCGGTTGCGTATGGGCGTAAGGTACGATCCGGACTGGGATCCCAGGATTTGAGACCTTCGTAAAAGAGATGATTTTGCGGATCCCACTTAGCCTTCCATTCGGCATGGTCCTGATGATTCGCGTCCAGCCCTTCGCCCTGGAGCAATCGTGCAGAATTGGCTGCGTTTAGGGCGTAACGTGCAATGGCACGCGCATAACGCTGGTCGTAACGAACGACGGGAACCAACCAGGCCGGTCCCTGCAGCGAGCCCATCGTGAACGCGTAGAAGCCATCGTCGCCCCAGCGTGCTCCGTCCAGGCCGTCACAGGTAATGTCACCGAATCGCATGCCGCGAGTTATGCGCCACGTATGACGATTCGGATCGCCGTCGCCGAACCACGCCAACAGGATGCGATCGATATCGATTTGCGGCCCGTCCATGGTGTTCAGACGTGCCGCGGCGAGCGGGCCCATAACGTGTGTCATTTCATAGCGTCCGGGATTCTCCGAATACCATTGTATGGTTGCTCTGGCGCAGGCGACCATGTCCTTGTCCGAAGTCAATTTAGCGCCAACCAGCAGCATCCAGGCTACACTTGGAGCATGACCCAGCCGATTCATCGGCTCGTTACGGCCGCCCGGTTTATTATTCTCAAAATCCCAACCGAGCACATCATAGTCCGGCCGGTCCGGGCAGCCCAAGCCGCGAGCGATTTCAAGGAATGCTTTAGCAGCCGTTATTGCCTGATGCTTTAATTGTGCATCATCAGGATATTGTGCCGCCAGCATCGTTCCAACGACAGCGTTCCAGTAACCGTAAATACCTGAATGAACCACGGGCGAACGTTCTCCCGCAGCTTGGCGATAGAAACCATGCTCCGGATCGTACCATGCCCTGGAACGAGAGACATAATCGACGCCGCGGAAGTTCCTCGGATCGAGTCCCGCCAATCTCGCACCGACCACTGCTGACAGGCATGAGATTCCTTCTCTTGCGATTTTTGATCCAACGTAAGACTTCATGCCGAACGCGACATCGTCCGCCTTGATTTGGACGACGGGAAAGCTATCGCCGGCGGCATTTGGATCAAGTACGCGCTCGTAGTAGAACCTGGATACAGAACGCCAGTCCCGAACCGCCAGAGGCTCCGGCAAACGAGGCATACATTCGGCCGCAGCGATAGTTTTCTGGGCCGTGCTTTTTGTTGATACATTGCCGGCCTGAGCGAATGTTACGGCCAGTGTCAATACGATTAGAATGACTGTTGTGGTTTGTATTGATGTTTTTTTAGTGATCAACTCAAATCCTTTTTTCAAAGCTCTATTTCAATCTGCGCATTACTCCGATCAACAGTAATTCCCAATGACTGGAACCATGGAAACAAATCACGTCCCATTGCAATGCTAAGTACAGCTACGCTGTCGTCCGCCGTGTATTTCTTAATCTTCTCCGGCGTGGCAAGTCTGCGCTTGGTCTGGAAATAACGTGCTACAATGTCTGGCTTTTCCTTTCGTAACTGTTCGAAAATATACATTGGTTTTGCCATGCGCACTGCATGCGGAACATCTTTGCCGTTCGCCAGATCATATTTGGTCATATCTTTGTCGTGCTTTCCTGCACCACGTAACCAGCCGGCAAGAGTTGAGTCGGCATCTTCGGTCAGTCCCATCTTACGGCCAACCATGATACCAACATAAGTGGCAATCCCCTCGTTCCACATCGGTTCGGTGAACGGATGCACCCAGGAATGGGTAGATTCGTGAGAGACAAGCTCGACCATTCCATATTTCTTCTCGGGAAAGTTGCCCCACCATGCCGCAAGCCCGATACTCGAACCGGATGAAAATCCTCCGCCGCCGGTCGGCAATAGAATCAGATTGGTCAGCATACCTTCCGAGGGCGGCACACCCATGACGTCTTGTAAGACCGGAAAGCACCGATCGTATACGGCATAAATCGCATCGGCATGGGATTTCATGTAATCGGAATACTGAATGGGAAGCCTTTTACGTTGAGTCTTATTTTCAGGCATCTGATTTCTGGGGCGGCGTTTAGGATCTACAGGTTTATTGGCAGTGATTTGTTTAAGCAGAGGCTTCCACCAAGTGTCATTGATAGGATCGCTGGCGTCCGGCTTGCGTCCACTGAGAGAACGAGAGACAACTACTAAATATCCTTTACCAATACGCCGCCTTGCCATTACATTACGATCTTTAGCATCCTTAACTAAAACTTCCCAATTGACGGATTCGTCAAGCTTAATGATCTTGGGGGAATAACTTTTAATCTCCTCTCCTTCCAGAATCGAACATCCTCTTAAGGGCTTGGTTGCTGATTCGTTAACAAACTCGGCACCTAAGTGTTTTGTCAATGCATTCAGCCTGTAATTCGGTTCCTTGCGGAACAAAGCATAATCCCCTAAAACAACTACTCCGCCGCCATTTGTGAGAAATTTCTCTATCGTTTCGATATCTTCCGGCAGATAGGGACAAGGTGAAGAGCCCGACTGGAGGATAAGAAGATTGACATTATTGAAATCATATTTGTGCAATGTGCCCCAGTTTCGGACGTCGATACCGTTTTCAGCCACATAGTTTCTGCCGAACCTTCCGTCAAAGTAGAAGGTGAATTCATGCGAAATATCCGTCACGCAGTGGATACGATTCGATTGAGCAGTAGAAACCGAACCAGCAAATAAATTCGCCTGGCATAAGCAAGCCAGGACCGCGGAAATAATTATTTTGTGTATTCTTTTAATCATGCTGTTGTACAACAGGTGGTTTTTCATGAGTACAGTTCCTTCATTCTAAGTAGGTCTTCGGCGACAAGTATATTGTTTTAGACATAGATAGCAAGAAAACAGTAGTTCAACCGCACACAGAAACTTATCTGGAAAGTTTTTCTACATAACGATACAATTATCTTAGTTTCGTCAATCTGCTAATGAAACTCGCTAAAATCGAAGGGAGTAAAAATGAGAGACATACAAAAATCGAGTTGTGGTAACCGAAATATTCAGCATATATTTCCGGGACTCATTATCATTTTTATATGGAGTAGTTTAGCTTCTGCTCAAATCGCTGTCGATGGGCGCTACTGGAAATATAATGACCGACGTGTAATGTTACTCGGCGGTTGGAATCACGGCCATAATCCGTTTATAGATCACGACACCGACAACGACAAAGATAATCAGGGTGTCAGTACTCCCGCACAAATTAAAAACGCCATGGATGAATTAGTTGCCGCAGGCGGGAATTATCTTCGCTGCGTACTTGATCCGGGGATGGCAGCGGGAGTACAGGGATTTGATTTTTGTACCGAATCAGGAAATAAGTACGATCTGAATAAAATGACTGGCCCGTTCTGGGAACGCATAGAGATGTTCATCGCCGAAGCGAAGAAACGCGACATCATCGTTCAGATAGAAGTCTGGGATAGATTTGATTTGATTGATGGTAGTTGGGGAGGCTGGCCTGTCAGTCCGTGGAATCCGAGAAACAACATAAACTACACGACAGCATCATCCGGATTAGCAGAATCGTACCGCTCATATAACGCCCATCCATTCCTTGAAGGAATTCCGGGACATCCTGAATATGAGAACGCATCGGAATCCAGAAAGCAGAAATATGACCTGGTCCGAAGTTATCAGGATAAATTCATCGCTAAACTTCTTTCAATTACGCTGGAGTACAACAACGTGCTTTATTGCATGAACAATGAAACACATGCAGATCCTGCATGGGGCGAGTACTGGATGAAGTTCATCGAAGATAAAGCAAGTGCCCGGGGCAAGAGTGTATCAACCACGGATATGTTCGACGATGTCTTCAGAGCTGAAAGCTCTCGAGGATTGACTTATCAGCTAAGCAATCGTGACAAATACGACTATATCGATATATCTCAGGCAAACAGCAGGCATGCGGACGAAGCACACTGGAACAAGGTAAAATGGATAGCGGATGCAGCGAAGAAAATGGATCCTCCATATCTGCTTCACATGACCAAAATTTACGGCAATGACCTCGCCCTGAGCGGCAAACCCTGGAGTAACTTCAAGCCGGGGGATTCCGACAACGGAATCG
>Ga0209536_100014220_pt1 | contig 11444 bp, 9 predicted proteins | sample DeeMarSeWOR28_12_FD_187461 | JGI IMG/M metagenome (GOLD analysis project Ga0209536, IMG submission 187461) | Marine sediment microbial communities from White Oak River estuary, North Carolina - WOR-2-8_12 (SPAdes) (version 2) | ecosystem: Environmental > Aquatic > Marine > Intertidal zone >... | reverse complement strand
CTGCTCTGGCCTTTCATCCGCTACTACCAGGGCAAGCACTTTGGCCACCGTGGTGTTTATCCCAAGAAGATGGTGGCGAACAACGGCCTGCGTCAGACCTCGAGTGCGTGAAAAGCCTGACGATGTGAGACAAGGAGAAACCGAGATGTCCAAAATAGAGATGTCCAAGAAAGATGGAAAGCGTTCCGATAAAGCCCAACAGGTCGTCGAAGGATTCACCGGCAAACTGAATCGCCAGGCCGTCCTTTCATTTGGGACCTGCGTGCACTGCGGATTATGCGCCGACTCCTGTCACTACTATCTGGCCACCGGTGATCCGAAGATGACACCCGCCTACAAAGCGGACCAGGTGCGACATCTGTACAAGAAGCATGTCGATTGGATGGGCCGCGTGGCTCCCGGCTGGGTGGGCGGCAGTGATCTCCAGACCGACGAAGATCTCGACAAGATGAAGGATGTCGTTTTCGGTAGCTGCACCATGTGCCGCCGCTGCACCGTGAACTGCCCCTTTGGCGTGGACAAAGCGTTGATGATGCGGTTCATGCGGGGGCATTTGACGCGCGCCGGTGTCGCTCCCCAGGGAGTCCTGGATGTGAACAAGGACCAGTGGGAGATCGGTAACCAGATGGGCGTATCCCAGGAAGACTATCTTGAGACGCTGGAGTGGTTACAGGACGAGCTGCGGGCTGAAGTGGAAGACGACACCGCCGAGATACCCATCGACAAAGAAGGAGCGAACATCGTTTTTGTCGTCAACCCGCGGGAAATCAAGTACGCGCCGTTGTCCCTGTTGGCCGCAGCCAAGATTTTCTACGTCGCCGGCGAAAACTGGACCATGCCGTCGGTGGGTTGGGACAATACCAACTTTGGACTCTTTTCCGGGTTGGACGATTTGGGCGGCCATATGGGCAAGCTTGCCTTCGATCAGGCCGAGAAACTGGGCGTCCAAAAGATGGTCATCTCCGAGTGCGGACATGGATTCCGGTCGACCAAGTGGGAATCACCCAACTGGGCCAAAATGGACCTCGAGTTTCCCATCGAAAGTTTTCTCGAGACCATGGTCGACTACGTCAATACCGGCCGCATCTCCCTGGATCCCAGCCTGAATCCCGATCCAGTCACCTACCACGATCCGTGCAACCTGAGCCGCAGCTCGGGCATGACGGAGGAGCCGCGATTCCTCTTGAAACGCTCGTGCATGGATTTCCGGGAGATGTACCCCAACCGGGCCGACAGTTTCTGTTGCTCTGGTGGTGGTGGGGCCATGTCCATGTCCGAATATGCGCCACGACGGTTGGAGGTGGCCAAAGTCAAGGCTGATCAAATCAAAGAGACCGGCGCCAAGGCAGTGGCCACGGCATGCCACAACTGTGTCGACGGTTTGGCTGACCTGATCAAGCATTACAAGATCAACATCCCGGTCAAGAACGTCTGTGAGTTTGTGGCCGACGCCATCGTCATGCCGGCCGTCGAGAAACCGGTCGAAGTTCCTGCCGTGGAAGTGTTCGCCGAAAAGACGGTGCTGGTTGTCGACGATGAGCCCGATGTGGTCACCTTCCTGACTACCTTCCTGCAGGATCAGGGCTTCAAGACCTTGTCCGCTCGAGACGGCGACGAGGGCATGCAGTTGGCCAAGGAGCACAGGCCCGACCTGATCACTCTCGATGTCACCATGCCCGGTAAGTCGGGGATTTCGGTTTACAACGATCTGCGTAAGGATCCCGAGCTGGATCACATTCCGGTCTTCATCATCACGGGTGTGGTCGAGTTCCGGCAGTTGATGTACCACCGAAACATGGAGGCCCCGGAAGGTTATATGGAGAAACCGATCAACAACGATGTGTTGCTCATGCAGATTAGACGTATCCTGGGGGCCGAAGTTAAAGTCGCTTCATAGATTCCGTCCGGCCGGAGTCACGGGTTGTTCTCTCGCCCGCCACCCGCTGGCTCCGGTCCCATGAATGGGAAAATTTGCCATGGAGTGTGAATCTCAACAAGTTGGCCGGCACGAATGGGACCTGAACATCCCTCCGGAGACGCTCTTCGATGAGGCGCCGTGTTTCATTACCGTGCAAGATCGCGATCTCAATATCTTACAAGCCAACCGGCAGTTTCGAGAGGTGTTCGGTTACAAGCCGGGTGACACTTGCTACGGACTCTTCAAGCAACGTGGCACGCCATGCCCGAACTGCATTGTCTTGGAGACGTTTGCCGACGGTGAGAGTCACAAGAGCGAGGAGACCTTCGTCACTCGAGACGACCTCGAGATGACGGTCATCGTTCAAGCCACGCCCTTGCGGGATGACCAGGGGAACGTCACGGCGGTCATGGAGATGGCCACGGATATCACCGAAGCCAAAAATCTACAACGCAAGCTGAACCGAAGCCGCAAGTTGCTCCGCACATTGGTCGATGAAGTGCCGTGTTACATTACGGTTCAAGACCGCGACTTTCGTCTCGTCGAGGCCAATCGCCGCTTCCGGGACGACTTCGGCTACCACTTCGGAGAACGCTGTTACGAGGTTTACAAGCATCGCAACGAGCCGTGTCTCCGCTGTCCCGTCGCCGAGACGTTCGAAGACGGGGTGATGCACACCAGTGAAGAAGTCGTTTTCACCCTTGGCGGTGAAAAACGCAACGTCTTGGTTCAAACTGCCCCACTACGTGGTCCGGATGGAAACATCGACACGGTCCTGGAAATCTCCACCGATATCACCGAGATCCGCCAGCTTCAGGATCAGCTCACCAGCCTCGGACTTTTGGTGGGGTCGGTCTCCCACGGTATCAAAGGGCTGTTGACCGGTTTGGATGGTGGCGTCTATGTACTGAACTCGGGTTTCGAGCGCAACGACGTGGGGCGCATCAAACAAGGCTGGGACATGATTCAGCGCAACGTGGATCGGGTACGTTCCATGGTTCTGGATCTTCTCTATTACGCCAAAGACCGCGAACCAGTTTACGCACCCATTGATCCGGTGACTTTCATGCATGACGTCTGCGCAATCCAGGAGAGCAAAGCCAAGTTGTTGGGTGTTACTCTGGTACAGATGGGGGAACCGGACGACCGGCCGTTCGAAGCAGATCCCAGTTCCCTTCATTCTCTGATGACCAATTTGCTGGACAACTCCTTGGATGCGTGTCGGCTGGACAACAGTAAAAGCGAGCATGAGGTGCTGGTCGCTTACCGCGGAGATGAAGACCACGTGATTTACGAAGTGCGAGACAACGGCATTGGGATGGAGCAAGAGACGAAGGAGAAAGCATTTTGTCTCTTCTTCTCATCCAAAGGGACGGAGGGGACCGGCCTGGGACTGTTCATTGCCAATAAAATCGCGGTGAAACACGGTGGTAAGATCGAGATTGATTCCCATTACGGTGAGGGAACGACGTTCCGCGTCATTTTGCCCAGAGGAAAGGTGGCGGAATGAAACTGAAGACTCGAGCCCGTTACGCGTTGCGTTCGATGATCGAGATCGCCCGCGCCACACATGTCGATCAACCGGTGAGTCTCGAAAGAGTCGCCCGGCGGACCGGCATCTCACGGCGGTATCTGGAGCAGCTGACCCGTTGTTTACGTGAGACGGAGCTTGTTATCAGCATTCGTGGGCGTAGTGGAGGCTACCTTCTTGCGCGGTCAGCCGAGGACATCAAGGTCGGCCAGATCGTCGAGGCCGTCATCGGGCCCATCAACATCGTCGACTGTGTCATGCGACCGGAACAGTGCCTCATTGCGGACGTGTGCGAATGCCGGGAGATCTATAAGGCCATCAACGAGCGGGTTCTTCAAGCGATGAATGACTACTCTCTGGCCCAGCTTGCTCTCCGAAGCAAATCCCAGGATCCGCTGCCGCCTTTGGGAGAACCAGACCAGATGGCGGCCCAATCTGCTCAGTGTAATTCCCTTTGCTCTTCTCGCTGACCTCGCTTTTCCGGCTTAGCCTGCTTTATTTTTTATGGATGGAAATTTTTACTCATTATACTGAAAGGGTGGTGGAGGTGTCTTCGGCCTCCTCTGAATTATAAGCTTATATGCTTATAATTCAGAGGGCTTTTCACAACCCCTGCGCAGCTCAAACTGACAATACGGACAATTTTGTCACCATCTCGCGGTTGCATCCCGGGAATCAGCGGCTAGTTTCTATGGATCCGCAGACGGGGGGACTTGACTGCTGGCGAGAGATGCTCATGGCGAGAGATGCTCATGGCGAGAGTTGATTATGGCGAGAGATGATATAGCGGCTCTGCTTCATTCCGAAGATTACGAGGGGCTGGTCAGACTGGCGCGGACTGAAGCGGCCAGAGTGATCCGATATCTCACTGGCCGGCTATACAGCACGAACGAACCGGAAAAGTGGCGCGCCGTCCACGGCCTGGGTGACCTATGCGGTGATCCAGACATCACGAGTGAAGACAAAGTGAAAGACCTGCTGCAGCGGTTCTTCTGGGCCATGAACGACGAGTCCGGAGCGGTGCCGTATGGTATTCCCGAGGCCATCGGGGAGATCTTGTCACGCCGGCGCGAATTCCAAGCGGAGCACCTCCCCATTCTCTGTACTATGCTCACTCACGAGGAAATGATCCAGACAGGTCCCATCGAACGGGGTGTGATGTGGGCGCTGGGTCGGGTGGGCGTGCCGGTATTGGAATGCTCACCGGAGGCGGTCAAGGCCCTGCAACAAGCCGTTTGGAGCCATCCCGAAGAAGAGACACGGAAGGTAGCGAGTTGGGCACTGGAGCAGATCAAGGGTGGATAAGTCCTGGAGTTGACGTGGAAGTTTTTGCAACTCTCGATGTCGGATCCAACTCCGTGAAATTGCACGTGGCCGGTCGGGATCGGGTGGGAAACTGGCAGGTGTTGAGAGACCAAGACGAAATTGCTCGGTTGAGTGAAGGTCTCCAGGCCACAGGCAAGATAAGTGAAGCGGCGATGCAGCGTAACACCGACGTCATCTGCGATTTCGTGTCCGAGGCTCGCAAGCTCGGCGCCCGACACATCCTTGCCGTCGGGACCATGGGCCTCCGCACCGCTAGCAACGCCCCGGCTTTTATCGACTGGGTCAAACAAAACTGCGGCTTGGAGATCGAAGTCATTTCTGGCGAGGAAGAAGCGCGCTTGGCCTTTCTTGGCGCTCTCTCCGGTCTGCCATCACTGGCGGGAGAAATTGGTGTCTTCGATATCGGCGGTGGCAGCACCGAGTTCATCTTCGGGCGGGACAGTTTGATCTCCGAACGTTTCAGTCTCGACGTGGGCGCTGTCCGGTTGACCGAGGTCTACCTTCGTTCGGATCCTGTGACGTCAAACGAGTTGAGGCGGATGCTCGATGTGGTGGACGATGAACTGAGCAACCAACTCGGCGGTGAAAAGGCTGAACTTCGTAATGGTCGCCGGGTCGACACCTTGGTGGGAATCGGCGGAACCATGACCAACCTCAGCGCCATCAAAATAAAACTCGCCACCTACAATCAACAGGTTTTACAAGGCTCGACTTTGACCAGGCAGGACATCGATGGTTTGCTCGAGATCTTTCGAGCCAGGACCATCGCCCAGCGCAAGGACATCATCGGTCTGCAACCCAAGCGAGCGGATGTGATACTGGCTGGGGCGGGGATCGCGAAAGTCGTTATGCAAAAACTTTCCGCAGAGCGGTTGGTCGTCAGTGCGCAAGGTGTGCGCCACGGCTTACTAGCCGATCGCTTCGGAAAGTGAGCCCTATCCCCTCTCGGATATGAGCAGATTCGTTTTTAGCTCCGTCTCATCTCTACCGCGCGCTATACTGCCTAAAGTGATACCGAGCCAAAACGAAGAGGAGGGGATCTCATGCCCATGATCTTCCGAACAACCAAGGAGCTGGAGGTCCAGATCGACGGTTTTCTGGATGCCGTCAGCGAAGGGGCACTGCTTTTCGAGCAAGCGATGGTTTCCTATCTGGCGGTGAACAATGACCAGTTCGAAGAACGGTTGGCTTCCCTACGGCTTCTGGAGAACAAGGCCGACGATTTGCGCCGGCAGGTCGAAAACCACCTTTACCGCCATTCCTTGATTCCGGAACACCGGGGTGATGTGCTGGGATTGCTCGAGAGCATGGACGATGTGATCGATCAAGCCAAGGAGAGCATTGTCATTTTCGCCATCGAGTCGCCTCGAATCCCGGCAGAACTCCACGCGGATTTCCGCGAGCTGGCAGCGATGGCCACAAAAGCGACGGAACATCTCGTTTTCGCCGCACGGGCGTTTTTCCGAGATGTGCGGATGGTGGGAGACTCCTTGCACAAGGTCTATTTCTACGAAAAGGAAGCCGACAAGATCTCCGAAAAGCTCAAGAGAGAAATATTCGCCTCCGATCTGGAATTGAGTGAAAAATTTCACCTCCGCAACGCCGTCAAGAACGTGGATACGGTGGCAGACCAATCCGAGGGCAGCGCCGACCGCCTGCGGATTTACGCCATCAAGCGGACGCCCTAACCGGTAAGGATCCCGGGCATTATTCTGTTCTATCTTTCCAGCGGGCTTTTTCTGGGCTGGTCGCTGGGGGCCAACGACGCGGCCAACGTGTTCGGTACGGCGGTGGGCTCGCGCATGGTTCGGTTCAAGACTGCCGCGGTGGTCTGCAGTCTCTTTGTGATTTTGGGCGCGGTCAAAGGTGGTGGTGGAACGACTCACACCCTCGGTGAACTGGGTGCGGTCAACGCTTTGGGTGGGGCCTTCGTGGTCGCGCTGGCGGCGGCACTCACCGTGGGATGGATGACACGCTTACGGCTGCCTGTATCCACTTCCCAAGCTGTTGTCGGGGCCATCATCGGCTGGAATATCTACAGCGGCCATTTGACCGATAACGATTCCTTGTGGAAGATCATCTCGACTTGGATCCTGTGCCCCGTGCTGGCGGGAATTTTCGCGGCCCTCCTCTATTCGCTCATGCGTTTCTTTATACCACGGACACGGATCCATCTCTTGCAGTTGGATATGTACACGCGGATCGGCTTGGTCCTGGTTGGCGCTTTTGGTGCTTACAGCTTGGGCGCGAACAATATTGCCAACGTGGTGGGAGTGTTTGTCCCCGCCGCACCGCTCGAAGCAATCAGGTTCAACGGGCAAGTCATTTTCACCTCGGCACAGGTTTTGTTTTTTCTAGGCGGATTGGCCATCGCAGCCGGTGTTCTCACGTATTCTCACAAGGTCTTTCGAACCGTGGGATCAAGCTTGATGAAGCTCTCACCCGAAGCCGCCTTGGTCGTCGTGCTCGCTCATTCGCTGGTCCTGTTCCTGTTTGCCTCGCAGTGGCTGGAGAGTTTGCTCCAGGCCCGCGGTTTGCCGACGCTTCCTCTGGTGCCGGTGTCCAGCTCGCAGGCGGTCGTGGGCGCGGTGCTGGGGATCGGCCTCGTCAAGGGCGGCAAAGGGATCCGGTTTCGCGTGCTGGGTGAGATAGCCAGTGGTTGGGTGACAACCCCCATCTGTGCAGGTGTCCTTTCCTTCGTGGCGCTGTTTGTTCTGCAGAACGTCTTCGATCAACACGTGGCCCAAACGGTCTGTTACCGCATCGACCAACCCGTCATCGAACAGCTGGAACGTCAGGGTTTGTCGGATCCAGGGATGGCCGGTTTCGTCGACCGTGAGTATCAGCGGGCCGTGGATCTGGAATCAGAGCTGAGTTCAAAAACAAACCTGGATCGGCGGCACCGGGTCCAAGTCGTGGAAGCTGCAGAATGTGCTGTTTATCGCTTGGAGGCGGAGGTCCTGGACCGTGAACTGGACCCATCCTGGTTCACGCCGGCCCAGATTCAGGCGGTTCAATCGTTAGCGGATCGAGAGTTCCAGCGCCGGTGGCAGTTTCTAGCAGCGCTGGAAGAAGCGAGTGAGGAATGGCGGATATCGGGGGATATTACGCGCACGAGACATCGAGATCTCAAAGCGAAGCGAGAGTTCGTGCTGCGGGCTTTTAGGGTGCTGGAGTATAAATAAGTCGCAAGCCCATGAAACAAATGGATAAATTTTCCCTGGGATCGACAATCGATAATCGCATCCATTCTCGTTTTTGAACACCATTTTTCCTTTACTTTTGCTGATACGCTTCCTATTGTTAGAATTCTAACAAGGGGAAGTGCGTCGCTATGTCGTTGCAAGATATCTTGTTACGAGCGCAGCGTGAAGTAGTTGCGCAATGGTTTCAGTGCATCCTCGCCACTTATCCCGCAGACACGGCCAAGTTCCTCAAACGAAATACGGACCAGTTTCAAAATCCCGTGGGACAGACTATCCGGTCGGCTCTCGAAGACCTTTTCAAAGCACTCATCAAGGGTGCCGATCCCGGTGCCGTCCGCTCTTTTCTCGACAGCATCATCCGCATCCGCGCAGTCCAGGATTTCACGCCCTCGGAAGCCGTCGGCTTCATGTTCCAGCTCAAGCCGTTGATCCGGGCTCAACTCGATAGCACGTCACGTCAAAATGGTGAGCTGTCCGCCTTGAACGACCTGGAAGCCAGAATCGATGCGGCTACCCTGCTCGCCTTCGACATCTACATGGAGTGCCGCGAGCAAATCTACGCCATCAAGGCGGGCTCGCTGAGGAAGAGGACCGAACTCCTGCTGGAGCGTACGTTCAAAAAGGGAGGCAACGATCGATGAACGCCTTGGTTGCCCTCATTGGCGTTTCTGTTCTCGCGCTGTTCGCGGGACTGGGTGCAAAGGTCACGGCCCTGAACACGCTGTTCACGGTGATTCTACCCTATGTCGCCTTCGCCGTGCTGATCCTGGGAGTGATCGCCCGGATCGTCAAATGGGCCCGTATCCCGGTTCCCTTCAAGATCACCACCACTTGTGGGCAGCAGAAATCCCTCCCCTGGATCGAACCCAACAAGTTCGATTGCCCGAGTACCAAAGCCGGCGCATTCTGGCGTATGGTCATCGAAATTTTATTCTTCCGGTCTCTGTTCCGCAACACCCAGGCATCGCTCACCAGCGAGAAGAACCTGGTCTACGGCGCCAGCAAGTATCTCTGGCTCGGCGCCATTATTTTCCACTACTGTTTCTTGGTCGTACTGATCCGGCATCTACGATTCTCGGTGGAACCGGTACCCGGCTTCGTCTCGTTCATCGAGTACTGGGACGGCTTCCTCCAGGTCGGCCTGCCGAGTATCTACATCACCAGTTTTGGTCTGCTGGCCGGTTTGTTGTATTTGCTGTGGCGGCGCTTGGCCGATCCTCAAGTCCGCTACATGTCCCTGGCCTCGGATTACTTCGCTCTGTTCCTGCTGCTGGGCATCGCCATCAGCGGCGGCTTGCTGCGATACATGCCAGGTGTACGGACGGATATCGTGGCCGTCAAGGAGATGGCCGTAGGCTGGTTGACATTCCAGCCGCACGTCCTCGAAGGGGCGAGCGCCGTGTTCACCATCCACTTGTTCCTGATTACGGTGCTGATGGCCTACTTCCCCTTCAGCAAGCTGATGCACGCCGGTGGGATCTTCTTCAGCCCGACCCGGAACCTGCCCAACGACAACCGCACCAACCGCCACGTCAATCCCTGGGCGGATGAGCTTCCCAGTCTGACCCATAGCTACGATGAGTGGGAAGAAGAATTCGCCGATGTGATGAAGGCGGCGGGTTACAAGCTCGATAAGGAACACTCGCAATAGAACGGTCGGCACAGATCGCTCGACGATAGAAGATGATTGAAAGGGAGTGGCAATGTCGGACGAGAAGATGAAACCGGAGGAGATGACGCGGTACGACTTCAGTCCACGCGGCGCTGACTGGCTCGACGCCGCCAGGACGGAACTCAAGCGTGGTTGCTTCAATTACGCGGCTGTACCGCATTCCATCGAGTACCTCGGGCAACCCAATCCACGCAAGTGGCAACCCATGGACGACGACTGGCAACTGCCCGAAAACTGGATGGAAATCCTGCACGAGGGCATGCAGAAACGGTTGAAAAAATATCGTTCTTTCCAGGTCTTCATGGATATCTGCGTGCGCTGTGGCGCCTGTGCCGACAAGTGTCACTACTTCCTGGGCGGTGGCGACCCCAAGAACATGCCGGTCATGCGCGCGGAGTTGCTACGGTCGATTTACCGGGGTGAGTTCACGCAAGCCGGTAAGATCTTCGGCAAGCTGGCCGGAGCGCGCAAGATGAGCTTCGAGGTGCTGAAGGAGTGGTTTTATTACTTCTACCAGTGCACTGAATGCCGCCGTTGTTCGGTCTTTTGCCCTTATGGCATCGACACGGCCGAGATTACCATGATGGCGCGCGAGTTGATGAACGAGATCGGCGTGAGCATTGACTGGATCTGCACGCCGGCCAGTAACTGCCAACGCACCGGCAACCACCTGGGTGTTCCCCCCCATGCCTTCAAAAACAGCGTCGAGTTCGCCATCGACGATCTGAAAGACCTTACCGGCGTCGAGGTGGATGTGCCCCTCCACAAGAAGGGTGCCGAGGTTTTGTTCATCGTGCCCTCAGCCGACTACTTCGCCCAGCCGCACTACTTCACCTTCCTCGGCTACATGATGCTGTTCCACGAGATCGGCCTCGACTACACCATGAGCGCCTATGCCTCCGAAGGAGGCAACTTCGGCCTGTTCCACTCCCACGAGATGATCAAGCGGCTGAACGGCAAGATCTACAACGAGGCTAGACGGCTCGGCGTCAAGTGGATCCTCGGCGGTGAGTGCGGCCACATGTGGCGGGTCATGCACCAGTACATGGACACATTGAACGGACCGGCCGATTTCCTCGAGGTACCCGTCTCACCCATGACCGGCACGCGGTTCGAGAACGCCAAGGACACCAAGATGGTCCACATCTGCGAGTTCACGGCGGACTTGATCAAGCACGGCAAGCTGAACCTCGATCCCCGCCGCAACGATCACTGGAAAGTAACGTTCCACGACTCCTGCAATCCCGCGCGAGCCATGGGCTTGCTGGACGAGCCTCGCGAAGTCATCCGGGCCACATGCAATTACTTCTACGAAATGCCCGAGAACACGATCCGCGAGCAAACATTCTGCTGCGGGAGCGGTTCGGGAGTCGGCACGGACGAGAATCTGGAGATGAGGTTACGGGGTGGTTTCCCGCGGGCCAATGCCGTGAAGTTCGTCAAGGAACGGCACGGGGTCAACGTGCTCTCGTGTATCTGCGCGATCGACAAGGCGACCCTGCCCGAACTCGTGGAATACTGGGTGGGCGATGTCGAAATCGCGGGCATCCACGAGTTCGTCGGCAACGCCTTGGTGATGAAGGGTGAACAGGCACGGGACACGGATCTGCGTGGACAACCCATGATTATGCCGGAGGCTGACGGCGCCGGTAAGGACGCGCAAAGTGGTGCGGGAGTCGCAGTTGCGGGTGCGGGTGCGACGAGCAGTGTCGGACCGGAGACGGCCGCGGGAGTTTCTAACCTTACCGGGAAGGGGGGTGATCAGGATCCCGCCCGTCTCGGTCTGCCACC
>Ga0209536_100014219_pt1 | contig 11444 bp, 12 predicted proteins | sample DeeMarSeWOR28_12_FD_187461 | JGI IMG/M metagenome (GOLD analysis project Ga0209536, IMG submission 187461) | Marine sediment microbial communities from White Oak River estuary, North Carolina - WOR-2-8_12 (SPAdes) (version 2) | ecosystem: Environmental > Aquatic > Marine > Intertidal zone >... | reverse complement strand
GAAGGGGATTTGCGCAATGAATACCGGGAACTCGGCCACCAATTAATGGGGCTACTGCTACAGTATGTGGCGACCGAGGAGCCCAATGGCTCCTTCATCGACGAAGCAGAACGCATTGGGCGGCTATACGGGGCTTACGGCCGGCGCGTCGGCCTATCTCTGACCAGCATTTTAGAAGCCACTCTCTTCTTTCGTGACATCTTGGTCGAAAGTAGCCTGAAGATCCCCTCGACCACCTACGTCGAATCCGACGCCAGTCTCCGCATCCTGCGCCGGGTCAATCAAATCGTCAACGCCGTGCAGCTCGCGGTAACGGATTATTACGAACGAGCCCGACGGTAAGGCCCTGTCAGATCCCTCCCTCATTCAGACTGTTCAATAACCGGTCCGTTACTGCCACCACTCGATCCTACTCCTGGCCTGTATCGAATCCAGTAAAGCGTATCATCCGAATCGGCGTAAACATTCATGCCCACCTTCTCTAATACCCGGCCGGAGGCGAAATTGGACCGGCGAGTTTGGGCGGAGATCCCCCTCAGGCCCACCGGTTGTTCAAATGCCCAGGCTATCAATGCTTGAACCCCCTCCGTCGTATAACCTTGGCTTCGGACCTTTTCGTCGATGCCATATCCGATTTCCAAGACCCTGTTTTCATCCGGCCCGCCTTTAAATCCGATGAGTCCTGCGCCAAATGATTCGTCGTCCTTTATGTCAATTACTAAAAGCCAGTAAGTGTACCAGACCCGATCGACCTCTGGGATCTTATTCATCCTGGACAGTTTCACACCGGTGGCTCTACGCACTGTTTTAGTAATGATCGAACGCGAAAGCTGGCAGCCCAATTGGCTTTCAAGCTTCTGGGGATCCGACAAGAGAAGCCGCAACTGGCCAGGTGCTAGTGCCAAGAGTGTCAACCTGTTGGTGTGTAATTTGATTGGGGGCATTAGTTCGTGGCCTTTCGAGTTTTCGACATTGATCGGCGATCCACTACGATTCAAGGATAAACGACTCGTTTAGTAGCTTATCGGGGATAGATCTACTAAAAACCTTCTCAGGCGAGGGGTTTAGATCTTGAAAGCTGAGGGAGGTGGATTCGAACCACCACTGACGGATTCAGAGTCCGCTGTTCTACCGTTAAACTATCCCTCAATCAGGTTGCATTTTACCATTCAGGGGTATGGTGGGCAACACGCCCAGGTTTAACGATTGTAGGTGATTCGATAGATGAAGCCGCCTTTATCGTCGCTGACATACAACGCCCCTTCTGGCCCGACGGCCAGACCCACCGGCCGGCCGCCGGTCTCACCCGTCTCTTCATCTAGCCAGCCCACAGCAAAATCCTCGACCGGCCCGGCCGGTTGGCTTCCTTGAAGTGGTAACCTGACCACCTTGTATCCCGTCGGCACCGATCGGTTCCAGGAACCATGAAAGGCGATGAACAGATCGCCCCGGTATTCATCCGGAAAGGTATCACCCTCGTAAAAGGCCAAGCCCAACGGTGCTGAATGAGCCTGCATCTGAACGACCGGCTGGCCTACATCCTGGCAGGCGGTTGGGCTACCATACTCGGGATCGACGATGTCGCCGCTGTGACAGCCAGGCCAACCATAATCGACGCCTTCACTGACGATGTAAACCGTCTCTGGCGGCAAGTCGTCGCCCATGAAATCCCGGCCGTTATTGGTAGCCCACAACTCGCCCGACTCGGGGTGGATGGCCAGGCCGACAGCATTACGCAGACCGCTGGCGAAGATGCCTTCGCCCGTCGCCTGTGGGCCATCATAGACGACCACCGCTGCCTGTCGGGGATCCTCTTCCAGGCACACGTTACAACTGGAACCAATCGAAACCACCATACGGCCATCAGGCAAGAATTCGACCGTTCTGGTCCGGTGAGCGCCCGACGTAGGGTAATCGTCGACCAGGATCTCCCGGTTTTCAGCCCGGCCGTCCCCGTCTGAATCCTTCAGGCGAATGACACCCGAGGGCACCCCCACGTACCAGGCACCATCATGGAAAACCAGGCTATGTGGCTGGTCCAGGCCATCGGCAAAGACCTGGACCTCGTCAGCCTGGCCATTGCCATCACTATCCGGCATGGCCACGATCCTGTTCTGGCCCCGCTCGGCCGCATACAGCAAGCCATCCGGCCCGAAAGCAATAAATCGAGGGTTATCCAAGCCAGCAGCAAAGACGTTGGCTTCAAAACCCGGTGGCAGTTGCAAGGTTATCTCCTCTCCTGATCCCAGGGTCGCCCTGAGATTTACCCGGCTTGATACAGCCCGGTAAAGGACCAGCACGGCCACAAAGACAACGATCGATAGCCCAATCAGGGCAAAAATGCATCCACGTCCTCTATTCACAGGATCTTAATTTACCACAATGTTTATCAGTCGCTGGAGTACGACGATGGTCTTTCTCACTGGCTTATTATTCAAGTACTTTTGCACTTTTTCCCGGGCTAATACGGTTTCCCGCAATTCTTGCTCGTCGATGCCGGCCGGCACGGTCACCCTGTCTCGCAATTTTCCGTTCACCTGAACCATCATGGTGATCACTTCAGCCTTGGCCAAGGCTTCATCATAATCAGGCCAGGGTACCTGGTGGACAGAATGTCCCTTGTGGCCTAACGCCTCTTGCCAGACTTCTTCGGTAATAAATGGCGCGATGGGGCATAACAGTTTGGAGGGGTCGACTCGCACAGCCGTCATCGGGGCGAGGTCGATCATCAAACCCCCATCGCACAGGGCATTTCCGTTCACGGCATGCCCACCGCCCCGCACCGATACCAGGATATCGTTCTCCCGGGCGAATCACACGGCCGACATCACATCGGCCTCTCCTGTGCAACGGGCGATCAGGCCAGGTTTGCGTGTGATCTGCCCGTTCCATATCTTACGGGCGGAGGCGTAACCATCATCGCCACGAGCGAGTAATTCGCCCCGAAGGCTTGACCTGAATGCTTCCACTGTGGTTTCTTTTAGGATGGTTTCGCCGCCCTCGACCGTCGTTAAACGCATATCTGACATTTTTCACTTTTGGCCGAATTGAGGGATGAGGCGGCACTGATTTCGACCAATAAACCATAATAATCGCATTAAAGGCGGATATCAATTCGAAATTGGCGTCATGTTATTATTCAGCCGATGTCACCTGATAAACCGCTCGCTCGAGGCGAGCATACTCCTCTTCGGTCAAGGGTCGGGACTGTAACCCTAGACGCTTGCTCCGTTCAACACATTACACACTGGAAGCATTGTCTATTTCATGTTTCTCATGATAAAGGCAGAAGGTCAAAAAAATGGCCAAATTGACGTTGCGTGTTCTGGTTGAGAGTCCCCTGTCACTCAGATAGGTCATGATCTCATCATGGGTCTTGCCTTGCTGTTCCACCCGGGTGAAACACTTGAGGTTGTGAAAACAACTGTGAAGGGGCTGCTCACGACGGCCAGCGGATTTTCTCTCGAATGTGTGCTGTTGATTCCACTTGAGCAAGTTTGAGAGATGCATATCTGCATGCTTCTATCATCAGGGCTTTTGCTTCCTCTTCCGGTAATTTGCACAGATCTTTAAAGCGATAGCCCTTGCTCTGCAAGTACTCTTCTAACAGGGTCTTTTCCATTGCCGACTGTGGTCCATCCCTAATGCTTTCTTCGCTCATGGTATCCTCCGATGTTATACACTACGTCTCCGTTTTAGGATTCTTTTTATCAATTTGAGCCGAAAATGGTCGGCCCGTTCGCGCTCATCCAGAGCTAGCTGGATGAAATCGCGATCAGCTTCAAGACGAGGGATTAGCAAATGATCGAGCGCGTTTAAACGGCGGGAGGTGCGCTGGATCTCCTTGGCAAGTCGGGTGAGTCGTAATTCGCTCTCCGCTAGACGAATGATGGCGTTCACCTCGGCCTCAAAGGCTGAAGCTGCTTCATCAATTGTGATGGAAGTGCCTACGATAGAATAGCCCCTTCCAAAGGCCGGGCGTCCGACTCGCTTCTGTTCTATGTACGGAACCCGGACACCCATGACGCTGGTCGCCCTCACCTCAAGGGGGAATTCGTTACGAGAGGCAAGCGCAGCTGATTTGACAGACTCCGTGCCAGCGACTGCTTCTGCTCGCGACAGTGCCAAATGCGCCTCTGCAGCTGCACTTTGTAGCGCTTCTGAGCGTTCGATGACGGTGTCTGCCATCTTCAGGAGCTCCTTCATCAGGGCGGTACGTTTCTGTTCCAGCAGTTCTCGACCCTGCTTGGCCAGGTCGATCTGAGCCTTTAGAGCCAAAAGCTCCATTCGGGTGATAGATACAGAACGCATTATTTCCTACCAAGATGCTTATCGATAAGTTCTTGTGAGACCCGCTTTAGCAATCTGACAGGGACCTCAGACAGCAGTTCCCAGGCAAAATCCAGGGTCGCATTAACTTCCCGGTCCACCATCCCCTGCCCTACGAAACGCGCTTCAAAAAGTTTGGCAAAATCCAGTACTCGACGATCGTCAGTCGAGAGAGCCGCCTCACCGATAATTGCCACCAGGCGGCGTAAATCCCGGCCTTCTGCATAAAGAGCGTAGAGCTGGTCGGCGATTGAGCGATGGTCCGAGCGGGTCTTGTCCGCGCCAATGCCTGCGTTCATCAGTCGCGACAGCGAGGGCAGCACATCGATTGGTGGATAAACGCCTTTTCGATGCAAATCACGACTTAGAACGATCTGCCCTTCTGTGATGTAGCCTGTTAGATCTGGTATTGGGTGGGTGATGTCGTCGTCCGGCATGGTAAGGATTATCAGTTGGGTTACCGATCCTGGATTACCGCGAATGCGTCCGGCGCGCTCGTAGATACTAGCCAAGTCTGAGTACATATATCCTGGGTAACCACGCCGCCCAGGCACCTCTTCGCTAGCAGCGGAAATTTCACGCAATGCCTCGCAATAGTTGGTGATGTCAGTCAAAATGACTAAAACATGGCGGTGATGGGTAAAGGCCAGGTATTCGGCCGCGGTTAACGCAGCCCGTGGCGTCAACAAGCGTTCGATGGAGGGGTCGTCGGCACGGTTGACGAACAGAACCGTCCGGTCCATTGCGTCGCTGGCCCGGAACTGATCGATGAAAAATGATGCCTCGCGATGTGTGATGCCGATAGCAGCAAACACCACCGCAAAGGGTTCACTTTCTGCCCGCTTTCGGCCGAAAACGCGTGCCTGCGAGGTGATCTGAGCGGCAAGCTCGTTAGCTGGAAGCCCGGCTCCTGAGAAAATGGGCAATTTTTGACCGCGAGTCAAGGTGTTCAAACCGTCAATTGCCGAGATGCCGGTTTGGATAAACTCGCTTGGGTGGGTTCGGACCGATGGGTTGATGGGTAATCCGTTGATATCCAATGAGGCTTCCGGAATGATGGGTGGGCCCCCGTCCATCGGCTTGCCAGATCCATCCAACACACGGCCTAGTATCGAGAGTGAAACATCTAACCGCGCAACATCGCCAGTAAAACGGGCCCGTGTTTGGGAAAGGTCAAGGCCGTCGGTGCCGACAAAAACACGCACCATGCACCGTTGTTGATCAACTTCCAACACCTGGCCGAGACGTACCTCTCCATCTGGAGTAACTATCTCTACCATTTCGTTATAGCCTATATTTGTGATACGCTCGACGAAAATCAACGGCCCTTTGATTTGTGAGAGCGTCCGGTATTCCTTGGTGACCAGGCTTGGTCTCGGAATAGTTGAGATTCCTTTGAGCATCCTACTCCACTCCCATTTCGGCGAAACTGAATTGAACCTGATCCATGATCTTCTTGATCCTTTCCTCGATGCGATCTGCTGGAAGTTCCTTAAGTCGGGTTAAATCGTCGACTACCGCCAGATCCATTACCCGTTCCAGGGAAATGTTGGCCTCCAAGGCCATCGTAGTACGACGGGAGAAATCCATAATAGCTTTCAGCATCCAATAGGTTTTGTTTAACGAGCAGAAACGGTCGGTTGGATGGTAAGCAGACTGTTGTAGGAAGCCCTCACGCACCATTCGAGCCACCGCCAGCTCGGCGCGTTCTGTTTCGGCCAGCGCGTCAGGACCCACCAGTTGGACAATCTCAAGCAGTTCAACTTCATGTTGAAGTAGAGTCATGGCTTGGCCGACCAATTCAGGCCAGTCAACCGAAACCTTACCCCTGTACCAATCTTTGAAATCGTACAACGAATAGCTTCGTACCCAGTTAATGGAAGGGAAGTGACGGCGTCGCGAGAGGTCATAATCAAGAGCCCAGAAAGTACCCACGACTCGCATTGAATTCTGCGTCATCGGTTCGGAGAAGTCTCCTCCTGGCGGAGAGACTGCCCCAACTATCGTTACTGATCCCGAACGGTGTTCCCTTTGCCCCTTTTCAGGGCTGCTCATACAAATCACCCGGCCAGATCGCTCATAAAATTCAGCCAGGCGAGCTGCCAGATAAGCTGGGTAGCCTTCCTCGCCCGGCATCTCCTCCAGCCGTCCGGAAATTTCACGCAGCGCTTCTCCCCAACGCGAAGTGGAGTCGGCTAACAAGAGCACATCGTAGCCCATATCCCGGTAGTACTCGGCGATAGTTATCCCTGTGTAGATGCTGGCCTCTCGCGCCGCCACCGGCATATTAGAGGTATTAGCAATGAGCACGGTCCGCTCCATCAAAGGAGCACCCGTGAGCGGATCTTCTAACTTGGGAAACTCTTCCAGCACCTCGGTCATCTCATTGCCGCGTTCACCACAGCCCACGTAGACCACTACATCGGCATCGGCCCAGCGGGCCAGGCTGTGCTCTGTCACAGTTTTTCCGGTGCCAAAGCCGCCGGGAATAATAGCCGAACCACCTTTGGCTACTGCGAAAAGCGCATCGATAATACGGGTGCCGGTGATGAGCGGCTCGCGCGGGGCGAGTCGGGTGCGATAAGGGCGAGACTGGCGAATAGGCCAGCGTTGGGAAAGCCTGAGTTCGTGGCACTCACCCTTGTGATTGCTTTGGGATTCGATGAGCGCTACGACGTCATCGATTCTGTACTCGCCCTCGCGAATCTCCATCACACGGCCACTTCTCTTCGGTGGGAGCATGATGCGGTGTTCGATGGTCTGCGATTCGCGGACCACGCCTAGCACATCGCCTGCGCCAACGATATCCCCAGCGGTTACGCATGGGGTAAAAGTCCAGCGGATGTCTTCCGGTAATGGGGCGGCCCCCACACCGCGGCGGATGAAATCACCGGTTAGCTCGGCCAGAGTTTCCAAGGGACGTTGCAGACCGTCGTATACACTCCCCAACAGACCAGGGCCTAAAAGAGCCACAAGCGGTAAACCGGTGTTTTGTACCGGCTCCCCGATATGGATACCAGAGGTATCTTCGTAGACTTGGATGGTGGCAATATCGCCAGAAAGGCGGATGATCTCTCCCACTAGGCCCATCTCACCCACTCGGACAACATCAAACAGGCACGCCCTTTCCAGCCCTGTAGCTCCCACTACTGGGCCGGAGATGCGAATCACTCTTGCAGCTTGGCTATCAATTTTCACCATCAGTCTTCAGCCTTGACCTCTTCCCCTTTGAAGGTGACATGAAAACCAATTGCTCTCCTGATCATCTCTGCGAGGCGATACCTTCGAGTAGCTTCTGGACCAAGCGGTTGTCCCCCTGGAATAACCAAATGAGGGAGATGCTCAGCAGCGTCCAGGCGTTTTATCAAAGCCGGATCGATGTGCGATAAGATGCCATCATCGATGGCCAGCAATCCCGTTTCCCCAGATTCCAGCAATTCCTCAATTAACTCCTCGGCCGATTCCACATCTTCGACGCCGTAAGCGTCCACCCTGGCCAGCTCAAAACCTGGAACCAAGGAGGGCCGGGTAATGATCAATAAACGACTCATATGGCGTACATTAACTCCAAGCGGATGCTATTTGCCGTCATCCCTAAGAAAATCCCTTGGGCAATCCAGCGGATGTTACTGACTTCTGTTGTCTTTAGGGCCAGGTAACCAAGTACCACGCCAATCCCCAATGGATCTCTACTGATTTGCCTGGATAACCAGTCCAGGCGGAAGCGATTTAATTGATTCTCGAACACACTCAATCGACCGGTTGACGTATATTCACCCATGCCAGCCTTCAAGGGTGCTTCGTAAGCTGTCTTTACCAGGTTTTCCACGGCTGCGTCCACCCTCTCTTGGTTTCCTGCACTTGCTAGCAAATCAAACGATAGTTTGCCTGGTCCGACAAAGATGTTAGTAATATCGTCCACGCCCAACCAATCTTTGAGGAAATTGCGCTCCTCAGGCGCGTAAGCAAAGCGAATCACGGTTTGCAAATTGGTGATGTCGGCATCTAGTTGCAGAGCGGAAAACAATGCACCCTCCGTTTGCTGTTTCCTCCGCAAGTATTTGAAAGCCTCATGGTAATACCACTGGTCCAGTTTCAATTCCATCTCTGCCGTCCCTGCCCCGGGTCGCTCGCCGCGTAGCCTGAGCAGTGGGAGGGCAAAGGGTAGAGCCATGGTGGCCAACAAATCAATAGCGGCCCGCGGATCAGCCGCGCGGCTCAACTCGGACAGGATGTCGTCCGTTAGTTCGCCGGCCGGCAAGACAGTAAAGAGAATCTCGCTAGGTTGGGCGTGCTTGGATAGGCCACGTAAGATCGCCTTAAGATTCCTTATGTCATAAGCGCGCAGGACAACACCCACCATCGCCCCAGCACGGTCTCGATAAAACCGGCGTATCTTCTTTATTGTGGATTCCAGGTCACTATGGAGTGCAACAGAAATGCATTCAAGGCCACTAACCCGCGCCAAGGCAGCCTCAACTGGTCTGCGATAGGGCGTCTTAGACAGCTCGGCGATCAGAGCCTGCAGGTTTCCGGCCTCAGCCATCTTTTCCAGTTCGTAACTGGAAAGCAGTCGCGATTTCATTGCCCGTAGGCGGGCATTTCCATAATCATATCCGGCCATGTCTCGTCCATTACACGGATTCACCACTCAGCACCGAAGGCCTAACTTCGGCCTATCAGCTTACATAAGGCTTATCCCTTGTCCTACGTATAAGCCATGGACCTCACAGCACTCTGGTTGTGTTCATCCTCTGCTTGCTGATTCTCAAATAAGGCAGCCAGATAGCGGCGCAGGAAAGGAGCAGCCCGATTGAACCTGGCTTCCAAGGTATTAATGATGATCACTCGGCTATCGCTACTCTTGGCGACGAGGCCACCCCAGCAATTCAGTCTATATTCGACTGATAGGTTCAACCTCATGTCGTCTAAAATTTGCCCCAACAGTTCCCGGTCGCGTGGATCGGCTTCCAATTGGGACAGTTGAATGTCTTCCAAGGTTCCCTCGAGTTCGACCAATGTTTCCTGGATCAGTCTACACAGCACCATTGGATAAACAGGGTCAGATCGTATGCCAGACAGATGCCCTCGCGCACAATCAAGTGCCTCATCGACCAGCGACTCTCGTGCATTGCCAACGATTCGCAAGCTTTCTAATCGCGCTTGATGGAAAATCCGGGCCCGTTCCCTGTATGCTGGCATGACTTCTTTAGCACGCACATCCTCTTCAATCTGCTGTGCTTCCAGCCGGGCACTTGCCAGAATTTCGTTGGCCTGGTCGAAGGCATGCCTTTCGATATCTTTAACCTGTGTCTCGCCCGAAAGGTGAATTGCCTCTAAGATGGCGTTCAAACTCATCTCAACCGCCCAATAGCAGAACCATGGCTGCCACCGCGAAACCGAGAATAACCATCGTTTCGGGGATGGCGACAAGTAAAATGATGTTGCCTAGGGCTTCGGGTTTTTCGGCTATCACACCCGCACCCGCCGAGCCGATGCGGGCTTGAGCCAAGCCCGTGCCTATCGCAGCCAATCCAACAGCCAGGCCAGCGCCTATGGCCGTTAATCCAATTCCTATTCCTGTTTCCATGATAATCCTCCTAGCGATCCTCCAAATGCAGGGTGCTCTTGAATGGCTGGTACGGCCGGCCTCCACCTTCGTAGAATTTACGGAAGAACTCTACGTAATGGAGACGCAGACTATGGATGGTAGGGCTGAATACACCAAGCACTAGATTGAGAGCGTGAATCAGGACAGCTAGGATCACGCCCACAATGAGATTGCCAACCATGCCAGCCATATCGTTGGCCACTTTGGCCAGATAGACCGACGCCAACCCGATCGCGGCGATCCGTAAATAGGACAACACATTGCCAATCAGGCCAATGAACTCTATTGGCCCCATGACAATACCCAGCCAGCCTAGGGAGGCACCCAGCAGGACGATGCCGATAATGAGACCGCTAATTGCAGGGGTCATAAAATCATCCGGCAGAAAGTTTGTTAGAATGCCGACGATGAAAAACAGGCTTATTAGGCCTAGAAGCATCCCACCGCGTTCCAACAAGTGTTTTTGGCTCCTATCAATGATTGCCTCCCATACGCCCAATAAAAGACCAAGGGTAATGTGGACGGCTCCGACTGCCAGGGTCATGATCAACAGTGCTGACACATGCTCCGCACTAGCTCTGTCGAACCAGAGCGGGTGCATACCCAGATGTTCGCCCAGCGTACCAAATAGCTCGCCGAACAATAGACCAAACACAATGGACCAAGCGGCCCCCATTGCTAAAACGATGGATATATCCCTTGCAATGCCCTGTTTGAACTTGCGCATCAATACCAGACTCAGCACCAGTAAGAGGAAACCGTAGCCCACGTCTCCAAGGATCATGCCAAAGAAGATGGGCATGAATAGAGCCATCAACCGTGTCGGATCTATGTGACCGTAGCGAGGCAATGCCAGCAGGGAAACAAGGCTCTCAAAGGGCTTTACCGGTCGGGGGTTTTTCAAGCTGACGGGGGCACGCCTCTTGATCTCAGACGTTAACGGTAATGGTTGGATAAATAAAGCCTCACCGATTTTTTGCCTTAGGGTTTCTTTTACCTTCTCAAACTCTTGTGTAGGTACCCATCCCATGAGCACAAAGGTCATGTCTGTTTCGCCAAAACTTGACAGGACGCTGTTTGCGTCAGTTTGATCTCGCAAAATATCACCCCATGTGGCCAACTTATCGCACCATTGTGTGGCCAGGTAGTTTAATTGGCGGTCAATTTCTCTTATTTCTTCGGGAATTTCGCTCATCCGTTGGTGGAGTTTTTCCAGAACAACGTCAGGCGGCCCTTTTCCCAATTCCGCCGGTAGTCGCAAGCGGGATACGTCTTCCTGACCCAACATTGCTTCTATGTCACTGGAGAAATCACGGGGAAAGACAATCAGCATGGTTCGGGTTGAGGCATCCACGTCGCTGGCCACTACTTCAGCGCGACCATGGGTCAGGTCAAGAATTCGCTTGCCAATCGAGTCCAAAACACCTATATGTGACCTACTGACCAAAACGCCAATGGTAATGTTCCCGGGCTGATGTGCGGAGGATGGGATGATGGGCAGCAA
>Ga0209536_100014217_pt1 | contig 11444 bp, 7 predicted proteins | sample DeeMarSeWOR28_12_FD_187461 | JGI IMG/M metagenome (GOLD analysis project Ga0209536, IMG submission 187461) | Marine sediment microbial communities from White Oak River estuary, North Carolina - WOR-2-8_12 (SPAdes) (version 2) | ecosystem: Environmental > Aquatic > Marine > Intertidal zone >... | reverse complement strand
CGGCGCCGGCCGCGCGGACGGGCGACGCTACGGCGGGTGGATGCCCGTGGGGTACAGCCCCGATGCGTTCGGTCACCCCGCGGCGCTGCCGACCATTCTCGCGGGCTTCGGCATCGAGCACGCCATGGTGCTGCGGGGCTACGGGGGCGAGCCGGGCCAGGACAAGGACCTCTTCCGCTGGGTCGGCCCCGACGGGAGCTCGGTGCTGACTTACCATTTCCCACCGGCAGGGTTCGAGGTCGCGGCCAATCTCCCGGCGGATCCGACGGCGCTGGCTCAACGCTGGGAGGAGATGCGCGGGATGCTCGAGGGGCGTGCGACCGTCCCGGTACTGCTCGCGATGAACGGCGCCGACCACCACGCCCTGCAACCCGACATCGGGCAGATCGCCGCCCGCCTCAGGGGCCTCGCGCCCGGGTACGACTTCGCGCTCGGCTCGCCGGCCGACTACTTCGCGGCGCTGCCTGCGGGGGTCGAGGCGCCTGTGGTGCGGGGTGAGCTCCGCTTCTCTCCGCGCTACTCGTGGCTGCTGCAGGGAGCGCTGTCGACGCGGACCCGGCTGAAGCAGGCGATCGCCGAGGGCGAGCGCCTGCTGTTGCGCTGGGCGGAGCCGCAGGCGGCGCTGGCGTGGGTGGAGGGCGGTGCCCATCGGCTCCCGCTGCTGGCAGCGGCGTGGCGCGAGCACCTGAAGAGCACGTTTCACGACACGGTTTGCGGAACGACCGACGACGCGGTGGCGCGAGAAGCGGCGGCGCGCGCGGAGCGCGTGACCACCCAGGCGCGGGCCGTTCTGGTCGATGCGGTGCACGAGCGGCTGGGGCAGGATCGCGGCCGGGCGCGGCGCGACGAGGGCTCCTGGTTGCCGTCGCTCGCGGTGCTGAATCCCTCGGCGCACGTTCGCAGCGGCGTCGTCGAGGCGACGCTCACCGTGCCGCGGAAGCGGATGGTCATCGGGCGTCCCGCGCCGAAGGAGGACCTCCCGCCCGAGTGGCCCGCGCCGCCCGCGCTGATCGCCGCCGACGGGACCGCCGTCCCGCTGCAGACGCTCAGCTGGTACCGCGGCTACCACCGGCTCGACAGCCCCTCGGAGTATCCCATCCAGCACGAGGTAGCGGCGTTTCGCGTCGCCCTCGAGGCGCGCGATGTGCCCGCGCTGGGCATGCGCAGCTACCGGGTGGGTGACTGGCACCGGCCAGAGGACGAGCGCCACCAGGTGTGGGTGAGCGGGCGGCACCGGGCGGCCGCCGAGTGGGGGGACGTGGGGGCGGATCCGCGGGGAGGATTCGAGTTGCGGGATCGGCGGAGCGGGCGCCGGTTCCCTGAGCTTGCGTCGGTCGTAAGCCAGCACGACGACGGCGACACCTACACGTTCCAGCCGACGGAGGGTGATGCGCCTCGCCCGGCACGGTGGAGCAGGGGGCGGGAGGTGTGGGGTGGGCCGTTGGTGGCCGCCGTCGCGCGGGACTTCGAAGTCCCGGGACGCGCGCGGGGAACGGTGTTCGCTCGGCTCGACGCGGGGTCGCGCCTCGTGCGCTTCGTCGTCGAGGGCGTCAACCTGGCCGGGGACCATCGGTTGCGCCTGCATTTCCCGCTGCCAAAGAACGAACCGAGGGGAGTGCACCTCGCCGACACGCAGTACGGCCCCGTCGTGCGGCACCCGGTGGAGCACGCGGCCTCGGCCTCCCAGCGCGAGTGGCCGGTCAACACGGCGCCGGCGCACCGTTACGTCAGCGTACCCGGTGCCCTCACGGTGTTCGCGCGGGGGCTCTACGAGTTCGAGCTGACCAGTGACGGGAGCGTCGCCGTGACCCTGCTTAGAGCGGTGGGCGAGTTGTCACGGGGCGAGCTCGCGGCGCGACCGGGGCACGCCGGCTGGCCCACGGCGACGCCGCAGGCGCAGGAACCCGGTCGGTTTCGTGCGGAGCTGGCGGTGAGCACGGTGGCCGTGGACGAGGCAAGTGTGCCCGCCGAGTGGGAGGAGCTCGAGCGACTCGCCGAGGAGTTCCACGCGCCGCTCGGCGGTCTGATGCTGCCGTACGGGACCGACGTTCCCGGACTCGTCGAGGGGCCGGCGCTCTCGGGGGACGGACTGGCCCTCAAGGCGGTGAAGCCGAGCGAGGACGGTACGGGGTTGGTGCTGCGGTGCGTCAACCTGACCGGCGAGCGTGTGCGCGGTGGCTGGACGCTCCCGTTCGCGGTCGAAGAGTCACGGTGCGCGAGGCTGGACGAGACACCCCTGCGGGCGCTGACGGTCGCCGAGGGGGGCAATCGCATCACGTTCGATGCCGGGCCGCGGGAGGTCGTCACGGTGCTCGTGGAACGGCTCGCCCTGACGGAGCTCTAGGCCGGTCTTCACGAGCGCCTAGCGCGACCGTCGTTCCTCTTGCCAGGAGGTGCCCATGCGCGATGAGGTCAAGGACGTCCTGAGGGGCGGCATGTTCGCCGGCCTGCTGGGCTACCTCACCGTGGTGGTGCTGTTCGCGCTGCTCAATGTTGTCATGGGCCGCTCTCCCTTCTACACACCCGCCATGTTCGGCGCGGTGCTGTTCTATGGCCTGGAGGATCCGGCCGCGCTGGAGATCACGCCGGGGCCCATGCTGGCCTACAACATGGTGCACGTGCTGGCGTTCGTGGCGCTGGGCGTCTTCGCCTCATGGCTCGTCACGAAGGCCGAAGAGTACCCGGTGGCCCGCTTTGCGATTCTCTTCGTGCTGATCTTCGTGGCGGCGCACATCTACGCCGCGCTGCTGCTGTTCGCGCAGCCGCTGCTGGCGGGATCGGCCTGGTGGCAGGTGGGCGTCGTCAGCCTGGCGGCGGCCCTCGCGATGGGATGGTACCTGATGCGGCAGCATCCGGCGCTGAAGCGCCAGCTCACGGACGTGCCGCTCGGGGACGAGGAGGGCTAGCCACCGCGCTCACGAGACGGCGCCCGCGCCACCCCCCTCGCGGGTGCGCGGGTCGAGCATGTCGCGCGCCCCATCCGCGATCAGGCTCGTGGCGATGACCGTCACCACCACCGCCAGGCCGGGGAAGGTGGCGATCCAGGGGGCATTCACCAGCGCCTCCCGGCCGCTCGCGATCATGTTGCCCCAGGAGGGTGCCGGCGCCGGAATGCCGAGGCCGAGGAACGAGAGTCCCGCCTCCAGCATGATCGCGTTGCCCACGCCCAGCGCCGCCGCCACCATCACGGAGGTGGTCGCGTTGGGCAGAACGTGACGCCACACGAGCCGGCCGCGCCCTACCCCCGAGGCCCGGGCTGCGTCGACGAACGGCCGGCCGAGGACGCCCTTCACCTCGGCGCGGGCCAGCCGGGCGAGGGGCATCCAGCCGGTGAACCCGAGTACCAGCACGACCAGGGCGAGGCTCGGCTCCCAGAGCGTGATCAGGGCGAGCAGCAGCACGATCCGGGGCATCGCCAGCGCGGCATCGGTCGCGGCCATGAGAGTGCGCTCGGCCACACCGCCCAGCGCGGCGGCGAGGACGCCGACCGCCATTCCGACCAACAGTGAGACGGCGACCGACAGCAGCCCCACGGCCAGAGAGATCCGCGCGCCGTACAGCAGCCGCGACAACACGTCGCGCCCGAAGGCGTCGGTGCCCAGCCAGTGGCGCACGCCGGCGGGGCTCTCGGCGAGAGGCGCCAGGTAGCGCGTCGCCAGGACGTCCTGTTGGGCCAGGGGGTCGGCCGGCGCCACCAGCGGCGCCAGCAGCGCGAGGGTCCCGCAGCACGCGAGCACCAGGAACCCGGCAGCGGCGCGGCGGTCGCGGAGGAGGGTGCGCAGACCGCTCACCGTGTCTCGCCTCGGAGGCGAGGGTCGGCCACGGCGTAGAGCAGGTCGGCCAGCAGGTTGCCCAGCACGACCAGCATGGCGAAGATCGCCGTCGTGGCCATGACGATCGGGTAGTCGCGCGCCCCGACCGCATCCACCATGACCCGGCCCATGCCGGGCCAGGCGAAGATCACCTCCACGAAGACGGTGCCGGAGAACAGGGCGGGCAGGGAGAGGCCCAGCAGCGTCACCACGGGGAGGAGCGCGTTGCGCAGCACGTGCCGCAACTCCACCGCGCTGGCAGGCAGTCCCTTGGCGCGCGCGGTGCGCACGAACTCCTGGCCCCGGACGTCGAGCACCGAGCCGCGCACGAACCGCGCCGTTCCGGCGGCGCCGATCGCCCCGAGGGTCGCCAGGGGCAGCACCAGGTGCCGTGCCCGGTCGGCCACTCTATCCCAGGGGCTGAGAAAGTCGGCGTCGAGACCCGCCACCCCCATGGCGGGGAATTGCAGCCACACCGGCCAGTCGAAGCGAGCCGCGCCGTAGGCGAACACCAGGACCAGCATGATGGCGAGCCAGTAGGCGGGCATGCCGTAGACCAGCAGGGTGCCCACGGTGAGACCGGTATCCAGGAGCGAGCGCCGCTTCATGGCTTGGATGACGCCGATCAGCAGGCCGAAGAGATAGGTCACCAGCAGGGAGCTCAGCGACAGCACGAGGGTGTGCGGCAGGGCGTCGGCGATCACGCGGGCGACCGGCCGCTGCTGCGCGATGCTGGTGCCCCAGCGGCCGCGGGCGAAATCGGCCAGCCAGGCTGCGTAACGTAGAGGGAGCGGGTGGTCCAGTCCCAGCGCGCGCCGCGCGGCGGTGAGCTCCTCCTGGCCGGCCCCCGGTCCGACCCAGAGCCTTGCGGGATCACCGGGCGCGAGACTAATCAGAATGAACGTGAGCGTGACGACGACGAAGACGATGCCGAGCCCGAGGCCGAGACGCCGAACGATCCGACCGAGCATGCGCTACACTCGCTCGGCGCGTGCCTGGGCGTCAAGCCTGCTGATGCTCGTGGTCGCGGCGTGTACGGTGGAGCGGGGGGCGGGACGCCAGCAGGCGGTATTCTACGCGTCGGGTGCCGATCTGCAGTCCATCAATCCGCTGGTCGCGGTCCATCCCCTGGCCAAGGCGGTGCAGAAGCAGGTGCTGTTCCTGACCTTGGCCGCCTACGATACGGCGCTCGACCCCGTACCGCGGCTGGCGCGGTGGCGCTGGAGCGATGACCGTACCGCGCTCACCTTCGAGCTGCGCCCCGACGTGCGCTGGCACGACGGGGCCCCGACCACCGCCCGGGACGTCGTCTGGACCCTGGAGATGGCCCGCCACCCCGCCGTGGCGTACCCGCGAGCACGTGATCTGGCATCGGTGAGCGCGGTCACGCTGGTGGACTCCCTCACCGTTCGCGTGCAGTTCGATCGGCCCCAGCCTACCTTTCCCGACGTGCTCACCGATCTCGCGATCCTCCCGGCGGCGCACTTCGCGCGGCTCGAGCCGGGCGAGATTCGCCGTGCGGAGTTCAATGCATCACCCGTGGGCAACGGCCCCTTCGTGTTCGTGGATTACCGGCCCGGTCAGCGGTGGGTGTTCCGCCGCAGCGAGACGTTTCCGGCGGCGTTGGGACGTCCCGGGCTCGAGCGGTTCGTCGTGGCCGTGGTCGACGAGCCGGCCACCAAGCTGGCGGCCCTGACGTCGGGTGAGCTCGACTTTGCGGGAATCTCGCCGGCGCACGCGGCCTTCGTGGAGCAGGATCCCCGTCTCGCGGTGGTCGACTACCCCATCCTGTTGGTGTACGCTCTGGTGTGGAACCTCAGGCGCGAGCCGTTCACCGATGCCGAAGTGCGCCGAGCCCTCACCATGGCGCTCGACCGGGAGCTCATCGTGCGGGCCTTCCTGTACGGGTACGGGACCGTGGCGCACGGCCCCGTGCCGCCGGAGCACCCGTGGCACGAAACGGTCGCCACGATTCCCCATGATCCCGTCGCGGCGCGCGCGCTGCTGGAGGCGACCGGCTGGGTGGAGGGCGCCGATGGGGTGCGTGTGCGCGGCGGTCGGCGGCTCGCCTTCGACCTGCTCACCGTGGGCAGCGGGGAGAACGCGCTGGAGCAGATGATCCAGGCACAGTTGGCGGTGGTGGGGGCGGAGGTCACCATCCGTCAGCTCGAGCTGACCAGCTTTCTCGCGACCGCGCAGGGTGAGGAGCGCGACTTCGATGCGCTGGTCACGGGGATCCCCGGTGATCTCTCCCTGGGGTACGTGGCCGCCCTCTTCGACGGCGCGGCTGCCGGGCCGCTGGCCTACGCCGGCTATCGGAGCCCGGCGTTCGACGCCGCCACCGCCGCGGTACGAGCCGCGCAGTCGGAAGCCGCGCTGGGCGACGCGTGGCGCGAGGCGCAGCGAGTGCTGGCGGCTGACCAACCCACCACCTGGCTGTACCACGCCCGCGGCCTTCAGGGCGCGGCGCGGCGGATCGTGGCGGACCCACCCGATCTGCGAGGCGAGCTGGCCGGCATCGCGACGTGGCGCATCCGGCAGCACGGGGGCCAACCGTGAGCGTGCACACCCGCGCTCCGCTGCGCGTCGACTTCGCGGGAGGCTGGACCGACGTGCCGGTGTACGCCGACACGGAGGGCGGGGCCGTGGTCAACGCCGCGGTCACCCTGCACGTGCATGTGGATTTCCTGTTGCCGGCGAAGGGCTCCCAGGCCCGGCGCATCGTGCTGCACGCGGAAGACCTCAAGGAACATGTCACGCTCCGCTCGTCGGGCGCCATCGCGTACGACGGGCAGCTGGATCTCCACAAGGCGGCCCTGAACATGCTGCCGGTGACAGGGGGCATCGAAGTGCTGTCCCGCTCCGACGCGCCGGGCGGATCGGGCTTGGGTGGCTCCGGGGCGCTCGACGTCGGGCTCCTCGCGGGGCTGGCGCGATGCCGGCAGGAGCCGTACGACGCCGACGAGCTGGCGGAGATGGGTTTCCAGCTCGAGACACAGGAGCTCGGGCTCCTGGGTGGACGCCAGGATCAGTACGCCGCCGCGCTCGGTGGTTTTCACGAGCTGTCCTTCGCGGCCGACGGCGTGCGGGCGCGGCGACTGCCCGTGAGCGAGGAGGCGGCGCGCGAGCTCGAGAGGCATCTGGTGCTGGTGTACACGGGGCACTCGCACTTCTCATCCGCCACACACGCGAGGGTGTGGCAGGCGTACGGCGAGGGTGACGGGGAGGTGACCGATGCGCTGCACCGCATTCGCGCGCTCGCAGCCCCGGCGGCCGATGCGATCGAGCAGGGCGACTGGCACCGCCTCGCGGGCGTTATTGCGGATAATTGGAAGCAGCAGCAGCGGCTCGACCCCACCATCGCGACTCCGAGGAGCGGCGCCATTGAGCAGGCGGCGTTGGCCGCCGGTGCCTGGGGTGCCAAGGCGACGGGAGCGGGCGCGGGGGGGTGCATGATGCTGCTCGGTCCGGCGGGACGCCGCGGGGCCGTGGCCGCCGCCGTGGAGGCCGCCGGGGGCGAGGTCCTGCCAGCCGGGTTCGCCTTCGAGGGGGTCGCCGTGTGGGAGCGGGAGGATGCTGCCCCGCTCACCTGACGATCTCGCAGCCCGCCGCGAGGCCATTCGTGGCTCCGCGACGCTGCGGGGTCTGGCACGCAGGTTACGGAGCCTGCTGGACCCGTTGCTCGACCGTCCACTCTCCGTGCCGACCGTGAAGCCCCGCCTCACCCGGGATGGCGGGGTGTGTTCCAGCGACGGGACCCGCCTCGATTTTCATCCGCTCCACCCCCGGCGGCACCGCTGCCCGCGCTGCGGCAGGGAGCACGAGGGAGAGCCCCACGACCAGGCCTGGGTCTGGCGCTACCACCTGTGGCTTTCGGAGCGCGCTATTCACCTGGCGCTGTTGGGAGCGCTCGATGACGATGACCGGTTGCAGCGCAAGGCGGGCGAGGTGCTCGCGGCCTATGCCCGGGTCTATCCGTCCGTTCCCAACCGCGACAACGTGCTGGGGCCCACGCATCTCTTCTTCTCCACGTACCTGGAGTCCATCTGGCTCGCGCAGCTGTTGATCGCCGCCATGCTGTCGCGCCCGGAGCTGGTTGCCGGGATCCGCGGGACGCTGGACGACGTGGTGCGGGAGTCTGCGCAGCTGATCGCGTCGTTCGACGAGGGATGGTCCAACCGACAGGTGTGGAACAACGCGGCGCTGGTGGCGGCCGGAGCGTGGCTCGGCGACGACCGGCTGGTCGAGCGGGCGGTCGCCGGCCCGCACGGGCTCGCGGCACAGCTCTGGCGCGGCGTCTCACCGGAGGGGCTCTGGTTCGAGGGGGAGAACTACCACTTCTTCGCGCTGCGCGGTTTCCTCCTCGCTGGGGAGCTGCTGCAGACCGTCGGGATCGACTTGTACGCCGATGAACGGGTCGGGCCGAGGCTGCGGAGCATGTACCTGGCGCCCCTGGACACGCTGCTCCCCGACCTGACGCTGCCGGCGCGCGGCGACGCGCCGTTCGGCGTGAGCGTCGTGCAGCGCCGCTTCGCGGAGCTGTGGGAGGTCGGGCGTGCTCGCGTCGGCGACCAGCGGCTCGAGGCCCTCCTGGCAGCGATCTACCACGCCGACGCGCCGCCGGGCGAGGACCCGGGCCTGAGCGCCATCGCCGAGCAGGAGCAGAACCGGCCGCCGGAGCGCTTCTCGCGCGTGCAGCTCGGCTGGAAGGCGCTGTGCTGGATGGCGCCGGAGCCGCCGAGGGACGATGCGGCGTGGGCGCCCAGCTCCAAGCTCATCGCCGGGCACGGCCTCGCCGTGCTGCGCGGGCCCGGTGACCGGTACGTCAGCCTCGAGTGCGGCGGCGCGCCGGGGGGCCACGGGCATCCCGATCTGCTGCACCTCTCGCTCTTTGCCGGCGGCCACGTGCTGGCCGACTTTGGGACGGGATCGTACGTGTCGCCCTCGCTGCACTGGTACCGCTCCGCCCTGGCGCACAATGCGCCCGGGCGCGCCGGGGTCGGCCAGCTCGCGCGCCACGGGTGGTGCAGCGCCTTCGTGGCGGGTGAGCGCTGGTCGTGGTGTCGAGCGTGGGCACGCGGCCTGGTGGGCGAGGGCACGGCGGTCGAGCGAGCCGTCGTGGTCGGACCGGAGTACGTGCTCGACGTGGTGCGTGTCGACGCGCCGCCGGACGTCGTGGTCGATCTCCCCGTTCATGCTCTCGGCGGCTTCGCCGTCGACGCGCCCAGCGGTGCCACGGAAGAACCCCCGCCGCCGGTCCGCTCCACCGCCGGTCACGAGCACGGGTACGACGTGCTCGAGGGAATGAGCGTGCTGGACTCGCCGCTCGGAGCCCTCGCATGCGGCGGCGCGGCGCAGGCGTGCGAGCTGCGGCTCGCGCCTCGCCCGAACGAGACGGTGTTCACGGCCCTCGCGCCCGGACCACCCGACATGTACTTCGCCGATGGCGCACCGCTGCGGTTCCTGGTGCGGCGCGCGGCGGGCGCGGGCCGATGGGTGCAGTGCTACGCGCTCCGCGCCGCGACGGTTATGGCGGTCGTGGTGGACGGAGCCGTGGTCACCGTCGTCCGGGGCGACGGAGCTGTCGATCGCTTCGAGTTCACGCCAGGTGGCGTGCGACTGCGCGAGGCGGACGGCACCACCCACACGCTCGCCGGGGTGCGCGGCGACCCGCCGGCTCCGCCCGGGGAGCGCGCCGCGCCGCGCCCGGTCATCCCATGTCCGCTGCTGCGCGAGGTGCCGGCGCCCCAGGCGTGGCGGCGTGCGGTGCCGCGCGGCGCGGTCGTGCGACTCGGGGAGCCGCACTACCGTCGGTCGGAATCCCCCTACGGAGCGGCCGGGCCGTTCGCGGCGCGCGTGGCGGTGTTCGGCGTAGATTCGAGTGTGTGTTTTGCCGCGGATGTGACCAAGGAGCCGCTCGCGCTGCGCGATGCCTCGGCCCCGGAGCTCGGTCTCGACAACGAGGCGGAGGACATCCACGCCGATGGCGTGCAGTGTTATCTCGGTGGTGAGGGGTGGGCCGGATACGTGGCGGTGCCCGATCCGCGGTCGGGCGATGTGCGGATTCGTGCGGTCCCGGGGACGGCGGCCGACGCGGTTCGGTGCACCGGACGCTGGGCGCGAACCCGCGGGGGATACGCCGTCGTCGTGACGGTGGACGTGGGACGGCCACTCCGAGCGGGAGACCGCCTGCCGGTCAACTTCGTGATCAACGAGATGTATCCGGGGCGTGAGCGCCGCGCGGGCCAACTCGCGCTGTCGGGAGGAGCGGGGTGGGTGTACCTGCGGGGCGACCGCGAGTCGCCGGCCACCGCCGTCACGGCGGAGGTGTCGTGAGGCTGGCCGTCGTGCTGGTGCGAACGCAGGACCTGGTGAACATCGCGGGCGTGGTGCGGGCGATGAAGAACTTCGAGCTCCGGGACCTGCGGCTGGTGGCGCCCGAGGAGTATGACGCGCGCCGCATCGAGGGCATCGCCCACAAGTCCGGCGACCTGCTCAGGCGCGTGCAGCGCTACGACGACCTCGATGCGGCGCTGGCCGACTGCACGTACGTCGCCGGCATGACGGCCCGCGCGCGGACCGCCAAGCGGAACATGCAGCGACCGCGGGAGATCGCGCCCGAGCTGCTGGCGCGTGCCGACGAAGGCCAGGCGGCGCTGCTGCTCGGGCCCGAAGACCGCGGCCTCACCAACGAGGAGCTGGACCGCTGCCACCGCAGCATCGCGATCCCGACCAACCCGGAGTACGGAGCGCTCAATCTGGCGCAGGCGTTCACGCTGATGGCCTACGAGCTGTACCTGGCGCGCGGGGTGGCGCCCTTCAAGGTGCCACGTCGAAGCGCCCCGCCCGCCACGGCGGAGCAGTTGGAGCTGCTCTTCCGCGACGCGGAGGAGGCGCTGGGCGCGATCGAGTTCTTCAAGACGCGAAACCCCGGCAGCATCATGCGCACTGTGCGGGAAGTCGTGCACCGCACCCCGATGGACGGGCGGGAGGCCGCCCTGTTGCGGGCCATGTGCATCGAGGTGGTGCGCTACCTCGAGCGCATGGGGCTCAGATGACGGTCCCGGGCTTCACCTCGACGGGCAGCAAGCGCCCCGACGCCCTGTTCGGTGTGTCTGCCGATGTCCCCGGGCGGATGGTTCGGGCGGCCGGGTGTCGCCTGTGGGACGACCGGGGGGCGGAGTACCTCGACACGGCGATGGCCCTGGGGGCGGTGGCGCTGGGATACGGACACCCGGCGGTGGTCGAGGCGGTGGAGCGAGCGGCGCGCGACGGTGTGGTGGGCTCGCTGGCGCCGGCGCTCGAAGCCGAGGTCGCCGAGCGCCTCTGCGCCGTGATCCGCGGCGCCGAGGCGGTGCGATTCCTGAAGACCGGTGCCGAGGCCGTGGCGGCAGCCGTGCGTCTGGCGCGGGTCGTGACGGGCCGCGAGCGCGTGCTCACCTGCGGGTATCACGGATGGCTCGACTGGTGTGCGGAGGAGGCGGGTGTGCCGAAGGCGGTCCGCGGACTGCGGCGCGAGGTGGCCTTCGACGACCCGGCGGCGCTGACCGCCACGCTCGAGGCGTTCCAGCCGGTGGCGGCCGTGGTGCTCGAACCGGTGGTGAGCGCCCCCCCCAGCGAGGAGTGGCTCGC
>Ga0209536_100014216_pt1 | contig 11446 bp, 7 predicted proteins | sample DeeMarSeWOR28_12_FD_187461 | JGI IMG/M metagenome (GOLD analysis project Ga0209536, IMG submission 187461) | Marine sediment microbial communities from White Oak River estuary, North Carolina - WOR-2-8_12 (SPAdes) (version 2) | ecosystem: Environmental > Aquatic > Marine > Intertidal zone >... | reverse complement strand
GTGAAATTGGGATAATCATTCTTCAACTTCTGCATAGTGAACTGTATGTTCTCGCCTGTATTGGTAGATGCATCTTCGATAATCACTGCTTTCCTAGGAATATGAGGATGGCTGCGCTGTAATCCCTCCATAAATGATACTGTCGGTAATATGGTGAACAAAACAGCAAACTTTACTGTTGATAATTCTGTTCCATTTATACAGATAATTAGACCTGTAAATGATTCAATATGGAATGCAAATTTTAATCTAAATATTACTTATCAAAATATGTTAAGACTGTGGATTAATGGGTATTTACTCATTGAAAATTATACTAATTGTTTATATAACGATCTTGTCTATGTTGTATTCACGGGGCTTGACATGGTGGTGAACACCGTGTTGCTCGCGCCTGGATACGAGAGTGTGTCGCATCTCTTCCGGCCGAACGATGAGGTGCCGATGTGGGTTATCTTCGTCGCGTATCTCTCCCTGACCTTCTTCTTCACGCTCATCTTCTCAAAGGGGTATGAAGGGAAGGGGATCATGGAAGGGGTGCGATATGGGTTCTATGTTGGGATGATGGCGATGTTGCCATTTAACTATGTGAGCTACGCCGTCATGCCCATTCCGTACTCGCTCGCTTTCCAGGGATTTCTTTATGGGACAGTGGAGCTCGTGATTTGCGGAATCGTTCTGGCCCTGGTCTTCGGAAAGAAGGAGCCGGCCCCAACGGCTTGAGCGTCTTTTTCCTTTTTTGAGAATGGGCGCCCCCGAAGGAGCGCCCATTGCGTTATTAAAGGGAAGAAGGGCTCGTTGCTTTCCGAGAATCCTCTTGCTACTTTTTTCGTATTCGCGTAGGGCCTTCAACATCCAGATATCTACCATGAAAGGAACCCCCATGTCTCGTTCGTTCTCCAAGGGTCTCCCCCTTCTGGGGCTGCTTCTGCTGGTCCTGGTCGTGGGGTGCACGAGCCAGCAGGCGATGAAGCCTGAGCCGGCTTCGGGTGTTGATCTGGAGATGGTCAAGGCCGGAAAATTCGATACCGGCAAGATGTGGACATTTGACTATCCCCCGATGGACTACTTCAAGCAGGTATATAACTTCACCCCCACGAAGGAGTGGTTTGAAAAAGCACGTCTGTCGGCGCTTCGGCTCCCGGGCTGCTCTGCCTCCTTCGTCTCCGAGGACGGGTTGGTCATGACCAACCACCATTGCGCCCGTGGCGCCCTTGACCGGGTGAACAAAGAAGGCGAGGATCTCCCAAACCTCGGATTCTATGCTGCAACGCTGGAAGAAGAGCGCAAGATCCCGAACTACTATGCTGATCAGCTCGTCCTGATCGAGGACGTGACCGAGGAGGTGCAGAAGGCCTTTGCCTCCGGTGGGACGGATGAGGAGAAGATCGCTCGGCGAAACGAGGCGATTGCTTCGATCCAGGCTCGGTATGAAGAAAAGACCAAACTCAATTGTAGCGTCTACACATTCTTCAACGGTGGGAAGTACTCGCTCTACGGGTTCAAGCGCTACAACGACGTGCGGCTGGTGTTTGCCCCCCATCAGGTTGTCGCGTTCTTCGGCGGTGATCCCGACAACTTCACGTACCCGCGCTATGACATGGACGTCACGTTCTACAGGATCTACGATGAAGACGGCAAACCCCTGAAAACCTCCAACTTCTTCAAATGGAGCAAAGCCGGGGCCGCAGAAAGCGATCCCGTGTTCGTCATCGGGAACCCCGGAGGCACCACGCGGCTCAACACGGTGGCACAGCTGCTTTTCACACGAGACTACACCTACCGGGTAGCACTCGATGCCTTGAAGGCGGTGGAGTCGATCACGGAAGAGTACGTTCAGGCGAACCCCGAAAAACGTCCCGATTACCAGACGCAGATCTTCGGTCTCGCGAACTCGCGCAAGCTGATCGACGGTCGTCTCAAAGGTCTGCATGATCCAATCATCATGGCGAAGAAACGAGACTTCGAGAAAACGCTCAAGGACAAGGTCATGGCGAATCCAGAGTGGAAAGCCACCTACGGATCCATCTGGGATGATATCGCCGGCTACCAAGAACAAAAAGCAGAAGTCTACGCGCTTGATCGTGCGCTGAATCTGCGGGGTCTGGGTCGATCGACGATCGGCGGGCTCGCCTCAGGAATCGTTGACTACGCAAAGAATTCCATGCTCCCGGAAGATCAACGCCCGCGCATGATGCAAGGTCCCGGCCTTGAGCGCGTCAAGACGCGTCTGACCGAGGCCACGGTCAATACTGAGCTAGATCAGAAGATCCTCGAGTTCCAACTCGAATTTATGCAGACCGTGTTTGGATCAACCTATGCACCTTTCAACGAGCTCATGGCGGGACAATCGCCTGCCGAGGCGGCAAAGCGCCTGATGTCCAGTTCCATGCTCACTGATCAGGAAAAGGTCAAAGATCTTCTCAGCAAAGCGCCCGCAGAGATTTTGGCGACGAATGACCCGTGGATTTCGTTTGTCGTGAAATCCGCTGATCGCGCCGAAGAAATTGGGATGAAGTACCAAGAACTCAGGGACAAAGAAGCAGCCAAGGTGCAGCTACTCGGCCTCGTCGTCTTTGGTGTCTACGGAACGTCGATTCCCCCGGATGCAACATTTTCGCTCCGGATTGCGGATGGGGTTGTCAAAGGATATGACTACAACGGTACAATCGCCCCTCCGAACACGACGTTCTACGGCATGTTCGACCGGTACTATTCCTATGGGAAACAAGCACCCTGGATGCTCCCGGAGGAGTGGCTCAATGCGGGATCAGAGTTCGATCTGAAAACGCCGCTTAATTTTGTGTCGACGAACGATATCATCGGTGGCAATTCAGGCAGCCCGGTCATCAACAGCGATCTGCAGATCGTCGGTATCGTCTTCGACGGTAACATTGAGAGCTTGCCTGGCGATTACATCTATGACGAGACGGTGAACAGATGTGTCAGTGTTCACTCTGCCGGCATCCTCGAAGCCGTACAGGATATCTACAAAGCTGAGCGCCTCTCCAAGGAACTCAAAGCAGGGAAGATCTCTCCCTAGCGCCTGCGCTCAGGAAGGAAGTCCAAAGAGCCCCGGGCGGGGAGTGTGGCCCGGGGCTTTGCTCTCCATGGGGCGCAATAAGGAAACCTTCCGCCGAAGAGAGCTGTTGAACCAACACAGGTGCCTGATGACCAAGAAGCCCTTCGTGCTAGCATTTGCAGTTACTCTCACCGTGCTCACGCATGGATCTGTTTTCGCGCAGGCTCCCGAGAGTGCTGACAAGTTTCGCACCTGGCTCCCGTACCAGGGCGTCCCCTCCTTCACCCTCTACTCGGGCGCGCCCAACACAGCTTTCGGTTTCGAGTGGGAAATCACCCCCCTGCTGTATTCCTTCGGGATGAATAAGCAGATCTCCCCCTGGTATTCCTTCATCGTGGAGCCCCCGGGGAGGTTCACGGGATCGATCGAGCTGAATCTCGCCGTGCAGGTGTTCACCCGGAAAATCGGGTCGTCGTATTTCAGCCTCTCGGGATCGCTCATAGGCTTCATCCCTCTCCTTGAACGGGGAGAACATCTCACGTTGAATCTTGGTGTATCCATGTACCGCTTCGGCGAACGGAGTCCCCTCTTCGGGGTGCTAGGCGTCTCCACCCTCTTTGGCATCGTACATCTCAACGTGAAGCACAGCCCTGCGGAGAAGATCTGGATCACTTCGCTTGAATGGAGAGTGTTTTGATGGGCCCACGGCGTGCGTGGCAGCGTGGAGGTGCGCTCAGCGCCTCGGTGTACATGGTTGGACTGCTAGTTGTGGGCGGGTGTTCATCCGTTCCTGCCCGCTTTATGGGCAAGGCAATCGAGCGAATGGGGGATCCGATACTCCCTGTTGCCGAAAAGACGCGGCATCCTGTCCTGGCCGGAACCACACTCTCGGTGCTCTGGGCGGGCCACGCGACGGTCCTGATACAGATTCAAGACAAGGTGTTTCTCACCGATCCTCTGCTGACACGAACGGCCGGAATGCTCTCGAAGCGCTACATTGAACCCGGCCTCGACCCGGCGACGCTTCCCAGGCTCGACTACACACTCATCTCCCACATGCACTTCGATCATTTCAGCTACGGCAGCCTTGACATGCTTCCCACTGACGGATCATTGCTGGTTCCCTTCGGTGCGCTCGCGTACACGCCTGACTTTGATTTTCGGGAAATCCAGGAAATGTCTCCATGGCAGACACTGGAGGAGGACGGCGTTCGGATCACGGCCGTGCCGGTTCAGCATTTCAGCGGCCGGTACGGCGTCGATATCCCCTGGATGAGAGATCGGGGATACACCGGATACGTGATAGAGTACGCGGGGGTGACGGTCTTCATCGCGGGGGACACAGGATATCATCCCCAGCTCTTCAAGGCGATCGGTGAGCACTTTGCCATTGATCTCGCCATTCTGCCCATCGCGCCGGTTGAACCACGCGACTTCATGCGATTCGCGCACGTCGACCCGAGCGAAGCACTCCAGATCTTTCATGACGTCGATGCGCGGTACATGGTTCCGATGCACCACCGCACGATCCTCCAAGGGTTTGATCCCAGCGACACCTACGCCGTCGAGCAATTGCAGAAATGCGCAGAGGAAGAAGGTATTCGTGAAAAGGTTGTCGTGCTCGACATCGGTGAACGAAAGGAGTTCTTCGGAGGCGAGGTTGATCGTCCTGCAAGACAGTGAGGAACTCCTCACAGTTGCCACAGATACGATGCTTTGACGAACACCCCCCGCTGCGTTTCGAAAAAGCGATTGTCCTGTATGTATGAATCGCGTTCCCACCGGATCCGTTCAAACACTGCACCATAACCCGCGTGGAAGACCGTTCCTGGAATATAGGTGAAGGAGACCAGAAGATCGGTCAGAAGTCTCCGCCGGTACGTGTTGTACTCTGCGGTGCCTCGGAAGAAGAGATAACGGTTCACCTGATAGGTGAGTTTCGATCGCCCGATCACCACCTCGTAGATCTTTTCGGAGTTTGAAGCGCGCTTAAAATCAGAATATCGGGCAGTGAGCTCGAGGGTAAGGTCTTCCCAGGGCTGGACCGTTGCCACCGCTGATGCAGACCTACTCAGCCCCTGATACGGATCAGCGGAGTAGAAGATCGCATCTCCTGTCATTCCGGTGGCCTGCACGAGGAGTTCCTTCGAGACTTGGCTGCGAACGGTGAGGTCGATGCCTCCGGTGCGGAAGCGTTGACCCAGATAAATTTCCGTGGAGTAGATATAGCGTGGCTGGATGATGGTCGTGCCGCCGACTAAGAAGGATACAGCGGCAGAAGTGTATGTCTCCCACAAACCGCTGGGTCGGTCCAGGGTTTGCGCTGAAGACAGGCCGATGGAGATTCTGCGCAGGATCTCAGACGAGGGATAGAAGCGCGGCGTGGCGGAAGCCGACCAAATGGTCACACCTGTCCGGGTGAGATATCCCATGTCTGCTCGAAAAGCAGGCGAAATGTCTTTCGTGCTGAATCCGAGCGCGAGCTCCCGCGTGCTGTACTGGAAATTTGCGCCAAGTGCATGCCCCCTCTCGACAGCGTCCGAGCTTAGGCGTCTACTCTCAGAGTACAGGCCGTGGAACGCAACGGTGCTGGATTCGCCGAGACGCACTTCTCCGTCCGCGCCTGCCAGTCTGTTGTACTGGCTCGGAAGTTCTCGCGCTGCGACAATTGCCCCGAGAAAGCTATCGTCCGCCAGGGACCTTTTGTAGCGAATGACGGGAACATGGACCAACGGAGAGCCGGTTAGTGACATTTCCTCTGAAAGCTCATCGGCCGCGTACAACAGCGCAAGAAAATTCTTCGGGCCGAGCTTACCGGTGAGCTTGATGCCGACCAAGGGATCGACGATCGTGCGGGTGTACACGACGGCCTGGACGGGATCGACCGGCGAGCTGCTGGTCGCTCCTACCGTGAACTGCTCATTTCCTTCGAGAAAGAACGGTCGTTTTTCGGGATAATACAGAGCGTAACGGAGGTTCACATCCACTTGTCCTGCATCGGCTTCGATTTGGCTGAAGTCGGGATTATAGGTCCCATCAAGAATAAGATCCGACGTAATGCCGAGTTTGAGAGTCAGGCTCCCTTCAGCCCTCCGGTCGCTCAGGGCGAGCTCTCCGTCGCGCGCAAGCTCGTGCTGTGTGTATGTCACAGCAGGAAGTACTTCGACAAGGGTCGAGCTCTCGAGGCCGTCGTACACAATCGGGTGCATCTGCGTGAGGAACGCCATGGCCTGCTCGGGGCGCAACGGCGGGAAGGTGCCCTGTTGCGAGCGCCGGCTGACCCTTCGTTCAAAGATGACACCCATCCGTACGGGACTGTCGTGAGAGTATCGAATGCTCTTCACGGGAATCCGGACTTCGATGGCGTAGCCGCTGTCATGAACGGCTCCCGCACTGTACCAAACACAGTCAAAGCTGATATCTTCCTGGTTCGCCGCGAACCGACTGTCCCCCTGTATTCCAAGAGGATTGATATAGAACGCGTAGAGCGACTGCTGATCGCCAAAAGAATCAAGATTAATGCACACCCAATCGTCGTTGATCATTCTGTCGCGGCTGGTCATCGAGGCTTTGATAGCCTCGGGCTCGGAGTCAAAACACCGAAAGGCAAAAAAGAGGTTCTCCCCGTCATAGGCCATCAGGACCTCGGTTCGCCCGGCTAGATCTTTCCCGTAGTCTGGTGTATAGGTCTTGAAACCGGTTACGACGGGCGCGCGCGTCCAAAGTTCCTCGTCAAGTTGTCCGTCGATAGCGGGGGGATCTTGGACATACAACGGACGGAAGGGATCCTGCGCAAAGGCAAGGCCCTTCACGATAACAAGTATTCCAATGATCCGCAGAAGAGGGCGAATCAACGGCTCACTCTGATCACTCAGCAGGTGAAAAGACAAGAATCGGGGCGACTGGGCCATTTTGGCTGATTCGACAGAGGGCGGCATACAAGAGTTCGCGGGCCTTGAGCTTTTTCTACGCAAGAGTGTAGAAGGAAGATTCGAGTGCGGAGGCCGAACTACTACCGCGGGCGATTGCTTTTCCCCCTGGGGTACGTTATCTTGAAATCCCCCATATTTTCCAGCCTTGGGCCGAAAAGCCGCTGTCTTGCACTCTAAAAATAAGGAAAAGGGTACTATTGTGTCCGATCAGATTCTGCGCGAAGAAAATCTTCGCCTGAAACGGGCCGTCGAGGAATTGTCGATTCTGAATGACCTTGCCCGCACCATCGGAGGATCCCTCAATTCCCAGGAGGTGATGCATACGATTATCCGCCGGTCGCTGCGCGCCATCAACGCCGAACAGGGAGTCATTACACTCGTGGACGAGCCGGGAAGCGACTCGGGCAAGACGCTGATTCGTACAGCGGTGAGTTCGGCTGAGCGGGGCCCTTTTCACCTAAACCAAGCCCTCCTGGGGTGGATGCACTTGAACAAGAAGCCCCTCCTGATCAACGATCCGAACAGGGACGATCGCTTCAAAGGTGTCAAGTGGGATGACACCATCCGCTCGCTCGTCTGCGTGCCCATGATCGTGAAGTCCGCGCTCATCGGTACCCTGACGGTCTACAACAAGAAGGGATCCACTGCGTTTAGCGAGGACGATCAGCGGCTCTTGTCGATCATCGCTGCCCAATCGGCGCAGATCGTTGAAAATGCTCGCCTCTACGAAGAAGAACTTCGACTCCGCAAGATGCAGGAGGAGCTCCATTTGGCGTCCCGCATCCAGATGGATCTTCTCCCGAAGACCGTTCCCGAAATCGCTGGCTACCAGGTTGCGGGCAAGAGCCTTCCTGCCCAGCAAGTGGGCGGGGACTATTTTGACTTCATCAAGATCGACAGCCACCGGTGGGCTTTCTGTTTGGGTGACGTCTCAGGTAAGGGGCTCCCCGCCTCTCTGTTGATGGCAAATCTTCAGGCGACGTTGCGAGGACAAACGCTGAGCGATCTGCCACCGGCAGAATGCATTCGTCGCTCCAATCGTTTGCTCTACTATAGCACAAGCTCGGAAAAATTTGCCACGGCGTTCTACGGAATCCTCGACACACAGCGCCATACCCTGAAATTTTCAAACGCAGGGCATGACAGCCCATACGTCCTCGGTGTACAGGACACCGTGGCTCGTCTCCAGACCGGTGGGGTCCCCCTCGGGATGCTTGAGGAATTTCCTTACGAAGAGGAAGAAGTACAGATCAATACCGGAGATCTTCTCGTCGTCTACAGTGATGGCGTGACCGAGGCATGGAACACCGACGAGGTCGAGTTTGGAGAAGAACGATTGTCCAAAGTGCTCCATCAGTTCCACGACAAGACAGCGTCAGAGTTGATTGATAGCATTTTTGCTGCGGTGAAAGCTCACACCGCCAGCGCACCTCAGGCCGATGATATCACTCTCGTCGTTCTCAAGCGCCTAAGCTAGAGAATTGTTGCACCCAAGTTGGTCCAACCCCCGTGCCGCATAACGCACGAGGGAGAGCATTGACGTACCCTGATCCAACAGTACCGAGGAGATTGAAATGTACCTTCGGCTCGTACAGGCACGGCTCAAGCCGGATCTCATTGCAGAGATCAAATACCACTATGAGAAAGATATCATTCCGGCGCTGGAAAAGACCGGAGGATGTCTCTACGCTAGCCTGGTGCAGAACACGCACCGGAAGGACGAGGGGATCTCGCTGACGCTCTGGGAAAGTGAGTCCGCTGCGAACGCCTACGAGCAATCCGGGCAGTTCGCACATCTCCTTGATGTGTTGCGCCCATATTTCTCTGACATGTCCGAGTGGAACCTCGCCCTCTCCGAGGACCTTCGCATCGAATATGCGCCGGTGAACAATGAACCGGAAATCCGTTCGTATGTCTCCGCTCTTGAGACGGACGCAACCATCCCACCCGGTACGGGATACGAGAATTTGTATCTGCGCGTGGTCTCGATGAATGTACATGCGGGGAAGATCGAGGAGTTCCGATCGCTCTACCGGGATCATGTGCTCCCGGTTTTACGCCAGTATCCAGGCTGCATGGTCGTGCAACTTGCCCAGAGTCTTGCAGACGGACAACAGTTCATTTCTGTGACAGTCTGGAACACCAGGGAGGCCGCCCAGGACTACGAACAGAGCGGAGCCTTCGAAAAGCTGAAAAGGATTTTGAAACCGGCGCTTTCGGGGCTGTCCCAGTGGAGCATGGACATGGAGAGCGGGGGCGGGAGAGTTGCGGCCACGGATCATGATCTTGAAGTCCAGACCTACACCATCGTGACCGGCAGGGCTTTGGCCTGAGCCGTCGACGAAGACACAACGCATTTTCAGAGGAACGCTGATGATCGGACAAACTGTTTCCCACTATGCCATCACCGAGAAACTTGGAGAGGGGGGCATGGGGGTGGTCTACAAGGCCATGGACACATCGCTGGACCGCCCCGTCGCTCTGAAATTTCTCCCCACGGACATCTCTGCGAGCGCCGAAGACAAAGCCCGCTTCGTCCAGGAAGCGAAATCAGCCGCCGCCCTGAATCACCCGAATATCTGCACCGTCCACGGGATCGAGGAGCACGACAGCAGACAATTCATCGTCATGGAATATGTCGATGGGCAGATGCTTTCCGAGAAGCGCCATTCAATCAGCTTCAAACAAGCGATCGATATCGGGATCCAGATTGCGGATGGCCTGGCCGCGGCTCATGAGAAAGGAATCGTCCACCGGGATATCAAGCCCGAGAACATCATGATCCGTAAAGACGGGATTGTCCAGATTATGGACTTCGGGCTGGCCAAACTGCGTGGAGTGTCTCGGCTCACCAAAGAGGGGAGTACCGTAGGAACCGCAGGCTACATGTCTCCCGAGCAGATTCAAGGGCTCGATGTTGACCACCGGTCAGACATCTTTTCCCTGGGAGTGATCCTCTACGAGCTCTTTACCGGTCAGCCGCCCTTCAAAGGCGTCCACGAAACGGCCATCACATACGAGATCGTCAATGTTGATGCGCAGCCGATGTCGGCGGTTGTGCCCGCGCTGGACCCCGCTCTTGATGCCATAGTCCTCGAATGTCTTGCGAAGGAACCGGCCGAACGGTACCAGGCTGTTGCCGAAGTGGCAAAGGAACTCCGGAGGTTCAAACGAGAATCAACCCGGCAGCGAGTGAGCAGGGTCTCTCGCGCGGGGGTCTCGGGGGTGATGCCACCGGCCACCAGCGGGGTCTCTGCAGTTCTTGGGAGCACGACGGAGCCTCCCTCGACAGGATCACCACGCAGTCCACGGTTGTGGAAGACCGCGGCCCTGGTCTTCCTGGTAGGCTTCCTTGCTATGAGCGCGCTCTTTCTGATGCCGGGAGAACCGTCTTCGCAGGCTGTCTGGGCTTCTGTGGATCCGCCGCCAGGGATGCTCTACAGGAGTGACTACGGTGGTCATGCGGCGATTTCCCCTGATGGCAAGACGCTAGCATTTGTAGCTGTCGATTCCGCTGGTGAATCCCTACTCTGGTATAGGCAGCTGTCCCACGCAGCGGCGACGCGACTCTCGGGGACTTCGGATGCATCATATCCATTCTGGTCGCCGGACAACCATAGTATCGGCTTCTTCGCACAGGGAAAACTGAAACGCATCAGCATCTCGGGGGGTCCTCCCGTCACCGTCTGCAATGCGTCGGCAGGCCGTGGCGGCTCCTGGGCTGAGGACAATACTATCCTGTTCGCTCCGGAGGCAACCAGCCCCCTGGTGCGCGTGAACGTTGAAGGTGGCGATCCAGAACCGGTCACAGCCTTGGATTCCCTGAAAAAGGAAGATTCCCATCGTCTTCCGCAGATATTGCCCGGAGGGGAGCGGTTTCTGTATGTGGTTCAGCATCAGGGGCAACTGGACTCGCAAGATGAGATCCGCATCCGTTCGTTTGACGGCGCATTCGACGAGGTGATACTGCGAGGATCGTCGAATGCCATCTATGCATCACGATATCTCTTCTATGTGCGGGAATCATCGTTGCTTGCACAGCCCTTTGACGTGGGCTCCGCTCAATTCACAGGGGAACCCCAGCCGCTTGCTACGGACGTTCAGTACTTCGTACCCCGCAGCAAAGGCAACTTCACCGTCTCCTCTGGCGGGATCCTGCTTTTTGCCACAGGAAGCTCTGAAAGCGAAGACGAAATGCTCTGGCTTGATCGAGAGGGGCACCGGCAGGGTACGATCACAGCAGTCTCACCGATTTACTGGGCACGACTCTCTCCAGACGGGTCACGCATTGTCTTCGATGATTACGATGCACGAAGCCGGAACTATGATCTCTGGGTGTACGACATTGCCCGCAATGTAAAGACGCGTTTCACGTTTGGCGAAACGCAGGATATTGTTGCCTTGTGGTCTCCCAAGGGTGACCGTGTCTTCTACAGTTCGAATCCAAATGGGCCTCACGAGATCTTTGCCAAGCAGGCAGATGGGATGAAAG
>Ga0209536_100014215_pt1 | contig 11446 bp, 9 predicted proteins | sample DeeMarSeWOR28_12_FD_187461 | JGI IMG/M metagenome (GOLD analysis project Ga0209536, IMG submission 187461) | Marine sediment microbial communities from White Oak River estuary, North Carolina - WOR-2-8_12 (SPAdes) (version 2) | ecosystem: Environmental > Aquatic > Marine > Intertidal zone >... | reverse complement strand
AAGAATATCCCTGGATGGAGCGGATAAAGCCAGTCGCAGTTACTGGCAAAGACACCCAACAAGCTGAAGGCGCCCGGACGGATGTGCCAGCTCCGATTTCTCCGACCTCCTTCTTGTTAGAGATCGGCACCGAGGAGCTGCCTCACAGCGATTTGAACGCTGCACTCAAACAACTACGTACTCTAGTTACGGAAAGGTTGGATGAGAACCGTTTAGAACACGGTGAGGTACGCGTCCTGGGGACTCCACGACGCCTGGTTATTATCGTTGAAAATCTAGCCCCCTTGCAGACAGAATTGCAAGAGCTCGTCAAGGGACCTCCGGCAGAGAGGGCTTATGATTCTCTAGGAAAGCCCACGAAGGCTGCGGAGGGCTTTGCGCGTGGTAAAGGTGTAGCATTGGATGATCTGGAAGTTCGTGAGATTGATGGTGGGCGTTATATTGTTGCTTTCGTACGCCAGCCAGGGAAAAGCGCTGCCAGGATTTTATCCGGCATGATTCCAGATCTTATTGCGGCTCTTCGATTTGACAAATCGATGCGTTGGAACAGCTCCAATGTTGAGTTCTCTCGCCCTATCCGATGGTTGATGGCTCTGTATGGAGAGCATGTCCTACAATTCGATTATGCGGGATTAAAATCTGGGAACACTACTCGAGGGCTGCGCTTCTTTCAACCTGCAGTCTTACCGGTGAGTTCAATTCAGGAATATTTCCTGATCATGCTGGAACAGGGGATTATCTTGGATTTCGAAGAAAGAAGGCGTGAGATTAACTCGCAAGTACAAGCATTAGCTTCCGAGGTGGGCTGCGTGGTTGCAGAAGATCATGAACTACTGGCTGAGGTTACTAACCTAGTTGAGGCTCCCCAGGCACTGCGCGGAACCTTTGATCCTTCTCACCTGCAGTTGCCGCGTGAGGTGTTGATCTCGGTCATGAAAAAACACCAACGCTACTTCCCAGTCGAAAAGGATGGAGAATTACAATCCTATTTTATCGCCGTAGCGAATAAATCTTCAGATCCTGAGGGTAGATCTGCCGGCACACAAGAGATGAGCCTCATTGTAGAGGGAAATGAACATGTTATCCGGGCGCGTTTCGTGGATGCAGCCTTTTTTATCGAGGAGGATCTAAAGCAACATCTGGAGGCCTACCTCCCTCGTTTGGACACGCTGGTTTTCCAAGAGGACTTGGGTTCGATGTTGGATAAGACTAAACGTATGACAGCATTGGTCAGCGAATTGGGTACCGAGATAGGTTTGACAGAAGATGAAAGGGAAGTTGCGCACAGAGCTGCTGAACTTTGCAAAGCAGATCTGGCGACTCAGATGGTCATTGAGATGACCTCCTTGCAGGGGTTCATGGGACGTTATTATGCTTTACGATCTGGTGAATCAGGAGCTGTAGCATCGGCGATCTATGAACATTACTTGCCACGCTTTTCTGGAGACAATACTCCGGAGACACGTACTGGCTTGATCGTTGGTATCGCTGATCGCTTAGATACACTCAGCGGTCTTTTTGCGGCTGGACTGGCGCCCACAGGTGCGAAGGATCCATTCGCTCAGAGACGAGCGGCTTTAGGCTTGGTTCAGAACTTGATCGTTTGGGATCTGGATTTTGACCTGCGTTCTGCGATAGCAACCGCCTCTGATCATCTACCGATCCTCCCAGACAAGGATACCCAGTCTAAATGCATAAATTTTATTATTGAGCGGTTGCGTAATGTGTTACTTGAGGCAGGTAATTCATATGACGTCGTAGATGCAGTTCTTGCAGCTCAGGGACATAATCCTGCTGGGGCAGCTCGGGCTGTGGAGCAGCTGAGTGAGTGGGTTAGTCGTTCTGATTGGAATATTATTCTGCCAGCCTATGCTCGTTGTGTCCGTATCACACGCCCTGTGGAGGCACGTTATCCGGTTGATGAAGAGGTTTTTGTTGAACCTGCTGAAAAGGATTTATATGCTGCCTTGCGTCAAGCGGAGACGGTAAATCGGGCTCCTGGGTCAGTCAATGATTTCTTAAAGGCTTTTGAACCGATGATCCCAGCTATTGATCGTTTCTTTGAAGATGTATTGGTGATGACCGATGAGATAGCATTACAGCAGAACCGGTTGGGTATGTTGCAGCGTATTGCTGCCTTGACAAATGGTGTCGTTGATATGTCACGGCTAGAGGGTTTTTAGCCACATGAGTGAGGTACAATCAAAACTGGCTAAGATGCCTGAGCGATTAGCCATCGGGGTTTCTATTTGAAGTGTAGGGGAGGTTGAGGTGAAAGAACTAGCAACAAAGATCTCAGAAGTTGTCGTGTACACTGATAGGGCACAAGTTACACGCACAGGTAAAGTTAAGTTAGAAGCAGGTGTCCAAAATTTGCACGTTCCAGATTTAACCTATTGGTTAAATCCTGACTCAATCCGTGCGACAGCAAGGGGCACCGCTAAAGTTCGTCTGTTGGGCGTGCAGGTGCAGCATACCTTTTATGAAGAGACACCTGTAGAGCAAATCCGTGAATTAGAGGCACAAATTGAGGCTCTACTCGATGATGTTAGAGGCATGGAAAAACAAGATGAACGCATCCGACAAACTCAAGAAAGTCTTTCAAACTTAACAAATCATACCGAAACCTATGCCCTGGCACTTGCTTCTGGGGAGAAATCGATCGAAGATCAGCTGTCTTTATTGGATGAATTACGCAACCGAATGATAAAGTTTGACCAGGACTTAACTCAGAACGCCAAGGATCGCAGGGAAAAAGAACGCCAGTTGGAAAAGCTTCAGCAGGAAGTAGAACAATGGAGGAACAGTCAACGGCGAGAAGCTTACACTGCGGTTATTGAGATGGACGTGCTTAGTGGTGGTGAGCTCAGCGTAAATTTAAGCTACGTTGTCTCTGGCGCGAGTTGGAAACCATTATATGATTTAAGATTTTACGAGCAGGATAACCAGCCTAAGCTCGAGATCGACTACCTTGCTCAGGTCTCTCAGCATACTGGTGAAAATTGGCAAAATGTTGGTCTCACTCTATCAACTGCCCGCCCTGCACTTGCGAGCAAATTGCCAGAGTTGGAACCTTGGTTCATCAGCCCGGTACCAACCAGACGGCCAACAGATCAGAGGAGAGCTGAACCGCTGTATGCTGCGGATGAAACTAGACCTAGGGCTGCGATGATGGTTGCTGAAGTTGAGGAACCAGAGGTAGATTATAAATTAGCCTCGGTGGAATCGTCTGGGGCGACAGTTAATTACCGACTTCCGTCAGCTGTCACAATTCCTGCAGATGGGTCACCTCATAAAACCATGATCGCAAACGTTGGTTTGGTACCAGAGTTGGATTTTGTTTCAGCTCCTAAGATGGTTGAGGCTGCCTATCGACGCGCAAGGGTGATCAATGACAGCCCCTATACGTTGTTATCGGGGCAGGCAAATCTGTATTCCGATGGTGAGTTTGTTGGTGTTTCGAAGATTGAGATCGTCCCTCCGCAAGGTCAAATTGAGATTTTCCTGGGAATTGACGAACGTATCAAGTTAGAGCGCGCATTCATCCGACGGGATGTCGATAAACGGATCGTTGGCGCCAGACGGCGGATATTCTTTGGGTATGAGATCAGATTGGAAAATTTGTTAGAGGAAGCGATCGAGATTACGATTAACGACCAGATGCCAGTGCCCCGCCATGAGGATATCAAAGTAAAGTTGGAGTTTGCTGCTCCAAAGCCAACATCGCACGAAAATATGAACGAGCTAACCTGGGCGATTTCCCAAGAAGCCAGAGAAAAGCGAACCATTCGTTTTGTATTTAGTGTAGAATACCCCACTGCGATGGAATTAATCGGATTGCCTTAAAACCGAACCGGTATGGGAGGCTTATATTCATTCCGGCTAATTTTGAATTTATTAACCCTCAAATGCCTCCATATATTCTTTTATCGTTGGCACTGACCTCAAACGTTCGTAGAAGAAATTATTAACGATATTGATTACTTGTGCGCGGGCTGCTTCTGCTTCAACCGTTAATGGCGTATTGGTATCCTGGCGGGTGAGAGCATCTCGCAGGCGCAGCAACAAGCGCACCACTTCAGCCTCTTGATCCCCTTCCAATGCCTCGATAACAGAGATGATTAAATTATCTGCTTGAGCGAGCATATCGCTCTTGTTGATGCCAGAATCGGGATTGCAGCAGTCATCTATTGTTCGGATCAAGGACCAAACTTGGTAAAGCATGGTTGCAGGTTCGTCAAATAATTCACGTAAGAAGGCGGCAGCTTCGTATTTACCCGTTAGACGAAAAATGTTGTACATACGCTTAGCAGCTTTACCGTAGTTGATATCCTTTGTGAGGTACTTAGTCACCTCCTTCTCAAGTTGGTCAACATAATCATCGAGTGCATTAGCGGATACATGTTTGGCCAGCTTGGAAAAGATTGGCACGGATGCTGCTTCAAGATACACTTCCTGGAAATAGGGGTCCAGATATCCATCCAGCGGGACAATTCTCCCATCGGGCGCCTCCCAAGTTACATCCAGCATATTACTGGCATTGGATAATTTCCCGCGTATCGGGTCAGCGATTACCCAATCTAACTTGCACCAGCCTGGATCGTTGGCAACATCCTCCCAGTTGATCTCAATTGGCGTTCCATTCGTTTTGAAGGCATTGATCTGTCCTGCTCTAATTTCCGCTGGCGTCCACGAAATTGGTGAGTTGTAGCTGATTGATTCTCCATCTTTAACCAAATCGTAAGGATAATTCCCAAACTTGACTTCGATGAGTTGATAGGTAGGTCCTTTTTCGGTATCCAAAGCTTTCTCGCGCATAATCTTTGCGAGGATTTTGCAGGCCTCCTCCCGCGAATCAGCGATGATATTTACACGCTCGAAATAATCCGCATCCCCAGGATATGTCTGAATTTTTGATTGCGCCGCTGAACCTGACAGCGCCAAAGCCGTCTCAACCTTGTTTGGTATATCCCCGAACTCCACTAATTCCCCGATCTTGCGGAAATATGCCAAGTCTTGTGGACTGAAGTCAAGCATAGTTACTCGGTGTCCAAACACACCACTGTGGACATCCACGACAATTCCTTCATGGTCAGCTTGGGCAGAGGCCATTGCAGCTAGCCATTGGATTGCCTCTTCTTCGTCGATCTCTACTCCCAGTCTGCGTGCTGACTCTAGAATCTGCTCCAATTCAGCGGATGGCGGTGTTTGATTTTCTGCGCTCATAGGGTTCTCCTTATAACATCTGGTACTCTAAATTGTGCTGATCTTGGTTAGTCTGTCAAGCTCTGGCTTCCATTAGCATCGATCGAAGGATTACTGCCTGGTCGAGGGCATCACTCAGCGCGTGGTGGGTTAGATGCCTGTCATCGAGATAATGTCGAGCCACATATCGCATGGATGTCTCAGACCACGAGACACCTTTCAAGCCCATATAAAAGGCTTTCAAATCCAAGGCAGTGTGCCCAAAGGGGTTGCGACCCAAATAGCGATAGAAATAATCGTTTACGAACATCCAGTCGAATGGAGCGTTGAAGGCAACAAATATCGGTTGGTAGTCGTCCGGTGTGACCTGCTTGACCCATGCCTCAAAGCGCGCCATTGCAACTGCTGGCTGCTCGCCATGTTCCGCCAGTTTTTCCATTGAGAGACGGGAGATGGCAAGTGCTTCTGTGGTAGCGTTATCGTTTACAGGTTTCAATTCCACATAAAAGGTGTTTTGTGATTCGAGCAAGGTACATGCCCCAATTGAGAGGAGAGAATAGTCGTATGGGTTGGGACCGGCAGTCTCAATATCTACAGAGATATAAGTTTCGTTAGGTGTTGTTGACATAGTATCGAACTATAGTCGCGATCAAAATAACTGTATTTGTTTGCAGCTGAAAGATCTCGAGATAGGTCTAGATGGGGACTAACCCTCTAATTGTGAATGGATCAGAAAAGTCTCCTTGAGCCCTGATTGTAATATAAAATTCGCATATTTCCAGGTTATTCTTATCGGATAAAGCTTTGTTTTCTTTTTTGACATTTTTTCCGAACAGTACTGATTGAATCATCATTATTATCCATTGGGAGGGATTAGAGAGAGTCACCAATTTCCTCACCCGAAAAACTTGCTTTGAGCGCAGGATTATGCTAGACTGACAATTACATGCGATCACCACACCATTAGGAGAATTAGGATGGCTGCAAAGATATTAGTCGTAGACGATGATACCGAAACCATTGAATTTCTAAAACTTATACTCACCCGTCAGGGATATCAGGTTATCTCTGCTGACAATGGTATGCAAGCATTGTCAGCCGCTCGCAGCGAACAACCAGATCTAATCATCCTGGATGTAATGATGCCTGATATCGATGGTTATGAAGTGGCACGTAAATTACGAAATTATCCTGATATTGCAGCTACCCCTATATTAATGTTTACTGCCAAAGCCCAGGTTGAGGATAAGGTGGCAGGGTATGAGGCAGGTGTAGACATCTACCTAACGAAGCCTGTCCATCCTGTAGAACTTCATGCCAATATCAAAACCCTACTGGCACAACGACCACCATCTGTTGCAGCCCCCGCAAGAAAAGGACATATCGTTGGTGTGATAGCTTCAAAAGGAGGTCTGGGAGTTTCTACCACTGCACTTAATCTGGCCCTCTCTTACCATCAAAAATATAATGCCATGGTTTTAGCAGCTGAAATGAGACCTGGACAGGGCTCTTGGGGAGAGGAATTAAACTTTGATGATCCATGCGGGTTGTGTAATCTTTTAAGGATGAATCCAACCGAAATCACTATTTCTTCAGTCGAAAACCAGCTGGTCACAACGCCTTATGGTGTGCGTTTATTATTAGCCTCAGATGTTTCTGGTGATATTGACTGTATCTCGAATCTGGCGCAGTATGAAGCCATCATACAACAACTCTCACTCATTTCACCTCTTTCTATATTAGATATTGGCACGAAATTTTTACCGGCGATCCATGTTGTGGCCGATATGTGTGACGAGATGATCCTAATCACTGAACCACAACCCATGGCGGTGAAACGCACCCATACGTTGATTGGTGAGCTCCGCAATAAAGGTTTCGGCAGCGCAAAAGTGCTGACATTGGTGACCGTAAACCATACCCGTTCCGATTTAACGCTTTCGACCAGCCAGATTGAAGAAGCTGTTAATCTCCCGGTTGCGTTAGGTATCCCACCATCTACCGAATTGGCTTACCAATCTGCAGTGCGATCGATCCCTATCAGCCTCTTACAGCCGGATAGTCTTGTCTCCCAACAATTTAAAAATCTGGCTGATCTGGTTTCAGCGCGAGTTCCAAAATGGTAACCCTTGGTTGAGCTAAATATTGGCTAAAAGATTCTTCAAAATGAAGAATTCAATGCGATGTTGCCTGGTGTAATGTTATGGGGATGAGGAGAGTGCTTCCATCGATGACGTGATCTCACTATACATGTCACCAACGGCAGGACCAAACCAGTAAAGGACAACGATTACGATAAGTGCGACCAATAGTAGGATCAACGCGTATTCAACGAATCCCTGTCCTTTTGGTGCTTTTTTCTTATGATGGCGCAACATGAGTTTCTCGAATTCGCTGATTAAGGGTTCTCTGCAGTATTCCAATAAGGTTTAAGAAGTAATGACGCGACCAAAGCCTGCCTAGTTTGCCCCATTATAGACATTCGATAACAAAATACCCGTAAAAAAGGAGTAAAATTGGTTGTTTCTTGGTGATCACTCAACAGATTCGGGGAAGCAGCTCTCCTGCTGGTAAATCTACCACTCTAGACCCCCCAATTCCTGTTCGAGCCAGAACTAACCCTGGATGTGTCTCTACAACTTTTCCAATTTGAGCGGCATTGAGTCCATAGGGGTGTGAATGCATCGCTGCTAAGATGATCTCGGTGTCCTTTTCTGGCACCACTGCCACTAATTTCCCCTCGTTAGCAACGTAGAACGGATCGAAGCCAAGCATCTCGCAGGCAGCCTGGACTTCCGGACGTACCGGGACCATGCGTTCATCAAAGACAATCCCTACATCTGAGGCTTTTGCGAGTTCATTGAGCACGGCTGCAAGACCGCCGCGGGTGGCATCACGTAAACAATGTATGTCTGGAGCGACCGCCAACATTTGTTCTACTAACCCGTTGAGTGGTGCACTATCACTTTCAATTACGGTCTCAAACTCCAACCCCTCGCGCACGGACATGATCGCGATCCCATGATCTCCGATAGTTCCACTGACTATTACAGCATCACCGGGGCGAGCCTGATTTGGTGCAATGTTGACTCCTGGCGGTATCAGACCGATCCCGGAGGTGGTGATATACAATCCATCCCCGTGCCCTTTTTCGACCACCTTGGTATCGCCAGCCACAAGCTGTACCCTGGCTTCCTGGCACGCCCGTGCGACTGAGCCAGCGAGCTGGCCGAGCAGTCCCATCGGCAGGCCTTCCTCAAGGATGAAACCTGCGCTCAGGTAGGTGGGCTGTGCGCCGCTCATCGCCAGGTCGTTGACTGTACCGTTAACGGCCAGCTCGCCGATATCACTCCCCGGGAAAATCAACGGGCTGACCACAAATGTGTCGGTTGTGAAGGCTAATTTCAGTTCGTTATTTTCCCCAGCAGGGATCTTCAGGATGGTCGAATCGCCCATCTGAGCTAACATCTCATTGTTGAACTGCGGGGCAAACAGGTGCTGGATCAAGTCCGCCATCATCTTCCCCCCTGATCCGTGACCGAGAACGATGGTGGGATAGTTGCTTAGCGGTAGTGGGCAGGACCAGCCGCCGAAGTTGAGATCTTTTTTCATGGAGAAACCTTGTTGGTTTCAGGGGATTTGGCAAATCGCCCGTAGCGGTAGTACGCAGCGCAGGCACCTTCCGATGAGACCATCGTTGCTCCCAACGGGGTCTGTGGAGTGCATTCCTGTCCAAATGCGGGGCATTCGTTGGGCTTCTTCAAACCTTGCAGCACCAATCCGCTGATGCACACACTCGACTCCTGTGTTGCAATTGTTTGAACCTCTGGGAAACGCAGCTCAGCGTCATATTCGCTGAATTCATCCCGCAGTCGATAACCGCTCCCTGGGATAACACCAATACCTCGCCAGGGACGGTCGCAAGGTTCAAAGACCTGATTGATCACAGTTTGGGCAGGTTGATTGCCTTCTTTTTGCACTGACCGTGCATAAGCATTCTCTACTTCCGCTCGCCCTTCTTCCAGCTGGGTAACGCACATCAGGATACCTTTGACAATATCGACCGGCTCGAATCCCGTCACCACGATAGGTACATTAAATTTTTTCGCCAGGGGCTCATATTCCCAATAACCCATTACAGTGCATACATGACCGGCTGCCAGGAACCCATTCACTTTGACTTGGGGTGACTCCAGTAATGCCGAGATAGCTGGGGGAACAGTAACATGAGAGACTAATAAAGTAAAGTTAGAGATACCCTGGTTCTGCGCCTGTACAACCGCCATGGCATTTGCTGGTGCAGTAGTCTCAAAACCAATCGCAAAGAATACCACTGTTTTATCTGGATTCTGTGTAGCGATTTTGAGTGAATCGAGCGGGGAGTAGACCACCCGCACATCACCCCCGGCAGCTTTTACACTGAACAGGTCCTGTTTGGAGCCAGGCACCCGCAGCATGTCACCATAAGAGACTAGGATTACATCCTGACGAGTTGCCAGCGCGATAGCCTTATCGATCAATTCCAATGGTGTGACACACACTGGGCAGCCTGGACCGTGAACGAGCGTTACCTCTTTTGGCAGCAGCTGGTCAAGCCCGCTTTTTAGTATCGCATGGGTCTGCCCTCCACAGACCTCCATCAAGGTCCAAGGGCGTGTAACCCTGCTGCCCAACTGGTCGAGCAGGTTACGGGTTAATCCTTCCTCACGGTATTCATTGACAAATTTCAATCCGAATCCTCCTGCATTGGGTTCCCGAAATTGGTGAGTTCAGCAGGGTCACCTGCCAGCCTCTCCATCTCACGCAGCAGTTCCATCGTTTCCATGGCTTCCTGTTCATCTACCTGACTGATACCAAAACCGACATGGACGATGGTATAGTCGCCAACTTGTATCTCGGGTAGATATTCCAGACACGCTTCTCGGATTGCGCCACCAAAATCTACCTTACCCATTTTTATGCCGTTTGTCTCGTAAAGTTCGATCACCTTACCAGGGATTCCTAAACACATTGTTCACCTCTAACTCATATCTCTGCTTCGATCACTAAATCGTTCTTGTTTTTCCATTATAAACCTGTATTTGGCTCAGTGTGTTGTCTGAAAGTGGGCAACAACGGCTTGTCCAAGCGCCAGTCCGCCATCATTGGGAGGCACCAAATTGTGGATGAAAACCTCAAAATCCGCTTGTTCTAATAATCTGAGCGTTTGCGAAAGTAAAGTGATGTTTTGGAAAACGCCACCGCTCAATGCAACCTGATTGAGATTGTATGCCGCCCGAATACGCCGGCATACCTCACAGATCATATTCGCAACCCCATGATGAAACCGGGCTGAAATGACCGCTGGGTGGACACCGGAGCGGACATCAGCGGAAATAGATCGAATCAGTGAGGCAGTATCGATGATATATGGCCAGGTTGTTTCCGATTGGATTTCGAAGTGATAAACGCCGGATTCGGCCGGGTCGGCAAGCGCTTCGAGCTCAATGGCTGCCTGACCCTCGTAGTTTACCTCTTGACGAATCCCAGCTATGGATGAGACAGCATCGAACAATCGCCCCATGCTGGAAGTTGGTGGCGAATTCAAACCGGTTTCAATTTGACGTATGACAATCTCCTGCTCAGTTGATGATAAGGCTGAAAGTGGTGCCCATTGGTCATCCATGGGGATGCCGGCTTTATGCAGGTGTGCCAGGGCAATTCGGGCAGGTTTCCTTGTCCCTGCATCCCCACCGGGCAGGGCGATATAGTCAAGGTGAGCGACACGTTCAAATCTTTCGTAGTCAGAGATCAGAAATTCTCCCCCCCAGATCGCACCATCGCTCCCGTATCCGGTACCATCAAAAGCAACACCTATAACTACCTCCTGATCGCTGACTCCATTTTCAACCATGCAGGCAGCAATATGGGCATGATGGTGCTGTACGCCGATTGCTGCCAGGCCTTCATTTTCTGCTCGTTCGATTGCGTAGCGGGTTGCCATGTAGTTGGGGTGCTCATCATACGCCAAAATCTCAGGCTGCACGCGGAATAGCCTTTCGAAGTGGGTTATTCCTGATTCGAAAGATTGCAACGTTTCGAAATTTTCCATGTCGCCGATATGGTGGCTGAGGAAGGCGTGCTGCTCTCTGGTCAGGCAGAATGTGTTCTTCAATTCACCGCCTACCGCAAGGATGTTCCTAACTGGGAATGGTAAATGCACCGGGTAAGGCGCGTAACCACGAGAGCGCCGGATGGGTAG
>Ga0209536_100014214_pt1 | contig 11447 bp, 11 predicted proteins | sample DeeMarSeWOR28_12_FD_187461 | JGI IMG/M metagenome (GOLD analysis project Ga0209536, IMG submission 187461) | Marine sediment microbial communities from White Oak River estuary, North Carolina - WOR-2-8_12 (SPAdes) (version 2) | ecosystem: Environmental > Aquatic > Marine > Intertidal zone >... | reverse complement strand
CAAAAGATATCCAGAATAGGAACAAGACAATGGGTAACGGCCGGAGAATCATGAGAATCATTTTTGTAAAAATCCGCTCCTTGTTTCTTGGGATAGCCATATGAAAGAAAATATTAGAAATGAGGGTATCTCACTATCTGAGATTATGTTAATGGGTTATCTGTAAACTGAATCTTGAATTTCTGGATTGTATTTTACTAAAGTGGAAGCAGGTTTGGGGAGGAACTAAGCGTAAATCCGCTTAAGATCAACATCATCCTAAACTGGTTTGAAGAGCTGAAGGGACTGGTTCCGGTTGATTAGTTATCGGGATCCCTGGCAGCTTTTTGAGAAGCGACTTTTTCAAGTGCACGGTTAAACAGTATATACTTCTATTAGAAAGCGAAGGATCTTAAGCAGCGACAACTTTGATGGGAGGATTCCTTGAAAGCGAGAAAACAATTCCAAATCTTCTGTTGTATGTTCCTGTGCTTGGTCTTCAAAGGGGGATACGCGCAAGATTCTACTAAACGCGCACCGGATGTGTGTTGGGAACCATCGCCGTTGGAGGTCGTCACGGCAATGCTCAGCCTCGCCGATGTAGGAAAGGACGACATCGTCTACGATCTCGGCTGTGGTGACGGGCGCATTGTAATTGCTGCAGCTCGAGACTTCGGTGCACGCGGAGTCGGAATCGATATTGATCCGCAGAGAATCGCTGAGTCGGAAGAAAATGCCGCGAAGGCGGGTGTAAAGATCCGGGTTGAGTTTCGTGAGGAAGACCTCTTTGAAGCGGATTTTCACGATGCGACGGTTGTAACGCTATTTCTTTGGCCTGCGCTGAATCTCAAGCTCCGCCCAATATTGTTTCAGCAGCTCAAACCTGGGACTCGCATCGTTTCTTATATTCATAACATGGGGGATTGGCCACCTGAAAAGGAAGTGATGGTGAATGGTAAGCGAATTTATCTGTGGACAATTTTAAATGGGAAATAAAATGTTTTAGGCAGACGGACCACAGATACGGGCAAGCTGAAAGCGCCTAGCCAAGGAGAAGGACCGTTGGATGAGGTTGCGATTCCCAAATCTGAAAAAACTGTCATCCGGATCACAATCAACATCAAAGAAATCCTCGTAGCGGACGACATCGACCACCTCACACGGATCCTCTTTGATTCCGCATTCACTCCCACGATCTCTACGGCCCGTTGTTTATTCAGATCTGTTTCTTCTAAAGGGGATTTTGAATGAAACACTTTTTTGGGGCGGTCTTTTTATTTCATCTGGGTTCTGTATCGGCTCAGGAGATATTGTGGAATGATCTTAATGAAAAAGTAAGTGCACTTTATCAACAAGGACAATATTCGGAAGCGAGTAAGTTAGCAGAAGAAGCATTAAAGATCGCAGAAAAGACGTTTGGCGGCAACCATCCCAACGTGGCCACGAGCCTGAACAACCTTGCCGCGCTTTACCGTGACCAAGGCAAGTATGCCGAGGCCGAGCCACTCTTCCAACGCTCGCTGGCAATATGGGAAATAACTCTCGGATCCAACCATCCCAATGTGGCGGCGAGCTTGAATAACCTTGCCCTGCTCTACAGCACCCAGGGCAAGTACGCCGAGGCCGAACAGCTTTACAAGCGTTCGCTGGCGATCGTCGAGAAGGCTCTCGGACCTGATCATCCCAACGTGGCCATTAGCCTGAACAACCTTGCCTTGATCTACAAAGATCAGGGCAAGTACGCCGAAGCAGCGAGATTGGAGGAGCGCGCGAAGGTGATCATGGATAAAGCACGCTAGCCTAGGTATGGTAACAGTCTATCCTTCCATTGAAAATTATTAATGAAATATTTAACAAAGTGGCCGCACTAAAGTAAATAACTACCGATACTATACTAATGTCTTATGATTAGGAACTACACACTGAGAATCCCTTACGTGATTAGCTTGTCTGCGATATTTTTCATACCAAGGGCTTCTAACCTGGATTTCGTCGGTCGCCCATTTTTCGGATTCCACCCTCTCAACTCATAGTAACGCGTGCAAAGTTCGTCCCATTTTTTCCTGTTCAATGGAGCCGCCAGTGATTGTCCGTTTGGAACCGTACGCTTAAACCATAAATGATCGATAGTGTCGTCCTTCCTTTCCCGATTCTCTCTGAGCACCATAATGACACGGCGCAGGTTCCAGATCCTCTCGCCGGATTCCCATAATCGAGACACGTCATAATCGATCCCTGTTACCGACGAAAGAATTTTGCTTTCAAAAATCCGTATATCCATTTCAGGAGGGTGAAAATAGGTTTCAGGCATGCTGGCGTACTCGCAAAAAGGCAGAGAGTTCTTTAAGCTTTGATTGTTTTGCACCCAGGCAGCCAGATGTTCCGCCCGCTCGTAAATCATTTTAGCCCCCGTAAATGCTCCCGTCTTCTCGTCAAATCGAATATCTCCACCCGGGACACCATGGTAGTAAGCTATGACAGGTACAGCTCCAAAGCTGAGATAGTCATGGCAGGAGTTAAATGGATCCCGTGAATCGGTAGCCCAGTGAAGAGCTGACGCCACGTTTCTGAGATGGTGGGACATATACCCATATGCGGGATACTGATCCTTGAAGACATTCATTGCGACCGGCCCCAGTTTTTCCGCAGCCCTGCCGATACCTTGGGCCAACGGGCTTTTCCCTTCAGCGATGCCATTCAACAGCTCGGTCAAAAATTCATGATGTACTTTTGGGCTTCCCAGTTTCGGCTCTGTAGCGTGGTCGATGTGGGGAATAAATGACAGTCCGAGATCCTGCTTGGTAAAGGCCCCTGCCGCAATACCGGTCAGGGCGAATATCATTATACCTAGAAGCTCATAATTGTTGATCCCCAGCTTCTGCGACAGAATGTTCCCTTCCCAGTATCCTTCGGAGCTTCCCTGGCCTATGAATCCATACCACGCTTCGACACACATCTGAGCGCCCTTGCCGATTCCGGGCATATCGTAAAAGCCCATGCACTGGTAAGGGCAGCCGTGACAGCCCGCGAACCGCTTCAGGTATTTGGCCTGCATTTCTCGGTTGACGGGCTCTCCGCAGAGTGGATACCTGCCCCACGATTGCGCACCGCCGGTAAGCCATTCATTCGCTGCATGCCTCTTCGACACCAGTTCCATGAATTCGTCGGGATTAGCGATTTTGTGTGGTCCCGTTCCCCTGACAGCAATAGCCTTCAGGTTCTTGGAACCCATCACGCCTCCATAGCCGCCCTGGCCAGCGGCGCTTCCCGTCTCATTCAGTATGATGGCATAGCGACACAAAGTTTCGCCTGCCGGACCGATTACGACCGAAGATGCTTTCGGGTGGCTGTTGCGCAAAGTCTTTTGTGTCTCAAAAGTGTCCAGCCCCCACAGATGCTCTGCATCTTTGATGGCAGCGGTTTCATTGTCTATCTGGAGATAGACGGGTTTGTCGGATTTACCCAGGACGACGATACCGTCATATCCTGCATATTTGAGGTCGGCAGGAAATTTGCCGCCCAATCCAGAGTATGCAAACAGCTCCTGGGGATATGATTGCGGCGCAATCCCACAAACTTCCGCACGGTTGAACGGCCCCGGGGCTCCGGTTAACGGCCCCACCGATATCATCAGGGGATTGTCGGGGTGGTACGCATCGACTTTCGGCGCTCCCAGTTCCCAGAAGATTCTGCTGTTCAGACCGACACCGCCGATATATTTTTCAGGTTCGAAATCAGACGTAGGAACCGCCTTGATTTCTCTCTTTGTCAGGTCGACCCATAGGATTTTCCCTGCCCAGCCGAATATTTTTTCCATTTCACACCTCCCCGTTGCCAGGCGCGAGGGCCAGGGCGTTTTGAGCGCAGTATTCTATGCAGATTGGACCTTTTCCTCTGCCTCTGCAGAGATCACATTTGAAGGCAAGTTTCGTTGCGGGATTCAACTTGACGCGGGCCGGCTCCAACGGACAGCCGAGAATGCATTCTCCGCAACCGTCACACTGATCGGAATTAATGTACTTCACACCCGTCGCCTGGTCGATGCAAAGTGCCGAATCCTTCTTCGGGCAGGATTGATAGCAGCTAGGTGACAGGCACTGCCGGCACACGTTTATGGAGTAGACGGCCTCGAAAGGATCTCTGACAAGTTCCGATCTGGACAGAGAGATATGGACTACTTTCTCATGATAAAGCGAACACATGAGGCTGCAGACACCGCAACCCGTGCAGACAGAAGGATTGTGTTTGATCCTTCCGTTAGCCGGAATTGTCACTATCGAAGTATCTGCCAGATATTCACAGCCCGTGAGTCCGGCAATCGCACCAATGGATAAAGCTGTACCCGCTCCGGCCAGAAATTCCCGTCTGTTTGTCACGGATTTCTTTTTAGATATTGCCATCATCCCCTCCGTTAATGCAATCGAATGATAGTCGCTGTTGCTTGTTGAAAAACAAACTGTTATTGTCCGACAAAGCCGACAACCTTAATTCATGTTGAAAATGTAAACACAATCAGTATCGTTTGCGAGTAGAGAAGAAGAATAAAACTCTGTTTTGATAAATATTTAAGTATGATTTCTGTGCCGCTTCTGAAGGATCAAGCTTAGCATTTTTTTGTTTTCATCAATTAACTAATTCTTTCAATAATCTTTCTATGGCAGGTTTAAACTGATCAATCTGAATCCTGTTCTATTTTAGCTTCTGTTGCCTAATTGGGGTACGGTGAGTTTCCCGCAGATGCCATTTGGACGTATGGCGCTACGATTGGGGAAGCTATTTGGAAACTCACCCGAATATTGGCTCAAGGCTCAGCGTAGTGTTGATCTTTGGGATGCAGAACAACTGCTCAGGGATGATTTTGCGAGCATTAAGACGCTAAATGTCGCCTAACGAATCACTTCAGCGGTCGGTACGCTTCGCAGCCCGCCGCTGAGCTCAAACGTTAGTACGATATGGGAAAAAGACGATTCATCCTATTCACTGGTCTCGGAGGAGATCACCGTCTTTTGAGCCCAATCAGAATCCCGGAGGTGGAAATGCTGACCCCGGACTATATAGAGCCGATTTCCGGGGAATCCTTATCGGCCTACGCCCGTAGAATCAGCAGCGATCTCCGAATCCAATCCGACGACATCGTTGGCGGCGCCTCCTTTGGAGGGATGATAGCTGCGGAAATCGCACAACAACAGCCGGTCACGGCTTTGGTATTGCTCGGCAGCTGCATCCATCCCGAAAGGTTGCCATGGTCATATCGTTGGATAGAACGACTTTCTCCATTCGTTCCCGACTTCCTGCTCCGGTTTCGATCATGGAAACCACTAGTGAGGTGGAGGTTTTCTCCGCTAACACCGGAGGCCGAAACCTGCATGATTGAGATGGCTGCCGATTGTCCGCGCCATCATTTGCAAGCTTTCGGAGCCATGGTAATGGGTTGGGGCGGGGCCAAGAATCTGAATTGCCCGGTTCTTTCGATCAATGCGGACAAGGATAGGATTATCCCTCCCACATGTTCCGAGCCAGGAATCACACTGAAGAATGCGGGACACTCGTTTACACTGACGCACGGAAAGGAGACACGTTCTGCAATTGAAGAATTCTTGCGTGCTAACAACGCGCTAAAGCCGTCGGGCGCGAAGAGATCTGGAGCAAGGAGCGACCAATAGCACCCGCGGCTCAGCGCTGATACGTTCGACGAAGGGAAAAATTCATGTCCCAACCGTTTTGGGAGAAGGCATATGCGGATCTGGATACGCCGGCGATCCGCGGCGGCGCGCCGAGTGAAGAAATTCGTGAGGTCGCCTCGCAACTGCCCCCAGCAGCCAGGGTGCTCGACCTGGGGTGCGGCGAAGGCCGTAACGCGCTCTTCCTGGCTGAGTGCGGTTTCAGAGTGACAGCCGTGGACATTTCGGAGGCGGGCATAAGCAAGCTCAACGCCCTGGCCAGAGAGAGGCGAATTGACATACGCTCAGAGGTCGCAGACATGCGCACCTACCAATTCCCGGGTTTGTTTGACCTGATCGTATCTCACGGTTGTCTCCACCTTGTAGAACGGGAATCCTGGCAGCAACTGATTCCCCGTTTCAAGGCATACACCAAGCCTGGGGGCTTCAATGTTGTCGTCGTTTTCACGGATACGCTTCCACCTCCAGATGATCTGAAAGAGTTCTGCCTCGGTCTTTTCCGGGAGAAGGAGGTGTTCTCGATGTACTCGGACTGGGAAGTTGTGCTGCAAAAGAGCTACACTATTCAGGATGAGCATCCAGGGAGCCCTCCGCACACGCACCCAATCAACAAGCTTGTGGCAAGGAAGCCGTCGAACAGGCTGGCTGGAGGTGATGCTTGACAGCGCGCCTCAGCCGCGCCGTTAGGTCCAATGAGATTATGAAATGAAAAGAGAAGAATACCCCAGCCGAGCGGGATAAGTTGCGACCGATTCAGGTTACTATGATCGAAACATCCTGTTCCAAACCTTGATTGCTTTTGAACACTCATCCGCATTTCCGCCGCCGCTGCCTTCAGCCTGTCTGCACGGATTGCGACACGGAAATTTTCCGGACACGGCGCAGATCCAGTTTCCCTGTACTGAGACAGGGAAAGGCTTCAACGGAAGTCCTATGTGTTGACAGCCCCACAGGCGTTAAATGAACTGGGTCTATGGATAAGGATCCGGAAGGCCTTCGAGTCAGAGGAGAACCGTTACAGGATCAACAAGTACAGGTCCGTCAAACAATCCACAATGCATGTCTTCAACGATAAAATTATCCTGCATTTAGAAGTTAGATTTGACGGGCGAACACAAGGTTCGCCCCTGCAAGCATCACCCAGAACTATTAACTGTTAACTATTAACTGTTAACTATGTTCAAGTCCCCATTCTTCAAACAGCTTCCTGTAGATCTCCGGTTGGGAGAAATCCGATTCCATCATCATCTGCTCATTCGCGAAAAAGGATTCCCTGAAGAATGTCCTCAACCCTTCCATGAATTCGGCCAGTTTCGGGCCAGGAATGGAAAAGATCATCTCCCCGGGCTGCGTCAGCGCCCTGGCATATTCGCCCGGATCGGGCAGGTTGACCCAGTACTCGTTGTCCAGTATCGGATTCGTGACGGAAAAGGCGCAGGAGATGGGAAAAAGATTGGTTTTCACCCGCGGCTTTTCCTCCTCCTTCAGCGACAGGAGCATGTTTCTCAACTGGTTTGTGTCCGAATAGACCAGGACGAGGTCCGGCTCGAACACGGCCGATGAGAGCGGGGCCGTCAGTATCCCGACATATTTGCCGTATTCAAACTTTTTATACTGCATCGCGGGATTGACGGGAGGAAGGTCTTTGGCTTCGACGAGCCCGTAGGCGATCAGGGGGCCCAGGCACCAGTTGTCCTCCTTGAGCATGGCCACGGTTATCCTGTTCCTGCGCGAAAGGCTGAATACCTGGCACTGGGCGTAATGCTTGTTCCGGTCCTTCTTCGGCCTGACGGTGTCCTTCGGAATTTCCGCCTCCGATGAGAGCATTTTCACGGCTACGGGAGACGTTTGCAGCCGCAGCAGCTTTTCCATCTCCTCCCCCCATCCATTCAATTGCTTTATAGTGGCCATACAATCTCCCTCCCCCAGCTTTCTATCGATAGCCGCATTACAGAGCGGCAGCTCTTGTCCGGCTTCGCTAGCCGAAGCGGAGCTTCGGCTAGCGAAGCCGGAAGCTTGGCCGAACCTTCGATTCGGTTAGGCGAAGCCGGAAACTCACCCAAACCAGTTTATTCGTACCGGAGGGCTTCGATCGGATCGAGACGAGACGCTTTTCGCGCGGGCCAGACGCCGAAAACAAGCCCGATAACGACTGAAACAGTCAAGGCGGCAAAAACGGACCACGTCGGAATCAAAGAGGGTAATGAAGGCAAAAAGACCTTTATCAGGAAACTCCCCCCCAGGGCCAGGATAATGCCCAGGATTCCCCCAATCCCGGTAAGGGTCATCGCCTCCAGAAGGAACTGGAAAACAATATCCTTCCGGGTGGCGCCAATCGCTTTCCGCACCCCGATTTCCCTGGTTCTTTCCGTGACTGATACCAGCATGATATTCATCACCCCGATGCCGCCGACCAGCAAACCGATGCTTGAAATGGCAACGACGCAGATGGCCACAACGCTCGTCATCGAGTCGAATTCCTGGATGAACCGGTCGGAAGTTGTCAGGGCAAAATTATTGTCTTCGGAAGGCTTGACCCGACGCCGGATGCGCAGAAGGCTTTCAACCTCCTCCAGGGCTTTCTCCCTTAATCCGTCATGGGCCTGAATGAAGAGGACGCGCATATCGATCCAGGGAAACATCTTCTGAAACGTGCGATAGGGAATGATAATGGTACTGTCTCCCTCCCCCAATATCATGCTGGTTTTGCTTTTTTCCGTTATGCCCAGGATCCTGAACAGACGGCCGTTGATCAGTATCCTCTTGCCGATCGGATCCGCTTCGGCAAACATGGCCTCCGCGGCATCCGGCCCGATTACGGCAACGGACATGCGATGCGCATCTTCAGCCTGCGTGAAAAACCGGCCCCTGTCGAGCTTGATATTGGCGACAGATCCGTAGTTGTACGGCGTACCCAAGAATTCGAAGCTTCGCAGGCTGTTCCCCTTATAAGAAATATTTATCCGGGTTCCGAACGGCATCTCCTGCCAGCTTACATCGTTCACAGACGGGCACAGTTCTTTTATGGCCATCGCGTCCGCGACAGTCAGCGGCTTTCGTTTCCTTTCCTCATCAGTCCTGCGTCCACGACTCATTCCCATTTCCATATGGAACGCGTAGACATTGTTAATTCCGTAATCCTCTACCTGGGTTACAAGTGCTTCCCTCGCGCCCGTTAAAATGGAAGAGATTAAAACAACCGTTACGATTCCGACAATAATCCCCAAAACCGTCAGAAAGGAGCGGATTTTGTGCTCCAGGATTGTGTCCAGAGCCATGGTCAGATTTTCTTTGTAATAAATCATCGGATCCCATCACAGGTGGAAAAGGTCGCGTATCTCCATAACCGCCTTTGAAACAACCATTCCACCCTTTCACTCTCTCATCAGGGCCACAATCGGATCGAGCTTGGATGCCTTGAATGCCGGGTATATGCCGGAAACTACGCCGATCCCACCCGAGGACAGCACGGCAACAATGATGTAAGTCAGCGTAATAAACATCGGAACAGGGGTGTAGGCGACAATGATGAAACTTACAAGGTAGGCTATCAGCACGCCGATAATGCCTCCAATGGTAGCCAGAAGCGCCGATTCCACCAGGAACTGCAGAAGGATATCCTTTCTCCTGGCTCCCAGCGCCTTGCGCATACCGATTTCCACGGTCCTCTCCGTTACGATTACCAGCATGATATTCATAACGACAATAGCCGCGATAAGCATCGAGATGGCAATGACCGGTATGATAACCACCGTTAGCACAGCGATGAAAGCGTCTATCTCCTCCTGTATGTCGGTCAGCGCCAGGAGACTGAAATCGTCGTCCTGGTTCGGCCTCAGTTTGTGGCGCGCCCTCAGAATTTGACGCACTTCATCCCTGGTATAGAAAAAGGTTTCCTTCGAGGGGGATTTCACACGGAACGCGATCTCAAGGCGCGCCCCGTATTTCTTCATATACGACGTGTATGGAATATAAATAAGGTTGTCCGTGGAACCTCCAATCAGGTTGCTCCCCTTTTTCGCCTCTATCCCGATTACGGTAAATTTGTCGCCGCCGATTCGTATCGTTTTCCCGATAGGATCGACGGGTCCGAACAGCTCATCACGGATGTCGGTCCCGATAACCGCGCTATCGACGGTACGGGTTACATCAAAAGCGGATAAAAAACGCCCTTCTTCAAGGTCGATTTTCTGGATTTTGACCAGGTCTTCATTAGTACCGGTGATCCTGGCCTGCTCGTAAATCCGGCTTCCTCTTTTCACGTCGTCGTTCCGGTCCATAGCGGGCGAAATGGCTTCACAGTCGCCGCACAATTCCTGGACCGCGTTCATATCCTCCAGGCGGATGGGCTTGTGCTTCCTGAGCATCTCCATATACTCTTCATAGGAGATATTAATCCCGAGAATCCGGGCGACAACCATGGTATTGCTGCCCAGGACTTCTTCCAGGCTGTCGGTCACATAACTTCTCAATCCCTCGATAGCGGCGCCGACCGAGACGACGGACGCCACCCCGATAATGATTCCTAGTAATGTAAGGAAGGATCGCAGTTTGTGCGACCAGATGGAGCCGAAGGAAACGCCGAATGCTCCCCCAAATATAATCAATGTCTGTTTTCTGGATCGGGCCATATTTATATAGGAGACCTATTCGGCTGATTAAGTTTCAACAAAATACATTTCCCTCGTCTGATTCAAACCTTAAAAAGAGGCTATTATGCGGAATATGTTAATACGATACAACTACCTAAAAGGTTCTCCCTAATCCTTGGAGTCTTTGCGGCAGCTCTTGTCCGGCATAGCATAGCCGAAGCTCCGCTTCGGCTATGCTACGCCGGAAGCTTGGCCGAATCCCAGAGGGCGAAGGCGGGAGGGGCGGCACTCCTTGCTCTCCATCCTCACAATGGATATACTCCCGGTTATGGAAATAAAAATCCCTACAAGACAGGAAGCCTTCGATCTTCTCCGCCGGTACAACTCGAATGACGGTCTCATAAAGCATGCGCTCGCGGTCGAAGCCGTCATGCGCTACATGGCGAGAAAACAGGGCGAGGACGAAGAGAAATGGGGCGTCATCGGCTTGGTCCACGACCTGGACTACGAGCAATTCCCCGAGGAGCATTGCCGGAAAAGCCCCGAGCTGCTTCGCGAGGCCGGATGGCCGGAGGAGTATATCCGGGCGGTCGTCAGCCACGGCTGGGGCCTGTGCTCGGACGTTGAGCCGCGGAGCCTCCTGGAAAAAACCCTGTATGCAGTCGACGAACTCACGGGACTGGTAACCACATCCGCCCTGGTGCGGCCTTCCCGAAGCATTCTGGACATGGAAGCCAAATCGGTGAAAAAGAAATGGAAGGACAAACGGTTCGCTGCGGGCGTAAACCGCGAGGTGATAGAAAAAGGCGCCGCGCTCCTCGGCGTGGATCTTTCACAGCTCATAACCGACACCATCATGGGAATGCGCACCGTGGCCAAAGAAATCGGCCTCGAAGGAAACGCCTGAACAGTAAACATGGGCCTATCACTCAGGTATTTCTTAAAAATTGGATTTGCAGGTCGGCGGATATGGTTGGCTAGTATGCCGACTCAGAAATAGCTTCACACTAAAATTCAGGTTTTCTTTTAATTTGGGAGTTCCGAGATACTACCGGTTTTCCTACTTTTATAAAGGGATTTCAATTGAACGACAACATCCTTGGAGACAACTGAGGTTGTCTGTCAATAAAAATTAAGCCGCTTCAACTGCCAGGCCGGCCCGGACAGCCCAAGCCGGTTTGCTTCTTCTTAATGA
>Ga0209536_100014213_pt1 | contig 11448 bp, 11 predicted proteins | sample DeeMarSeWOR28_12_FD_187461 | JGI IMG/M metagenome (GOLD analysis project Ga0209536, IMG submission 187461) | Marine sediment microbial communities from White Oak River estuary, North Carolina - WOR-2-8_12 (SPAdes) (version 2) | ecosystem: Environmental > Aquatic > Marine > Intertidal zone >... | reverse complement strand
GGATCCCGGTAGGAAAAGGCGTTTGGCAGTTTGATTTTCGACCTGTGTTCTGGAATAACACCCCGAGGCAAAACGCGCTGACGGGGGACGCGCTCCTTGGCTGGCACTCTGGATCAGCAGATACTGCGCACGGATGTGGCCGGTATGCCACTGGAATGGGTGGACTACCGGGATGCGGTGCGTCTGTACCACACCGATCAGGTGGCTTATGAATGCGGCCGCCCCCTGATGCGTCTGCGCGGAGGCATCTGCGCCAGGAGCGGCCAGCGCTCCGTCATCGAGCTGAATTCCATCATCGCAACCCAGGGCAGCCCGCAGATCAGCGTGCTCCGATCCGAGAACTATGCGCCGCCCCTTAACAACTTCGCGCTTTTCAAGCGGGACGGCACGCTGTGTCTTTACTGCGGGATGCAGTTCCTCACATCGGAACTCTCGAGAGATCACGTGACACCTATCTCCCAGGGCGGCAAAGACGTCTGGACCAACGTGGTGACTGCATGCCGGCGCTGCAATCATCACAAGGCCGGTCGAACGCCGGAGCAGGCCGGCATGGAATTGCTGGCGGTCCCCTTCACGCCGACCTATGCGGAGTACATCTATCTAAAGGGTCGCCGGGTACTGGCCGACCAGATGGAATACCTTCTGGCCCACTTCCCGCGCACCAGCCCCATGCGAGCCCGGCTGACACGCGCGGCGGGACAGGCCGGAGCGGCCTGATTTCGATGCAAGCTTACCGCCGGGCCGCCAGCCCGCCCGGGGTCCTGGCTGCTGGATTCGGATCTTGGTTTATCTGATCGACGCCAGCGTATTCGTTTTTCGGGCCTGGTTCTCTCTGCCGGACAGCATGACCGACCCTGAGGGCCATCCGGTCAACGCGGTTTACGGCTATGTTGGTTTCCTCGGCGATTTCCTGCGGCGGGTTCGACCGCAGCACGTTGCCGTGGCTTTCGACGAGAGTCTTACCACGTCGTTCAGAAACGACATCTATCCCGATTACAAGGCCAACCGGGAACTGCCGCCGCCGGAACTGGAACGGCAGTTCACTTTCTGCCGCCAGATCACGGGTCTGCTCGGCATGACGCATTTCGCGGATCCCCGATACGAGGCGGACGACATCATCGGCACAATCAGCGTGCGGATGCGATCCTGCGGGCGCAACAGCGTCATCGTCACCCGGGACAAGGATCTGGCCCAGCTGCTCCGCCCGGGGGACGAGTTCTGGAATTACGTTGACAACCGGCGTTTCGCCTACCATGAAGTGGAAACCGGTTTCGGGGCCATTCCGGAGCGGATGGCCGACTTTCAGGCGCTGGTGGGAGACAGCGTGGACAACATTCCCGGCGTCCCCGGTGTGGGTCCCAAAACCGCTGGTGCCCTGATGCGGGAATTCAGCTCTCTCGAATCGCTGTTCGACAACCTGGAGGCGGTGACGCGCTTGCCCGTGCGGGGCGCACGGGGGATCGCGAATCGACTGCGGGAACACCGGGATACCGCTTTTCTTGCCCGCCGCCTGACGCGAATCGAAACCGACATGGCGCTCTCCGTGGACGAGAAGACTCTATCCCGACGCCGGCCTGATCTGCAGGGGCTCTACCGATTGTACGATGAGCTCGGGTTCGGTCCCCGTATGCGGCGGGAGGCTGAGGAGATTGCGGAGACATTCTGATGCAGGACTGGTCACGGATCGCGGCTGACATCGGAGCCGCGGCCGGCCTGGAGGTCAGCGCCGACTCCGTCCGGCCGGTAACCGGGGGGTGCATCAACTCGGCATGGCGGCTGGCATGCGCCGACGGGCACCTCTTCGTCAAGACGAATACCTCGTCCGCCCTGGAGATGTTCGAAGCCGAGCACGACGGCCTCGAAGAACTTCTGGCAGCCGACGCACTGCGCGTGCCGCGCCCCCTCGCGACCGGCGTGACGGGGGGCTGCGCATGGATAGCCATGGAGTGGATCGAGACCGGACGATCGCGGCACGGCACCGCCAGAGATCTTGGGCTCGGCCTGGCGCGCCAGCATCGGTGTCTGGCGGAAAAGTTTGGCTGGGCGCGGGACAATACGATCGGAAGCACGCCCCAGGCCAACGGCTGGTTCTCCGAGTGGGTCGAGTTCTATTCGCAGCGCCGAATCCGCTACCAGCTGGACCTGGCTGCCCGGAACAGCTATCCGGGGCGCCTGCTGGAGGCGGGCGAGAGACTGCTGCAGTGCGTCGGCGATTTTTTCAGCGACTATCGGCCGGAGCCTTCGCTTCTTCACGGGGACCTCTGGGGCGGCAACTGGGCTGCTGACGCCGAGGGCCGTCCCTTCCTGTTCGACCCCGCTGTCTATTACGGTGATCGGGAGGCGGACTTGGCCATGACCGAGCTATTCGGCGGTTTCGACGCGGAGTTTTATGCGGCCTACAGGGACGCCTGGCCCCTCGATGCCGGCTACCGGACACGCCGCGATCTCTACAATCTCTACCACGTGCTCAATCACCTGAATCTGTTCGGTTCGGGTTATCTGGGACAGTCTGAAGCGCTTCTGGGCCGACTGATCGCGGCTCTCCGGGGGTGAAGCTCAGATCGACTCCTGGACGATAAGGATACGGCTGCCCTCCGGAGCAGTCAGCCCGATAGCGTTCCCGCCGGTGATCGGGTCTTCCGTTGGCCGCCCGACCACGCCCCGGGACACCAGTTTCGCGGTGGTGGCGCCGAGATCCAGTGATGCATACACCAGCACGGGAGCTGCCGGCCGGCCTTCGTGTACGCAAAGATCGATGCCGTCACTGGTCAGGACCAGCGGACCATCGTCGTCACCGGCGATGGCGACGAAGCCCAGTGGCTCCCAGAAGGCTGCTGAATCCTTGGTGGCCCGGACGGGAAATCTGTATTCCTGGAAGTAGCCGATGACGGGCGAATCCGGCGGCGAATCCGGCGGCGAGAAAGTTCTGGCCTCCAGAACGGTGATCATCTGACCATCCGGGTCTCTGAAGCCGGCTTCGTGGAATTCTTCTTCGCCGGTCTTAAGGAAGTCGAACTCGATTCCCGCGTCGACCAAGCGCGGCAGATATGACGCCAGCCCCGGATGAACCCACGTCAGCGAGGGAGAAGGGAAATCGTAGGCGTGCAGTCCCAGCGCGACCTTGCCGTCCGTGACCGCGGCGTACTGATGCCGCCATATATCATTGGTTACGGCCAGCCCGAGGCCCAGGCGCCGATAAAATTCCATGGATTCCCGGACCTCGGGGCAGTGAATGCTGATCTCGAGAAAATTGCCGAGCACCGATCATGCTCCGGCAGCGCTGGCCCGGGCCGCCGATTCCTCGAGAGCTTTGCGCCGGGATTCCTCATCCCAGGCCGGGGACGTTTCCGGCCAGCCCTGCAGATGCCGGAGAACGAGCTGGGTCAGGAAACTCAGATGATCCCGGCGGGCATTGAGGGCCGGGATGTACGCCAGGGATTTGCCCCCCGACTCCACGAACAGCTCGGCATTTTGCATGGCGATCTCTTCCAGGGTCTCCAGACAGTCCGCGGAGAACCCAGGGCACATGACGTCTACGCGACGGGTGCCGCCTCTGGCTAATTCGGCCAGATGTTCGTCCGTGTACGGCCGCAGCCATTCTTCCCGTCCCACCCGGGACTGGAAACTGATAGACCATTCCTCGTCCTTGAGGCCCAGAGCCTCCGCCAGAAGCCGAGCCGTCTTCTGGCTGTGGCAGTGGTAGGGATCGCCGGACAGCAGATACCGTCTCGGGACACCGTGGAAACTCATGACCAGGTGATCACCACGGCCGCTGCTGGCCCAGAATTCCCTGGCGCTTGCCGCCAGCGCGCCGATGTATCCGGCCTCGTCGTGATAGGAGCTGACGAACCGGATCTCCGGTATCCATCTCCAGCGTTTCAGCGCGTCGACGACCGCGTCAAATACGGACGCGGTGGTGGTGGCCGAGTACTGGGGGTAAAGGGGCAGCACCAGAAGCCGCCGGACGTTCTGTGCGCGGAGCTCTTCCAGAGCGTTTTCGATGGAAGGTGATCCGTAACGCATGCCGAGGGCGACATGCGTCGGTGCCGGAAGCGCGGCGCCCAGCATCCTGGCCAGTCCGGACCGCTGCTTTTCCGACCAGTGCAGCAGTGGCGAGCCGTCCTCGGTCCAGACCTTGGAATAGGCTTCTGCAGATCGCTTGGGCCGAATTCGGAGGATCACGCCATGCAGGATCAGCCACCAGAGCGGCCGCGGAACCTCGATGACTCTGGGATCCCAGAGAAATTCGGCCAGATATCTACGCACGGCGGGCGCGGTGGGGGCGTCGGGGGTCCCGAGGTTAGCCAGCAGGATCCCCAGTGAGTCCGGCGTCCCGTGCCTGAAATTTGCTTCACCGATGTATTTCGGCATGTCGTCAGGTTTGCCTTTGAGCAGAACGAGATTAGATCATACTAGGACCGCTACGGTACTTTTCGATGATGTCTCTTGAGACCGGAGAAAAAGGAAAATGGAGCCGCAAAATGTCGCTGGTGAGGAAACGCCCACACGCTGGCAGATTTTCCGATCGCTGCTCGTTTTCCAGTACAAGCTACTCATCGACGCAACCAAGGACTTCCTTCTGAGCCCCCTGGCTCTTGCCGCCGCGCTCGTGGATATTGTTCGTCCGACGCCCTCGTCCCGGATGCTCTTCCCCGCGTTGATGCGGCTGGGAAGGAAAGCGGAGCGAGCGATCAATTTGTTCGGACGCGGCGCGAATGAGGGCGAGTGGACCGTCGATCGACTCGTGGATACGGTGGAAACCAGCATCCGGCAGCACTACCAGCCCGGGGATCAATCACCGACCGGGGGTCAGTCACCGACCGCGGATCATTCGCCCAAAAAGGAGTTAAAGGGGGAGAAAGAGGGATGAAACGCATGAAAGCCTGCCTTGTGGCAGCGATCCTGGTGAGCGGCGCGGCACATGCTTATCCCATCGATGTCCAGGTCAAGACCCAGGGGCTCGATGTGGAAGCCGAGCCAAAACTTCTTGGTGAAGCCACCGTGATGCGACTGATCAATCACGAGCCCTTTGCCATACGCTGCGACGTGCAATTCTCCAACGGGCCGGAGATCGCGCGCACCCGCAAAGTCACGGTCGAGGCTGGCGGGGATCACATCGCCAGGTTCATGCCTTCCCGGGAGGTCGTGCGGATGCGGGTCGTCGTGGAATGCTGGCCCGCGGAGGGTGAGGCGGATCAGCAGTGAAGAACTATCTCAGATTCTTTCTGGACAGTCTTTACCGGGTGTCGGGAGAACCCGAAGATCAACGGGACTTCCTGTCCCGGTTCTACGAGATTTTCCTGGCCGAGTCTCCAGAAATCCGGGCCCGGTTCGACCATACCGACATGGAGCGGCAGCGAGAGATGCTCGCGCAGTCGCTTCACGAAATGGTGGACTTCGCGACCAGCCGGGTAGCCAGCGATCGTCTGGGTCGGGTGGCGGACCGTCACAGCAGGCGTCAGCGCGATATCCCGCCTGAGCTATACGAAGTCTGGCTGGACAGCCTGATCCGAACGGTCCGGGAGATGGACCCGCTCTTCTGCGAGGAGATCGAGCTGGCATGGCGAGTTGTCCTGGCGCCCGGAATCGCCTACATGAAGTTTCGTTACGATCGCTTCTGAGTTTCCACGTCGCGGCCGCTGATCAGGTCTTCCAGGCTGGGAGGCTCGTGTCCCGGGCCCACGAGCCCGGCCTTGAGTCGACCCACGTAATCCCGGTATGCGCGCATCGCCTGGGCGCCGAAAACCCACATGATGGGCACATTTGCGAAGAGCATCACGCCTGTGCCGATACCGGTCAGGTTGTCCAGTTCCGTATCGGTTCGAATGAATCCGGCGGTCGCCACGATGATCAGCAGGCAGTAGATCAGCTTGTAGGCCAGCACCGAGCGCTCCCCGGCAAGATAGACCATGCCCTGCTCCCCGTAGTAGCTCCAGGAAATCATGGTCGATACGGCGAACAGCCAGGCGGCCAGCGTAACCAGCCATTTGCCGAGGCCGTCCTGCACCGTATCGAAGGCCTTGGCGGTGAGCGTCGCCCCCTGGTAGTCGATGAAAAGAGCCGCTCCCTCGATGCGGGGTTCCAGCGGACTCGAGAAAGTCGACCATTCGATGACCGGCCCCGCCCTGGGTTCGGCCTTGACCCGTCCGAAAATCTTGTGCCTGTCGTTACCCGACTTGGGATTCTGGTGGGCCAGGAGAATCATGTAGACGGATTCGCCGTCGGACCATTCGCCCCGGTCGAGTGGCGGAGCCGCCACCGTCTCGAGCGTCCACTCGCCGGTGCCGGCGCTCACCACTTCCGGCGGCACGGAAAAGTCGGCTTCCCCGGTCCGGTTCCACACGCCGCTCGACAGTATGACCAGGGCAGTGAAGGTACAAACGATCAGGGTGTCAATAAACGGTTCCAGGCCGGCAACGATGGCTTCGCGCACCGGCTCCTTCGTCTTGGCGGCGGAATGGGCGATCGGTGAAGATCCCTGACCGGCCTCGTTCGAGAAAAGCGCGCGCTTCATCCCGAAAAGGAAGGCATAGCCCATAGTCCCGCCCAGGAAGGCGCCGGCCCCCTCCGTGTCGCTGAAGGCGGCCGTCACGATGAGTTTCAGCAGACCGGGAAGCTGGTCCGCATGGACGATGAGAACGTAGGTGCCGGCCAACAGATACATGGCCACCATGGCGGGGACGAGGCGGCCGGCAACGGCGCCGATTCGCTTGATGCCGCCGATGATCACCATGGCGACGATGACCGACAGCAGGATGCCGGTCGCGATGCCGGGCACGCCGAAATAGGCATGAGTGATTTCGGCCACGTTCCATGCCTGGAACATATTTCCGCCGGTAGCCGTCGACACCAGAAGGGTAATGCAGAAAATACCGCCGATCAGCTTGCCCAGGGGCGCGAGCCGCGGGCTGATCAACGCCGCGCCTTTGCTCACGACCCACATGGGACCGCCGTGCGGATTGTTCGGGTCGTCCGTATTCCGGTAGAGCATGGAGAGCGTGACTTCGGTGAGCTTGATGGCCATGCCGAAGAAACCGACAACCCACATCCAGAAGACAGCCCCCGGGCCGCCCAGCGCGATCGCGAGGGCAACACCGCCGATGTTGCCCAGGCCAACCGTCGCGGACAGTGCTGCCGAAAGGGCCTGGAAATGATTGATGGCCCCCGGATCCTCGGGATCGTCGTAACGGCCCCGCAATACGTGTGCGCCATGGCTGAGGGCCTGAAACTGACTGAAGCCGCTCCAGAGGGTGAATGCGACCCCCGTGCCGAGCAGGAACCAGAGCACGAAGTCATGCCATAGAACGGCGTTGACAGCCGTCATGATGCTGTTGACGGTTTCCATGGCCCACCCCTTAGATTGACGCGGTCGCCGTTTTCTTCCGAGACGACGCGGCCCCATGATGTCCACTCTTGACCAGAGTGACAAGACGGTTTCCGGACCGCCCGGCAGATTGTTGCCGACTGGTAACCGATTCGCCGCGCTTGTTGCGGAGGCGTAAAATCCGCCGCCCCAGCCGGAACCGGAATATGAACAAGTTCAGCGAGAAACCTGCTGTCCTGAGCCACGCCATGGCGTTGCTGTTTCTGGCCGGTCCTCTGATCGTCAACAATCTCGCCATCGCGGGTATCGGCTTCGCCGACACCGTGATGGCTGGCAGGCTGGGTACCGCCGATCTCGCGGCCGTGGCGGTGGGCGGCAGCGTGTGGGCTGTAGCCTTCCTGTTCGGCCTGGGTGTTCTCATGGCCATGAGTCCCATGGCGGCTCATGCGGTGGGTGCCGGCCGGGCAGAAGAAGTGGGTATCTATACCCGCCAGTGTCTGTGGCTGAGTCAGGGCCTGGCCATTGTCGTAGCCGCCCTCATCGGCCTCATCGCCGCCCTGCTGGATGATTTCGGCGTAGATCCCTCGGTGGTGCCGCTGGCGCGGCGCTATCTCGGGGCAATCGCCTGGGGACTTCCCGCCATGTATGCCTATCTCGCCCTCCGCTACATGAGCGAGGGCGTTGGCTGGACCCGGCCGGTGATGTATGTGGCCGTCATCAGCCTGGTCGTGAATGTCTTTGGCAACTGGGTTCTGATGTACGGGAAGCTCGGCTTTCCGGCCATGGGGGCCGTCGGCTGCGGCGCAGCCAGCGCCATCGCCATGTGGATCGCCCTGGCCGTCATGATGGGATATGTCATCCGGCATCCGCGGTATCGTGAGTTCGGGCTGACTACAGCCTTTGACCCGCCGAGGGGGGAGCGACTGAAGGACCTGGTCGGCCTGGGTTTGCCCATCGGTGTCAGTGTTGTGTCCGAGGCAGGGCTTTTCAGTGCCGTTGCGCTGCTGATGGGATCCCTGGGCGCCACCGCCGTAGCGGCTCATCAGATTGCCATCAACTACGCCGCCACCATGTTCATGGTGCCGCTGGCTTTCCACTCGGCACTCACGATTCGGGTGGGTCATGTGCTGGGCCGCGGCGACGCTAGGACTGCGCGGCGTATCGGTTTCATCGGGATAGCCATGTGCGGAGTGGTGATGACGGTCTCCGCGCTCGTGTTACTGGCATTCCGCCAGCCGATCGCGTCTTTCTATACCGTGGATCCGGAGGTGAGGGGTCTCGCGGTATCCCTCCTTACCATGGGGATGCTGTTCCAGATATTCGACGGTCTTCAGGTCGGGGCCGCCGGTGCGCTTCGCGGCTACAAGGACACCAGGATCCCGATGGTGCTGAATTTCGCCTCGTACTGGCTCGGCGCATTTCCACTGGCCTGGTATCTGGGCGTGGTTGCCGAGCGGGGGCCGGTGGCAGTCTGGATCGGCCTGATCGCCGGCCTGATGCTGACCGCTCTTTCTCTTAATTTCCGATACATTCTGGTCTCCCGAAACCGAATCGGGGCAGCAACGTCTGCCCCAAGATTTTGATAATTCGTCATAACCTGCTGGCGACTCTCATGGAGCAGATTAATCGCGGATTTCGCTGCTCCCGGAGTCTGTCAGAACATGAGTTGCTTCAATGTTAACGATGCCGGCCTGACGATAGCGAACCACGGCCCGTTCGTAAGCAGAATTGCAGGATTCGGAGCGGTCGACCAACGGCTTCAACTGAATGTCCTGAAGACCACTGGGAAGTTCTTTGGCAATCGCGTCCGCTCCGCAGCGCTCAAACAGCCATAGATTCACCCCTAGATAGACATCCTCCGGTTCTTTGGCAACGAATCCGCTCAGAAGCGTTGGAAGTAGCGTGGTAGACGCTGGGCCCGTGAATGGCTTCAGTCTCTCGTCCGTGGAAGACATGAGATGGAAAAAAGTCTCCCTTTTGAGCGCATCTGTTCTCAGCGCATCAAAGTTGAAGAAACTGTTGCTAGTCCTCGTAAACGTATGCGGTTGATGGTCGCCGAACACAAGCAGAACGAAAGGCCGACCCGTGCGAGCGTGCAGATCTTCCAAATACCGAAGAAGGGCATCATGCGCATCAGCCGTTGAATTCATCCGCCGGAGATATTCATTCAGAGCACAATTGGGTTCAAATTCATCAGAGTCTTCGAAACGGACCTCGAATCGATATTTCGAATCAACGTCGCAGGGGTGGGGAGCATGGTTTTCGATAGAAATGATGTAGCTAAAAAACGGCTGGGCGGGGCTTAAACCCTTGGTCCGAAGAAAATCATTGACAACGTCACGGTCGGTCTGTTCCCAGCCTATACCGCGGCCAAGATCATTGCTGTCGTAGATTTCTTCAAAACCGTAGTGTTCGTAGGCCCGGCGCGCATTGTAGAAATTTCCCAAGTGCGGGAAAAAAGCACTAGTCACGTAACCACGCTCTTTCAGGTACGTTGTAATACTCTGGGTGACGAACGGCGAAATGGACGAGTGTGTATAGAAACCGGAATAGCCAAATAACCGAGTGTCGATTCCGACTATTGTTTCGAATTCGGCAATCCAAGTCCCTCCGCCGACAGAATTGACGATTAGCGATTCTTTTGCGGTCGTATATTTGTTTTCTCGAAAAAGCGAATTATTGATCTGACCTGTCAGACGGAAAGCCCACTCCGGATTGAAGGTAGACTCGGCGAGGAAAACGACGATATTTGGCCTAAGTTTGGTACCAGAATCGAACCTGAAGTACCGAAGTACGGCCTCGCGGATATCCCCCGCATCCGGCGGCGAAGTGGCATCCTGTTCGGCGTAGATATCTCCTGTCTTAAGCGATTCGACATGGTAGGAATAAGCTAAAAACGGAAAAACACCCACCCTCCTGTATAGCTCCGTGGTTCCGTAGGGATCCCAGATGTTTTCTTCGGCGCCCAGTCGTTCGTAGAGAGACTCCAGATAAACGCTGCATAGCAGTAGGATGAGGCCGAAGGCCGCCGTCCTGCCAATAAAGAGGGGTATGACCGAGCCCGCACAGCCGCCCTTCAGAAACCGGTGTCCCGTTGTCAATGCTGACTTTAGGATCAGCACAACGGTTACCGCAATGCCGGCCTGCGCAAGATATAAAGTCCAGAGCGGGGCATCCAGCGCATTCCAAAGCCCAGCCGGATTAGTGCCGGCGATTCTCAGGTCCAACATAGTCACCGGAAGTGCCGTCAGAGCGATTTTCAGATCGTTGATCCAAGCGAGCAGAAGATTCAGCGCGAGCGCGGTGAGAAGCAATACGCCGGCTAGCCTAAACGGGAACACTAGACAGGCGGCGGCGATGTAAGCAAGGAGTACCCACTGCGGTGCGTCGAGGGCCTGCTGATCCGGTACGGCGTATTGAAGAAGCAGCCCGCAACAAATTAGGTAAACCGCACAGATCAGAGCGATGTTTCTAAAATCGAGATTCTTTAGTCCACGCGATACAAGTAGGGCCAGTAGGACTAACCCAGATCCAAAGAGAATTCCGAACAAGCGATCGAAATTAAGGCCCGCTTCACTCCTTCCGAGGCCGATAACAGGAAGTAGCCATCTCATCAAAATGACTAATCCTGGCAGCAGAAGCAGCCAATTGCCGACGGTCCCGAATGGTCGTAGACCGGAGTTCTCGCCTCGCGCCCGTTGATTCTCTCTCAAATTGGCGATCCTCCGGTGTTGCTAAAGAAGTTTTCTGAGGCGGTGGATCTCTAGGGCCATGATGACGATCTGCCGATGGGCAATCTGGGTCGACCGTCGTATACGACGATTATCGTTGAGCTGAGTTTCTCTTGGCCAAGAAAGCCATCACAATTTGCTCGCCGATTTTTGGGGCCAATCTTTCTGGCCGCCGCGTCTGTTGACCGCGAAGCGACTGCATCGATGGCGAACACATATGGCTGTGCAACGCAGAGCCCTAATTTCCTGCCGGGGCACGGGTCTGCGCGATAGGCCCCGCCCGCATAAAGTCCTAGCGTTGCCCGAAGGAGGGAGCGTTGCCGGAAAGGTAAGTGCGCTCTTCCGGGGTGTTCAGGCGGTTGAGAATCCTGTTTCGATGGGGAAACCGGCCAA
>Ga0209536_100014212_pt1 | contig 11448 bp, 10 predicted proteins | sample DeeMarSeWOR28_12_FD_187461 | JGI IMG/M metagenome (GOLD analysis project Ga0209536, IMG submission 187461) | Marine sediment microbial communities from White Oak River estuary, North Carolina - WOR-2-8_12 (SPAdes) (version 2) | ecosystem: Environmental > Aquatic > Marine > Intertidal zone >... | reverse complement strand
GCCGCCGCCAGCCAGGACCTGCTGCAGCCCATGAACGCGGCGCGGCTGTTCGTCTCGGCGCTCCGCTCCCGGGATCTTCGCGACCCGGCCGTCTCCGGCCTGGCAGAGCGCGTGGACACTTCCCTGCGCGCAGCCGAAGAGCTGCTCGATGCCCTGCTCGATGTCTCCAAGCTCGATTCGGGGACAGTGCAGCCGGAGATCACCGACGTTCCGGCCATGCGACTGCTCGAGTCGCTCGGCGAGCAGTTCGCTCCGCTGGCAGCCGACCGGGGGCTGAAGCTGAGCGTCGTGGCGACGAAGCTCGTGGTGCGCAGCGACGCGCGCATGCTGAAGCGCGTGCTGCAGAACTTCATTGCCAACGCCCTGCGCTACACGCGCAGCGGCGGCGTCGTGGTCGGCTGCAGGCGCTGCGGCGAGGAGGTCGAGTTCCAGGTCTGGGACACCGGCCCGGGCGTCCCGGCAGAAGCGCTCGCGGTCATCTTCGAGGAATTCCGCCGTCTCGATCATCCCTCGCCATGGGGCGAGAAGGGCCTCGGCCTCGGCCTGTCGATCTGCGAGCGCATCTCGCGCGTGCTCGGTCACCGCCTGCTCGTGCAGTCCCGTCCGGATCGTGGCAGCGTATTCGCATTGCGCGTGCCGCGCAGCATGGCGCAAGTCCGGCAGGCCGACGACGCGGGGCCGCGCGTGCGCGGCATGCCGCTTCGCGGCCTGACGGTGCTCTGCCTCGACGACGACCCGGACATCCTCGACGGCATGTCTGCGCTGCTGTCGAGGTGGGGTGTCACCACGCTGCCGGCCCGCACCATCGCCGACGCGGAGCAGCTGGTGCGCGAGCGCCGGCCGGACGTCATCCTGGCGGACTTCCACTTGCGCGAATCCGAGACCGGGCTCGAAGCGCTGCAACGCCTGAGCCGACTGGACGGCGACCGCCCTGGCGCGCTCGTCACGGCCAACGCCAGCGCGGCCCTCGCCCAGGAGGCGCGCGCTGCCGGATTCGAGATCCTGCACAAGCCGGTCAAGCCGGCGGCGCTCCGGGCCCTGCTGGCGGCCTTCTCGCGCACCCGGTCGGCGCGGCAGGCGGATCAGCCGGTGATCAAGAGCGCCTGAACGGGCGTTCCGCCGCGCGGGCTCAGTGGCCCGCCGACCGGGCGAGGCTCGCGTGGTCGAGCGAAAGCCGCTGCGAGAGCACGACGGCCTGCGTGCGGTTGGTCGCTCCAAGCTTCTGCATGATGGCCGTCATGTGCGCCTTGATGGTCGCCTCGGACACGCCGAGTTCGTAGGCGATCTGCTTGTTGAGCAGCCCCGAGGACAGCATCGTGAGCACGCGGAACTGCTGCGGCGTCAGGCTCCCGAGGCGTGTCGCGACGTCGGCCTCGGCGTCCTCGAGCGCCGGGGAATCGACGTCCACCGAGGCCGGCACCCAGACATCACCGTCGATCACCGCCTGCAACGCCTCGACCATCTCCTCCACGGTCGAGGACTTGGGCACGAACCCGGCCGCGCCGTGCGCGATCGAGCGCCGGATGACCGCGGGATCCTCGTTGGCCGAAATGATCACGACGGGCAGGGACGGGTAGTGCGCCCGCATCTGCACCAGCGCACTGAAGCCCTGCGCCCCCGGCATGTTCAGGTCGAGCAGCAGCAGGTCGGCGTCGGGATGGCAATCAGCGGCCTCGAGCAGGGCCGCGACCGTATCCGCTTCGACCACCGTCGCGCCCGGCACCGCCCGGCCGAGTGCGTGCCTCAGCGCCTCCCGGAACAACGGGTGATCGTCGGCGACGAGGATTTCCCGGGTCATCGGCGCTACTTGCCGGTGTTCATCCGGTGTTCCACCAGCTCCTTCACGACGGAGGGATCGGCCAGCGTGGAAGTGTCGCCCAGCTGGTCGGACTCGTCGGCCGCGATCTTGCGCAGGATGCGGCGCATGATCTTGCCGGAACGCGTCTTCGGCAGGCCCGGCGCCCATTGAATGAAGTCCGGCGACGCTATCGGCCCGATCTCCGTGCGTACCCAGTCGCGAAGCTCCTTGCGCAGTTGCTCGGTCGGATCCTCGCCGGCCACGAGCGTGACGTAGGCATAGATGCCCTGGCCCTTCACCGCGTGCGGGCAGCCGACCACCGCGGCCTCGGACACCTTGGGGTGAGCCACGAGGGCGCTCTCGACCTCGGCCGTGCCCATGCGGTGCCCCGAGACGTTGATGACGTCATCGACGCGGCCGGTGATCCAGTAATACCCGTCCTTGTCACGCCGGGCGCCGTCGCCGGTGAAGTACATGCCGCGGAACGTGGTGAAGTACGTCTGGATGAATCGCTCGTGGTCGCCGTAGACCGTGCGCATCTGGCCGGGCCAGCTGTCGAGCAGGACCAGGTTGCCCTCGGTCGCGCCCTCGAGGATCTTGCCCTCGTTGTCCACGAGCGCCGGCTGCACGCCTGGCAGGGGATTCGTGGCCGAGCCCGGCTTGAGCGCGGTTGCACCGGCGAGCGGCGAGATCAGGATGCCGCCCGTTTCCGTCTGCCACCAGGTGTCGACGATCGGGCAGTGCTCGTCGCCCACGACGTGGTAGTACCACTCCCAGGCCTCGGGATTGATCGGCTCGCCGACCGATCCCAGCAGCCTGAGGCTCTTGCGCGAGGTCTTCTTGACGGGCGCATCGCCCTCGCGCATCAGCGCGCGGATGGCCGTAGGCGCCGTGTAGAAGATCGTCACCTTGTGCTTGTCGACCGCCTCCCAGAAGCGGCTGACCGTCGGGTAGTTCGGCACGCCCTCGAACATCAGGCTGGTCGCACCGTTCGACAATGGCCCGTACACGACGTAGCTGTGGCCGGTCACCCAGCCCACGTCGGCCGTGCACCAGAAGACGTCGTCCTCGTGGTAGTCGAACACCGTGGCGAAGGTGAAGTTCGCGTAGACCAGGTATCCGCCGGTCGTGTGCAGGACCCCCTTCGGCTTGCCGGTGGAGCCCGAGGTGTAGAGGATGAACAGCGGGTCCTCCGCGTTCATCGGCTCGGGCGCGCACTCCGCCGGCTCCTGCGCGACGATGTCCTGGTACCAGACGTCGCGGCCGTCCACCCAGTTGATTGGCGACTCCGTGTAGCGCACGACCACGACCTTCTCGACCGGCAGGTCGTGCTTGGCCAGGGCCGCATCGACGTTCGCCTTGAGCGGGATCTTCTTGCCGCCACGCACGCCCTCGTCGCTCGTGATGACCAGCTTCGAGTCGCAGTCGTGGATGCGCCCGGCCAGCGAGTCCGGCGAGAAGCCGCCGAACACGATCGAGTGAATCGCGCCGATGCGCGCGCAGGCGAGCATCGCGATCGCAGCCTCGGGGATCATCGGCATGTAGATCGTGACCCGGTCGCCCTTGCCGACACCGAGCTTGCGCAGCGCATTGGCGAAGCGGCAGACCTGCTCATAGAGCTGCCGATAGGTCACCCGGTAGGACACGGCCGGATCGTCGCCTTCGAACAACAGTGCGGTCTTGTCGCCGCGCTTTTCGAGCTGCCGGTCCAGGCAGTTGACCGATACGTTCAGGACGCCATCCTCGAACCACCTGATGCGGAAGTCGTCGGCGTCGAAGGAAACGTCCTTGATCTTCGTCGGGAACCGGACCCAGTCGATGCGTTTCGCGATCTTTGACCAGAATCCGGCCGAGTCGCGCACCGACTCTTCGTACATCGCCTTGTAGTCGGCTTCCTTGACGATTGCGCCGGCCGCGAACGACTGCGGCACAGGGTAAATCTTGTCCATCATGATCTTTCCCCCGTCGACGGCGTCCCGGCCGGACGCCGATTGTTCCAGCAGCCAAGCATTTTACGCACTCGGCGCCGCATGAATTGGACGTTGGTCGTACGCGCTTACCACGCTGCGGCCTGCAGCCGGCCCGGTCGTTGCGTGAACGCCACGCCGACCTTAGACCAATCGCCAATGGAGGCCCGGTGCGGCCGCGGCGCATCCTCCCGGCACAGCCCAAAGGGGAGGTTTGACCATGAATTCCACGATCAAGAGGACCGCGACGGCTTTCGCTGTTGCGAGTGCATTGGCTTTGCCGGGCGTTGCGAGCGCAGGGGACGTGAAGACCGCTGTCAGTGAAGGCCTGACGATCAAGGGATTCGTCATCGCCTCGTTGTTCATGCAGGACAACAACTTCGGTTTTGGCAATGGCCAGAATGCACAGTGGCCGTCGTCGGACTTTTCGACCGACGAGACGACCTTCGGGGGTGACGTGCGCAACACGCGGCTCACCCTGGCCTTCAACGGGCCCGACGCCGACAACTTCAAGGTGGGCGGTACCGTCGAGGTCGACTTCTTCGGTGGCTTCAACGGCGCCGGCGCCTTCAGCGACGAGCAACAGATACTCCGGCTTCGTCTCGCCTACGTGGACGTGACCCGGGGCAAGACCACCTTCCGCGTCGGCCAGGCCTGGTCGCCGATGTTCGGCAACGTGCCGGCCTCGCCGACGCACGTCGCGTTCCCGCTCGGTTATGGCACGGGCATGCCCGGCTGGCGATTCCCGGGCCTGTTCGTCTACCACGACTTTGGCGGCAGCGACAATTTCAAGACCAAGCTGACGCTCGCCCTGATGCGCGGCTCCTGGTCCGGCAGCACCATCGACAACAACAGCCCGGGTGAGGCTGGCACGCCGCAGATCGAAGGCCGGCTCGATTTCTCCGGCAAGAACTGGAGCGTCTATGTGGTCGGGCACTACGACCAGAAGGATCTCTCCGGGGTCGGGGCCGACGCACCGGACGATTCGCTCGACGGCACCGCCGTGGAAGTCGGCGCGAAGGTCAAGTTCGGCATGTTCACGCTGGCCGGCAATTTCTACGATGGTTCCGCGATCGGCCAGCAGTTCGGCGCCATCACGCAGTTCGGCGACATCGACAGCAAGGGGGGCTGGGTCCAGGGCAGCTTCCAGTTCAGCCCGAAGTGGGCAGCACACCTGTTCTACGGCATCGATGACCCCGACGATTTCCACGTGGTGGATTCAGGCAACAACCGCCTGAAGAACGAACAGATCGCGGCGTCAGTCATGTACTCGTCGGGCCCCTATGTACTCGGGGTCGAGTGGCTGAACGCCAGTCTCGACAAGGCCGTGGAAGACTCGGAAACCGAGTTTAGTACGGTCAATGTCGACGGCAACCAGGTGTCCTTCAGCGTCTGGTACAAGTTCTAGGGCGCCGATCAAGAAAGCGCTCGATCGCGGGAGCGAGGGTCAGGCCCTCGCTCCCTTTTCTTTGCAGGGATCGCGGCTCTTGTCCACCGGGACCGTCCCCTCCTCGACAAGGACCACGACCGCCCTCTACACCGGCACGATCTCTGCGTCCCAGACCGCCACGGGCACCGGTAACCCGGCGAGCGCGTCCGCCGGCAGCCGCGGCGCCTCATTCACGCCGGCGACCTCATGCACGAGATAGTCGAGCTGGCGGCAATGCTGGGCAACGTGCCAGGCCGACCGCTCGAGCAGGGACTCGAGAGACGTCTCGCCGAAGTAGGTCTTCACGCGCAGGCCTGCGTCCTGCCGCGCCTCCCGCCACCAGGAAGCCAGCGCGCGGCGCGTGGCGCGGCTGAAGTCGACGGCCGGCGCGGCGTCGCGCCATGATGCGGGCGCCCGGCGCTCGTACATTTCGTAGGTGAGCTCGCCGCCGGTCGCCGCGGTGACGAGCCCCTGGACGATCATCGAGACGTGGAAGCCCAGATCGAGCCAGCTGCGCTCCCGCTGCGGGAGCTTGTCGTGCAGCCTGTCCGGGGGCAAGGCGGCGACCAGCGTCTCGGCGGCACCCAGCAGCGATTGCAGGCGGGCCGCCAGCTCGTCGGGTGCAAGCCTTTCGCGACGCGATTCCAGGCCGACGAATCGCGCCAGCTCGTCGATGTCCTGCGCCAGCACGTAGTCGTCGCCCCGCGAGACGACCGGGACCGTCCGGACACCGAGCCGCTCGAGCTCGGCGTAGGCGCCGGCATCGGCCCGAACGTTGATGGACTCGAACGGGACGCCGTTTGCCGCGAGGAACTCCTTCGCACGCAGGCAGCTCGTACAGCCGGGCTGCCAGTAGACCTTGAGGGGCGGGGCACCAGTCACGCTCCGGCCTCAGAGATCCGATGCCGCAAAGGTGTCGCAGGCCGCGAGTTCGCCGGACTGCAGGCCCTGGCGGAACCACTGCATGCGCTGCGCCGAGCTGCCATGCGTGAAGGAGTCGGGTACCACGTAGCCCTGGGCCTGGCGCTGCAACCGGTCGTCACCCACGGCGCTCGCGGCACCGAGCGCTTCCTCCACGTCGCCCTGCTCGAGGATGTGCTGCATCCGTTCGGCGTGATGCGCCCAGACGCCGGCATAGCAGTCGGCCTGCAACTCGAGCCGTACGGACAGCGCGTTGCTCTCGGACGGTCCGGCGCGCTGCCGCATCTGCTGCACCTCGCCCGACGTGCCGAGCAGGTTCTGGACATGGTGGCCGACCTCGTGCGCCAGCACGTAGGCCTGCGCGAAGTCCCCGGCCGCGCCCAGGCCTCCGGCGAGTTCATCGAAGAACGACAGGTCGATGAACACGCGCTCGTCGGGAGGGCAGTAGAAGGGACCCATCGCCGCCTCGGCGAAGCCGCAGCCGGAATCGACGGCACCCGAGAACAGCACCAGGCGCGGCTCGCGGTACCGTCCGCCGAGCTGACCGAACAGGCCGTGCCAGACCGACTCCGTATCGGCCAGCACCACGCTGATGAATTCCCGCCGCTCCGCCTCGGCAGCGGTCTCCTGGTAGGGGCCGGTGTCCTCGACGGCTGGCCCGCCGGCGTTCATCGTCTGCACGCCGCGCAGCAGCACGCCCGGGTCGACCCCGAGCGCCATCCCGATCAGCAGGATGGCGACGATGCCGATCCCGCCGCCGGCGATGCCGCGGCGGCCGACGCGCATGCCGCGCCGGTCCTCGACGTTGGTACTCTGACGGCGGCCGCGCCAGCGCATCGTTCTGCTTCCTGTTCCACGGGCTCGGGCAGGGTCGGGACGGAATCTAGCACGTTCGCTGCAGGTCGCCGCAGGTCGGGGGATTTCCAAACGCGCTATTGCACTCGCCGGTGGCGCGCGTAGGATGATTTTTGAGTAATTGCCCGGCGGCAGTTCGCGGCCGGGAGTAGGGACTTGCGATGGATCAGGAGGTCACTATGTCGACCCAGAAGCCGGCGGATACGGCTCAGCTCATGGAAGACCTGCGGGTCGTCGTCGAGGATGCGGAAGCGCTGCTGAAGGCGACGGCCGGTCAGGCCGGTGAGCGCGTCGAGCAGGCGCGCCATCGCGCCGAGGAGTCGGTGCGCGCCGCCCGCGAGCGGCTGTCCGACCTCGAGGGCGAGGTCAGGCTTCGCGCGCGCGAAGCGGCCCGTACTACCGACCGTTACGTTCACGAGAACCCCTGGGGCGCCATCGGCATGGCGGCCGGCGTCGGGTTCATCCTCGGTCTGTTGTCGGGCCGTCGCTGACCGGGATGGCTGAATCGCCCGAGGCCGGGGAGCGGAGCGAGCACCGCGCGACGGGCTTGTTCGCCTCCGTGCGCGACCTGCTCGCGACGGCGCTGACGATAACGCAGACGCGGCTCGAGCTCATCTCCACGGAGCTCGAGGAGGAACTGCACCGCGTTGCGGAGATCCTGCTGTGGACCTTCGTCGTGATCTTCTTCGCGGGGATCACGGTGCTGATGTTCGCCTTCGTCGTCGTCATCGCCTGGTGGGAGGAACATCGCCTGCTGGCTGCATCGCTGACCGCCCTGCTGTTCCTGGTCATCACGGCGGTCGCGCTGTTGATCGTGGTTGCCAAGGTGCGCTCCCGGCCGAAGCTCCTCGAGTCCACCATCGAGGAAATCCGGCACGATCGCGAGGCGCTGGGCGAGGCCCGCGCCGGCCACCGATGAGCAGCCGCATCAGGGAACTCGAGGCGAAGCGCAAGCTGCTGGTGGCGCAGGGAGCGGTCCAGCGGGAGACGCTCCGGCTCGACGCCGCCGTGATCGGCGACGCCTTGCTGACGGTCGATCGGGCAGTGGCGGTGGCGCAGCGGCTGCGCCGGAGCCCCTGGGTCATTTCGGCGGCCGTCGTCGGGCTCTTCATCTTCCGGCGTCACCCGCTGTCCGCCTGGGTATTGCGCGGCGTGGCGTTGGCCGGCACCGCGCGACGCATCGGCGGGACGCTCAGGCGCCTCGCCGACGAAGCGTCGGCGGACGACCCGCAGGGTCGCTAGACTGGCGATCCGTCCTTCCGGGAGCCTAGCCCGATGACCCTGCGAGCCGTCGTCGTGCCCGTCACGCCCTTTGCCCAGAACTGCTCGGTCGTGTGGTGCGATGCGACGGGCAGGGGCGCCGTCATCGACCCGGGTGGCGACCTCGATCGCGTGCTCGCCGAGGTCGAATCGCACCACGTCGAGCTGGAGAAGATCCTGCTGACGCACGCGCACATCGATCACGCGGGTGCGACCGCGGAACTCGCCCGCCGCTTCTCGCTGCCGATCGAGGGCCCGCACGAGGACGACCGCTTCTGGATCGAGCAGTTGCCGCAGCAGGGCGCCATGTTCGGGCTGGGCAGTGCCGAGAGCTTCGAGCCGACACGCTGGCTCCGGCAGGGCGACACGGTGTCCGTCGGGGACGTGCATTTCGAGGTCCGCCATTGCCCGGGACACACGCCCGGCCACGTCGTCTTCTACGATCCGGATGCCCGGCTCGCCTTTGTCGGCGACGTGCTGTTCGCCGGGTCCATCGGCCGGACCGACTTTCCGCGCGGCGACCACGCTACCCTGATCCGGTCGATCCGCGAGAACCTGTTTCCGCTCGGCGACGATGTGCGCTTCGTGCCTGGCCACGGGCCGATGTCCACGTTCGGGCAGGAGCGGCAGTCGAACCCGTTCGTGGGCGACCGGGCCGTCGGCAATTAGGAGGGGTCTGAGCCCTATCCTGCGGCGATCACCGTCACAGCAGCCCGTAGGTGCTCGCGAGCATGTACGTCAGCGTGACCCACATCAGGAACAGCAGCGGCAAGCCGGCGCGCACGAAATCGCGGAAGTGATAGCCCGCAGCGGCCATGACCAGCAGGTTGGTCTGGTAGCCCATCGGCGTGGCGTAACTCAGGTTGCAGCCAAACAGCACCGCGAGCACGAACGGTCGCGGATCGACGCCGAGCGTCGTGGCCATCGCGATGGCAACCGGTGTGCCGATGATCGCCGCGGCATTGTTCGAGACGAAGTTGGTGACCACGGCCATGAACAGCATCAGCGACGCGAGGATCACGATCGGGTGCAGGTAGACGCCTGCCGCTGCGAGCCCCTTTCCGACTGCAGCGATGGTGCCGGTCGCGCTCAGTGCCTCGCCGAGCGCCAGGCTCGCCACCACGATCATGATCACGTTCGAGGACAGCGCATCGGTCGCCTCCTGCCACCGGATGCACCCGGTCAGCAGCAGGAAAGCGACGCCGAGCGCCGCTGCGAGCACCATGGGCAGCAGCTTGGTCGCGGCCAGCGCGACGACACCGCCCATGATGAGCAGCGCGATCGGCGCCTTGCGCGTGTGCGGCAGCGCCAGCCGCGCGTCGAGCACCAGCAGGCCGGAGGCCGACTTGAGGGCGTCGACCCGCTCATGCGTGCCCTGCACCAGCAGCACGTCGCCAGGCTTCGGTGGCGTGACGGCCGGGTCGAGCGCGGTGTCCCGGCCGGGCCGGTGAATGCCGATGACCGCGACACGATGATCATTGACGAAACGCGCCACGCCGGTCGGCGTACCGGTGTACTCGGACTCCTGCGTGAGCAGCACCTGCGCCAGGGTCTGTGTCGCCGGGTCGCCCGGGTCGCGAGGCTGGGTCGAGCGCAGCGCGGCACCGAGCACCGCGGCGTGCTCGCGCAGCTGCTCTGCCGTATCGGCGACGACCAGCCTGTCACCGGTCTTCAGGTGCTGGGTCGGTAGCCGCATGAGCTCGGTACCGGCGCGCAGGATGCGCAGGACCCGCAGGGTGCCCGCGCGCTTGAGCACGGTGCGCAACTCGCGGCCCGCCGCATAGCTGCCGGGGCGGATGTCGAGCACGGCATCGAAGGTCAGCGGCGAAGCGCTCTTGGGACCCGTTTCGTTCTTGGGTAACAGGCGTGGCGCGACCAGCCACAGATAGGGCAGTGACACGGCGGCCGCGACCGCGACGATCCACGTGAAGTCGAACAGGCCAAAGGCCTGGAGGCCGAGATCGGCCGCGATGCCGACGACCAGCAGATTGGTGGAGGTGCCGATGGTGGTCGCCATGCCGCCGATCAGTCCCGCATAGTTCATCGGCAGCAGTGTGTTGGACGCCTTGGTGGCCGTGCGGGCCGCGACAGACAACAGCACCGGCATGATGAGCACGACCAGCGGCGTGTTGTTCATCACGCTGCTGACGGTCATGACGAAGATCAGCGTCAGCAGGAACGCGAACTGGGGTGCGAAGTTCCACAGGCGTGCCAGCACGCGGGCGAACGGTTCGAGTGCGCCGGTCGTCACCAGCCCGCGCCCGAGCACCATCAGGCAGCAGATCGTGATCAGCGCCGAATGGCCGAAGCCGGCGAGGAACACCTCGGGACCGAGCTTCTTTTCGCCGGCCTCGTAGGGAAAGATGCCGAACAGCAGCATCAGCGCCAGCACCGCGAGCAGGGCCGAGGTCTGGATCGGCAGGCGCTCGCTGGCGAACAGCCAGAAAGTCAGGGCTGCCACGCCGAGCACGCCGATGGCGTGCCAGTCGATGGCGAACAGGTCCATCGGGTTCATCTGCTGCCGTGCCCCGCGGCGGCCTCGACCTGCAGCGCGACCACGATGTCACCCTGCTCGATCCGCTGGCCTTCCGGCTCCCAGAATCCCACCGGCTTGCCCTCGCGGTAGATGCGCAGGATCATCGACCGGCCGATGAGCCCCGGGGCCTTGCCCACTTCATCGGGCATGACCGGGCGCTCGACCATCAACAGACGGCCGCCCGAGCTCAGCACGTCGAGCACGAAGTCGTTGATGTGCCGGTTCGAAACCGAGTCGGCCAGCAGGAAGCCGGAAAGCTGGGCGGGCGACACGGTGACGTCCGCGCCGGCCTGGCGCAGCAGCGGCGCGTTCTCTTCCTCGCGTACGCTGGCGATCAGCCGGACCCTCGAGTTCAGCTGCCGGACGGTCAGCGCAGCGAGCGCATTGGTGTCGTCGCGGCCGGTCGCGAGGATGACGGCCCCGGCGCGCTCGACGCCCGCGTCGCGCAGCGTGCGTTCCATCGTGGCATCGCCACGCAGGCCGATGTGGCCGGCGGTCGCCGCCTCCTGCAGCAGTCCCTCGCTGGTATCCACGACGACGATGTCTCCGGCCGGGGTTCCCCGCCGCACCAGCTCCAGGGCCGCAGTGCGGCCGCTGTGGCCGTAGCCGCAGACGACCACGTGATCCCTCAGTTGCTGCTGCAGTCGCGCCATCCGGATGCGCTCCAGGCCTTTGTGGAAGA
>Ga0209536_100014211_pt1 | contig 11449 bp, 13 predicted proteins | sample DeeMarSeWOR28_12_FD_187461 | JGI IMG/M metagenome (GOLD analysis project Ga0209536, IMG submission 187461) | Marine sediment microbial communities from White Oak River estuary, North Carolina - WOR-2-8_12 (SPAdes) (version 2) | ecosystem: Environmental > Aquatic > Marine > Intertidal zone >... | reverse complement strand
TCGGGCGGCGTGACCGCCATCCGCTCGAACGGATTGGCCGCAAACAGAACCACCGCCACAAAGAACAACGTCACGATCGATGTGACGGCTGCCACGTACGGCATTAGATGGTCGTAACGCCGCGGAGTCAGCCACTGCGCTGCGGCCGCGAAAATCGTCAAGACGAAGGCCCAGAACAGCAAGCTGCCGGCCTGACCCCCATAGAACGCGGAAATCAGATAGGGCGTGGGCAGGTTACGGCTGGTGTACGCCCAGACGTACTGAACATTGAAATCGTTGCGCAGCAGGGCCGTCAGCAGGGCAATGGCGGCGACGGAGAGAATACCGAACAACGCGTAGGAGGTTCTCCTGGCGCTCTGAATCAGCTCGGGGCGTCGCTGGATACCTCCCAATATCCCAACGATCGAGCCCCACGCCGCAAGTAGCAGCGCGAGCCACAGCGCAAGTTGTCCGAGGATTGTCATCGCTTAAGCCGCTGGCTGTGCCTCGTAACGGGAACCGCACTTGGCCAGCAGAGTCGTGGCCCGGAACGTTCCATCCGGCATCAGGCGGCCCTCTACAACAACATCAACATCGTCGTCAAAAGTGTCGGGCGCGATACCACGGTAAACGACCTCATAGGTCTGCAGACCGTCGGTGACCTGGAACGTGATCGTTTGACCTGCCACATCACGCATGATGCTGCCACTCACCACCCTAGCGCCCATTCTGACACCCACATCGTGAATCGACGGATCGGCCTTCACCTTCTCCGCTAGCTCCGTCGGGGTGACGAAATAGACCCCAGTATCCTTTATCCCGGAGGCCATCAGATAGCCTACGCTCACCGTTATCAAGCCGGCGCCCAGGACGAACTTCGTTCTTGCTCGCATTAGCCTTCTCTCCAGTGGTCCCTACTCAATTAACCCGCTGAATATAGAGTACCGCAAAGCCTCATGAAAGGTTGCAGTCGGCCCGTTAAGAACGCCGCTCCACGGGTTTAAGGGGCCTTTAGAGACCTCCTGGCCCAAAACAGAGACGTGTCAAGCGCCCTTAACCAGCCGGCGTAGAGCAACGGGTCCAGCTCCGCCGGTCGGAACCTGCTCAGCTCCCGCCGCTGACCGAACTCGCTGGCATCACGCCACACACCGGTGGCCAGTCCCGCGAGCCCGGCGGCGCCCAGCGCCGTCGAGTCCACGACGGCAGGGCGAGCCACCTCGACCCCCAGCACGGAAGCCTGAAACCGCATCAGCCATTCATTGGCGGCCGCGCCGCCATCGACGTTCAGTTCCCTAAGTCGAACACCAGAAGCACGTTCCATGGCCATTGCCACATCCTTGACACTGTATGCCATGGCTTCCAGGGCTGCGCGCACCAGATGCTCCCGTTTCGCTCCGCGAGTGAGGCCAACTATGGTACCTCTGGCCTCGGCCTCCCAGTGGGGCGCTCCCAAGCCCACCAGTGCCGGCACGAAATAGACGCCGCCGTTATCAGCCACACCGCGAGCCAGAGCCTCGGTCTCAGAAGCGTGCTCGATCAAACCGAGCCCGTCCCGCAGCCACTGCACGGCCGCTCCTGCGATGAAAATCGAGCCTTCGAGCGCGTAAGCCGGATTCCCTTCCGGATCACATGCCACTGTGGTCAGCACCCCCGTGTGATCTTTCCGCGAGTGCCTTTCCGCGCCCACGTTCATCAGCAGGAAGGCACCGGTTCCGTAGGTGCACTTGGCTTGGCCCGGCCGCCAGCATGCTTGACCAAAGAGCGCAGCCTGTTGATCGCCGGCGATACCTGCTATCGGCAGTTCGATCCCCAGGTGAATGGGATCGCAGACCCCAACCGTTCCACTCGATTTGCGGATTTCGGGCAACGCCATGCGCGGCACGCCGAACAGTCCCAGCAGCTCGTCGTCCCAGTCGAGCCGATCGATGCCGTAGAGCAGGGTCCGGGAGGCATTGGTGTGGTCGGTGACGAAAGCCCGCCCCGACGTGAGCTTGAAAACGATCCAGGAATCGATGGTGCCGAAAACTGCCTCGCCTGCCTCAACTCGGGCTCGAAGGCCTGGCACGTGCTCCAGCAGCCATTCTATCTTCGTGGCCGAGAAATATGGATCCCACACCAAGCCTGTGTGCTCGGCCACGTAGCGGGGGCCGTACGAGCGTTCCAGTTCGCGACAGCGCTCGGCCGTGCGGCGGTCCTGCCAGACCACAGCGCGGTGGAGCGGCTCACCGCTCGCTCTGTCCCAAGCCACCACGGTTTCCCGCTGGTTCGTGATTCCCACTGCCACAGGTCTATCACCCGCCGATTCGATGGCCTCCTTGGCCGCGGCTACCGTCACCGCCCAGATCTCGAGCGGGTCGTGCTCAACCCAACCGGGCTGAGGGAAGTGCTGGGTGAATTCTCGGTACCCGCGGCCCAGAACGTGGCCTTCAGAGGAGAAGACAATGGCCGTGGAGCCAGTGGTACCCTGGTCTAGCGCCAATATGCTAGCCACGGCTACTCCCCTCTGCGCCAATGACCCCTGGCACTGTATCGACGTAAGGTGGTTCAATGACTCCAAGATCGGTGATGAGGGCAGCGACGTACTCCCCCGGGGTGACGTCGAACGCCGGGTTTAGGGCGCAAGCTCCGGGGGCAGTATCGATCTCTTCGAGCCCGCGCTGCTCGATGGGAATGTTGGCGCCGGTCGGACTCGACAGATCGAACGTGCTGCACGGCGCGGCAACGTAGAACGGGATGCCATGGGCTCGGGACAGAACCGCTAGTCCATAGGTGCCAATCTTGTTGGCCACGTCGCCGTTTGCCGCGATGCGGTCGGCTCCCGTGATCACAAGATCGACCTTTCCTTGAGCCATTATGGCCGCAGCCGCCCCATCGACTATGGATGTCACCGGCACCCCCGACCGCGCTAGTTCCCACGCCGTGAGTCGGGCCCCCTGCCGCAGTGGCCTCGTCTCCGTCGAGATGACCGCTACCCGTCGACGGCTCTCGTGCGCGACGTATATCGGTGCCAAGGCCGTTCCAATCCCACCTGTAGCCAGCGCACCGGCATTGCAGTGAGTCAGAACCGTTGCCCCTTCGGCAATCAACGGTTGGCCGGCGTCACCGATTGCCCGGCACATGGCAGCATCTTCGTCCCAAATTCGCTGAGCCTCATCGCGCAGTCCCGCAATCAGCTGTTGCGTCCCACCGCCGTGCCCGGCAGCCCGGTCGTAAGCCTCCAGCATGCGCCCCAGAGCCCAAGTCAAGTTCACCGCTGTGGGGCGCGCAGCGCTCAGACGCCTGACCGCCCGTGCCAGCCAGTCGCCCGTCAGCTCCTCCGCCGTCAGTCGGGACGCGGCGGCCGCCAACCCCATTGCTGCAGCGACCCCGATGAGCGGGGCCCCCCTCACTCTCAGAGCCTGTATCGCCTCGATGACCGCATCCACGGTGTCGGCTTCGCGATAGAGCTCCTCCTGAGGCAGGCGCGTCTGATCCAGATAGCGGAACCGCCCGTCAGGGGTCCAGGAGATGTGTTGCAGATTCATTTTATGCAGTATCGGTCGTTCTGTGGGTTGGATACGGGACTACTTCCAGTAGGCGCCCAAGTCCAAATGCATGGAGTGTCCGGGAAAGAGGCAGTCTGCCAGAATTGCTATCTACCACGCCTCACCACCCAACGCCGCCTCTTGTATCACCGCCTTGAAGATCTCACGGTTTATGCCCGACCGGCCGATCGCACCAGCGTCGAGTCGCAGCGCCCTCCAAGAGGCATCGCCCGCTCTCTGCAGCTGCCCACCGTAGAAAGCAGCGTGAGCGAGCGCCAGCCAGTATTCGGGCTCGAGTGAGTCAATCGCGACGGCCACGGCGAGGTGATCCAGCGCTTCAGCCACGCGTCCGAGGGACGCCAGCGCCCTACCTAGCTCGAATCTCACTCTCGGATCCAGCGAATCTGACTCCAGCGCCCGGTAGAGATCGGGGATCAAATCTCTCGCCGCGGGTCGCGGTCGACGCACCTCGGAGGGATCGACCTCTGGAACGACCCGCATACCCACTCCTAGCGCAGCTAGGAGCGCAACGCTTATCAACAGCGGGGTCCAGCTACCCAGCAACTCCCCCTTCAACCATGCTAGCTGACCACTTTCCTCCGCCGCTGAGTCGGGCGAGTCGAGACGGCGGTGCAGCCGGTACATGAAGATCCCAATCGGCGGTCCTACCAGTATCGCCGCCAGCAGACTCAGGACTGGGATCAGCGTGAACCAACTGGTGGCCGGCAGGAACAGCAACCCGCCACAACCGTACAGCGGCAAAGTCGCCAAGAAACCGCGGACGAGCGCAGCACGCCTGTTGGGCCCGAAGTCAGGACGCCCTGCAACGACACTGCCCACAATCATCCCGGCTACGCCGAAGATTGCGATTAGCACAGCGTAGGAAAAGTGCGAGAGCGCTCCGACCGACAGGCCACGCAACGCACCGACAACGGCGGCGTACACAGCCGCAAAGCCGGCAACCAGAAGTCCGGCATCGAGATCCAATGGGAAACGGGACCGCATCAACCCATCCAGAACCCCTTGCGGTGCGATATGCCAAGCACCTTATGGCAATGCGAGCAGTAGTAGATGAACCGACGGCCCAGCATACCTCGCAATTCTCGATACAACACCTTCCTCAGAGGTGTGGAGCAATGGGCGCAAATCGGGTCTGTCTCTGGTGATGCCTCCAGATCGATCATGGCATGCCTCTTCTGTCTTCGGGTCTACTCAGCTCAGGCGCTTCACCAAATACCTGGCGTAGTATTTGGGCCAGTCGCCTTTTTTGGGCTTCTTCTTGGATCGCTTCCGCTCGCCCTGGACCAGCAGATACACCAGCCTGCTCTGGGTCAGTTCCGGGTCCAGTACCTTCACCAAATCTTGGTACAATTGATCGGCGTACCACAGTGGCCACTCCGGGTCAGTCCCCCCTTTGTCTCGAAAGGCCTCGCGGTGCGCTTTGCCGACCTCGCGGAACAGCTCCTCCACTGTTGCTGTCAGCTTCTTCTTCGCCATAGGTTCGAATCCTCGAATGGTCACTCTGCGGTCAGACCTGCTCAGACGACGCTCATGGATTTGGATTTGATTAGCGGGATCGGTATGCCGATTCGATCAGCACCGGGTCGACGGGAACGTCTGCGTGGTTGCCTCTCGTCGTGGTGGCGACGGAGGCGATTTGGTCGACGACATCAATGCCGTCGGACACCTTCCCGAAGACTGCATATCCGTAGTCCCTCTCTCCATGGTCCAAGACTGAATTGTCCTGCAGGTTGATGAAGAACTGCGACGTCGCACTGTTGATGTCCTGAGTACGGGCCATCGACAGGGTGCCACGCTTGTTCTTGAGGCCGTTGGCGGCCTCGTTGGCGATCGGTGACCTAGTAGGTTTTTGGCGCATGTCCTTGGTGAACCCGCCCCCCTGAACCACGAATCCCGGAATGACACGGTGGATTATGGTGCCGTCGTAGAAGCCCTCGTCCACGTATGCCAGGAGGTTCTCGACCGTTACAGGTGCGTCCTCCGGGAACAGCTCGACGGTGATCTTGCCGTAGTTGGTAATGAATAGAACCATTCCGTAACTCCCTAACTCCCTCAGTTCCCTCGGGATCTCAGTTACGCCACTCCTGGAGTCGCGCGCGATACACCAGTCTAACCGTCCACACCGGCTGCGAGAAGATGCCGGTGTCCGGCGCCCGGCCGCGGCTACTGAACTCAAACTCCCGGGCTGCGACGGCCAGTCAGTTCCTCGGCCAACGGACCGCCCTATTCCTGGGACCCCTGGGACCCGGCTACTACGACCGCAGCATGACTAGCAGCATCTTCAAGCGGGAAACCGCTTTGACGGCGTGCGGTTCATCAGCAGGAAGCAATACGATCTGTCCAGCTCTCACGTCTTGAGCCGCTCCGGAAATCGTGATCTCGGCGTGGCCGTCGGCCACCAACAGCAGCGCGTCAAACGGTGTGGTGTGCTCGCTCAATCCCTCGCCCTCATGAAACGCGAATAGCGTCACGGTTCCGGTATTCTTCTTGACCAGCGTCCGACTCACGACGGTGCCAGCCTGATACTCGATCAAGTCGGTTAGGGTCGTGGCCTGCGACAGCACTTCAGACTTGCCCATGCATGGCCATCCTTGTTCGTCGACATGGAATAGGTCATTGCAGCGGTTCTGATCCAATCCCACCAGTGATACTCTGCTGTGGTCCGATGCGATTCACCGGGCGAGCCAGATCCGTGTTACGCCGTCCCCTAATCCAGCGAGGAGCTCCAGGGAAGCGCTGGTCCGGCACACGCCACCGAATCCGACCCGGCCCGGCGATCCGCATATTACCGCGGCCGCAGGTGACGAGTATCCTCAGCCGTGGGGCCCGATATGAACATCGGTCGACCGCCGTCGACCTGACTCGGCCCGAGGGCGCTCGCCGCTCCACTCCCCTCCCCATGATACCCCGCCCATAATGTCGCCTTAATGCTTTCTTCATGCTTCGGGCCGTACGCTGTCGAGGTCTGGTGAGGGACCCGCCGATGTAGATTCCCCTCCTCCAGACCTCCCGATTGCATGCAACTGCGCTTGACGGACGGCAGAGCGTTCCAACCGATTCCATCGGGCCGCGAACAGGAAGTCAGCGCAAGGGCGGTTGGGCCGTCGTGCCGCTCCCGCTCGATCTAGGAAATACTACTTCTCGCGCCACGGACGTGGAATATGCCGCAACAAGTTCCTCGGCTACTTGCCGTTTTTCTACTGGCCGCTATCGCACTCGTGGTTGCCCGCAGTCTCCTGGTTCCGGAGACTTTCGGTGAATTGGGGCACTACCGCGCCGCGGCCATCGACTCAGTAATCGCGCATGAGAAGAAGTACGCGGGGCATCAAGAATGCGCCCTTTGCCATTCCTCTATCGCGCAGGAACGGCTGGCATCTAATCACCGCGGTGTCCGCTGCGAAGTATGCCACGGCCCGTCCGCGAACCACGTTGCGGCTCCGATGAACGTCAAGCCTGAGGCCCCTCGTGACCGCGGGCTTTGCGTTCTATGCCACGAGTACAACCCAAGTCGACCAACTGGTTTCCCGCAGATAGATCCCGTAGCCCACAACCCGCTTCTGCCCTGCATGTCATGCCATGATCCGCACGCCCCCGTACCACCGGTGGCGATTGCCGAATGCAGTGCCTGCCACGGCCAGATTGCTCGTCAGAAGGCCGTGTCGCACCACGCGACGCTGAACTGCACAACCTGCCATCAAGTACCGGAGCAGCATAAGGTGAATCCTCGGGCCGTCCGACCCACGAAGCCCGAGGACCGTGCGTTCTGCGGCGGGTGTCACGCACAGGCGGTGCCCGGGATTCCTCAAATAGACCTGCGAACACACAACCCGACTTACCAGTGTTGGCAGTGCCATTACCCTCATTTCCCCGAGACGCGAGAATGATTGAAGCCGACAATCAGGCCACACCGAACCAGGATGCCTCCCCAAGCCGGGACGTGGACCGGCGTGAGTTCTTGAATGAGATGCTGGCAGCTTGTGGTACGGCGGCCCCGGTTCTCTTCGGTATGGTTCGAGTACCGCTTCAGGACGACCAGTATGACGCCGCCGAGCACTACTACGGGATGGGTATCGACGTCAACAAGTGCATAGGCTGCGGCCGTTGTGTGCAGGCCTGCACGATTGAAAACGACGTACCCGAAGAACCCCATTTCACCAACACCTGGGTCGAGCGGTACATAATCACGAGTGATGGCGAGGTCGTGGTGGATAGCCCGGACGCCGGCATGCATGGCTTCCCACGTACGGAGACGGAGGCGGGGATCTTCAAGACCTTCTTCGTACCGAAGCTGTGCAACCACTGCGAGGAGGCTCCCTGCGTCCAAGTGTGCCCGGTGGGCGCCACGTTTACAACGCAGGACGGTGTCGTGCTCGTGGACGAGGGGTACTGCATCGGTTGCCGTTACTGCATCCAGGCGTGCCCGTACGGGGCCAGATACCTCCATCCCGAAAAACACGTCGCGGGCAAGTGCACCTTCTGCTATCACCGGCTGGTCGAGGGTCTAGTACCGGCCTGCGTCGAGGTGTGCCCCACCCAAGCACGGCTCTTCGGAGAGGTGGAGGGACGTCCCACACCGCTCGACCAGTTCATGCGGTTCAACTCAGTTCAGGTCTTGAAAGGCCACCTCAACACTAAACCGAAAGTCTACTACGCTAACCTAGACGGGGAGGTGAGGTAGAGGATGCAGGGCTACATATACCCCAATGAGTTCGAGCTCCAGTGGAGCTTGTTGATAGTCCTATACCCGTACATCACGGGCTTGGTGGCGGGTGCGTTCATCCTGGCATCACTTGAGCGCGTTTTCAACGTAAAGGAAGTGCAGCCGACGTACCGACTGTCCCTGCTCACGGCGTTGGCCTTTCTTCTGGTGGCCACTCTCCCTTTGCTCGCGCATCTCGGACATCCCGAGCGCTCGTACGAGATCTTCATGACGCCCAATCGCAAGTCCGCCATGGCGATGTTCGGTTTCGTGTATGCATGGTACTTGATGGTCGTACTGCTGGTTGAGATCTGGTTCAATTACCGCAAAGACATGGTGCAGTGGTATAGAGAATCGACTGGCATCCGGCGCTGGTTCTACTACGCTCTCGCTCTAGGTGCCACAGACACATCCGAGAAGGCACTGCAGTTCGACGACCGGTGGGGAAGATGGATCACCATCATCGGTATTCCATCAGCCTTCCTGCTCCACGGATACGTTGGCTTCATATTCGGATCGATCAAAGCCAACCCCTGGTGGAGCAGTGTGCTCATGCCAGTCGTGTTCCTATTCTCGGCGATAGTATCAGGAATCGCCCTGGTGCTGCTCCTCTACATGCTCACCACCATGTTCCGCTGGCGGAAGATCGACATGGCCTGCCTCGACAAGTTGGGCCAGTTCCTGTTTTACGCACTCGTGGTCGACTTCTCTCTGGAGTCACTCGACTTTCTCCACCGCCTCTACGAATCGGAAGAGTCGATTGAGATCCTCTCTCAAATGATCGAGAGCAGATTGTTCATCAGCCTGATAATACTCCAGGTCCTCATGGGCACGGTCATCCCGCTGGTGTTGCTGGCGCTCACGTCACCGGGCTTGCGCAAGGGTGGGTTTTTGAGGATCGCTCCTGAACTCAAGCAGTTGATCTACCTGACGTGCGCAGTGCTGATCCAGATCGGAATCTTCAGCATTCGCTGGAACGTCGTGATTGGCGGACAACTCTTCTCGAAGAGCCTCCGAGGGCTAACAGTCTACAAAGTGGAGCTCCTCGGAATAGAGGGCCTCGCAATGACCATAGGCCTGCTGTTTTTGCCGTTCGTGATTCTCTGGGTGCTCGTGAAGATACTTCCGCCCTGGACCGATGGAGAACCCAGTACGGCGTCTCAGGCGGCAGCATGAGGCGAGCGTTCGACAGTTTGTCATCTGATATCGGGTCAGTCACGCGCAAGGGCTCTGTCCGACGCGGCTACTCTGTTCTGTGAAGAGACCGACTATTGACAATAAGATATTACCGGTGAGGTTAATCGCATGCGGAGAACAAGATGAACCGGATCAGTGCTCGCATTAGTGGTGCGCTAACCGGCCTCAAGTGCCCGGGTTGCGGCAAGTTCGTCCAGCCGACCCTCATCCCGGTACAGGACGCAACACCCGAGGCGCAACAGACCGGCCCCCGGTGGTCGTTTGTCTGGCGTCCACCGTCGGGCGAGGTTTGCCCCGAGTGCCAGTTCCCCTTGGCACGCTATGCCAGGCGTGTCAAGTGGATTCGGCTGTTCACGGCCGGTGTAGTACTGCTCACCATCTCGCTCCTGATGCTCTTATCAACCAGGTTTGCGGATACACCCACGTGGTTTGCCTGGACGTACAGAACTGGTGGCGCCCTCGGCGGCCTGGCGTTTGTCGCTGGACTCGTTGGCCTGGTTGTCGGTGGAAAGCACAACGCGCAGCCTGGCGATTCCACGACCCTCGGCCAATAGTGAGTGAATGTAGCGGAACGCTCCTGCTGCCGCGTCTTCCGGTGTCATGAATAGGCCGCCCTTTGTGAGAGCCTCCATTCTGCTGACGCTGTCAGCGGCTTCATTGCTCATGTGCTCATCGTCCCCTGGGGCAGCGCAGATCCCCGGCGCCGAATCCCAAAACGTGCTGGCAGGGTCACGTGTCTTCGGCACTCGCGGATGCAGCAGGTGTCATGCGATAAACGGCTTTGGGGGTGGTTCGGGACCTGACCTCGCCCGCTCCGACCACCCCCAATCATTCTATGGCTTCGGCGCCGCCATGTGGAATCATCTGCCCGACATGGTGGCGCAGATGCGAGCTCTCGGCATAGAGCGACCACGCTTGACTCCCTGGGAGACCGGAGATCTCATTGCTTTTCTATCTTGGCTGGATTATTTCGAGCCCCCGGGTGACACGCTGGCCGGCAGACGGGTCTTTGCCGACAAAGCCTGCATCACTTGCCACCAGGTGGGGGGTAAAGGCGGTGTAGCCGGGCCGAGTCTCGATTTTCTCAATCAGTACGGCTCGCCCGTACAGATCGCAACGGCAATGTGGAAACACGGACCGGCGATGGCGGCTGCCATGCAAGAGCTTGGGATCGAGCGACCAACCTTCACCGGCTCTGAACTAGTCGATCTCATAGCATTCCTCAAAGCCGCATCACCGCGTCTCCCCGAAATGTCGCTGGCGGTTCTGCCGGGACATGCTGATGAAGGCCGTCGCCTATTCGAAGACAAGAACTGCGTGCTGTGCCACAGCGTGCGTGGCGAAGGAGGCAAGGTCGGACCAGATTTGGGCACGGCGGACCGAAGCGTAGGTCTGATCGAGTTTGCCGCCGCGATGTGGAACAAGTCGCCTGCGATGACTGCCGCGATGGAGAGCGCCGGGATCGCCGCGCCCGACCTACGGGCCGAGGAGATGGCCGACATACTCGCTTACCTCTACTCGATTCGGTACGCCGCCGAGTCAGGCGATGAGGCACGAGGTGCCCAGGTACTTCGCGCGAAAGGATGCCTGGATTGTCATGCGGTTTCCGGCCACGGTGCACGATCGGCGGTCGACTTGGTACAGGTGAGTGGTATGGCAACGCAGGCCGGGGTTATATCTGCTTTGTGGAACCACGTACTGATAACCGAGCAGGCAGCGGCTGGGAGTCGGACTTGGCCAACGTTGACGGCTGCGGAGATGGCCGATCTGGCTGCTTACCTGCAGGGCTTGGGGAGGAACCGCTGATGATCCAGCGACGGCAAGGTGGAGCCCTCGTCGCGTTCTTGGCTTCGTTCGTCGTCTCGATCCCTGCGACCGCTCGGACGCAACAAGATACAGTCGACTACTGCGTGAGCTGCCACGGTGCGCTCAGCGACGAGCGGCTGTCGGACCCGGTCCAGGGTTTTGCGGAAGACATTCACGCAGCCAAGGGCCTCACGTGCGTCTCCTGCCACGGTGGGGATGCGGC
>Ga0209536_100014210_pt1 | contig 11449 bp, 14 predicted proteins | sample DeeMarSeWOR28_12_FD_187461 | JGI IMG/M metagenome (GOLD analysis project Ga0209536, IMG submission 187461) | Marine sediment microbial communities from White Oak River estuary, North Carolina - WOR-2-8_12 (SPAdes) (version 2) | ecosystem: Environmental > Aquatic > Marine > Intertidal zone >... | reverse complement strand
TCGACCCAGAACTCGATGGCATCGAGCCACAGCCGATATCCGCCCCAGAATTCGGGTCTCGGAACGGGGTCCGGGCTCGGGAATCGCTTCGCCGTCTTCGATCATTCCCTCCAGGAGGCACTCGACGGCCTCCTGGACGTGCTCCACGGCTTCTTCGAGGGTGTCGCCGGCAGAGAAGCAGCCGGGGAGGTCCGGCACGGTTACGCCGTAGGCGCTTTTAACGTGCAGAATCTTGAAAGCATGTCGGCTGTGGCTGAGGCTGCTGTCGAGGAGAAATCTCCTGTAATAATGCAGATTACGCCGAGTGTTATCAAATATGCTGGCTTAGCGTACATATCAAACATGGTTAAGACTGCGGCGGAGTTTGCGTCAGTGCCGATAGCTATGCATCTTGACCACGGAGAAGATTTTGAAACAGCAGTTAAGTGTGTTAACGCTGGTTTTTCTTCGGTTATGATTGATGGTTCTTTTTTGAGTTTTGACGAGAATGTTGCTGTAACAAAGCGTGTGGTGGGTGTGGCACATCCGAGGGGTGTGTCAGTTGAGGCGGAGTTGGGTAAGCTTGCGGGTGTGGAAGAGCGTAGCGTGGCTGAGAAGGACGCGATTTTAACTGATCCTGAGGCAGCTGTGGAGTTTGTGGCGAAAACAGGTGTTGACACGTTGGCGGTGGCGATTGGCACGTCGCATGGAGCGTATAAGTTCAAGAGTGAAGCTAAGCTAGATTTGGAAAGGCTTAAGGTAATCAGCGAGAAAATTAGCATTCCGCTTGTTTTGCATGGCGCTTCGAGTGTGCCGCAAGAGATTGTGGAAAAAGCTAACAAGTATGGAGCTGAGTTAAGTGGTGCGAAGGGCATACCAGAAGGAGAAATTAAAAAGGCTATTTTGTTGGGCATTGCGAAAATCAACATTGACACGGACTTGCGTTTGGCGTTTACGGCTGCAGTGCGTGAGGCTTTGACTAATTCGCCTAAGAATTTTGATCCGCGAAAGATTTTGGGTCCTGCGCGAGATGCTATGAAGGAAGTTGCCAAGGGCAAAATGCAGTTGTTTAGAAGCGCAGGCAAAGCGTAGTGCTTGGTTTTCTTTTTACCCCTCCCTATTGAAAATGGCGGCACGCATCAAGCATGAAACATACTCTTCTGAATACGTGCCTTCGCAAGGCAGGCTCGTGCCGTATTTAGGTAACCATTTTTGTTAACCTAAACACAGCTACGCACTCAAGATCCAAATCATCCTAAGGTCTTCGGGGCCAGAGTCGTCATCGCCCGCCAAACAGAAATCTGCCGGTTCCTACATTAAAACTTTAAGGTACGTCATTTCAACACTAAACCCCCAAGTTTTTTAGGCTTACGGTAGAAATGCATTCCTTTCATTTCATCATACTTTACAAAGCCCGATTGGCCTAGCTGCTTAATTTCTTCTGGTGTGGTTGCTGTGGCTATCTCGAAATCGTCATCCTTGAACTGGATTGTGTGAATGCACTTCATTGTGTTAGCTATTTGCGCGCGCGCTCGTGCGAAGCGGGCGAAGCCCGCTGAGCCTTTCCTTGTCAACATAATACAAAACTTCACGTTTTGCTTCCTAAAACAAATAATTACTCAAGTGCTTTACTAAATAACCGATAAGTGATTAAATAAAACAAAGCTTAAATTGTTGTCTATTCAATTTGCTTTAGAAAGGTGTCTTATTTTGAAAAGAGTCTTAGTTTCAGTAGCATCAGTATTAGTAGCTGTCATCATCATTGTTGTTGCTTTGATTTTTCTGCGTGCTTGGAGAATACCCTTCTTCCAGGTTGAGGTTTTAGGAATAAGCCATTCTGCTGTTCACTGGATTGGATGGATTGGTACATTGTATATTGCATTTGCGACCCCACTCTACCCCATAATAAAAAGGAAATATTCCAATCTTATAGAGAAAACTTTGAGTATTCATGTAACGGGGAATTTACTTGGTGTGTTGTTTGTTTCGATTCACTTTGCCCATCAAGTAACACGACCATTAAGTAGCTATCCTGACTTAGGAACGGGAATCGTGCTTTACGTAGCCATGATTATGCTCTCAGCGACTGGTCTTGCCATAGTTTCTGGCATTGGTCGCAAGTTTCTTAAACAAATACGTTTCCTTCACCCAGCATTTGCCGTAACATTCTATACTGTAATAATCATGCACATACTAGAGGACTTAATTATCTCAAGCATATTCACTTGAGAGAAACTGTCATATCTTGAGAAAGATTTTGCGGGAGTTTAGTCTAAAAGTGTTTCGCAGAGAAGAAAATGTAGTATTGATGATTTCGTAAGGGTAAGAGTTACTTTTCCAGCAGATGCGCGAATATCCTTTGCTATTTGATGCAAGTATAGTGTGTGAAAAAGAGAGAGCACCGAGTGAGAGTGTAAAACTTAAAAGTATACTGGATTGAATAATACTATTAATGAGGGCGTTTGTTTTGAATTTTCTTGGAAAGCGGAAGGCATTAAGTTCTCTTTTAATCGTAATAATAGTTGCCGCGGTTGTTGTGGCAGTGTTAGGGGTTGCCTTGGTTTATTTTTTCCTTTTGCCGGGTACCTTGAAAACTGAAGAAATGGAATTCACTGGCTTCACAGCCGTAGAGGTTGGCGACGCTTTCGAAGTGAGCATTACCCAATCAAGTTCGTACAGCATAATAATTACCGCTGACGAAAAAATCATAGACAACGTTGAAGTTACTCAGACTGAAAATACATTAAAAGTCGGTCTTGAACCTGGAAGCTACCTAGGCAACTTGGTTAGGAAGGCGGAAATCACTATGCCAGAGTTGGATTCTCTGATTATATCAGGAGCAACCAGTGGAACAGCGGAGGGCTTCAGTTCTTCAAATCCATTTGTTCTTGCCCTGTCTGGAGCCAGTTTCCTGCAAATAACTGACATAAACGTGGGAGACATGGAAATTGAAGTGTCAGGAGCGTCTTCTCTCACTGCCAGTGGTACAGCGAGCGATCTTATAGCACTCGTTTCAGGTGCGAGCAATGTTGACATGTCGGATTTTCCTGTTAGCGATGCTGACGTAAATATTATCGGAGCAAGTAGAACTACGATAAATCTAGATGGAACGCTAGACGCTGAAGTAAGCGGGGCATCAACTCTAGAATACATAGGCGAGCCTATTATGGGCGATATCAATTCGTCGGGCGCTTCTACAATAAAGAAAAAAATAATTTAATGCAATTGCTTAGAGATCAGCGCGCGCTAATCTATCTGTATTGAGAAAAAGAGATGTAAGTCAAGCAACCCATGAGGAACGAAATGACAGTATTATCAAGATAAGTAGCCTATCGCGCGTCGGCTAAGGCTCGGCGTCGCTTTGCTCCGCCTCGAGATATACAGTCAAATCTTGAGAAAACATATCACGGTCACTAGAACTACTGGACATTCTCTGTTTCAATAAAGCTTCTCCGTTATTGAAGAAATGTTCATTTGTTACAACTAAAGCATAAAATGAGGTTGGGAAGGTAGCGTTACCGTGAAGTCTTTGATAGTTGTGTTTTCTTATCATCACAAGAACACCCAAAAGGTAGCGGAAGGTGTGGCAAAAGTGCTTGATGCACAGGTGAAGTCCCCGCAACAGACTGACCTTGAAGAGCTTAGTCAGTATGACCTTGTGGGTTTTGGCTCAGGGATAGACAGCGGAAAACACTATAAACCTCTGCTTGACCTTGCTGATAGGCTCCCGCAAGTCAGCAACAGGAAAGCATTCATTTTCTCAACCAGTGGAATTGTAGAACCCGTTAAAAATCACTCGGCGCTCAGGGAAAAACTGCAAGCTAAAGGCTACCTAATAGTTGACGAATTTAATTGTAAGGGCTTTAACACTAACAGTTTTCTAAAATATTTTGGAGGAATGAATAAGGGTAGACCTAATGCTGAAGACCTCAAACACGCAGAAGAGTTTGCCCAGAACCTGAAAAAGAAGTGAAAATTGAACACATGAACAATGAAATTGAAAACTTGGTCCGAATAAATAAGAGATACTCTCATATCTTGAGAAAATTCTAGTATCATACGTTTTTGGACTAAATTCAATCCTTAAACCCAAGAAACATTGCTATAGAAACTTGAGTAATTTATGGCGCAAAATTTATAGCACAATTCAGGAACGTATATAATAGAATATTCAGGGGAAGGTATGTTATGGTAGAAGCTATTATTATGGCTAAGATAGATGCTGGGAAAGACAAGGAAGTACTTGATAAGGTAAAAATCATAACAGGTGTGGAGCATGCATGTGCAACATATGGCATATATGATATTGTGATTTGGGTCAAATTCCAATCAATAGAAGCACTCGACAAGTTCGTATTTCATGAACTACGCCCTCTTGCTTCTGTTAGGGAGACGATAACCCTAATATGTTCTTGTTTCGTGACTTAAGGTTGCGCGTGCTCACAATTTGAGCATATACTGCCATTTCTTGAGAGAATTCGGTTTTGTTGAAAGCGCGCGCTTTGCTAATTATAATCGTTTCTATCTCCCCGGTCGCCGTTTTGTTAAATCAAGGTAATATTCGAATTCCTTTTCAGTTCCATTCTCGAAGCGAACAGTAATATACATTTTAAAACTTCCCCAGCCAGATGACTCCAACGCGAATTTCGAGTTCCTGTCCTCAGAAATTCTCACAGGATTTGGAAAGGTCTTATGAAGAAGATACTGAACATTCTTTATCGTATTTAGAACCTCGAGTGGTTCATCGACGAAAACCTTCCATCGGTACCATTGCAAATTATTCTTAATTCCTATTTTCTCTGCATAATTATTGAAATGGATTGTCAAATTACACACCTCTTTCACTGGGTTTCTTAGTAATTGCAAATGGATAAAAGGATCGTACCTCCCATGTCTTGCCATTTCTTTCAATTAGACTCAAGTTTACAACATGCTTATGCTTAATCGTAGGGGGGAGAGTGCATTGCCATCCACCATCTGCGAGTGCAACTGTAATCTTGCCTTCACTTATAATCTTGCCTCCCTCTCTTGCTTGATAGGAGCAGTTGTCCGCATCCAAGTCTATATCAATAGGTTCTTTGGGAGAAAAATCCAAATTCACGCTTATGTCGAGAGGAGAAAGCAACCACTTAAAAGCAATTACGGTGGCACCAACTATCTCCGCAATAATTGCAGAAAGACTCCATTTGGCAAAATCAGATGTCCTCACAGCCTCACCAAAAGCTCCAATGTTGGCACCTAAGACTACAATAGCTGTAAGCGCCGTTATCATTAGAAATGCCGCCAGGTACATTCTTCTTTCGTTCACGCAGAAACCACCACAAATTCATTAGTGTTTTGAATCTTTTAAAAGCTTTCTTTGAACTCTAAATTCAATAGAAAAAAGGGGAAGAATCGCGGGAGAAATCGCCACTTTTGTCCTGATGTGACCGGATTATACTACTACAAATAGAAAAAGAGGGGATTCGCGGGTGATATCCCCACTGCGTTGGGGGTTCAATTCCCATCCCCAGCTTTTGGTTAGTTGAATAACCCTTTACGAAAATTAAAAAGGGAGGGTTGCGCGGGAAACATCGCCAGAAGAAGGAAATAAAGAGATATATCCAGTAATTTTGAAAGGTGCTGTCTGATTCTTTGAATCCGTAGCGTGCTTTTCGCTATTTTGACGGCGACTTGGATATGGGGCTTCCATCGATGTAGGAGCATCGGATGCCATATTTTCGCGCGCACTTCAAGCAGAGGGTGGGGTCGCAGAGCGTGGTGGACAGGTATTTTTCGCCGCCGTCTGGGGCAATTGCAACCATGACGCCTTTGTCGATTTCCTTTGCCTTCTGTAGGGCTATGTGGAATATGGCGCCTGAGCTTGGTCCGACGAATATGCCTTCTTGCAGCGCGAGCAATCTGGCGGCGTCTTCTGCTTCTTTCGGGTGTACTTTGTGAATTTCGTCTACATTGTTTATTTTCCAGATTGCTGGCACGTACTGGGTTTCAAGGTTTTTTAAGCCTTGGATTGCTGTGCCGTTTTCAGGTTCCACGGCGATTATTTGGATGCTTGGATTGTGTTCTTTAAGCCGTTTGGAGACGCCCATGAGCGTGCCAGTGGTGCCTATTCCCGCTACGAAGTGGGTTACGAGTCCTTCAGTGTCTCGCAGGACTTCCTCGGCTGTGGTTTCATAATGTGCAAGCACGTTGGCTTGGTTCGCGAATTGGTTGGGCATAAAGTATTTGTTGGGGCTTTGGCTAACTATTTTCCGTGCCAGATCTTCGGCGCCGTCCATGCCCTTGTCAGCTTCGCTTAGGATTATTTTTGCGCCGATGGCGTTGAGAATCTGCCGTCTTTCCAGGGTCATGTTTTCGGGCATGACGAGGAAGAGGTTGTAGCCTTTTACGCGGCAGACTATGGCTAAGCCTATGCCCGTGTTGCCGCTAGTGGGTTCGATGACGGTTTTGTCTTTGGTAAGCCGCCCTGACTTCTCGGCCTGCTCAATCATGTATTTGGCTATGCGATCTTTGACTGAGCCTCCGATGTTGAATTTTTCCAGTTTCACGTACATTTTGAGGTTGGGGTTCTTGTGCACGCGGTTTACCTGCACCATAGGAGTGTTGCCGATTAAGTCCAAGATGCTTTTAGCTATCATATGGCATCGTAGAAGTGAATGGCGCCGCACAGTAAATCGTTTTCTGTTCCCGCGGGCGAAGCAGACAAAGTCAAGGGCATAACAACCGCCGCAAGTCTGTGGGCTACCGTAGCCATCGGCTTAACCGCGGGAATAGGCGACTACCCCTAGCAGTTTTACTGACATTCCTTGTTGTTGTAATACTCGCCTCAAACACTCTTCTTAAAAGACTGGACTCGAAAAAGAATAGACAAAAATTCAGACTGCCCCTTTTTATTGGCTTTGAAGTTGGCTCGCGATTTTTTTCCCGAAAGCTACACATTTAGGCAGTTCGTCTTCTACTACAGGACCTGTTACGCCATTCACTCTTACGGATAGCGTTGGCGAGATCAGGTTTAGGTTAGGCAGCTTCGTTTTCACCATATTTTCCAGTTTTTTCACCGCTCTATCGACAGCTCGCACCCGTCCCGCATAAGTGCCGAAGACAGCCACGTCCCGTGCCTTAAGGTCAAGTTCAGCTAGCCTGTCAACAAACTTCTTCATGGTTCTGGAGGGTCTGCCCATATGATTTGGTGCCCCTAAAATTATCGCATCGTAATCAGCTACCTTTTCAGCGTCAATTTCCTTCACGTAGCCAAAGGCGGTTTCAATTCCCTCGGCTGCATATATTCCCTCTAAGATGCTTTCCGCGGCAAGTTTTGTGTTGCCATATTTCGTGTCATAAACGACGAAAACTTTCACTAAAAGCGCCTCTCAATCAGTTATTGGCATAAACCTGACTGTAATCAACATTTTCCGTGTTTTTATGCGTTGCGGAAGAAGCATCAACCCTTATCTGCTTGTACGACACATATGTCAGAGGGAGAGGACATGTGAGTAAGCAACATCCGCGAATTACTAGAGAGAAAAAAACCATTGACGCCATGGTTCACATATACTGCAGAGGCCATCATGACACCAAAGCGGACGAGCTATGCCCTGAATGTACCGAGTTTTTATCGTATGCCTTCATGCGGTTAGACAAGTGTCCTTTTCAAGAAGAGAAATCCACCTGCGGAAAATGTTTGGTGCACTGCTATCAGCCTCAAATGAGGGAGAAAGCAAAGAAGATTATGCGATATGCGGGTCCGCGAATGCTTTTACACAGTCCGGGTTTGGCGCTACATCACGTGTTTGATGGACGCAAGAAGCCGCAAACACTGGAAGAATTCAAAAAGAAAAAAGCCCGAAGTTCAGCCTAATTCAGTAAATATAAACATAACTATCAGCTGGATAAATTTTCTGCAGCGAACTTGCATAGTTATGGTTAATGGTTCGCGCTCCAGCCGCTTTCTGCTCAGCGCTATTTATAGTTTCTATATATATAAGGAGGGGGGTATAGGCAAAAAATTACCCAACAGAGCAAAGCGTATAGGTTGCTATCTATTCCTGATCCATGAGGTGATTGTTACCAGTCAAGAACTGTTTGTAAACTGGATGACCCTTAAACCGCAAAGTCGTCTCAGACCTCTCCACCGTTCCGCTCGGCAACCGCATGCAAATCGACTGCACAACAGCACCATTCGAAATCAAACGCACCCCATCCAGCAACTCGCCCTTCGTGACTCCTGAAGCAGCAAAAACAAGTTCTTCGCCCTTCGCCAACTCGTCTTGACAATATGTCTTATCCACGTCAACACCTGCCAACTCCAACCGTTCCATCCGCTTAGCATCGTCCTTCTTATCCCGCCAAACCTTCACGAGCATAGTCCCACCCAAACACTTCACAGCCGTAGCCGCAATCGTAGCTTCTGGACCCGCACCAGCACCCAAAAGCAAGTCAACACCCGACTGAGGAATACATGAAACAACAGCGCCTGCAATGTCGCCATCAGGAATTAAGATAATCCGTACGCCAAGCTTCCGCAGAACCTTCAACATCTCCATGTGCCTTTCACGCTCCAGCATTATCACAGTCAAGTTTTCAATAGGCAAATTTTTCTCCCGCGCCACCGTGCGAACAATCGTCTCAATGGACATGTCTATAGAAATTTTACCCATAGAATTACAGTCAGTAGCAACCTTAAGGTAATAACCATCATCAGGAAGAACCTGAAAACAACCCGCAGGAGCACAAGCCAAAGCAGATATAGCATCCTTTCTGCCCTTAGAAGCCGCAGTAGTGCCATCAACAGGGTCTACAACAAACTCCACCTTAGGACCTCTACCAGTACCCACTTTCTCTCTAATGATAAAAGCTGGTGCATGATCCTTTGGGCCTTCACAGCAGAGAACTTCACCCTCCAACTCGGTTTGAGCCAAAACAGCTCTTGAAAACTCCACCGCCTTCGCATCTATCAAATCACAGTCACCTTGACCAACATGCAGTGCAGCACCTACTGCCCCAGCAACTGTAATTCGCGTCAACGAAGGAGCCAAAGCCCTTAACGAAACCATGGCATCATTTCTCCTTAACTCTATACATGAAGTTTCCACTAATTAAAAGGTGTGCATATTTCAAGCTACATATGAAAAGTTAACAGCTTAAGTCACCACGCCAAGCCAAACTCCTAAGTACTGCCCAAAATAAACTAGAACAGTAAAAACTATGAATCTGGGCACGAAGCTCAGCGCCAAGAAAACCGCTATCGGCGTTTTAAGAAAACCACAAATAAACGCAAGCAACTCCACAGGCAAGACAGGAATTAACCCGAAAATCGTGTAAATCAACCAACCCCACTTATTCCAGACACATGTTACTTCCTCAAGGTGCTCGACAGACATTCTTTTTTGAACGTAAGGTCTTCCAAGCCGATACGCTAAACCATAGTTAATCGTCATGCCTATGGTGAAACCAACTGAAGCAACAAGTATAAGCAGCACAGGATCCACAAAAGGCGATGCAGCCACAACCAAAGCAGGACTTCCCAAAGGCACAATCGTTCCAGCCGCAATAGTCGCCAAGAAAATGCCGGCAAGCCCATAACTCGCAAAAAAGTGTCCTACATCGAAAAACAACGGCGTTGCCGCAACATTGAAGGCTTTCAAAAGCCAAATTATGATTAACCCTGCCACCGTCGCTATGAGAGCAAGCTTAATTGAAGAACGCATCCACGAAGCCCTAAGCAAATCGGATAGACCATAATTTGCTTTTGGACTTTGTTCGGGCATTGTAACCACAATAAAAATAGAAGAAAGAAGGATCTTTCTAAAAAGCCTTTGTTAACCTGAAAACCACGCTCACCAGCTTTTTCCTGAACATCAAGATGCGTTTGCTTCACTATTATGCTGAAACAGCTCTTTCAACGTCTTGTGACACTTGCTGCATTCAAACATAGCGTGCTCACATGATGGACAGAAAACTTCTTTTTCAAGCAAGCTCCTCAGAAGAGCAGACAACACCAATTTACTTTGCTCTGCACGTGCATCGCTCACTGAAGCTTCAGCTGCAACAGACACAACATTACCTTCTTCACGTGCTGGCTCTGCCGCTTTTTCGAGCGCAACCACTTCACGATAAACTTTGGCAATGCTGGCTTTTCCATCGCGTAATTTCTGCTTATCCTCTTCACTTGCCTTCTCCAAGATTTTTTTGCCTCTTTCAAAAGTGCGTGTTGAAACTCCAACCTTTTTTGCGACAGCTTCCGTTGCTTTACTCTTGAACAAAGGCTTAGCGTCATCTGGCGCTAACCCCAACTGCATGTTTCGTCCCGTTTTTCCTCCTGTGGCTTGGCGTTTTTTCGCTAATGCTTTCTCGATCTCCAACAAAGGCACACCTAGCTCTACAAGCTGAAACGTTGTCAGATGTCGGCGGCGTAAATTTGCTTCTATGACAAATTTTTTTTCAAGCAGTTTATCTTCAAATTTTCGCACTTCAAAATCTGGTTCGATGCCTAACTCAACGCAAGCTTGGAAGCGATGATGTCCATCTAGCACCTCTAAGTCTTCGTTGACGACTATTGGGTAATGTTGACCTTCTGCTTCTATGGATGATTTAAGTTCGGCAAATTCTTCATCAGACATTTTAGGCAGCAACTTTGAGTATTCGGGGTTTGAATGAAGGCTCATGGCATTGCCTCAGTCTTGTACACTCTACTTTTGGTTACAACTCTTATTTAAGGCAAAGCTGCATGCAGCATGGTTTGGCGCTTGAGGTGGCTTTTGGCTTTGTGCCATTTGAATTTCGATATTTTCGGATAACTCTGAAGCTGAAAACTAATCCCACTCCCAGTATTGCTGAACTGCCGAAAAATGCTGCAGTTGCGCCTGCAAACTCAAAAAGGAAACCGCCAATCAATGGTCCTGGAACTGTGGCTATGCTTAAAACGGAGCTTGCTATGCCTAGAATTCCTCCTTGCTCGTCTGCAGGTGTCAGTCGAGAAAGGAAGCTGGGTACGATGGTGCGCATTATGCCGCTGCCTGAAGCGATCATTGTTATTGAAGCAAAGAAAAATAGGATATTTGGGATTAGTGGCATGGAGAATATTCCTGCCATTAGCAGCAATGGTCCTATTACTATTAGGACTTCTTCATCGAATTTTCTGGCTAATCGTCCAATCACGAAGCTTTGCAGTAGGATTTGGATTATGCCGATGTAAATGAAAACATACGACAGCTCAGTTGCTCCGAGCGCGAAATAAGAGATTCCCAGCAAAGGCAATATGACGGGTATGGCGGAGAATGCAAGGAAAACAACAAAGTGGATCACGAGAACTGAGCCGATTACAGGTTTTTTTAATGCGTCCAATATTTTGTTGTTTGAATTTTTTTGGGAGTTGGGCTTGATTGTTGTTTTTAGCGAATTATTTCTGCTGGATTCCGGAAGGAAGAACAGGACGAACAGCAAATTGACCAAGGTAAGCAATGCGGCAGCA
>Ga0209536_100014209_pt1 | contig 11450 bp, 10 predicted proteins | sample DeeMarSeWOR28_12_FD_187461 | JGI IMG/M metagenome (GOLD analysis project Ga0209536, IMG submission 187461) | Marine sediment microbial communities from White Oak River estuary, North Carolina - WOR-2-8_12 (SPAdes) (version 2) | ecosystem: Environmental > Aquatic > Marine > Intertidal zone >... | reverse complement strand
AACGTGGTCGGCTCGAACATCTTCAACCTGCTGATGGTGCTCGGGGCTACGTCTCTCGTTCGACCGCTGGGCATTTCGCCGTCCGTCATCAGCGTGGAAGCGCCCGTAATGCTGGCGGTCAGCATCCTGGTCCTGCCCTTCGTGTGGACGACTTTGAGACTGACTCGCTGGGAGGGCGGGATATTCCTGGCCGCCTATATCGCCTTCGTCGTCCTCCTAGCGCTCCCTTCCGTCTAGCGCTCGTACCTCTACTCGTACTCGTACTCGGCATCGTGCGCCCATCGCTCTCACGGAGACCGGTGTCGGAAAGCGCGGCACAGATTCGATTACGAGGGAGGTTCAAGCCGTGTCAGTCTTGTCCGCGCTACCCGTATTGAACCAGCGTCCTACTACCTCCAGCAGCCGTTCGTGATCCCCAGCCGTCGCCTCCCAATAAAAGCGATCCCATTGAACCAGCGACCAACCCGCGGCCAAAGCTGCTTCGCGGCAGAGTACGAGGATCGCGAAGGCGTTGCCGGATCGGCCGTCCAGTTCAATGGGGACGGGGGCGGGGCGGGTGAAGCCCGACTCGCCGAGAGGCGGCTGTTCCTGGAATTCCCTCCAGTCCCATCGCGCCTGGCTTTCGCTCATCGTTGTTCCCTCCCGATTCACACTCGAGGGGCAAGGGTCGCCCGTTCCCACCTAGAAGGCACAACAGGGTGGCAGGGTTCCGGACCGGGGCCGTGTATGCTGGGTGGCAGTCGTTTCCTGCGACGCGGAAGGCGTGGAGTCGATTAGGAGTACGAGTCGGAGTAGGAAACGATGACTCGTTTAGCGTCGAACGTTGACCGTTGACCGTTGAAGTTGGCCCGGATGGGGTCGAACCATCACTTCTGGATCCAAAGTCCAGCGTCCTGCCATTAGACGACGGGCCAGCACATCATTCCTTCTGAGCCCAATCTCTCCGGGTGAATGCCAAGGATCAAGGGTGCCCCGGAAACGTGAACTTTGGGCCGCCTCGAGTGTAGCATTCATCATCCCTGTCGAATCCCCCCAATTTCCTCCGTCGGTTTGTGACCTTTCTTACAGGTTGTTCCGCGTAGAAGGGCACGATTTTCCAAGGCAGCTGAGTTCCCTGCACCTCGAGTGCTCGTGGAGGACCAAGAGCGTGAAACGCCTGTCGTGGCTTCTGATCGTTGCAGCGTCTGCAGCTTTTGCCCAGCCTGGGGGCCGGGACGCGAACAGCCGAGCCAACGACTACTTCCGGAACCTGGTTTTCGAGCCGAAGGTTTCCGACAACCTCGCCTTGTTGTTCGAGAAGTTCGACACCGAACTGGTGCTGTGCCTCGAGGGCGAGCGACGCGGCGTGGATTTGGTCGTCACCGACTTCCGCATGCCACACATCTTCATGTCCGAGACGGGTCGCGTTCAGGCGGAGAGCTGCAAGTTGGGGCCCCGCTCGGTGGGCACGTGGCACAATCATCCCTCGCCTTACATGCGCGTTGTTAACTCGAGCTCGGATGTCCTGTCTCGCAACTGTTATCTCTCGCGCACGGATATCACCGATTTTCGCAGGCGGACGGAAGCCAACGTCACCGTCGTCTCCTGCGCCCCGCAGATCTACGCTTATTGGCGACGCGGAGATCTCGAGTCGGTCGTCGGAGAGGTTGCCCTACTGCCACCGCCGGTGGGCCAGCTGGTGTTCTCCGAGATTCAGGACGGACGTGAAGACGGTGGCCTTAGACAGGCCCGCGGGCGCTGATCAACCGGACTGCTGAGAACTGTGCGGCCAGGCTCCGCGCAGCATCGTCTCGTCGCGTTTCCGAATCGTATACAGCGAACAACGAAGAGCCGCTTCCGGAGAGGAGCGCGATGTCCGGTTCCGTGGCGCCGAGCGCCTGGCGCATCGAAGCGAGGGCCGGATCTCGGGCATAAATAACCGGCTCGAAGTCGTTCTCGGCAAGCGCTACCAAAGTATCCCAATCGGCGACACTCGACTCGGTCAGCGCGTTGAGCTCGGTGTCCCCGGAATCCTCGTCGTACTCTTCGTCCCACCAACCGTAAGCCTCGGCCGTCGATATTCTGGCATCGGGAACCACGAGAAGCATCGGTCGTGCGGGGACGGTCATCGCCGATGCGAGCAGCTGCTCTCCTCGCCCCGAGGCAACGGCAACGGGAAGGTCCGCTGCGAAAAACGGGACATCGGAACCTAGACGCTCGGCGAGGGCCATTAAGGCGTCCTGCCGCAACGCGGGCTCGATCGCTGCCGACAGGAGTCGCAGCACCGCCGCAGCGTCGCTGGAGCCGCCACCGAGTCCCGAACCTGCCGGTATCACCTTATCGAGTTCGATCTCCGCACCGAGACTGACGCCGGCCTCACCGATGAAGGTCGCCGCGGCCCGAGCGGCCAGGTTGTCTGGACCTATCGGAATCGATTCGGTCCCGCTGACGCGTATCGACACACCGGGGTCCGTGCGAAGGCGCACGCGCACCCGGTCGGCCAGGTCGAGCCGACAGAAGATGGTCTGAAGAGGATGAAAGCCGTCCGCCCGGCGCGGGAAGATCTTGAGCCTGAGGTTAACCTTCGCTCGCGCCTCGGTCTCGAGCCAAGAGTCAGTCATGGGTACGGCCCGTCACTCGCTTTCCTCGACGATCTCCTCGCTGTGCCCAACCTCCCGCCACGACAGGCTCAGGCGCGACAGGTAATAGATCCCGATCAACGTCACCGGAGTGAAGGCCCCGATGTGAAAGGCGACGGCGAAGCTCACGGCCTGTCCGGCGGGCACGCCGAAGGGAGCGAGTGCCAGGCGAACGCTGGCTTCGAAAGGACCGAAGAAGCCAGGCGAGGACGGAATTGAGACGAGGAAAGCGTTCACGGCCTGCAGAAAGATGGCTCCGAGATAGCCGGGCGACTTGATGCCAAATGCGAGCATGCCGACGTACAGCGCCAGCGCGCCCCACAGCCAGTGAGCCACGGACCAGGCGAAACCCGCCGCTACCAGACTGGCGCTCTTCATGGCGCCGAGCCCCTCTATGAACGACTCCATGACCTGAGCGATCTTGTCGGCGAGTTTGGCCGGAAGCAGGCGTCCGAGGGTGGCTCGGTAGATCCTGATTGCCACTTCCGGCTTCCAGATCAACATCATCAGGGCCGCGGTGCCGCCACCGAAAACCACGAGCACCAAGACGATCTTGCTCGCCAGCTGGTCACCGAATCCTGCCGAGATTCCGAAGCCCGGGATGAAAAGCGGAGTGGCCAAGAACACCGCCAGTGTCAGACCGTCGAACAGTCGCTCGACCACCAGAGAACCGAACGATGCGCTGACGCTGATGGGCTGTACCCTGCTCAGAGCGTAGGCGCGGGCGAACTCGCCGACCCGAGCCGGCAGCAGATTGTTCGCCATGAATCCGATACACGTACTCCCGAATCGAGCTTCATAAGTTGGATCTGCCAGCGCAGGCTTGAGGAACACCTTCCAGCGTGCGGCCCGGATGAGAAATCCCGCGGTCTGTATCGTGATGCTGAGAGCTAGCAGCCAGAGGTTCGCCGAGCTCATGTGCTGCCACAGCTCGCTCAACGAGATATCGTGGAGGGCCCAGTAAAGCAGCAGCAGGCTGACGACGATGCCGACTGCCGTCTGCCAGCGACCGGTCATCCCGTGGCGCCTGTCCCGACGAGCGCCTGCCTGACCAGACCGAGCGCTTCTTCCAGCAGCAGCTGGGCTCGGTCGAAGTCCGACTCGTCACCGCCGAGCAAGTGACCAACTTCGGCAGACAGGTCCTTCGCTCGAGCCAGTGCATCCTCCGGCGAGTAGAGGAGAGTATCGATGTCCACGACGCCTTCGGTCGGCGGCTCGGCCATAGCGGTCGCCAGGGATTCTTCGGCGATCTCGAGCGCCTCGCTGCGATCACGTTCCTCGGACGCGGTTAGATAGGTTCGTAGCGAATCCACCGACGGGCCAAGCTCCCCGGCGAGCGACGTGAGTTGCCGGCCGGGACTCTCGAGCGCCGCCCTGATCGCGGCACCCGAACGACGTACGATTCGGCCGAAGTCGGCGTGGCCGAACGCCACCGCACGCTCTCGCAGCTGCCGGAATGAATACGCCAGCCTCTCGCCCGCTCGCCGCGCCTCGGGTCCGCCGATTGCCATTTCCGATCGCAAACGCTCGATGGTGTCCAGGCTCCCCGTTGCCTCGAGCGCGAAGAACGCCTCCCACGAGCCCGCGCCCTGCTCGGCCATGGGGCAGTCTTCGATGTGCGGCCCGTCGCCATCGAAGAACAGATCGCTGATCCACATAACGTCACGTTGACCCGCGGTGTCGAGCACCTGTTCCTTGAGATCTTCGATCTCCGACCCGCCGTACAATCCCGGACTGGGCTCTTCGCCCTTGATCAGCTCGGTCGCGACGTCGCCCAACGCTTGTTGAGCTCGTCGGAACAAGACGAGGTGACCCGGCCCGACAGTGGCGCTGGTGTCGGCTATCCGCAGAATCACTTCCTCGACGGCGGCCACGGCGGCACCCACTGATGGGATTTCGTCCACACCTTCGACCCCCCGGAGTGGTCGTATGCGCCGCAGCAGTTTCTTCAGCGGCTCGCGATTGCGTGGATCGCGCTCCAATACGCCCAGCGCGTCGCCAATCTCCGACGCGAGTCCGCGCAATTCCGTGCCCAGGTAGCGCGAGAAGCGGTCGTCGTCTCTGGGCGGTGGAGCCGGCGCAGCCGCCGACTCGCCCAACCGTTTCGCCAGGTCAGCGGCTCGCGCTGCCAGGTCCGCCTGCGGATCCCCGACGCTGGCCACCATATCCCGGATCTCGGCCACCGCCTCATCCAGAGTCTCTTCCAGCTCGACTCCCCAATGACGACGCCCCGCCAACAGATCATCGGCGATGACCTGCACCGCTCCAGCCGCTCGGGCGATGGAATCCTGATCGGCCATTCGCGCACTGCCACGCAGCGCCCGCGCCAACCTTCTTAATTCATCGGCATCAGGCGACTCGACGTCCAGAGCCGTTTCCAACTTCTCCAGGTAGTCGCCGGCTTCGTCGGCGAAGAACTCCAGCAGCGTCCGCGGCATTTCCTAGTCCCCCAGCCTTCTACGTGCGTCCTGAATCAATTGAAGCATCTCTCGCACAGCTCGCTCCATCCCGACGAAAACCGCCCGGCTGACGACCGAGTGTCCGATGTTCAACTCCTCGATCTCTGGAATCGAAGCCACCGGCGTCACGTTTTCGTAGGTCAGTCCGTGCCCCGCGTGTACGGCCAGGCCCAGCTCCCGGCCCAGCACCGCCGCGTGGCTCAACCGCTCCAGCTCGCGCGCACGGTCGGCCACGGCAGCATTGGCATACTCTCCGGTGTGCAGCTCGATGGCATCGGCACCGAGTTCCCGGGACATGCGAATCGTGTCCTCGACCGGATCGATGAACAACGAAGTGCGGACACCGGCATCGCCGAGTCGTTTGAGCGCATCGGCAACGCGGCTCTGACGCGTCGACTGACTCAGGTCCAGTCCGCCCTCCGTCGTGACTTCCTCGCGCCGCTCGGGTACCAAGGTTGCCTGCATCGGGCGATTCTCGACGGCGAAGTCCAAAACCTCTTCCGCCACCGCCAACTCCAGGTTCACGCCCGTCCGCACCGTCTGCATCAGCAACAACACGTCGCGCTCGTTGACGTGTCTGCGGTCTTCTCTTAGATGAACCGTGATCGCCTCAGCGCCGCCCAGTTCGGCCAGCACCGCCGCCCGCACCGGGTCGGGCTCATCGGTCTTACGTGCTTCCCGGACCGTCGCGACGTGATCGAGATTGATGTACAACCTCATCGCCGCTCACCACCTCCAGTTCTCAATCGACGTATCTCTTTCTCGATTCGCTCGGCGACCCCTTCGTCCAGGCCGGCCTTCACACTCAACTCCAGAGCTTGAAGCGCGAGCTCCGCATACAGATCGCGCGTCCGCCCGTCCAATGTCGCCAGGTGCGCGGTCACCGTACCCAAGTCTCCTCGCGCCACGGGTCCGGTGAGAGCACGAGCCGGACCCAGGGCGTCCAGGTTGGCGATCGCTCCGTGCCACAACGGCCGCAATGCTCGCGCCGCTTCCTCTTCGCCGATGTTCGCCGTCTCAGCCAGCAGCTGCGTCGCCACACCCGCACATGTGACAACATAGTTCGAGGCGAACACGCACGCTGCATGATAGCGTGCTTTGTCGCTCGCGTGAACCTCCAGCATCTGACCCGCCGCGGCAGTCACCAGGTTCGACGCCGCCTCGCGTGCTCGATCGTCGCCCTCGAACGCAAAGAAGGCATCTCGCAGCCGTTCGGCTCCCTGATCCGGATCCGCGACCGTCTGCAGCGGATGCAACGATCCTGTGGCGTAGCCGCGGTCGGCCAGCGATGCCAGAACGCTTGCCGGCTGAGAGCCGCTGAGGTGCAGGGCCGTGCATCCCGGCCCCGGTTCACCGAGCCCAGCGATCTCGTCAGCGGCATCGGCTATGGCACCGTCGGGGATGCTCAGCAACACGCAAGTTCCGGCAGGCGGAGGATCGCTCAGGCGGTTCGTGTAGCGGACCACGGAAGACCGCATGACGGCATGATCCGGCGGAGCAGCGTCTCGTCCGATGAATAGTATCTCGCTGGCCAGCCCGGCGCCTTGAAGAATGGATCCGAGCGAAAGGCCGATCCTTCCGGGTCCGACGATCCAGTACGGGCTAGTCGTATCCAAGCTCAAGCCGCCGGTGGCGCCTCGAAGATTCCGACATCCTCGTTCCCCCGAAGGCGCCCCAGAACCTCGATGGGAAGCCTTACCGTGAGCAGGACGCGTGTTCCCTGCTCCTCCCTGGAGAGCACTTCGCCCTCTCGATACATCTCGGCCAGCAACCCGCCTTCGGCCGCCGGGATGGTCAACTGCACGGTGGGCCACTTCTCGCGCATTTCGTTCTTTAGCGCTAGACGCAGAGACTCCAGGCCTTCCGGCTCGATCGTGGACGTGAAGACATGAGCGTCGAGCAGTGCGCTGGCTCGTTCCTCGATGGCCGCCTGCTCGGCATGCGTCAACCGATCCACCTTGTTGAAGATTACCAAGCGCGAAGACGGGTCGAACTGCAACTCGGCGATGACGCTTTCCACGACCTCGAAATGTTCCTCCCAATGTGGGCTCGACACGTCCACAACGTGGCAAAGCACGTCGGCCTCGTTGGCCTCTTCCAACGTCGCTCTGAAGGAGGCCACGAGATCGTGAGGCAGCTTGCGGATGAAGCCAACGGTGTCCGTGATCAGAGCCTGGAAACCATCGTCCAGGTCGACGGCACGAGTCGCGGAATCCAATGTGGCGAACAAGCGGTCTTCGATGAACAGCTCCGATCCCGACAGTCCGGCCAGAATCGACGACTTGCCCACGTTGGTGTAGCCCAGCAGTGCGACCCTGAACTCCCCCGCTCGGCCCTTACGTTCCGTTTCGCGCTGACGTGCTATCTTCTCGAGGCGTCTCTTCAGGTCTCGGATCTTGCGACGGATCGTCCGACGGTCGGTCTCTAGCTGAGTCTCGCCGGGTCCGCGTAGCCCGATCCCGCCACGGATGCGCGACAAGTGGTTCCACATTCGCGTCAGGCGCGGCATCAAGTACTGCAACTGAGCCAACTCGACCTGCGTACGCGCCTCGGCCGTTCGGGCTCGAAGCGCGAAGATGTCGATGATCAACTCGGTTCGGTCCATCACCCGCACGCCCAGGGCACCCTCGAGCTTCTGACCCTGCACAGGAGAGAGGTCTTCGTCGAAGATCACCAGGCTGGCTCGCTTCTCGGCTACGATCGATGCTACGTCCTCCACCTTGCCGGTACCGATATAGTACGCCGGGTGCGGCGTCTGTATCTGCTGCTGGACCGTCGCGACGACGTCGGCACCTGCCGTGTCGGTAAGCGCGGCGAGCTCGTCCAGATGCTCTCGCGCCGACTCCCGACTCAAGCTCTTGTCCGGTGCGCTCAGCAGAACGGCTCGCTCTTGTGGCTCTTCGACCTCGATAAGCTCGTTGTTACCGATCTCTCGACCTACTCTTTCCGCTCTCCGTCAGAATCCTGCGAAACTCGGCGCACGTCACCGGCACTCTTCGCGCGTGCTGCTTGCCTCTTTTTGTTCCAGTACTCCAGACGCTTGGCGATTTCGACTTCGAAGCCTCGACCGCTGGGCTCGTAGAAGCGATGGTCGGTCAACGACTCCGGCATGTTCTCCTGCGCGGCGTAGGCGTCGGGCTCGTCATGGTCGTAACGATAGCCCTCTCCGTAACCCAGGTCCTTCATCAAGCGAGTGGGCGCGTTTCGTATGTGCAAGGGCGTGGGTTCCGCGGGTGTCTCGCGCGCCAATCTCCGGGCGCGACCAAACGCCCCGTAGATACGATTCGATTTTGGCGCCGTGGCTAGATACACGGTCGCCTCGGCCAGCGCCAGGTCGCCTTCCGGCGACCCGAGGAAGTGGTAGGCATCTCGCGCCGCGATGGTCACCGACAGAGCCCTGGGATCTGCGAGCCCGATATCTTCGGTCGCCATACGCACCAACCGTCTGGCGATGTACAGGGGGTCCTCGCCACCCTCGAGCATCCGCGCCAACCAGTAAAGGGCCGCGTCCGCATCCGACCCCCGCACGGCCTTGTGAAGTGCGGAGATGAGGTTGAAGTGTTCCTCACCCGACTTGTCGTAGCGCGCGAAACGGCGCGGCAGTGCCTCGGCCGCAACCTGTCGCGTGATCGTACCGCCGGCACCGACGACCGAAGCGGCGATCTCCAGCGCCGACAAGGCACCCCTGGCATCCCCATCTGCGGCGTGGGCTAGCAATCCGAAGGCGTCTTCTTCGACGACGATACCGGTGCCGCCGAGCCCGCGATTCGGGTCCGTCATTGCGCGTTCGCATATCGTCCTGATGTCCGATTCGGACAGCGCCTCGAGGACCAGGACCCGTGATCGGCTCAGCAACGCACTGTTGACTTCAAAGCTCGGATTCTCCGTCGTCGCTCCCACCAGGATGACCGTGCCCGCCTCGACGTGCGGGAGGAACGCGTCCTGCTGAGCCCGGTTGAAACGGTGGATCTCGTCGCAGAACAGAATGGTCCGTCGCCGTGTCGTACGAAGCCGTTCCTCCGCCTCGGCGATGATCGCACGCACGCGCGGAACACCTTCAGTGACCGCGCTGAACGATACGAAGGTGGCATGGGTGCGATCGGCGATGATCCTGGCCAGCGTGGTCTTCCCGCTGCCCGGCGGCCCCCAGAAGATCAGCGACTGGAGCTCATCCCGGTCGATCATTTCACGCAGGATGCGACCCGGGCCCACCAGGTGCTCCTGTCCGAGGAACTCGTCCAGCGAGCGCGGTCGCATGCGCGTGGCCAGGGGCGCGGCAGGCGAGTGTTCGTCCGCTATCCGGCCGGTGTTCATGGGTTGGCGGCGAGCGTCCGGGAAGAGATCGAGTTCCTCACTCATGTTACAGCCACTCGCGAACGGTCTCGATCAACTTCGCACGTGTGTTCAGTTCGGGGTCCTCGATGACCATGTCGAGACATGTTTCGAGAATTCGCGCGAACTCGGGTCCCGGTTGCAGGCCCAGTTGCTTCAAGTCGTTCCCATCGATGGCCAAATCGCCGACGACCACGGGGTCGCTGCGACGGATCACATTGAGTATGAGCCGTGTCTGTTCAGCCAACTCTGCCCGCTCGGCCGGGCCTGCGTCACGACCGACCGCTTCGGCGGCGTGCAGCCGCAACGCGTCCCGGGCTCGCGCCGGATCCACCGCACGGAGCCAATAGCGCGCGGTGACGATGTCGCCGGGACGAGGCAACGGGATTCTAATGGCGTTTCGCAGGGCCGACACGTCGCGGATCTCGGCGTTGGAAAAGCGAAGCCGGGTCATCATCTCTTCGATTCCGCCACCGATGGGCGCGAAAAACATCGTGAGTCGAAGTCTCAGGCGCCGGGAAGGCAGCGCATCGATGGAACGCAACAGTCGATGCCAAGCGGCTTCCTCGATGTGATCCAACCCCGGGTACGTCACTCCAACGGCACCACTCTTCCTGTAGAGGTCCAGGCTGGGCGATGGGAGTGGAGAAGCCATGACCTTGAGCGTTTCCTCTCGAACTCTCTCGCCCGATAGTCTGGGCAACTTCGGCACGGCAGCGATCAGCGCCTCCCAAGTGCCCTCCTCTATGTCGAAGTGGAAGCGCCCCGCGAAGCGCAGGCCGCGCAAAACGCGCAGATAGTCCTCCGCGAATCGCGTCGCAGGGTCGCCCACGCATCGCAGCAATCCCGCGTTCAAGTCGTTCCAACCCGAGAACGGATCCCGAAACTCGCGCTGAGTCGCGTGATAAGCTATGGCGTTGACGGTGAAATCACGACGCGCCAGGTCGTCCTCGAGCTCGTCGGCGTACTCGACGACGGCGTGCCGTCCGTCGGTCTCGATGTCGCGGCGGAAGGTGGTAACCTCGTAGACGTAGTCGTCGCTACCTCTGACACCGACAGTGCCGAACTGCAGTCCGATGGGATACGACGGTCGGAACAACTTGCGCACCGCGTCGGGACGCGCCGCCGTCGCCAGGTCCCAGTCGGACCGGTACTCACCGAGCAGGGCATCGCGCACGGCGCCGCCGACGGTCCACGTTTCGAACCCGTTGTCCTCCAACCGCCGGGTGATTTCGACTACGGCATCGGGAACTTCCAGCTTCTTCGGCAGGGACTTCACTTCACCCACAGAGTACGCTGCCACCGTTCACGTTCAGCACCTCGCCGGTGATGTGACGCGACAGCTTTGAACTGAGAAAGAGGATCGGTCCAGCCACATCGTCGGCGCTTCCGATCCGGCCCAGCGGAATCGACGCTATGACCTGCTGGCGCACCGCTTCGCTCTCCAGCGCCGGGGCCGCCATGTCGGTTTCGATCCAACCCGGAGCCACGGCATTCACCTGGATATCCCGAGTGGCCAACTCGACGGCCAGCGACTTCACGAAGGAAATGACCGCCCCCTTCGAAGCTGCGTAGTGACTGTGCCCGGCTTCTCCGCGCTGGCCCGCGGTCGAACTCACGATGATGATCTTGCCGCCATCGGCCATACGACGCGCCGCAGCACGGACGGTGTAGAAGACCGAGTCGAGGTTCGCCTTCATCATCTCTTCCCACTGCTCGTCGGCCATCTCCGTCAGCGGGACGTATTCCGGGGGCCAGATGCCCGCGTTGGCCACGAAGATATCCAGCCACCCGAACTCGCGGTCACACGCGTCAAACAGTGCCGCCACCCCGTCGCGTTCGCCGAGATCGGCAGCCACCATCCAGCAGTTGACACCTGCACGTTTGATGTCCGCCATCACGGACAACGCTTCTTTCTCGCGCGTTCGGTACGAGAGCCCGACGTCGGCGCCCGCGTGCGCGAGCATTACGGCCGTGGCAGCGCCGATCCCGCGCGACCCGCCGAAGAGATCATGGCGCAGATCGTGGACGACCACCCCGC
>Ga0209536_100014208_pt1 | contig 11450 bp, 8 predicted proteins | sample DeeMarSeWOR28_12_FD_187461 | JGI IMG/M metagenome (GOLD analysis project Ga0209536, IMG submission 187461) | Marine sediment microbial communities from White Oak River estuary, North Carolina - WOR-2-8_12 (SPAdes) (version 2) | ecosystem: Environmental > Aquatic > Marine > Intertidal zone >... | reverse complement strand
CTCCACGCTGGTGCGCTTGCTACGGCTGTATGCATGACCGTCGCGTGCGACTCTGCGACACCATCCGATCCGCTGCCATCATGGAATGACGGAGCGGCCAAGACCAACATCATCAACTTCGTACAACAGGTCACTGATTCGACTCGAGCGGAGTTCATTCCGGCCAACGAGCGGATCGCCGTCTTCGACAACGACGGGACGCTATGGGCCGAGCAACCGATGTATTTCCAGTTGGCGTTTGCGATCGACCGGGTTCGAGCGCTGAGCGCGGAGCACCCGGAGTGGAGCGATCAGGATCCGTTCCGCACGATCTTGAGTGGTGATTCGGACGCGCTCGGCGGGCTCACGGTGCACGACCTCGTTGAGATCATCACGCTGACCCACTCGGGAATGACCACCGCAGAGTTCACAACGGTGGTCGCCGAGTGGCTTGCCACTGCGCAACATCCCCGGTTCGACCGGCCCTACACGGAGCTTGCCTACCAGCCGATGCTCGAGTTGCTCGACTATCTGCGAGCGAACGGCTTCAAGACTTTCATCGTTTCCGGCGGCGGGATCGACTTCATGCGCGTGTTCGTGGAGGAGGTCTATGGCATCCCTCCGGAGCAAACAGTCGGATCGATGGGGAAACTCGCGTTCGAGATGCGGGATGGGCGCCCAGCGCTGGTGAAGCAGCCCGGCATAGACTTCATCGACGACAAGGAAGGCAAGCCGGTAGGGATTGCCCGGTTCATTGGCCGGCGGCCGATCGCAGCGTTCGGTAACTCGGACGGTGACCTGGCCATGCTGCAATACACGGCGAGCGGACCCGGGGCACAGTTGATGGTCTACATCCATCATGACGACGCCGAGCGCGAGTGGGCCTACGACCGAGCATCGCACATCGGGCGGCTCGATGCTGGCCTGGATGAGGCGCGGGAGCGGGGATGGACGGTCGTCTCGATCAAGAACGATTGGAACAGGGTGTTTGGCTTCGAGGACCGAGGACAGGGGGGCTGAAAGCCCGCATCATACTTGTAGCTACTTATCCCCGGCAGCAAGCAGTTAACGACTGTGACAGGCAATACAATGACAACACGCGACACCATCCTCGATCTCCAGTTCCGCATGTCCCAAGACATCGTGGGCCAGGAACACATCCTCGAGCGCATCATCATCGGACTGCTCTCCAACGGCAACTTGCTGGTCGAAGGTCTACCCGGTCTGGCCAAGACCCGCGCCATCAAGAGCCTGGGCAAACACCTCGAGGTCGATCTCTCGCGCATCCAGTTCACGCCCGATCTGCTACCGTCGGACGTGACAGGCAGCGAGGTGTACTATCAGGCGGACGGCAAAGGCGAGTTCCGCTTCGAGCAGGGCCCAATCTTCGCCAACCTGGTGCTGGCGGATGAGGTGAACCGCGCACCGGCCAAGGTGCAAGCGGCGCTGCTGGAGGCAATGGAAGAGCGCCAGGTAACCGTGGCCGGCACGACGCACAAGCTGCCGCCGCTGTTCCTGGTGATGGCGACACAGAACCCGGTGGAACAAGAGGGCACCTACCCCCTGCCGGAAGCGCAGATGGACCGGTTCCTGATGCATGTTCTAATCGAGTATCCGGGGAAGAGCGATGAAGTTCAGGTGTTACGGCTGGTGCGTAGCGAAGAAACACTGCTAACCCCGGGCGGTAGCCCGGGGAACACGAAGACAGATGGAGGAGGGGAAGCAGGGGAAGCAGGGGAAGGAGATCGAGCACAGCCGGCTCCCGGCGCGCCAATTCCCCAAGACGCCGTCTTCGAGGCCCGCAAGGAGATCCACCAGGTCCACATCGCCGAGTCGATCGAGCAATACATCGTGGACCTGATAGACGGGACGCGCTATCCGGACAAGTACTCGGAGGACCTCGCCAAGTGGATCGATGTAGGTGCGAGTCCGCGTGGCGCTATTGCACTGGACAAATGCTCGCGGGCACACGCGTGGCTCAAAGGACAGGATCACGTCACACCCGACGACGTGAGGGCAATCGTGCACGATGTGCTGCGCCACCGCTTGATGCTGAGTTACCAGGCCAACGCATCCGGTGTCTCGGCCAACGCCGTCGTTGACGAACTGCTGAAACACGTAGCCGTGGCCTGAGCAATACCATGCGCACGGACGAAGCTCGCTCGGGTGTAATCCGCCAGGCGCCTGCCGACGCCATTGATACGACGGGTGTCTACGCCTCACTCGACGATCTCGTGCGCCTGCAGTACCGCGTGCAGGGCATGACCTTCCTCCCGAAACAACCGGTACACTCGATACTGTCCGGCCGCCATGCCTCACGCATGCGCGGCAGGGGTCTCAACTTCGAGGAGATCCGCGGCTACCTGCCGGGCGACGATGTTCGCACCATCGACTGGAAGGTCACGGCGCGCACACAAAAGACACACGTGCGTGTGTTCACCGAGGAGCGCGACCGCCCGGCGCTCACCGTGGTCGATCAACGCAGCGCGATGTTCTTTGGCACACGACGCGCACTCAAGTCAGTGGTTGCAGCCGAGACGGCGGCTGCGAGCGCGTGGCGCATTCTGGATCAAGGCGACCGGCCCGGCGCGGTGGTGTTCGACGACGCGGGCTGGGAGGTCATTCGACCGCACCGCAGTCGCAAGACGGTGATGCGCATCCTCGAGACCATCGTCGAGAAGAACCATGCGCTGAACGCCGACAGCGCAACCCCGTCCAACCCCACCATGCTCAATCGCGTGCTCGAGACCGTCAATCAGCGCACCGGCCACGATCACCTGATCACGATCATCAGCGACTTCGACGGCGTCGACGAAGAGTCCGACCGGTTGCTGACCCGTTTGGCGCGACACAACGACGTGCTGGCAGTACCGATATACGACCCCAGCGCGGAGACCGGTCTGCCTGGCGGACGCCTGGTGGTGAGCGGCGGCGAGCTGCAGATGGAGATCGACACTGCGCGCGGATCGGTGGAGCAACGCATGCGGGATGTGGTAGACAAACGCGTGTCTCGCGTGATGAGCTGGCAAGACAAACTCGGCGTGCCGGTGTTGCCGCTCAGTACCGAGCGTGACCCACTCGATCAGGTGCGCGAGATGCTCGGTGCGCTGCCCGGCATGCGGCGCGGCGGAAGCAGGCGATGACATTGCAGGCGCAGCAAGCAGCAGGCGCGCAAGCGCTCGAAGGCTTGAACGACATCGTCGTTCCCGAGCCAGTGTCGCTGTTGCCCCAGGCGCCCGGCTGGATCGCTCTCGGTGTTGTTGCCATCGCGCTGCTCGTCACCTTCGCCGTGCTGGCGTTGCGGCGCTACCGCCGCAACGCCTACCGCCGTGAGGCACTCATGTTGGTGGAGTCGACACCGCTCGATTCGCTGCCCGCCTTGGTCAAACGCGTTGCCCTCGCCGCTGCGCCACGCGCCGAAGTGGCGTCACTCACCGGTGACGACTGGTTGGCTTTCCTCGACCGCTCCTACGGCGGCGACGGTTTTTCTGACGGGCCCGGGAGGGCGCTAGCGTCCTTGTCGTTTGAACCCTCCGCGATCGATCAGCGTTCATCTGCCGATCTGCGTGATCTGGTGGCCACCTGGATCAGGAAGCATCGTGTTTGAGTTCGGCGCGCCCTGGGCCTTCGTGCTGCTGCCGGCACCGCTCATCATATGGTGGCTGCTACCGCCTTATCGCGAGCAGGTTGAGGCAGTGCGGATTCCGTTCTTCGAGCAGATGGCATCAGCGCTGGGCGAGACGCCGCGGCGTGGTGGCGCGCTGCTCCGCACCAACCTGCTGCAGAAGCTGATCGCACCACTGGTGTGGCTGTTGTTGATAGTCGGTCTCGCGCGTCCCCAGTTCGTGGAGCCACCCATCGAAAAGATCGAGTCCGCCCGCGACCTGATGCTCGCGGTTGACCTGTCGGGCTCCATGGACACACGCGACATGTTCGATCCCGACGGCAACCGCATCACTCGGCTCGACGCGGTGAAACTCGTGCTCGACGACTTCATCGCACGCCGGGAGGCGGACCGCATCGGCGTGATCGTGTTCGGCAACCAGGCGTTCGTGCAGGCACCGTTCACGCAGGACCACACCCTGGTGCGCACGTTGCTCGATCAAACCGAGCCGCGCATGGCCGGGCCGATGACGATGCTGGGTGACGCCATCGGACTCACGATCAAGGCGTTCGAGCAGAGCACCGCGCGTGACCGTGTGCTGATCCTCTTGACCGACGGCAACGACACCGGTAGCAAGGTGCCGCCGCTCAAGGCCGCCGAGATTGCAGCACAAAACGATCTCACGATCTATCCGGTGGCGGTGGGAGATCCCTCGAGCGTGGGCGAAGGCGAGATGGATCTGGAGACGCTAGGAGACATGGCACGAGCCGCCGGCGGCCAGCTGTTCAACGCGGGCAACCGCGAGCAGTTGGAGTCCGTTTATCGCGAGATCGACGCGCTAACGCCCGAAGAGATCGAGACAACCTCGTACCGCCCCACGCGTCCACTGTTCTTCTGGCCACTCGGCGCTGCGGTGGTGCTCGTGTTCCTGTATCACAGCTTGATGGCGCTGCGCATGTCGCTGTCCCGAGCGAGGGAGCATCATGCTTGACCTCGGCGCGCTGCACTTCTTGCGCCCTTGGTGGTTGCTCGGTCTGGTGCCGTCGCTGCTGCTCTACGTCGTCGTCCGCTACCAGGGCAGCATCGAACGCCAGTGGAAGGGCGTGATCGAACCGCACCTGCTGCGACACTTGAAGACCGGCACCAAAGGGCGCGTGTGGTTCCGACCGATCCATTTGATCTCGTGGCTCGCGGCACTTGGCAGTATCGGTGCCGCCGGCCCCACCTGGGAGCGTGAGGTATCGCCGTTTGCCGAAGACGCGGCACCAATGGTGGTGGCACTGGATCTGTCACCCTCGATGGACGCGGTCGACGTGCAGCCGTCGCGCCTCGAGCGCGCCAAACAGAAGGTGCGCGACCTGCTGCTCACGAGGCCCGGCGCCCGCACGGCACTGATCGTCTATAGTGGCACCGCGCACACCGTGCTCCCCTTGTCCGACGACCCGTCGATCTTCGACAGTTTCCTCGCTGCGCTTGCTACCGACATCATGCCCGGGTCGGGCAAGAACGCAGCGGCGGCGCTCGCGTTGGCCGAGTCGCTATTGGAAACGGATTCTGTCGCCGGCACGATCCTGTTTCTCACCGACGGGATCGCAGAGGATCAAGCCGAGGCCTTCGCGGCGCACGACGCGCGGAGTCAGGACCAGGTGATCGTTCTCGCCGTGGGCACCGAGGCCGGCGGCCCGGTGCGCCGGCCCGACGGCAGCTTCGCGACCGACGCGAGGGGACGCCGCATTTTGGCAACGCTCGATCGCGCCGGCTTGGAAGCGCTGCGCGGTAGAGCGGGTGTGTACGTCGCGAGTATCACGGTCGACGACTGCGACGTGCAACAAGTTGGGCGTCGCGTGCAGAGTCACCTGCGGCAGGTACAACAGGAGGACGAGACCGCGCGCTGGCGTGACATGGGCTACTACGTGTTGTTCCCGGTGACGCTGCTGGGATTGCTGTGGTTCCGGCGTGGCTGGACCGTGCGCTGGGGTGCGTTCCTGTTCGTGTTCCTGTTGCAGGGCTGCGGCGGGGGAACGACGTTCGCCGATCTGTGGTGGACGCGCGACCAGCAGGCGCGACGCTTGTACGAGGCCGAGTCGTATGCCGAGGCAGCGGCTCTGTTCGAAGATCGCCATTGGAAAGGCACCGCCGCCTACCGGGCCGGCGACTTCGATCTGGCGGCCGCGCAGTTCGCGTTGCTGCAAACGCCGGAAGGCGCATACAACCTCGGCAACACGTTTGCGCAAATGGCGCTGTACGAAGATGCGCTCGCGGCATACGACGAAGCGTTGGAGCTGCGACCCGGCTGGGAGGAGGCACAACAGAACCGTGACCTGATCGCGGCACTGATTGCAGCACCGCCTGATCCCGAACCGCAAGGCCCTCCCGGGGCACCGCCAACGTTCGATCCGGACGAGGTGCAGGTGGACAACAAAGCCGACCGGGGTGAGCAGGGAGAGGTGGACCAAGCCCTGCTGTCGGACGAGCAGATCGCCGAAATGTGGCTGCGCCGGTTGCAGACCTCGCCCGCCGATTTTCTGCGCTGGCGTTTCGCCGCCGAGGCAGCGCGCCAGGAACCGGGCGGCCGCTGATGAGATCACTATTGCGACCGGCGTGCTTCGTTGCCATAGCGCTGTTGCTTGCGTCACCCATAGCAGCACAGCAAGACGGTAGACCGTTCGCCCGCACGCGGCTCGATCCCGGCCCGACGGTCACAGTGGGACAACCACTCCGCATCATTGTAGAGGTACTGGTGCCGTCGTATTTCACCGGCGGGCCGCGCTTCGCCACGCTCGACGTGCCCGACGCGTTGACCCTGTTCGAAGATCGCGGCACCAACTTCAGCGAGCGCTTGGGTCGCACCACGTTTGCCGGTCAGAGCCGCTCTTACGTGATATATCCGCAAAGGCCCGGTGCGTTTCGTGTTGATGCGATCTCGGTAACGGTACCGTACTTCGACGCCGATGCCGGCCGCACCACGGCAACGGTGGCGCCACCACCGATCTCGTTTGAAGCGGTGCTACCGCCGGAGGCGGAAGGGCTATCCTACTTCATTTCGACGTCGCGATTGTCGCTCAGTGCCAGGTATGACCCGGCGCCTGATACCATCAGCGTGGGTGACGCCTTTAAGCGTACGATCACGGCGACCGTGAACGATGCGCTGGCCATGGTGGTGCCACCCATCGGCGCCGATTCCATTGCCGGGTTAGCGCTGTACGCCGATCCGCCTGTAGTAGACGATCAGGGTGGTGAGCGGGGCGAGCGCATCGTGGGCACACGAACGGAGTCGGTTACGTTCGTGGCTCTGGAGGAAGGTGAATACGAAGTGCCGGGTGTGGAGCTGCAGTGGTGGGACGTGAATGCTGCGCGCTTGCGGACCGAGACCGTCCCGCCCATCTCGTTCGTGGTGCTTCCGGCTGTGGTCGAGGCGCCGTTCGAGCTGGCGGTCGATTCGGCCGAGGCCGAGGTTGCCGCCGGTGAGGCCACCTCACGCGTCGATCTGCTCGGACTGCTACGTCGCTATGGTCCATGGCTATTGGCACTGGTCGCCGTAGTCTGGATCGGTGTTCGCATCTGGCGGCGCCACGGTGCGCGATGGATTGCCGCCTGGCGCGCGGCCAAGGCCGCAAAGGCCGAATCTGAGGCAGCCTACTTCGACAAGTTCCGCGTAGCTGCACGCCACGGCGACCCGACTGCTACCCTCAACGCGCTAACGGCCTGGTACGACCGCGCGCGTAGTCCGAGCGACTCGGCGGCGTTGTCTGACTGGATTTCCGCGACCGGTGATGCCGAGTTGGCTAACGCGTACGACGCGCTGACGGCGGTGCGTTACGGCAAAGGCGCGGTGGAGAAGCAGTGGGATTCAGCGACCCTGCTGACAGCGGTCACGCGCGCACGCAAGCAACTAGCGACCCCCCTGGATCGTTTGGCCGGTGCTTCACTCCCGCCGTTGAATCCGACGGGTTCCTGACGCTGGAGGCCGCCGCTCACCTCTTTTTACCCTATACCCTTCGTCCACAACCACTTACACGTCCAGGCACCGCGCCTCGCCAATGCCGACCAAGTCTCGTAAGCGACAAACCTAGCCTCGATCAACGCATTCCTGGCCGGGGTCAACACATTCGTGGCCTGGGTCAACGTAAGCCAGGCCTGGTCCACGGTATTCGAGACCTGGGACAAGACATTCTAGCCCAGGACCCTCGGCCCGAAGCCTCAGTCGAGACGAACCAGACCTGGATCGTGGCAGATGAGCCGTTCCAGCACCGTCTGCAGAGCCGGTTTGCGTTACCCCAAGCCTCGAATGCATTACCCCAGGTCTCGAATTCGTTACCCCAAGCCACGTGCCCCTTGCCCCAAGCTTCGCGGCACTCGCCCCAAGCTTCACGGTTCTTGCCCCAAGTCTCGCGCCCCTTGCCCCAGGCAAGCCGTGCCGAAGTGTAGGCAAGGCTTGCTGAAATGCAGGTAAGGCGTGCCGCAGCACAGCCTAGCGCACGGCAGTCCGCCGCGGCCGCCGGGAAGCCGGGACACCGTCCGCCGTGGCCGCCGGGACGTCGGTGGCCGGGCCACCGGGAGACCGGGAAGTCGGGTGGCCGGGTGACCGGCCAAGTCGCTTCAAGCGACACCCGACCGCCAGATACCTTGAATATTGTAAGGTGATGTTTCATATTGCCATGTATGAGAATACCGCGAGATGCTCATGTCCGGGCAGTAGTCGGTCTCCTCAAGACACGAAGAGCCGTGGCGATTCTGGGAGCACGCCAGGTTGGCAAGACCACATTGGCGCGCGAAATCGCCGCCCAACGCGCGCACATCACGTACTTCGATCTGGAGGACCCTCGAGACCTGGCCAGGCTCGAGGAGCCAACGCTGACGCTCGAGCCCTTGCGCGGCCTAGTGGTCCTAGATGAGATCCAGAGACGACCCGACCTGTTTCCAATCCTGCGTGTCCTCGTAGACCGACCGGGCACTCCCGCTCGCTTCCTCATTCTAGGCAGCGCCTCGCCTGAACTCCTGAAGCAGAGTTCGGAAACCCTGGCTGGACGTTTGGCCTTCTACCATCTGGCTGGTTTCGACTTAGAGGAAGTTGGTACTGACAACTTAAGGCGATTGTGGTTTCGCGGTGGGTTCCCGGAGTCATATCTGGCACGCACGCACGGTGCTAGCCGCGTTTGGCGGCGCGACTTCATCAGAACGTTCGTCGAGCGAGACGTTCACTTATTGGGCGTTTCCATTCCGCCAGGAACGCTCAGCCGCTTCTGGACCATGTTGGCTCACTACCATGGTCAGCTCTGGAACGCCTCGGAGCTGTCAGGGTCGCTCGGCGTCTCTCATCCGACCGTCCGCAAGTACCTGGATCTGCTAACCCAGACGTTTGTATTGCGTCAGTTACGACCCTGGACCGAGAATCTTGGCAGGCGGGTTGTTAAGAGCGCAAAGGTGTATGTATCGGACAGCGGCTTGTTGCACTCGCTGCTACAACTCTCCACACCGGATGATGTCGAATCTCACCCCAAGTTGGGGGCTAGTTGGGAAGGCTTCGCGATTGAGCAGGTAACCAGAGTGCTTCGTGCTGATCCGGATGAGTGCTACTTCTGGAGAACGCACGCGGGCGCCGAACTCGATCTCCTAGTGGTGCGTGGACGCCAGAGACTGGGATTCGAGTTCAAGCGCACCGACTCGCCTCGTGTCAGCCCGTCGATGCGCAATGCTGTGACAGACCTTCGGTTGAAGCAACTCTACGTTGTGCATGCCGGTAAGCACTCGTTTGACATGAGCCGAAAGATCGAGGCCCTGGCACTGTCCGAGGTGACCAAACATCTCAAACAGCTGCGGTAGTGGCGATGGAAAGAGGCCGGCGTGCCGAGATTCGAGTAAGGCGTGACGAATTTCAAGTAAGCCGTGCTGAAATCCGAGTAAGCCGTGACGAAATTTGAGCAAGCCGTACTGAAATTCGAGTAAGCCGTACTGAAATCCGAGTAAGCCGTGCTGAAGTTCGAGTAAGCCGTGCTGCAATTCGAGTAAGCCGTACTGCAATTCGAGTACGCCGTACTGAAATTCGAGTAAGCCGTACTGAAACTCGAGTAAGGCGTACTGAAACTCGAGCAAGCCGTGCTGAGATTCGAGTAAGCCGTACTGAGATTCGGGTAAGCCGTGCTGAGATTCGAGCAAGGCGTACTGAAATTCGAGTAAGCCGTACTGAAATTCGAGTAAGCCGTGCTGAAGTTCGAGTAAGGCGTGCTGAAGCACAGGTAGCGCACGGCCGTCCGCCGCGACCGACAGAACAACGCGACCGCCGGGACTTGGGCCACCTGGAAACCGGGACAATCGCAACCAATGCGATCTTTGTAGTATCCAATAGGCAAGACGTAGGCTGTTCTGACTGTCAATTGGGAGACATCGGATGCAAGGCTTGGCCCAGGACACACGCTACACCCTTCGCGCCATCAAGCGGCAACCCTCGTTCTTCGCGTTCGCGGCACTGATCATCGGTCTGGGTGTGGGGGCAAACACCGCGGTATTCAGTGTCATGAGCCCCCTCATGCTGCGGCCTTTGCCGTTCGACGAGCCCGAACGCCTCGCCTGGGTCGCTCAAGCCTCCGAAGGCGGCATGTCCCTCGTGACGTCACGCACGTCCAACCTGCGCGACTACCGTACGATGAATCAGTCTTTCGAGGCACTCACCGGCTACTTCGCCTTCTTCGAATACGAGAGCTTCAACCTCGTCGGAATCGGCCAGCCCGAGCGTCTCGTCGGCGTTGGTGTCGCCCAGAACTTCCTGGACGTTTTGGGCGTACAGCCGCTGCTCGGCCGCAATTTCGACGAGGAAGAGAGCATCTGGAACGGACGTCCGGCGGCGATCCTCACGCACGGGTTCTGGTTGCGGCGCTTCGGTGGCGATCCGAGCATAGTGGGAAGTTCGATCACGTTGAACGACCAACCCACCGCCGTTGTAGGTGTGCTGCCACCCACGTTTGACTTCGCCTCGACGTTTGCTCCGGCCTCACGCGTCGACTTCCTGCGACCGTTTCCCATCAGTGATGAGACCGACAACTGGGGTAACACGCTTTCCATAATCGGACGACTCAAACCGGGCGCCACCATCGCGAGCGCACAGGCGGATCTGGATGTCATCACCGCACGTCTACAGGAAGCAGACGCGGCTCGCTGGGGCCTAGGTGCGGTGGTGACAGGATTACAGGACCAGATCGCAGGTGATTTTCGCGGCGCGTTGTTGCTGCTGGCTGCCGCGGCCGGCGTCGTGATGCTGGTCGCCTGTGCGAATCTGTCCAACTTGCTATTGGCGCGCGGTCAGACACGGCGCAAGGAGATGGCGATTCGGAGCACCCTCGGCGCGGACCGCTGGCGGCTCATCCGTCAGTTGACAGTCGAGAGTCTCGTCCTTGCCGGCTTCGGCGGCTTGCTCGGCGTGGCGTTCGCCTATGGCGTCACACGAGCGGTGGCCAACACCACTGCGGTTAGCATTCCGATGCTCAGCAGTGTATCAATCGATGGCTTGACGTTGCTGTTCACACTCGGTGTCACGATCCTGGCGGGGCTGCTAATGGGCATCGTTCCCGCACTGCAGTCCTCACAGGCACGAGAAGCAGAAGTGATCAATGACTCGAGCCGAGGCTCGACCGAAGGCAAGCGCAGCGCCGCCTTGCGCGAGGGATTGGTCGTTGGCGAAGTGGCGCTCGCCTGTGTCCTGCTCGTCAGTGGTGGCCTCCTGCTCCGCAGCTTCCTGAGCGTACTCGATGTCGACCTGGGATTCCAGCCGGCGGGCGCTGTCGCCTGGGAAGTGGAGACAAACCGGGATTTCGATAGCCTCACTGAAAGGACATCCTTATACTACGAGCTGCTCGACCGGGTCGCAGCGTTG
>Ga0209536_100014206_pt1 | contig 11452 bp, 12 predicted proteins | sample DeeMarSeWOR28_12_FD_187461 | JGI IMG/M metagenome (GOLD analysis project Ga0209536, IMG submission 187461) | Marine sediment microbial communities from White Oak River estuary, North Carolina - WOR-2-8_12 (SPAdes) (version 2) | ecosystem: Environmental > Aquatic > Marine > Intertidal zone >... | reverse complement strand
GATGTCAACGTAAGAGTGAGGTTTCTCAAGACGCGAGGTCACCATCTCAAAGATGAACTCGAGTTGCGCTGTCAGGTTTCCTTCATTCATGTCTCTCTCATGTTCCGACACTGGCCAGCCATAAACATGGTCTACCCAGTCTGTTAACCAATTCACTGCTCCAAAATCAAAGAAGTAGTTCCTAGTATCAGAAATGAATCCCCTTAGAGGTATTGAGTATGGGACATCGGTCAAAGCAAAATAGGGTATCCAATCATCCTCGGTGTCCAGATCAAAGCTACTACCAATATACCAATACGTTAATGATCCCTCTTCGGTAGCAGCAGCTTGTTGTGCAATTGCAGTACTCATGATTATGAAGATGCTGATCACTGCGAGGGTGCGGACTTTGGAAACTCCCATTGTAATCGGTGTGTTGTTATCAACTCGAGTATATTACGTATCGTTTTTCAGCATGTGCTTCCATAAACTGGTAAGACAAAAGCAATGGGGATGTTTCCTTGGTTTCCTTTGAGGATATTGAACAAGCACGTAATCGCATCAAGAGTCACATCAAGACTACTCCTGTTCATCTGTCTCAATATCTTAGTGACAAGATAGAAGGCACTGTTTTTTTAAAATTAGAGAACGATCAAATCACAGGCTCTTTCAAAGTCCGAGGAGCTCTGAACCGGCTGATGACTCTGAAGAAAGAAGAATCCGCAAGGGGGGTTATCACTGCATCAACAGGCAACCACGGATTGGGCACCGCCTATGCTGCTAAGAAACTGGGCATCACTGCTAGGATAGTTTTCCCACTCGAAGCCTCCGAAGTCAAACGTGAGAAAATGAAGAAGGCTGGGGTTGAAGTCATCCAGGAAGTAGGGTATGAGGACATTGAACCCTATGCCAGACAACTTGCTGAAGCTAGAGGTCTGACCTATGTGAGTCCATACAACGATCCAATGATAGTAGCTGGTGCAGGCACATCGGGTCTAGAGATTGTCGAGCAATTGGGAAACATCGATGTTATGTTTGTTCCAATTGGTGGAGGAGGTCTCATTTCTGGGATAGCGACAGCTGTGAAGGCAATGAGTCCACACACCGAGATTATCGGGGTTCAGTCTGAGGTTTCTCCAGAAGTCTATGAGTCTTGGAAAGCTGGTCATTGGGTTGATGCAAAGGAGTCTGACTCTCTTGCTCAAGGTCTCATGGGGGGTGTGGAGAGTGATTCAATCACACTTGACATAATTCAGGAGTTGGTTGATAGGATTGTGCTTGTGAAAGAGAAGTCAATCCTAGAAGCAATGCGAGTGCTATATGAAAAAGAATCTCTTATCATTGAAGGTGCAGGAGCTGCATCCACGGCTGCAATTCTAGAACGACAGAGTGAGCTGTCTGGGAAAAGAGTCGTGGCAGTATTGAGTGGAGGAAACATCTCTGAGGAGGAACTACTTTCCCTTCTTCAGTGAAATGCTGTAAATTCTTATAACTCGGTCAATTTCTCAACTACATATGAGGAGACGAACAAAAGGCATTGTTGTAGTAGCCATCATTCTGGTCATTACAATTCCCACTGTATTCTTCATACTGAACATGTTGTATCCCCCTACCCCGGAGCCTTTCAACTTGGACGACGCTCCTGTTGAAATCATCAACATCAAGGAGGATCTCAAGTTCAAACTAACAGAAGGTACATTCTCTTGGAGTGATATTGATGACTTCATCACTATATCACAATATATCGGAGATAATTCCCCTCTAATTGCAGATTTGATTGAGGGTTGGGATAAAACGATAGTGTTCAATGTTGATGGTTCTGGATATCTCTGGTTCATCACTGATACAAATACAGTGACAATAGAAATTGGTCCAACTCCTCCTACAGAAATTGATGTTCAAATTGATCTGAACATAGCAACTATGATACAGATACTCTCCCAGCAAGAAACTGCTATTACCTCTTTTCAAGGTGGGAATCTAGATTTCACTGGTCCACTGGGTGATGCCATCAAGGTTGATCGAATCGTACAGGTAATCGCTTCAACTCTAATGGATACAAGTATGGAGTTCGTAGACACACCTTTGGAGTTCATAATCACAGAAGACCAATCGGGTCTATACGAACCCGGAATGACTCTGATGCCTTGTATTGAGATAATTATTGACAATAATTCCTCCGTTTTTGGTTTCGGCCGACTGGTAGTCTATGATTACGCAGGTCGAGTGATTGCGCAGCTTGACGACACTGTTCACTGGGTTCACAAATTTATCAACTCAACCACGGTCTTGATGGGTGGGGCTGAAGGGAACGCTGAGTTATGGAACTACAAGACTGGCGTTCTAGAGACATTGCCTGTTCCAGGTGGTCATCACGAGCTTGACTATAATACTGAAACTGACACTTTCCTCGTCCTTGAGGATGACTACTCCGCTGAGATTTGGGATGGTCGTCCAGTCCTCTATGACTTGATATCAGAGTATTCCCGAGATGGGACGCTCCTCTGGCAATGGGATGGTCGTGACGAGTATCCATTCAACTCAACAATGCACACAAGTCTTGGTCTGAATGAGACCTTCGCAGCTGGAGCAGATTGGATGCACTCTAATAGCTTTACTTGGGACAAGGAGAATGATATCATCTATCTCAATGTCAGGAACCTAGACACTATTCTCAAGATCGATAAGAGCACCAAAGACATTCTCTGGTGTGCCGGACGATGGGGTGACTTCACAGTACTAAACAGCACTGGACATGAAGTTGACTCTATCTTCCATCATCCTCATAGCCTCGAGTGGATTGGACCAAACCGATTCATGGTTTATGATAATGACTTTTACAATCCAAACCATCCAACAACGATGGTCTTCGGTGCCAACGAAGGATATTCTCGAATGGTTGAGTTTGTAATCGATGAAAGTGCACAGACTATGACTGAGGTGTGGTTCTATGACCCACAGAATGTGTCCTATTACTTCCAAGACTCAGGTGGCGATGCTGATAGGTTGCCTAATGGCAACTCAATCGGCATCTTTGCTACCAAGGCATTGACAAACAGTGTTCCAGATCCAGTCATCATCACCGAGGTCACACCTACTGGTGAGGTTGCATGGGAACTTCAGGTTCCAGGAGAGAATCAAACCTATTATTGGACCCACAGAGTTGAAAGGTTCTACAAAGCTCCACTCATCGATGTAGACAACAGCACCCTCGATGTTGATCTGACATCTGGCAATCTGTATATGAATCTCACAACATGGAACAGCTACAAAATAGATGGGATCACCAATGGAACACTGAAGGTTATAGTCAATGGAAACGAACTTTACTCTGAATCATTCGAGTTCCTAACTCACTGGCAACCAAATAACTTCGAGGTTTCATTAGCCGACTTGCCTGGAAATCTGAATTATCTATATGTCAGCGTAACAAATGATGATGGTCAAGAAGGTATCTTTCTGATCTACGGTGAGCTTCCTAAACCAGTATCTCCGATGAATTTTACATTTCCACTAATTGTTGGTGCAGCTGTTGCTATTCCAGTGGTGATTGTGTTTCTCATTAAGACAGGAAGATTGAATCTTAGAAGACCATGAGGATGATATCTATCGGTTGACACCTTCATCCATGATCCGCATTGAAGCTGAGATTCTAGTGATGAACTGAGACTCATTGGGGATCATCCCCACAAATGAGAGCCTGTTATTGATGCTAAGTATGGGCGCTGAAGCTCCGATGAATGTTGAGAATCCCTGGTCATCCAGTACTGTCGTGTCCCCACTACCTCGAAGTGCTTCATTTAACCAGCTCTTAGCATCTTCAAGCTTTTCCTCATCTTCATAGTTCGCCCATCTAATGCAAATACTATCCCCAAACTTGACCTGCGCTTTTTCTAGGAGTTGGCTGATCTTCTTCATTGGGTCATCTGATGCCAACTTGACAACAACAGTGTCTGCTTTAGATACATCCACTGCAACACCTGAGGTTGATGAATCCCCACATGCATCCTCATCTTCTACGACGGGGTCTGCTTCTACAATGCCTATCCCAGACATTGGTGGAAATACTGTGATTGTGACCTTTTCTATGCACTCATCGTCCTTCATAGCCTGTTAGATACATTGTTTTGGTAATATCTGTATGGTTGTTGCAATTTTGAATTATTCATTGACTCATTCTTGAAAATAGTGTTTAAATACCAAGGAACAAAGCCCATTTGGTCATTCTGATTTATTCTATCACATTTCTGTTCTACAACGTGGAATCCAATCCTTTCAAACAGTGACTAATATTGTACCTGAAGCATCTAGTTATACTGGTCGTGTTTTTAGATTACGACTTGAAACTTGGAAGGAGTGAGAAATTTGAAGAGATTCTCTGTAGTGCTCTGTGGAGTCATTGCACTCATACTAATTCTTCCTGCCGCGCATGCAACTATTACGAATCATGTCGAAACCACTTATGTAGGGTCAGGAGAATTAATAGAAGATATTGAAGTTGCTGTGGACATCAGACCTAACACATTTAGCTTCAATAGCACTGGTAGGTATGTGACCTGTTACATAACTCCACCCGAAGGGTACAGTGTTTGTGATATAGATGGCAACTCTATTGTCCTTGAAACTATTTCCACAATTCCTGATTGGGTTGGAGTTGTGGATATAGATCTTGATGACATAGATGAATTGATGGTTAAATTTGAGCGGTCCGCAGTATTTGAAATGGTACAAGAGTTGGCATCAGAAGATCAAGAAACAATTGATTTGACAATATCAGGAAGTTTCGTTGATGGAGCTACATTTTATGGAACGGACACAGTTCAACTCTATTGTTTAGAACTATGTGCGAGGCTTGATCTAGTTTCATCTTTTGAGTCTGAATATGTCCCAGACTTTTCTATCGCTTATCAGATGCATGGGGAGCAACCAAAACACTATGCTGTAATTGTTGGAATTAGTGACTACAAGGCTATTGGTGATCTGAGGTTCTGTGATGAAGATGCCAATGATTGGTATAACTATCTAACAGACCTCGGTTATGAGGAAATCATTGTCTTGGGTGATAACACAAATTCATACTTGAAATACGATGGAATCGCATCTGAATACAATACTAAACAGGCACTAATCGATATGGTATGTCAAACCGGTCCGCGTGATACTATTGCATTTATCTCGTCAGGACATGGCGCTGGTGATAGTAGAGGTGCAAGTCTACTATGCATGTGGGACATAACTGATGGAGAAAATGGAGAAGATGGTTATTTCTGGGACTATGAGCTAGCGGCTATTCTTGAGTATTCGTTAGCAGACCAGGTGTTTGTCTTTCTCGACCATTGTTTTGCTGGTGGTTTTGGTGAGGAACTCATGAGTATGTCCAACTCAAAACACGTTTACTTCGCATCAACCTGCGACATTATGGGTATGGGTTGGGATGCTGCGGAATATGAGAATGGTCTTTGGACCTACTTCTTCTTGGAGTACACACTCATAGATGCATTCAATTCAGATCCACGCACTGCAATGGAAGTTGCTTTTGTCTTCGCTGAAGCGGATTATCCCTATCCTCGAGGAGCACACCATCCTCAGGAGTATGACGGCGATCCAGACAAACCATTTTTCCTATGGTGAGTCACGACTCACCATCTCTCTTTTTTTGGCACCTATGATTCAACATGAATAATCTCAAGTTCTTGAGCATCAATTGCTCTTTTCTTCCGTCCGATCAAGCCGATGACAATGTCCGGCGCATCAGGACTTTCTACTTCTTCTGGAGCGACATAACTAAGGATGTCCGGGTGGTGGTAATGCACCGTCCATCCTAGGATATCATCCAAACGAGCTACTTCAAAATCACCATGAGAAGAGCCCGGAATGACGATGCCCATCTTCTTCATGAGATCGATTGCATATTCTCTGATATCCACGTCTGGGTTCGTACAAACGACGACAGTCCCATGTCTAAAGATCACCCATCTCTTGATGTCTTCACGAAGTATCATACGCCAAATCTCATTCAATGAAATGGCATCCGACATCAGTACTCTACATCCCAGATTTCATTCTTCTCTGCATATTCTCGTGCTTGTGGGATACTATCAAAACATTTCAACACATCATAGGTGAAGTACTGTTGATCCTCCCTTTCAGGCAGCTCGATGATTGGTCTGGGTTCTTCACTCGCTTCTTTGTAGATGCGGATCAGACATAGTTTGTTGTGTATCCCTTCCTCAGAACACTTCTTGCATCCCTTGGGACCCTTGGCGCAATGGACCCCTTCGATGACCCGAATGATGTCCTCAAACTCTCCTGAATCAACGGTCATATCAAAAATGACACATTTTCGTATCTAATAATGTTCTTTGGATGTTTATTCTGTCAAATTTCGTCGTTTCTTATGTTGCTTCATGATCAGCCCGCGGCAATCCAACAATCATTGTTAGGAAGATGCTCTCTCTTGAAGACACATCTGTCTTCCACTCTATAGATCCTCCAAATAACTCGGTCAGACGCTTCATATATGCAAACTCAATGACATCTAAAGGTGAATGAGTCATGTATCTTCTAAGGAGCCCTAATACCTCATCTACATCATCAACCCTGACAATCATATCTAGTACAATCTTGCAAAGCGGACTGGACTCATCAATGTCATTACAGAGATCAACCTCCGCAAACTCTAGGGTTCCAATTCTCTTTGTGATGCCTTGGAAGATGTTGTAGAACAGGTCAATCAGAAGGTGATTTGCCATTACAAGGCAAGTGTGAACTTCTTCTTTCTCCTCACCTTTCCATCTGACTGTATCCGGAATATTCGAACGACTCAGTGCGAGATCTATGGCGTCTCGAAGATACATCGGTTCTAGGTCATTCTCATGAAACCTCTCTCCAGAGATTACAGTGTCAAGATACTTTGCATGTTCGTTCGCTCGCGAAATATCCGTCAGAATCGTTGCAATCGAGTCCAGCTTCGCCTCATCAATTTCCGACTCCATTGTCATCTGACTCAGTGAATCAATCGCTGTCTTTTGATGATAAACAATGGTTTCAGACAAGAGTTTAGAATATGCTACAACTCTTGGGACTAATCTTTCACTCCTTTGAGATTCAACTAGATATACTGTCAGAAGTATTATCGAAAAGGATGCAGTTGATACTAGCATAATGATTTCTGCAACCCACCATCCTGGAGTTGCATATCCGAAATTCGCCTTGAGAATAACAACGATGACCCAAATCGTAGATAGACCAGCTCCAATCGTGTCGATTCCGAAAATTCCCCCGGAAGCTCCAGCTCTTAGTGTTATGTACATAAGGAGAGCATATAGTGAAAGATAACTAAGTGCTAACATCATTGCAGCACCTATTACTCCCTCAGATAGACCCAGTACACCAAGTACTATCTCACTTCTGATATACTCGGAACCAATAATGAAGAGAGGGGCGAGTATGATTCCTACAGCGTATAGCCTTGCTATTGTTCCAAACATTCTCTTCGTTGGGTTGAGAACTCTTCTGACTGCGATGAATAGTGTTAATGCAGCTACTATTCCTCCACTAATATAGGGCACCAGTGATTCGGAACCGAAACCATAGACTGGTGAAAAGTGAGAAAGGATTAACGCGAACTCACAGACAGACCACCACACCAACATGAAGACAATGGCAAGCTGGTCTGGAGTTCTTCCTTCTTTCGCCTTCACATAGAGACCTACTGCAGAAACTCCTGCAAGGAAGATTCCCCCAAAATGAATCACAATCGTTGCTCCAATGTCTACAATTGGACTCGCAGTCATGATTATGTTGATTAGATGGGCCATAATGAAAGGTAGAATTGCAAGAATACTAGTTCCAAGTGTCAAAAGGTACGCAATGCGGTTTTGTATTCCTATGTCTAGCAAGAATGTGTAACTTATAGCTACATTGGCAAAAAGGAAAGCAAGCCCCATCAAGCCTATTGAGATGATCCACTGTGAGGTTGGACCCGGAAGGATCAGCATGTGGTTGACTGCTGCTGCCGCAAAGAGGAGAAATGCTACTGCCAAACGTATAGGATCGTTTGCGTATAGTGTGGCTCTTTGTCTGAATGCGAACACTGCCGCAAGGATATAGGTAAACACTGCCACGGCTCCGACTACATATCCGCCTACTAAGAATATGGTTTCATCAAATGGCTGTCGTGCTCCAATCATACAAAGGACGAAAATGACTATTGATACTGCAACAAAAATCAACGGCATGAAGCCCTGATGCCAGAATGACTTCTCCTTTTTGACAAGCCCGTCCAGAACCGTATAGAGTAGCATCATTATCCCCGTAGTTGCAAGTGCCACTAAATTCAGGAAGATTCCGGATGGCTGCGCATGGATGACAGGGGTCTCAGCTGAAATTATGTAGAATATAGCAGCTCCTGCGAAGATGATTGATGCATATGCTGTTGTAGCATAGAGCATGTTGTTTGATGGAGATGGATCCAATCTAGTCTTGTTGGCTGCACTCACAGTCATTGTGACACACAGAAAGGCCAGAACCGAGTAGTATGCGGTAGCGGATGAGGGTGTTGTCCAAGAGGGGCTAGTCCACCAAAGAATGACGATTGCAGGTAGTAGTAGCAATAAACCAATGACTACTCTCTCTGGATGATGTTGCATGTGCAGTCTCGCTCCTCCTGATTGTTATGGGATAAATAGCAATTATCTAATCCTCATATAGCTTTTTATACCAAGCCACTCCAATATAAGGAATCTCGCAGAAGTATTCGACTATTTTTCTGCTTCGGTTCCTAACCCTCTTTTGTTTGTTTCTTTCTATCAATGGATTTTCTTCTTGCAGAGATTATCACATTCTTATAGGACATCAAAACTAAGCGCCCATGACATTTTCAATTGTAGCAGTTGACCCTGAGAAGAAAGATATTGGATTTGCTATCGCGTCTTGTTTTTGGGATTCTGGACAAATGGGATTTGCTAAAGCTGAGAAAGGTGCGGTTGTGTCCCAAGCTCAAGGTAACTGGGACTTGATCAATATCTTCTTTGAGAAACTAGATGAGAATATGACTCTAGAAGAGATTGTTGAAGCATTCAAGCGAGCAGACGAAAGCATTGAGAATCGCCAAGTAGGAATGGTCACTTTCTCAGGAGAAACGCTCGCATTCACAGGGGGTAAAGTCTTCAATGGATTTCAGAGGATTGGGTCAAACTATGCATGTCAAGGGAATATTTTGGTAGGCCCTGAGGTCATCGACTCTATGGTTGAATCTTTCGAGAAGAGTGAAGGTACACTCTCAGAAAGACTGTATAAATCTCTTCAAGCCGGTGATGATGCGGGTGGTGATATGAGAGGGAAAATCAGTGCACGAGTATGCGTGGTGCGCAACCGCGGTAATCCATTGATCGAAACAGTCACTGATTTCAGAGTAGAGGAACATACTGAGCCAGTGAGAGAGATTGGCAGGTTGATACAGCTTAGGAAGAATTTGCTGAAGACATGGGAACTCACTCAATCTGCTACCAAAGCTGAGGGTGTTGAGAAAGTAGCTGCAATTCAATCATTGGAAGATTTTCTCTCAGATAAGAATGACAGGCTCTATCTTGACTTTCATGAGTCTCTTGCAGAGCTTCATCTTAAGGTTGGGAATCGTGACAAAGCAATTGAGAGATACAAACTATATGTAAAGATCAGTCCCAATATGCTGTCAATTCTTGATGAAGAGATTCGGCGTGATATTTGAGGATGAAGTAAGATGAGGGCTCAGAGGAACCCTCACTACTTTAAACTTGCTTCAGAGGTCTGCATTGCATTTCTGGCACTTAGCAAGTCCCTGTTCGGTCTTTGCTCCACAGTATGGACAAATTACTAACACTTTGGCATCTGGTGGAAGTGCAGTTGATGGACCAGTTCGTTTGAAAGTGTCCCCTTGCATTTGGCCAGAGAGCTGACCTTTTCCAATCGCATCATATACCGTCTTAGTAACCACCTCTTGCGACAATCCAGTCTTCTTCGCAATCTCAGACATAGAGATACTTTCATGGGCCGACGCAATACCAATAACACTTGTTCGAACTCCAGAAGTGGATTGTCGACACATAACTGGGCAAAGGATGATAGTAAGTATGGATAGAGCAAATGCTATGACGTTAAGACCCAACCAAGGACCTCCCATCATTAACATAAGTTCCTCTACTACCCACATCCCGCCTGATACACAGAGGATTAAGGAGACAATAAGACCTCCTCTAGAATCTAGGAAGTTTGGATACATCTGAAATGCAACAAGTAGTGCAATTGCAAGGACTACGCTAATTAGTCCATACATCATTCCGAAACTTCCCAGAGCTAGTAGTATTCCTCCAAAGACTAGTGCAAGAATCGATAAAGGTAAAGCGAGTTTTTTCACAAAATCATTCCTCCTTCTATAGATCAGCACCACACTTCTGACACTTAGCGAGTCCCTGTTCAGTCTTTCCACCACAGTATGGGCAGATGACCAGAACTTTTGCAGATTCAGTAGAGTGTGTTGTAGTGATCGCTTTCATTCGAGAGAAGGTGTCCCCTTCAAGTGTACCAGCTAGATCTCCAGCTGAAATCGCTTCATAGATTATGTTTCGTACTCTATCAGGTGAAACCCCGGATTTACCACCTGCTTCTTGAATCGAAATCCTTTCGTGGGATTTGATAACTCCAACGACCTTGTTCCATTGATTTGCAAGTCTGAACTGAAGGATAATCAGGACAAGTCCGATGAACAGTACTGCAGAACCAATGCCTACACTACCTATCCCCCAGCCACCCAAGAATCCAGCTGCAATAAGGAAACCACCCCCAAAGAAGAGGAGGAAACCCAGGCATGTAAAGCAGTTGAATGCACTTTTCATTGATACCACCAAATGATTGTAGTTAGACAAACTGCTATTTAATAGACATGGTTCATTTCATGAATAAGCCTGACGACCTCAATCTCTACACACTTTATCAAGGAAACTACTATTTGGATGGGTTTCGTGTTTTTTCAAGTATTTTCACAATTGCATCATGTCCTTCACGTAATGCATAGGTCAATGCAGTCATTCCGTCCTCGTCGTTAGTCCCCTCAATCTCGATACTAGAATCAGCTCCTGCCTCTAGTAGTAGTTTGACAATCTCGATATGTCCTCTTCCCGATGCAAACATGAGCGCAGTTCCGGATACATATGTTCTTGCATTCACTTCTGCACCTTTCTGGAGTAGTAACTTGACAATCCCAATATGCCCCTCGAGACTCGCATGCATGATAGGAGTCCATTCAGCTGAATTCGTGCTGTTCACATTGGCATTACTATCGACCAATGCACGGACAATCTGTTCATGTCCTCTCAGAGCTGCCCAGTGGATTGGCATCATACCCCTGCCATCTATCACACTCACGTTTGCACCGTCTTCTAGTGCTTTCCTTACATCATCCAAATTCCCATTCTCTGAAGCCTCAAGAAGAATG
>Ga0209536_100014204_pt1 | contig 11452 bp, 7 predicted proteins | sample DeeMarSeWOR28_12_FD_187461 | JGI IMG/M metagenome (GOLD analysis project Ga0209536, IMG submission 187461) | Marine sediment microbial communities from White Oak River estuary, North Carolina - WOR-2-8_12 (SPAdes) (version 2) | ecosystem: Environmental > Aquatic > Marine > Intertidal zone >... | reverse complement strand
TGTAATGACTCGTTGTGCGTGGTGCGTATTGTGTATCGAGTATATAAGGATTGCCATAAGCATCGTATTCTTAGCGTTCAAGGATTGAACTGTTGAGGTTTTTACCATGAGCCATCCCCAAGCTCGTCCCGGAATTACGGGACTCACTTGAGGCTGCCACCCGTCGCGGAAGCAGGCATTGGAGGCGCATATAATGGTCAAGCGTAACGGAACTTTGATGAACTACTGTAAGCATTAAGATTCCGCGTGTGCAAACAAGTTGCACACACTACATGAATGTTATCATTTCATCGTGAAGGACCTGATGGCATCCTGTTTGCCGTCGTCGGGAGTTATGGCTTGCCACTGGGCAAGGAACCGGGTAAGTTCATCACGGACATGCTTTGCACCCGGTTGATTAATCAGGTTGTTGACTTCGAGCGGGTCGTTTTTGCGGTCAAACAACATCCCGGGATGAGTCCTGCCCCAGTTCCATGTAGCGTATTTCGGGGGCGGGGTGATCCATTTGCCCAGCTTGTAGCGCTCACCGATTACAGTCACCTGGGACCAGTTCTCCGAAACGACATAGGGTTTCGGTTGAATATTGCCGCCGGTCAGAACGGGCGTGAGTGAACGGCCGGGCAAATCGTATCCACCGCCGGGGCGTTCAATGCCGGTCAACTCCAGCAACGTGGGATAAAAATCCGTGTTTTCGACCAGCCGGTCGTAAGTTCGGCCCCGTGCAAACCGGCCGGGCCAATGGAAAATCAACGGAACACGCAGTGTATCCTCGTAAACATTGTGACCGACGGCGCATTTCTCGACCATGCCGTGACCGGCGACAAAATCCCCGTGATCGGATGAGTAAATGACGACCGTGTTATCTTCAAGCCCCAAGTCCCTTAGTACGGAGAGTATTCGACCAATATGATAATCCACCTCGCTGACGAGCGCGTAGTAGTAAGCAATGTACCTTCGATAGATTGAGTGGTCCTTTGCCGCCGTGCCGCAGTTCCAGGGAGGCTTAGTGCGGGTGCGCCATTCGCGCATTCGCTGCGGGAGATTTTCCACAGGCTCACTGATATTGGGCGGCAGTTCTATTTTGTCGGGATTGTAAAGGTCAGCCCACTTTTGCAGCGGCGTATAGGGCTGATGAGGGTAGATAAACGAAGACCAGCAGAAAAAGGACTTACCTTCCTTTTTGGCCTTGCGAAGGAAGTCAATGCTTTTATCCGCGGCGTAAGCGGTTGTCCTGTTCTCCGGGGAAGTACGAGAAATATGAGCCATGAGCGAGGCTTCGTGCGATTCTTTGAAATCGCGATTGTGTGAATCGTATTGTCCGCGCGTCCTGATCCAGTCCCAGTAATTCTCATCGGAGGGGTCGAGTTTGGGACTGATTGTCGTACACGAGGCGTCCCAATCTATCTCCCTCAGGCCGCGGGGAAGGTGCCTCTTTCCGAAACAGCCCGTGATGTAACCGTTCGCGCGAAGCACTGAATGGAGAGGATGTAGCCTTTCCGGATGTGGGGGAGCGTCGCTATTGTAAATCACCCCCGTTGTTCTGGGATAAAGACCAGTAAACATCGAAGTTCGCGACGGAACGCAAATTCCATCCGGACAATACGCCCTGGAGAACAGAACTCCCTCGCTCGCCAACCGGTCGAGGTTTGGCGTCCTGACGAATGGATGGCCCGCGCAGCCCATAACGCCGGCGTTATGCTGGTCGGTGAAAAGCAGCAGAATATTCGGCCTGCGGCGTTTGTTCTTTACCAAGTTCGATGCGCAGCTTCCGAATGCGGCGGCAGCCGTGCTCATCGCCGATATTTTGAGAAATGTCCTTCGTTTCATCGATACCCCTTTTTTATAGTCAAAACTGACGTAATCCGTATCTCCCATATAATATTTTACCTACTCGCTCAACTCCGCCCGGGAGCCTCTTTTCTAATAGAATAATAAATATGTCTCGAAAGCTCAAGCTTTCCGATATTTTTTCGCGGATTTACATGGGAAATTCTTATATAAATTGCCGTGTGATATGAGGCTCACAAGAGGCAAAAGCGTTTATTGTTTCCATGATTAAAAAACAGGCATTCTTTTGGGTTTCTTAAAAAATTTTTTTCAGAAGGCGATTTCTTGTTATCGGGGTTAAGAGGGGGGGATTGGCTGGTCTGCGATAACCGGGGAATGGTGTGAATCTGGAAATCTGGAGCAGCGTAGAAAGGGTGATAAGCTTTGAGGCGGTGAGTATTTTTGCCTTTGTTTAAAGGCACTTTTGACATCGGCGATGGAATCAAAAAAAGTTTCAAGAACAAGAACAGAATATGCCGATTCGCTATATATAATAATAGAGAAAAAAACGGCTCTGATTAATGACCAAAAGGGCCATTTTAGTTTGAGTTTGTTTTGTCCATCTTAAGAGTTTAGCCCACAAGTCAGATCGTAATGCGGACATGGCAAACGAAGGCTAAGAAGGATAAAGGAAAGGGCCGTTGACAACTTAATAATTGTCCCTGCTAAGCAGAAGACGAGTATTTCAAACATATAAAAAAAATTGGAATAGAAGGAATATCTCGCAATTGCCTGGCAGGGACATTTTTTTTATTTAAGTCCGGCGGCAACAATTTTAATCCGCCCCACTGCCGTTGATATACAAGATATAAGAGGTGAATGATTCATTTTCAAAGAGCTGCCTTGCAATCCGAGCATATCCTTCGCCGAGGGGATGGCTTGTATCAACGTATAAATCAGAGGGTAAAACGGGGGGCATATAGTATGGGATGCTGTTTTTCCGGAGCCAGGCCTGAATCTGGGCCTGCATTTTGCGATAGGTATCCAAATCGGCTGCATGCAGCCTGTGCTCATTAAAGGGACCGACGAGGACAAATACCCTGTTATTTCTTTCCTTTAATAACCGTACGGAGCGTCTGAAGAAGAGCCACTGCAGGGACGTTTCCAATTCGACCCACTGGACGGTGATTTTGCCCTGTCGACCGCCGGACGGAACGGTGGCGTTGGGGCGTTCGTAATCATCAGAAGCCGGAAGACGCAAGTTGACAGAGCTTAGAGGATTGTCATAGGGGTGTTCGAGGGTCCATGCAGGGACGTCCATGCTCTGGAAATAGGTGATGTTGAGGTGGGTGCTGAAGTCGAAAAATGGGAGGCGACGATTGACAACGTTGGAGACTCTTGTGGGAAAGGTGGCCTTATAGCATGGAATTCTGGGGGTGAATTGGGGGACGAGCGCAGGATGATTGAAATGGTGCTCTTTTTCGGTCTGCAAATCGTGTCTGGGGGAAGTCATCCATAAGGGATTAAGATGCAAAATAACGTTTTTATTTGAGATGTCGGCAGCGTAGTATCGTAGTAAGCCCTCCAAGGCCGCAGGGTGCGTACCATCTGCTCCGAGATTGGCATATCGAGGGCGGCCGGCAAGGTTGTTTAGATGATGCGACAGTGTATTGTCCACAGGCACGAAATGACCCCATACGACGGAATCTCCAACTATTAACGTATCATACTTCGAGCAGGCCCACCGGCAGTATCGCTCGTAGAGCCAATAATCGCTGCTTAGGTCGTATGGCAGGCGATAATCGGTTGCAGGCTCAAACTTTTCCACACGTTCCCAAAGCATCGGTGCGAGATAAAAAACGGCCGAGAAGGCAACAACGACAATGAGCCATTCCGACGGAGATAATCGCACGCAATTCGAACTAAAAGTGGGGCCGGTATTATCCGAACTGCAAGAACCATCTCGAATTCCGGTTATGTTTTCTGTTTTCATTAGCTATAACCTCTTTTGCAATCGGTTAAAACTGTAAATAAATAAACGGCTGCCGACTTGAAGGAGCAAAAAGGGCCAGATATAAAACCATAAAAATAATCAGGCTTATGCGCACGATGCGCTTTTCGAGGAGCCACTTAAGCCTGGATTCATAAACATACTGATAAAGCCATACAGCAAAAATCAAGGCCAATGCCAACAACGGACAACGAGGATCAGTAAATCCTGAGGTGAATATTCTGGTAATAATTAACCACGCATCACCGATGGTTTCTGCGCGGAAGAAAATCCAAGCAAATGTAACGAAGACAAATACAAATATTTGTTTTACAATTTTCGGGACCTTTTCCTTATAGAACGAAGTAGATTCCAATTCCCGCGTGCAAAACCGGCCGAGGGCGTGCACCGCACCCCAGATGATAAACGTCCAGGCGGCACCGTGCCATAATCCTGAAATCACCATAGTTAGAAACATATTTCTGTATGTATTAAACTTACCCCTGCGGTTGCCTCCCAAAGGTATATAGACATAGTCCTTGAACCATGATGAAAGACTGATGTGCCATCTCGACCAGAAATCACCGAGACTCGTCGCTAAATATGGATTATTGAAGTTCAACATCAGGCGGAAACCCATCATGCGTGCGATGCCGCGTGCCATGTCGGTATAGCCACTGAAGTCAAAATAAATCTGCCAACAAAAAAGGAAAGTTGCAAGAATCAAGGCGGGGGACTGATAGCGGTCGGGAGTGGAATATATATTGTCCACGTAAAGAGCGAGGTAATCAGCCAGGGCGACCTTTTTGAACAGGCCGACAATGAAGAGGGAAAGACCGTCAGAGACATCCTGCATGGAGACTGCGGCTTTTTTATGTAACTGCGGCAGGAGATTTTTGGCCCTTTCGATCGGCCCTGCCAACAGCCGGGGGAAAAGCGAGACAAAAGTGGCATATCTTATGAGGCTTCTTTCCCTTTCCATATTGCCTCGATAGTAATCGATGGTGTAGCTCATTGACTGAAAGATGTAGAACGATATACCTACCGGGAAAGGCAGGCTGAGTGCGGGGATAACATATGGGATATTTAATGATGATAAGAGGACGTTAAGGTTGTCGGTGATGAAGCCGGCATACTTGAATAAGCTGAGCAGGAAGAGATTGTTTACAATGCTTATTGAAAGCCATAATTTTCTGCGCCCGTACTTTTCCATGACAGCAACAACTGTGTAGTCAAGGATTGTCGAATACGCTATCAGGAATAGAAAAAGCGGATTGAAACATGCGTAGAAAAAATAGGAGACAGCTAAAAGCCAGTGCAGCCTAAACCTGGTGCCCTTTAGGGCCAGGTATATCGGATATGCAATTAGAAAGAATAATACGAAGGCCCAGGTGTGAAATAACATTTATTGTGCCCTTCTACATCATCAAGACCTTAATATGGGCTTCTACAGCGTCTGCCAGCCCTTCCAAATCATATCCTCCTTCAAGAACAGCAACGAGTCGGTTTTCGCAACACTTTTGTGCTATCTGCTTGACGATTTGTGTCAGTTCGGCAAATCCTTCCGTAGTGACCTTCATGCCGCCAAGCAGGTCGTTTTCATGGGCATCGAAACCAGCGGAGATGAGGACAAAATCAGGGGAAAAGTTTACAGCCGCTGGTTCAAGTTTTTCTTTAAAGGCCTCGATATAATCAGCATCTGTGGAGCCTGCGGGCAAGGGTACATTAATATTGTAATTCAGCCCCTTGCCGGCGCCCTTCTCTGCGGCGGTCCCTGTGCCCGGATAGAACGGATATTGATGCGTGCTGAAGTATAATACGTTAGGGTCGTCATAAAACGCGGCCTGAGTGCCGTTGCCGTGGTGTACGTCCCAATCGACAATAAGTATTTTTGACAAGCCGTACTGCTTTTGAATATAGCGGGCGCCGATGGCAACATTGTTAAAGATGCAGAATCCCATAGCCGCATCTTCTACTGCGTGGTGGCCGGGTGGACGAACCGCACAAAATGCGTTGGCGACTTTTTTCTGCATAACCGCGTCGATTGCCGAGAATACCCCCCCTACGGCCATTAACGCCGCCTCATAGGACTTCGAAGATATCGGAGTATCCAAAGAATCCAGGTATCTTGTGCCGTTTAGGCAACTGCTTTGGGCACGCTTTATATACTCGGGACTGTGCAGCATCTCAATCCACTCAAGCGGAGCTGGTGATGGTGTAAGCCTTAGCAATTTAGGGTATAATCCACCCTGTTTCAACCTGTCGACTATCGCGACCAATCTTTGAGGTCTCTCGGGATGGTCGGGGGTTGTTTTATGCTCGAGGTAAATATCATCATAGACAAATCCTGTTTTGGAGGGATTATGAGGTTTGTTTTCTTCCATAGTATTTTTCTCTTGCGGCTTGTTATTTGGTGCTTTCCTTACGCAGCGGAAGCCTATGGCATCGCTGGCAAGACAGGTATCGTCAATCGAAGGGTCGCTTGAACGAGAGGATGAGCGAAGCTTATCCTCGGTTGAGTTCCATGCACCGCCTCTGAGGACCCTTTCTTTGCCTCTGGCCGGCCCTTTTGGATTTTTCTGCGGGCTGTTTTCATAGTAATTCTTAGAATAAAAATCATTGCACCACTCAGCGACATTTCCATGCATATCATAAAGCCCCCATGGATTCGGTTTTTTCTGTCCAACAGGTTTTGTCCTTCGGGACGAATTACCGGCAAACCAACCATGTGCTTTAAGTTTACGGGCATCGTTACCGAAACTGTACATCGTGGTTGTGCCCGCCCGACAGGCATATTCCCATTCCGCTTCCGTGGGGAGCCTGTATCCGTTTGCCTGAAAGTCGCACTGCCAGGTTTCTTCATCGTAACACGGCTTAAGGCCTTCCGCAAGTGAGCGTTCGTTGCAATATATAGCGGCATCGGTCCAGTTCATCTGCTCTAAAGGATTCTTTGGATTCTTGAAATGAGATGGATCGGAGATTTGATATTTTTTGAATTGCTCCTGGACGACTTCGAATCTATCCATCCAAAAAGAGTCGACCCAAACCTTGTGTACGGGTAACTCGTCGGAATCACCCTTGTTGCTTCCCATTTCAAAGAAGCCTCCGGGAATTACGACCATTTCGATACCGGTTTTTGTCTTTATAACCTGTGGCCCGGCGGTGGCGTTCTTTGCACGGCGGCAGCCAGAGAACGTCGACAATACCAGCAATGGATAAAGGATTATTACAGTCAGTTTAGTTAATCTGCCGCCCATGCGCGATATTTCTGAACAAGGACTATTTCTGGTAAGTTTCGTATTCAATTAACGGCCCGGCGTCCGAATCGGGACCCAATCAGGCTCCTTATTGTGGTTTCCATCGGTGGTTATTTGCACCCATTTGCCTGTCATGTCACTGATACATATATTCCAGCCCTGCGCCATACCACCCACCATTTCCTGTGCTTTCGGTCCATAGCTGAAAGCAATGTATTTGGCGTCCGGTGAGAAGTCAGAGTGATAAACCTCATGTTCTTTGTCACACTTAACAACGCGCCGGACATCAGTCACTTCAGGAACCGAGGATTTCAAGTCGATGGCGGCGGTGCATAAATCCCAATCAGTCAGGCCCCACGTAATCCTGCTGCTATCGAAACTGCAATCAGGCCTACAGCCTGTTACTCCATATTTCGTTAAGTCAAAGACTTTGCTTCCATTGGCTTCAAAAGCCAGATTCGCGTGCTTGAAATCCATTCCACCATGGACGGTGGCAAGAAACCAGTTACCATCCGGCGACCAGCAAATATTATACAGATGATACAGTTTTTCATTCGGGTGCTGCCTGTGTTTTCGGGTCTCTATGTCGTAAAAGAACAGGCCCTTAGTAGCGTAATCCTTGATAGTGTAACGCTCGAACTCGGCTTTTAAATACGCAACGGTTTTTCCATCGGGGCTCCAACAAGGCTGTCGGGCGTTGTCAGCAACCTTGACGCGTCCACTTCCATCGATATTTATATAATAGATATTTCGGACTTTTTTGTCTCCCTGACCTTCATCGGCAACAAAACATATCCTTGCGCCGTCGGGTGAGGCGTGAGGATACATTTCATCCACATCCGGGGTGCGGGTAAGATTAATGGGATTGGAACCATCCGCATTTATCAGGTAGAGCTCCCAGTTTTCGGCGTCATTAGTTTTACGGTAGGATTCGTAAACTATTTTATATGGGATTTTCCTGAGGTCGAGAGCATCTCGGGGTGAAGGAATCTTTCCAAGTTTTAGTTGAGATTTTGCCTGCGAATCACAAATGCCGACATTTACCATAATAAGAAATAAAAAGATATAGAAAATAATTCCCAAACCAGTTTTAGACAATTGAGTTTTCGCCATATTGTTCTGTCCTTCTTTAGAGTCTTTCAGATTACATCACTTCTGCTTTAGCCCCGCCAAAAGCTGGTTGTCCGGAATCGCAACCGGGACCCAATCAGGCTCCTTGTTGTGGTTTCCGTTGGTGGTGATTTTTACCCATTTACCCGTCATGTCTCCCACACAGATGTTCCAGCCGCTGGCTTTACCGCCAACCTGCTGACCTCCACTAAAAGAACCATAGCTGAAAGCGACATACTTGCCATCCGGCGAGATGTCAACATGATAAACCTTAGATCTTTCCAGGCAGTTTACAATATCACGAATATTTGTGATCCGAGGTGTGCCGGACTCGTCATCGAAATCTCCTATACATAAATTCCAATCGGTTTCCCCCCACACCATTTTCGTGCCATCGAGACTGAAGTCCGGTCTACAACCCTTAACGCCCCACCGCTCCAGATCGAAGAGTTTTTTGCCATTTGTCTCAAAAGCCAGTATGGCATCGCTGAATTCCATTGCTCCCTGTACTGCACCGACAAACCATTTGCCGTCCGGTGACCAGCAAATCGCATAAATGTGGAGTAAATCTTTATTCGGGTGCTGGCGATGTTGACGGGTTTGTAAATCATAAATGAAAAGTCCTGCTGTCGCGTACTCCCTTGTACTATAACGCTCATACTCTCCTCTCAGATAAGCGATGCTTTTGCCGTCCGGAGACCAGCATGGCTGGCGAGCGTTATCAGCAACTTTGACCCGGCCTGTTCCGTCGACGTTCATGTAGTAGACACTTCGAAGCTTTCTTCTCCCTGTTCCTGTATCAATAACAAAAGAAATCTTCGTACCGTCAGGAGAAACGTGGGGATACATCTCGTCGATATCAGGGGTGCGGGTCAGGTTGACAGAACCTGAACCATCAGCATTTATTATGTGCAGTTCCCAGTTGTTTCTGCGATCGGTTTTATGGAATGTTTCATGCACTATCTTAAACGGTATCTGCTCAAGTTTTAGCTCTTTTCGCGGTGAGGGAAGCTTTCTCAGCCTCGGTCTGTCCGAGGTTTCAGAGCCGCGAACCACGCCATCAACTACTAACAAAGTCAGTATCAGAAAAATTAAAATGCCGGTACTTCTTACAAACAGCCCTGTTCCTGCGATATACGGTCTTTCGGTCATCATTTTCCTCAATGTATATTATAAGATGCGTAATCATATCGTATTGCACCCACAACCTATACGGAGCAATCCTACCGAGTTTTCTGACAGATATAATACCCGAAATGGAAGCATATTCCAAGCCCTTTTCCTATACAGCACCTACAAGGTGTGTACAGTATTAAAAGAGCTCTGGCTCATATCGTTTCAGTGCCGGCTAACAGGTGTGCAACTTTTATATTAACAGGCGGTCGGCCGGTGTGGACCAAAGTCAACGAAAATATCGTCAGCAACATAACCGCCAATTTAATCATCACCTTCCTTATTTAACCTGATCCTATCGTTCTCCCGCCTCCTTTACACTCGCGAACTGATGTTTTTGCATCGTTCTTTCCAAACTATCGACTCTCTGTTTTAGAAGGTTATTTTCTGACTTTAGCTCTTTGACAGCCTCAATGAGCACGGCTGTTAATTTCGTATAGTCAACAGACTTGTAGTCATTGGCAGGTGTCGAAACCAATTCCGGGAAGACTTTCTCAACTTCTTGTGCTATTACTCCTATATGCTTATCGCCGGCGGTGGCGCCAACGGATTCCGCCGCCTCGTTCCATTCAAACGATACACCGCGTATCTTCTCAACGCTATCCATTACATTCGTGAGCCGTCTAACTTTTTTCTTGAGTCTTGCATCCGAGGTTTCATGCAGCGTCACACACTGGATGTCGCCATTAACATCTAACTTATAGGCAGGGTTCGATTCCCCAATGCCAACCTTGCCACTTTCGTGAAAGTAGGTATAGTAAGGACAACTGCCAACATCATCACATCCGGCAATCACCAGGATGTTTTTGCCTAATTCATTTTCCGTCCCGCTAATAAAACCAGCTCTATTGCCTTCGCCGTCGGCTAAACTCAATATTGTTCTGGTTGAGGTACTCACTTCAAACCACGAATTAGCATGACCAACTCTTAAAGCATCCAACCCTCCATTAATATCAAGTTTATATGCAGGATTCTTTGTTCCGATACCTACATTGCCTTGTACTATCATTCCATTAGTTGGCGCAGTTTCTGACCCGGAATAACTAAAACCTACTGCCACTGCACCGGCCACGTCCAATTTGTTTTGCGGATTCGTTGTCCCGATTCCCACGCTGCCGTCGCTTTGAATTACCATCTCTGTTCCGCCACCAACATAGAAATTGACAGGTTGTATATCCTCTGTTCCAATATATAAACCACCACCCATCGCCTTGCGGATCCTGGCCTGTGTTGTGCCTGAAAAGCTAAAATCCAGCACATCGTGACCGATGACGTTAGAATTTTCTATAAGGATTGCCGCATTGTTAAGATCGGCATTGTCATAGTAGACCGCAAGTTTGCCTCCGGGAGTTTTCGTACCGATACCGACTTTGCCACCCTTTTCACAAATGACTGAGTCGCCAAGGGCATCCGAGTCAACAAATTTTGGAATGTAATTTTCTGTTCCTCCGCCGCTTATCGTTCCTTCGACACTGCCGGCTTTCTCAGCATAACCAGCATAAATGGCATACGGCGTCGGCGTTACCTGCTGTCTCGGATAAAGAATCGTATGGGCATTGGCATCTCCGGCCGGCCGCAAACCAACTTCCAGCCAGCGGGCCTCACCATTAAAAACGTTAGGATCATTACCGAAATCCAATTCCATCGTAAAGTAGCCAGCTATTACGTCCACATCAGGTTTATTAACATCACTTCCTATCTGCTCACTGAGAGGAGGTTCATCGCTGTCATACAGCTTGAACTGAAAGTCATATAGGCCGTTCGCTGTACTGTTAACATCAATGAGCCGCCCCTGGTATGTAAACACCGTGCCCATTTGAGCAGCCTTGCCGACCCCGGCCAAACTAAGCATCAGGAGCAAAGCCAAAACCAGAATTGTAGATATTTTTTTCGCTTTCATGTTATTGCCCTTTTAAAAATGGTTAATACATTATGGCGCACAGTATGTCCTAGGATGCCGTAAATATTTTACCCATTTAATTCGTATTGAGCCTGCGCCGCTGCAATACATAAAATTAAAATCGGTATAGTAAACTAAAATCCTACCGAATATGATGGTTTTAATTCATTTTTTTTTGTGCTCTTGTCCTCGTTATATCAAGTTCCCATAGAAGTAAGGTTCATTGATTAATCCAACCTTCGCATAATTTTAGAT
>Ga0209536_100014203_pt1 | contig 11453 bp, 9 predicted proteins | sample DeeMarSeWOR28_12_FD_187461 | JGI IMG/M metagenome (GOLD analysis project Ga0209536, IMG submission 187461) | Marine sediment microbial communities from White Oak River estuary, North Carolina - WOR-2-8_12 (SPAdes) (version 2) | ecosystem: Environmental > Aquatic > Marine > Intertidal zone >... | reverse complement strand
CGAGACCGGTCTGAATATCTGGGCCGAACGTTTTGACGGTTCACTGGAAGATGTCTTCACCTTGCAGGACCAGGTATTAGCGAAAGTTGTTAGCGAGTTGGAAGTGAAATTAACGGCAGAGGAACTGGCGAACCTGAAAAAACCAACGGCGGCAAATGTTGAAGCCCTGGAGGAGTTTTTCTGGGGGCGTGCCACTTATGGCAGTGTTAGTAAACAGGAGAATGAGGCTGCCCGAAGACGTTATCGTCGGGCGATAGAACTGGATCCGAATTTTGCAGAGGCCTATGCGGCATTGGCTTTAACCTACCTGGATGACTGGCGTCGTCGTTGGGGTGTTAGTCGTAAGGAGGCAATCTCACAGGCAATCGATCTGGCGCAAAAGGCGATTCAGATAGACCCGAGCGTGCCACAAGCACATTTCGCGCTTGGCTATATATATTTGTATGTGCATCAAGGTCATGATCTTGCCATTGAGGAGGCCAAGAAGGCACTCGCACTGGATCCCAATTATGCTGATGGCTATGCCTTGTTATCATCGGCGTATTTCTTTTCGGGTCATCCGGAAAAGGCGCTACCGTTGGATCGCAAAGCAATGCGCCTGAACCCGGCCTCGAGTTTTCTGTATTTTGTTCATCTGGGGCGTTCCTATTATTTTCAGCAGCACTATGAACAGGCATTGGAAGCTTTCCAAAGTGCAGACGAACGAAATCGTGTCTATGTCACAAACCATCTATGGCTGGCTGCCACCTATGCTCAGCTTGACCAACTCGAGGAGGCCGCCTGGGAAGTCGATCAGATTCTGACCCTGGATCCGGATTTTTCATTAAGCCATTGGATGGATACGCGGCCTTTAAAGAAAAGCGAACATCGACAACATCTCCTGGCCGGCCTGCATAAGGCAGGAATAAAATGACCAGATTCTGGCGGGTAATGTAATCTGCACATTCAGAACAGGAAGCCATTTAATGACCAGAGGCAAATGTGCAACATTGTTAGTCGTAATGGCAGTAACATTGATTAGCCTGGCTGCAGAAGCCGTTGACGATATCATGGACGAATATAAAATTGGTGGTCATGGACAAGCCAATGTCAGGTATCCTGCCTGGTTCAAGGAGAGCTTTCTCGAGCTGCGGGATGATCTGGACGATGCCAGGAAGGCAGGAAAACGCGGCGTCATCGTGTTCCTGAGTCAGAAGAACTGTAACCATTGCCAGGCCTTTATTGACACCACACTCAGTGATCCTGTGATTCTGGGCAGAGTTCAGAGAAACTATGATGTCATCGCACTTGATATCTTCAACGATCTGGAGCTAACCGACATAGATGGCTCCATCAGCTCGATTAAGGATTTCGCCGATGCACAACGGGCCCGCCTGACACCCGCGCTGCTGTTCTATGGTGTCGAAGGGTCCCGCCTGCTCAAGATAGTGGGTTTCTATCCCCCGGCAAAATTCAACCAGACTTTGGATTATATCGATGGCGGGTATTACCAGCACGAAACTCTCAGCGAGTACCTGCAAAAAGATCAAGCAGCAAAAGGCCTCAGGCAGCTAGACATTGACTATGACTTTACACTGTTTGCCAGACCCCCGTTTATGCTTGATCGCACCCGGTTCAAGGGACAACGGCCGCTACTTGTGGTGTTCGAAACTCCCGATTGTACAACCTGTCAGCGATTTCATCAGTGGGTTTTGAATGACAAGGAAGTGCGTCGCCTGATGTCCACATTCGATGCCGTACAGCTCAATTCCATGGATAATACAACCAGAGTGATGATTCCAAGTGGCAGATATCTGACACCCCGGCAATGGAGTGAAGAGCTTGAGCTTGCCTATGATATTTCTGTAGTATTTTTTGATGAGGCCGGTAAAGAGGTGCATCGGCTTGATGCAGAAACGGGCAGGGATCGCATGAGCGGTTCAATGCAATATGTCCTCGAAAAGTCATACCAACGACATGAACAGTTCCTTCAGTGGCGGAAGGAAAATGCATTGAAAAAAAATACCGTTCGGGAATGACAGCCTCTGCGGTGAACAACCGATGGCGCACAAGAAACGGCATCAGAGTGCAAATTTACCTGACGAAAGCAGGGGGTGAAATATTTATGGAAAACCACTGTTCTTCAATTTAAACTGGATAAATAACATACTTTCCTGGGCAATAAGCAGACATTTCCTATGCAAATTCTGAAAGACGTTACCAAGAACTCGCTCGATCTAGTGCAGGATATCGGCCTGATATTTGTCGCCATCGCAACGGTCATTGCCTTTGGGGTAGAAGTCAGCATCATGGTGGAGCACCGCGCCGTTACCCTGGCCGATTTGCTGTTGTTGTTTATTTATCTTGAAGTCCTGGCCATGGTGGCTATCTATTTGAAATCGGGGAAACTGCCGATTCGCATTCCGCTCTATATCGCCATTGTAGCCCTGGCGCGCTATATGATTCTGGATATGAAAGACATGGATTCATGGCGCATGCTGGCGGTCGCCGGTGCTGCGCTGATACTGGCGGTCACCATCCTGGTGATTCGTTACGGGCACGTGCGATATCCCTATGACTCGGATTCGGGCCATTAGAATCTACCCCGGTTACCAGTAAATAAATGTCTGGGCAAATGCCTTGTGTTTTTGTTCAGACCATCTAAGCTAGCGCTTATTTTAACCCATCACGGTGACCCTGCATGAGCGGTAAACTTTCCAACCAGTCCAGCAAACTCCTTATTCGCAACGCCAAACTCGGGGATGTACCAGCCATTACCAGTCTGTCAGCCCGTGTCTATGCCGGGACAGGAATGCATGGTTATTCCGAAGGAGCAGTGACGGGACAGATCAATAACTTTCCTGACGGCCAGTATGTAATTCTGGTCGACGAGAAGGTAGTAGGCTACTGCGCCACCTTTCGCATCAGTGAACAAGTTGGTCTCAAGCCTCACACCTGGACTGAGATTACCGGTAACGGTTATGCCTCTCGCCACGATCCCAATGGCGACTGGCTCTACGGCATGGAAGTCTGCGTGGATCCCGAATATCGCGGCTACCGACTCGGACAGCGTTTGTATAATGAGCGTAAGAAACTATGCCAGTCACTTGGCCTCAAGGGTATTGTCTTTGCCGGTCGGCTGCCTACGCTGGCCAAGCGGATCAAGAAGTATGGTGATGTTGAGAAATACATCGACGCCATCAAGTCAAAACAGGCGCGTGATCCGGTATTGTCCTTTCAACTGCATAACGGCTTTGAAGTCATCGGCGTCATTCCCGAGTACCTGACGGTGGACCATGAGTCCATGGGTTATGGCATCCATCTCATCTGGCGCAATCCCAAAGTCCCGGCAACCAAGGAAATAACAAATGCCAAAAGTTATGGTGGGCGACTGCCGGATACCATTCGTGTCGGTACGGTGCAATACATGCAACGTCGCGTGCGTTCTTTCGAGGAGTTTCTCGAAATGGTCGCCTATTTTGTTGATGTGGTCGCTGACTACAAGGGTGATTTTGTTGTGTTTCCGGAACTGTTCACCTTGCAGTTGTTGTCCATTGAAGACCAGGAACTCTCACCGGCAGAATCGATCGAGGCCCTGACCAAGTACACACCCCGCCTCAAGGAGGCGATGCGGGACATGGCGCTGCGTTACAACATTAATATTATCGGCGGTTCACATCCGACACGGGTCGAATCAGGCCGGGTGGATAATATTTCCTATATATTTCTGCGTGACGGTACCGTGCACGAACAACCCAAGATCCATCCCACCCCGAATGAAGTCTACTGGTGGAATATCGAGGGTGGCAGCACACTGAATGCCATTGAAACCGACTGTGGTCCTATCGGTGTCCTGATTTGTTATGACGCGGAATTTCCGGAGCTGGCACGGCACTTGACAGACCAGGGTATCCAGATCCTGTTTGTCCCCTTCTGTACCGATGAACGACAAAGTTACCTGCGGGTACGCTATTGCTGTCAGGCCAGGGCAGTGGAAAACCAGATCTATGTGGTGATGTCCGGCAATGTGGGTAACCTGCCGAATGTCTCCAACATGGACATTCAGTACGCCCAGAGCTGCATCCTGACACCGTGCGATTTTCCCTTTGCCCGGGACGGAATTGCGGCGGATACCACGCCTAACGTGGAAACCGTGGCGTTTGCTGATCTGCGACCGGAGACCTTAACCATGGCAAGAAACAGCGGCACCGTGAAAAACCTGCGTGACCGACGCCATGATCTGTATAGCCTCAACTGGCGCGGAAAGTAAAAGTGATTAACCGGTTTACTTCTCTCTATGGGTGCCAACCCAGTTGTGCGGCGCGTGTGCTTGCTTGGGCAGGTACATCGTTCATTACAAAGTGGCGATGAAGAATTTGAACACCCAGCATGTGGTTGATAACTGCATCCAGTTGCACCTGGGTTGAGACCGGGGTCTGTCCATCTTCATGCAATTCGAACAAGGCCCTGACACCCTCCTTGTCCAGCAGTCCCGCCTGGTCGATCGCCTCATCGGAAAGAAATTCATTTGCCAGGGCCTTCATGGCCTTCCATTTTTCTTCATCGGTGTGTGCCGGCGGCGCCATAAAGGCAAATTTCTCACGTTCGTATAATGTTTTTGGTAGCACTCCCTTCATGGCTTCCCGCAAAACATACTTTTCAGTCCGTCCTTTGATGCGCAAGGATGGTGGGACCCTGGTTGCGAATTCAGCCAGGTGATGGTCCAGAAACGGCGGGCGTGCTTCCATCGAATTTGCCATATCGACACGGTCACCACCCCATGTGAGAATCTGACCTTCCAGCATGGTTTTGATCCACACATACTGGGCCTTGTCCAGTGGATGTCGCCCTTCCAGCATGTTGCCATCCAGTGCGTCGGCAATTGCTTTACCTGGCTCATAATCCTGTAACTGCTTTCGCAATTCCGGATGCAATAAACTCGGCACATGTTGCGCTGACGCCAGCCAAGGCTGTAAACAAGATGGTGTAAAACCCACTTTTTCATTCAGGGCGGGATCGTTGATCTCATCTTCGGCAAGCATTGCGCCCTTGAACAGCTTGTTGGCTTCCGCCAGCATCCCTTCCCATTCGGCCCGTTCTGCTTGGGAGAGGGTATCCATACCATGTAAAAACATATCGCGACGAAATGCCGGGTAGCCGGCAAACAGTTCATCCGATCCTTCTCCGGTCACAACCACCTTGTAGCCAGCATGGTTCACATGCCGGCTCATGAGCAGCTTGGCAACGCCAAGGGTGTTATAGATGGTCCTTTCGGTGTGCCAGAGTGTTTCTACAAAATTGTCATACAGATGATCCGCTTCCAGTAGCATTACATCCTGATCCGCACCGACAGATTTGGCCATTTCACGTGCAATGGGCGTTTCATCATAATCGCTGTCATCGAAGCCGATAGTAAATGCCTTGACTGGTGATTGCTGACTGGCGGCCGACATCCCCAGGGTGGAACAGGAATCAATGCCTCCAGAAAGATAACAGGCAACCGGAACATCGGCTTCGAGGCGCAACTGTACTGCTTCTAGCAGTTTTTCCTTTACCCCTTTAATATAAAATTCTTCCTCTTTAGCTTCAGCCGCCTTGCGTTCTGTTAGCACCGGAAAATCCATATCCCAATAACGCTGCTCACGCATGCTGAATTTGCCATGATTTCTTTCAAAAATAACTACATGGCCTGGTTTGACCTGATGAATATTCTCAAATGCCGTTGTGCCTGGCACCATGGTTTGCATCAATTGATGATAAATGCCCTGCGCATTGAACTGGCGTGGCACATCAGGGTCTGCAAACACAACTTTTAACTCGGAACCAAATACAATCTTGTCGTCAATTTCGGTCCAGTAAAGTGGTTTAATGCCAAACCGATCCCGCACCAGCATCAGCCGATCATGTTTTTTGTCATACAGGGCGAAGGCGAATTCACCTCGCAGATGCTCCAAGGTATCTTCCAGGCCAAGTCGTGGATAAAGATGCAATACCAGCTCCGAGTCACTCTTGGTAACAAAACGTGCACCATCCAGCGTGAGCTTTGCCCTAAGGCGTTTGTAGTCATAAAACTCTCCGTTATGTGCAAGTAATAAATTATTATCTGCAGACATAAACGGTTGCCTGGCCCGGTTTTCATCCAGATCTATGATCGAAAGGCGGGCGTGACTGAATCCGATACCATGATCCTTCAAGATCTGGTAACCAAAACCATCTGGGCCGCGATGGAATTGAATTGCGGCCATATTAACCAATAATTGCGGATCGATAGTTATATTGGGACTGCTGTGAAAAATTCCGGCTATACCACACATGGGAAGTTATCTAACCTCAATGCTTTATAAAACAATTCTAGAAACGGGTGATACTGGACATTAATGCCATGCGCGCAAACACAGCTCCTCTCGCCTGGGCGAAATACCAGTTGTGGTTGGTACTATCAAGGTCAGTATCAAGTTCTTCACCACGCGCCAAGGGGTGCAGGATAATGGCATTCTGTTTGAGTGGTGACGCCTTGCTCAGTTTGTATTCTATACCGTGCTCTTCAAAGGTGTCGCCAACCCATGCAATGGCATTAATATAAACAATATCAAAGTTGGGTAATTCGTTATTCAGATCCGAGCTGACACGCAGATTCAATCCGGCGTTTTCCAGTTCCTCTCGCTGTCCATCACTAAAAGATTCATGCGAATTACAGATCACTACAACTTCATGAAATGCCTTGTTGAATTGAGCAAGAAACAACAACAAGCTACGTACCGTTCGCATTCGTCCAGGATGGCCGATTATGCCAATAGTAACCTTTGCCTTATCCGGGACAACATCAAGCATCAACTTGGGTTGCCACTTAAAAATGGCATACATGTCTGCCAGTGCCTGAGTTGGATGTTCATCAGTTCCATTACCAGCGTTAATAATGGGGATACGTAAAACTTCGAGCATTTCATAAATGGCCTGTTCATTGGAATCCCGCAAGACCACGACATCACCATAATGGTTCATCATTTCAGCAACATCCTTGAGGGATTCCCCTTTGGCAATGCCCGTTGTTGATGGATCGGTAATGGAAATAATATCGCCACCCAGGCGATGCCAGACACTTTCGAACGATAGGCGTGTGCGGGTGCTCGGTTCGTAGAAAGCACTGATCAGGATCTTGCCGGTTAGCGGGAATTGACCAAAACTTTGCTGGGTTTCGAATTTGGCAGCAAGGCGGCATAGCTGGATAACTTGCTCGCGATCCAGCTGTCTTGCTGAGACAATTGAATGGTTTGCCAATTCCGCCGTGTGCGCCGGCTTCTCAGTAATTTGATCAATCAAGGCCAATGGCTGTTCAATGCCATCAGTCCAATTTTCCGCTTCAACCGGCTCTTCCAGTTTAGGGTGTAACTTTTTTACCATAATCGACCTTTTTTCCAATCCATGAACCATAAAACAATTAATACAATTGGTGCAGCCACCGTAATCAGCAAAGCAAGCATAACCATTACACTCAGGAATCCCGATGAAACTATCATGACGATTTTTCCTCAACGGCTTCATTCAGCGATTTCCATTCAAAGTCGTCCGGACGGATTGCCATATAAATTAGTACGACAAGCATCGACACCACTGCCGAGACCAGTGCGGCTACATAAAATCCGATAGCAAAGTAGGACCACAGACCCATAATGGTTCCGCTTAACATGGCGAGCGTGGCTCCGTTGGAAGAAGCCTTGCGCAAATATAGTCCGGCGACAATCGGCCAGATGGTGCTTGCCACAAACGCTCCTGTAAAATGCAATAATGCTGCCAAGGTAGTCATGCGCGGCAGGCACAGTAGCCAGGTTACAATTCCCAGTAGCAATATCACCCAGCGGGCGACTTTACGTAACTGTTCTTTACTCGCTCCAGGTCGCAGATGTCCACGATAGATGTCCTGTAATACAAGATCACTGGTTGCTGCCAATAAGGAATCAAGACTCGACGCGAGTGCTGAGAACACCACGATAAAAACCAGGATGGCACCGCCAACACCCAGGAGTTTGGCCGCCACCATGGGCCCCACCATGTCCGCGGCAGGAATATTCAACCCCAGCGCAGGGGTGGCTAGCGCCACGAACCCGGCGACGATGGGGATGGGCATCCAGAAAATGCCTGCTACCAGATAAGCTTTAAAACCGACGCCTTGGCGAAACGCAAACGCACGGCTCCACCAGACATTAGAGTGAAAAATTTCACCGACTCCAAACAACAAATTGTTAAACAGAAACATTATGGCCGCAGGCATAAGTAAATTAAGCAATTCGGGACGCTCTTCCAGTACGGAAGCATGCATCGCTTCGAATCCCACTTTATCAATGGCCAGCCAGGCAAGTGCCACAATTCCAACCAGAATGATAATGGTCTGGATAAAGTCAGTCCCGATAACGGCACGCAAACCACCCAATAGGGTATAGGTGACGCAAATAGCAAGAATGATACTCATCCCCAAGCGGTAATCGATGCCGGTCAGGGCATGAATCAATACCCCGCCTGCCATGCCCAGACTGATTAACCAACCGATGCCATAGAACAAGGAAATAACTAAAAACACCCGCCAGGCTGTGATGCCATAACGCAAGCGAATAAAATCTCCACTGGTGTAACCTGTAGGCATCAGGGTATGAATTCGTTTCGCCAGGGGGGCAAACAGCATCAGTCCTACTGAACCCAATGAATAGCCGAGCATTCCCCAGATGCCCAGTTGTAAAGCCAGTTGTGGTGCTGCCATGGTAGTGTTACTGGTGACCCAGGTTGCCATCGCTGTGGCGACACCAAGTGCCATACCGACATTTCTTCCGGCCAGCATAAAGTCATCCAGTTGCCTGGCCTTGCGTCCCCAGAACCAGCCTAACCAGATCCATATTACACTGAACCCAGCAAGGATCAGCCATCCGGTATCCGAATCGAGTATGGCGGTATTGACGTTATTCATTCCTTAATAACCCGCTTGATTTCCTTGAGGGCTTCTTCTGTGGTCATCACACGCGCATAGCGATCACGTATCGTTTCGATGGTGGCGTTGTGTAATTGAGGCGTGACCGTAGCGCAGGCATCATTGATTAGCGTGGTATAGAATCCACGGTCACAGGCATCACGCACCGTGGTCGAAACGCATTCATTGGTATAAACACCGCAAATGAACAAACCGGTGATACCCATATTACGCAGGAGATATTCAATGTTTGTCGCATTAAATACGCCACTGGCAGTTTTGTTGATGATGATCTCATCACCCTTCGGTGCGATCTCCTGGAGAAACTCGGCATCTTTTGAACCGGGTGGTGCATGCAGGTTCAGGCGTTTATGGCCTGCACTTCTTTCCCGTCCGTCTTTTGTCATGGACATAATGCGGGTATGGATGATTTCCAGTTCGGCGTCACGAAACCGGTCTTGCAATCTTCTAACATTCGGTAAGACGACATGATCCAGACGTTTGAAATAATATTCCTGCGCCTCTTTTGGTACCCCGGATTTTTCCGCATCTGCAAATACGCCATGACCGGGAGCGGCATCCAGATACTGAAGATCGATCACAAGTAACGCAGTTTTATGTTGTTCCAGAGACTCGACGACACCGGGCGCCTGAGTGATCGATTCACGATAACTTTCCTCGAGCGGATCAACATGTAGGAACTCCTCATTCACATCCTTGAGATCTGTTTTTTTAAAATCACTCACGAGTATCCACCTGCAATTCGATATAGAGTGTTCAAGGCAACATTGGCTCCTTTTTCGATGTCATCCATATCCGTCCATTCGGCAATAGAATGACTTCGCCCGTCCTTGCTCGGTACAAAAATCATACCGGCGCGTGTGATGGCGGCCATGATTTGAGTATCATGCGCTGCACCACTAGCCATTTGTAAAAATGGGATTTTTAATGACTTGCAAACAGTTTCGATTGTCTCAACAATACCTGTATCGCTTTTAACCGGCTCAATCTCACTTAATACCTTGTACTCGAACATCAGGTCATGTTTGCGAGCAATCGCGGATAATGATTTTCTGAAGGCTTGTGCTATATCATTTAGTACGTCGGTGTTGGTATCACGCGCCTCCAGAGAAAATTCCACATTACCTGGAATTACGTTGGCTGCCCCGGGACTGATAGTGACGCGCCCGATAGTGGCAACACTTCTACTGCTGCCGTTTTCATCAAGGATTCGCTGCACCTGGCTGGCAAATTCACTCAGGCCCATAAATGCGTCCTTACGCATGTCCATTGGCGTTGTCCCGGCGTGATTAGGTGTGCCAATTAAACTGACTTCCCATTTGAATAAACCGGCAATAGCATCCACGTTGCCAACGCTGATACTCATCTTGTCGAGTAACGGTCCTTGTTCAATGTGTAATTCAAGAAACGCATATACTGAATCCGGATTACGTCCGGCATGTAACGCATCCATGGCATTCAGTCCCACGGCTTGCATTGCATCAGTTAGTTTGATACCAGCAAGGTCGACTGCATTGAAAATTTTCTCTGGGGTCAACATCCCGGCGATGGCTTGAGAACCAAACATGCCGCCAAAACGGCCTTCTTCATCACTGAAAGCTATCGCCTCTAACGGATAGCGAGTTTCCAACTGTTCTTCCTTGATGCAACGCAAACATTCAAGAGCAACGACTACACCCAGTGCGCCATCCAGATGCCCGGCCCCTGGCACGGTATCCAGATGTGAACCCATCATTACCGAGGGACGCTGGTCATCCCAGTTGTAACGTGCATGCAGATTTGCTGCCCCATCTTGGTAAAATTCTAGATCTGCCTCTCTGATTCTGTCTTTGAACCAATTACGGCCCTGCATGTCGCCATTACTGAAAGCCATGCGATAAATTCCATAGTCTTCCTGTCTACCGATCTCGGCCAGGGCTTCAATGTCAGACTGTAACCGTTCCCGGTTTATATTTAGAACGCGCATATTTTTTATCAGGCTGGTTGCCGGTTGCCTTTGATTATCATGATAAAGGTAGCCACAAAGACAACCGCACCGGCGAGGAAGAAAAGCAGGGCGGTTTTCAAGGGATGATGAGCAACGACCACCTTGATTACATTGCTATTCGAAATTTGTTGCCCATTACTCAGGCTGATGCGGTAATAGTAAACGCCATCCGGTTTACCACTGATTACCATTGCCAGGTCATCCCCGTGGTATAGAGTTCGATGTGACGAGAAATCAGCTGTGGAAGATTCCTGCAGATGATATGGGCCATCCGCGTCATCCCAGCTCAACTGATAATAACCAGCAGTAGCAACTTCTGTATCACTGGCCAGATTCAGTGTGGCAGCAAGGCCATAGTTAGAAGCCAGCAGCAAATTGGTGCTGATGAGGAAAGCGAGAATAATTTTATTGTCAGGCAGGAGGGAGCGGCTGCACCCAAAACACGGAAGGAACAGAAGCCTGCCCCAACGGGCAATCCGGCTTGTTGCCTTTAAAATCATCACACAAAGT
>Ga0209536_100014202_pt1 | contig 11453 bp, 10 predicted proteins | sample DeeMarSeWOR28_12_FD_187461 | JGI IMG/M metagenome (GOLD analysis project Ga0209536, IMG submission 187461) | Marine sediment microbial communities from White Oak River estuary, North Carolina - WOR-2-8_12 (SPAdes) (version 2) | ecosystem: Environmental > Aquatic > Marine > Intertidal zone >... | reverse complement strand
GCGACGCTGTATACGAGGCGGAGCCGCGTTTTCGCCGCCGCCGCCGCCGCCGGCCCCGCTAGTCAGCCGCGCGATCGACGATCAGCTCGAATGCACGTTGGCTGACCTCTGGTTCGTCGGCGTCTGGTAGGCCGTCCGCGAGGTTGGTGACCACGAACAGGAGCCGTCGCGTGGCATCGTCGAGCTCGATGGGTAGGTACGCCCGGGGTGTCGGACCAGTGGCTGGTGCGGCGATCCGGCGAATCTCGTGGCCGTGGCCGTCCAGCTGAACAGCGACGAATGACCAGCGCACTCCGTATTCGCCTTGCAGCCAGGCGCGAAGCCGCCGGTCTTCGCCCCAGGTGTCAGCGTCCATCACCAGGTATGCGCTGCCGAAGGTCGCCAGTGGCTGCGAGGCTACCACTCGCGTCGGCAGGCGCTTCATTTCTCGGGTTATCGGCACCATCGCATCGCTGTCGAGGGAAGCGATGACTGCGTCGCCACGATCGGCACGCCCCACGAACCACCTGAGGACGGCCAGCTCTTCGACGTTGTCGAGCAAACGATCGCCGCTGCGATCGACCGCGGATTCGATGGCCGACCAAAGATCCGGATCTGCACGGAGCCCCGTTCCTTCCCAGGTGCGCTGACTTGCAAGCCCCCAAACATCACGGACGAACCCGCCGGGTACCGAGTCGTGGCGGGCCGATAGATAAGCGAGCCAGAGCGCGCCTGCAGCGCCGTCGCCTGCAGCGCCAGCCACCCAGGAACGATGGGGCTCCGCCTGTTGACGGCTCAGGTCTTCACCGCAGCCGAATTGGCCGGTGAGCTCCCAGGTCAACCATGTCGCCGTGGCACGCCGCCAAGTTCTCGCCTCCGCGGGGTCGATACCCATCAGGAGCGCATCGACGTAGGCGGCGGTCGCGCAGGCCTCGATCGTCGAGTCCGGCATTGCTGGGTTGACGACCGCGAAGGTCGAAGCCCGGTCGAAGTAAGACCAGATGGCCATGCCGTCCGAGTAGGCGTTGGCGGCGAGCGCGCTGCTGAGGTAGAGGTCGAATTCTGGCCCACCCCCGAGGTCGCCATCTGGGATGGGCCACGGCCAACCCATGGCGTCGAGCCGACCTCTGGCGAGCTCGAGCGCGCCGAGTGCACGCCGCATCGACCGCGGACTGACCTCCGGGTCGGCATGCACGCTGAGCAGGGCGTAGGGCGAACGAATGCCCTGCGAAGCCTCGAGAGGTCTTGGGATGGGGTCTGGGGTGGGGGTTCGGGGCCCCGTCCAGACCCGCGAGGTCATCGAGACGATCGCCTCGGCAATGCCGTCTGCATCCAGCAGATCCCCCTGCGCCTGCGCGGTTTGCGTCTGCAGGACGACCGTAATGACGGCGCAGACGAGGTTTGATTTCACCCGGGACATTTGACACGATCCGCCTGTACCTTCTACATCCCATCTGGAGGGGGGCCTATGCACGACGGCCGTTTTGATCCTAGCGGCTTCTATGAGTTCAATTTGACTGGCGGCACGGTTCGCACGCGCAATGGCGAGCGGGTCGTGGTCCTCAGCGAGGATGTGCTTTCATCCTTGGTTGCGGCGGCAGCGCGCGATGGCGACCTCACTCCGCTCCGGCGCTTGGGGGAGCTGCTCGGTCAGCAGGTGCTCGGCAGCTTGGACAGGCCCGCGTCTGTCCTGTCCGCGGAGGCCGTGCTCGGCCACGTATCGGCCGTTACCTCGCTCTTCGGCTGGGGGCGCCTGACCTTCGAGCGCTGGGGCTCCGCGCTCGTGGTAGCGCTTCGTGACGCCCCGGATCTGGATGAAGACGAGCTTGGCGCAGCGGCGCTTCTCGGCGGCATGTTCTCCGAGATTTCTCAGCGACAGGTCTCCTGCGTTCCGACGGGTGAATCGAAGTTCATCATGGTCGATTTCGAGGTAGCCGAAACGGTCTGGGGTTGGTTCAAGGATGGAGCAGACTTGCCGGCGATCGTAGGCATGCTCGAAACGAAGAGGGCATCATGACAGATCGGGAAGACAGGCTTCGATCCTTGCTCGACAAGGTACGGGCCAAGCGTCCGGAAGAGCGTGAGACCCACGCTGCCGAAGCGCTCGAGAGGCTTCGGACCGCATCGGGTACCGTCGCGGCCGCACCGTCATCCATCCCGGCGGAGCGACCATCCGCTCCGTCCCAGGCGGCGGAGCCGACTCCTTTCCCGAGCGCTTTTCCGACGCAGCTGCCCTCCTCGCCGCTCTCCGATCCGCCGACGTCACCTACGCGCGATAGTCCGACGCGCTACTCCTCTCAGCCACCGCGGGTCGAGCGTCCGCTTTCGGTCGAGCCCCGCGCGCGCTCGGGACGGCCTGCATCGGGACCTCCTGTCGTGCCGCCGCGCTCACGTCGGCCCGAGTCAATTCGGCCCCAGAGCGTTGCACCCACCGGCCAGCCGATCGTCTATGCAACCGATCAGCCGGAGTTCCCGCGTCCGAAGACTTTCGGGGAGCTCCTCGAGCTGACCTTGTCCTTGCGACCTCGCTAGATGCTACTCGTCGTCGACGTCGGCAATACCCACACGGTGCTCGGCCTCTACGACGGGGAGCGCCTGGTGCACGACTTCCGAATCGAGACGTCGAAGGGCCGGACGAGCGACGAGTACCATGTCCTTCTTCTGAACTTGCTGGCACTCGTAGGAATCGAGCGCAGCGAGGTGCGTGCGAGCATCCTCGCTTCGGTAGTGCCTTCGTTCAACGATACCGTCATCGAAGCCATCGACCGAGCCTTCGATCACGAGGTCATGGTAGTCGGTCCAGGGATCAAGACGGGGATGCCCGTGCTCTACGAGAATCCCCGAGAAGTCGGCGCCGACCGTATCGTGAACGCGGTAGCCGCGTACGAGCGTATCAAGGGTGCGGCCATCGTCGTCGACTTCGGCACGGCGACCACCTTCGACTGCATCTCGGAAAAGGGCGAGTATCTTGGAGGCGCGATCGCCCCTGGGATCCAGATCAGTGCGAGCGCCTTGTTCTCTCGCGCCGCAAAGCTGCCTCGCAGCGAGATAGCACGGCCTCCGCGAGCGATAGGGCGCAATACGGTGCACTCCATGCAGTCCGGTATCGTATTTGGCTACGTCGGATTGGTAGACGGCCTGGTGCGGCGCTTGGCTTCCGAGATGGGCCCCGAGGTGACGGTGATCGCGACTGGTGGCCTCGCCGCTTTGATCGAGCCGGAGAGCGAAACGATCGAAGACATCGACGAGTTCCTCACCCTCGAGGGCCTTCGTCTAGTCTATCTCCGCAACACTTAGGACCGCATCAGGAGGGCCATCGCGATGATGCTCGCGGTGATGACGAGCCCAGCAAGCGCATAGACCGCCATTTCGCTTCGCCGGAGCCGAGCGGGCTCGGTCGGTGGGTGGCTATTCGGCCTCGACTGCCGCGGCCTCGAGGGTCTCGATTCCCTTTCGCGAGGCGGCTCACTTCGGGTTTCCTTCGGAATGGGCAGCAGCTCCACGCGCTCGTCGGGACCTTTCTGGATGGCGTCTAGCTCCGCATCGACGCCCTCTGCGTCCTTTCCTTCGAGCTGCTCGGCCAGGATCCGCCGAGCAAAGTCGGAAGTGAGTCGGGCCGACATCGTCTGTGAGACCGGCACACCGACGTCGATGCTGAGGCGATAGCCGCCCAGGTCCAACAGATCATTGTTCCGCAGCAGTTTGGGGCGCCCTGGAGCCACGCGGACATCGTTGACGCGCGTGCCGTTGGTCGAGCCTTCGTCCACGAGAACGTAGCCAGCATCTTGCTCGTGGATGCTTGCGTGCGTTGCACTGACCGCCGCATGAGGGAGCTGAACGTCTGCACTCCGGGAGCGCCCGATCACGATGCGAGACTGCGCAAACTCGTACACGAAAGTCGAAGACTCGAGCTCCGTCCAAAGTGACTGCACAGTGATTCGCACGCCCATGGTGGCCGCCAAGACTGCGGTCCGGTCACGAACTGGTCAAGGAAGCGGGTTGCAGAAAAGTGGACGCATTCGCCGAGTTTTGGGACCAGTCGTGACGGGGGCGACTCACGGGTCGCGCAGGAGAGCATTCGATGAATACATCCGCGGGTTATTATCAAGCACCTCGGCAGCCGCGCGTGCCGCTCGACGAGGTTCTGATCAAGCTCCACCCCGAAGGCTTCCATCAGGAGTTCGAAGCTGACGGGATCAATGTAGGAGCTGGTGGGCTTTCGATCCGGGCGTCGGTCTTGCCCGATGTGGGATCGACGCTTCGTTGCCAGCTGGACAACCCTGCGGGCGGAGAGGCCATCGAGATGATCGGCCGGGTCGTCTGGGCACACGAGAGCGGGCCCCACGTCGGCGAGTTCGGCATCCGGTTCACCCATCTCTCCGACCAGGACCGGACGCGCATCGAGGCGCTGATTCAGCGTTGGGGGCGCACAAGCGCAAAGGCGCCGATCGTTCATCTACAGCTGGAGGGGGTCGGCACTCCAATCATGGCCGAGGTTCAATCGGAGACGGACGAGGCGCTGTTCGTGGAGCAACACTTGCCGTTTCTCGCGATCGGGGCGGCGGTGCTGAACGAGAGCGCCGGCCGGCGCGGCCACCTCGAGGCTGTCGAGCTCAAGATGGACGGAACTACGCCGAAGCTGGTCCTGAGCATCGGTTACGAAGTCGCAGATGCCTTGGAAGGCTTCTCAGGTGACGACCAGGACCGGGATACACTCCCCGACGAGGCGCCTGCCACGGTTCAGGCAGACCACGGCGACCGCGAGGCTCGAATGTACGATACGCCGCGCATCGTTCGCTACGACTCCGAGGTGGGGGACGCTGCAAAGGCATCGGTTGGCGATCGATTGCGCGCCTATGCGAAGTCGGCGACCGATCGAGCTGCCCACAGCATCGACAGCGCCCGTTCTGCGTTCACCGATGGACTGGTGCCTCGCGTCACGAGCAACGTGAAGGAGCTCTTCGCGCTGGTCGCTCGATTCATCGGCGCGCTACGCTCGCAGCTCGACGACAAGCCTCGACGCAAGCAGGTGCCGAGAAGCGAGGCCGCCCGTGCACATCTCAAGAACACCCGCCGAAACGGACGCCGATATTTGATCCTCGCAGCGATGGTCTGCGGGATTGTCGCGGCGGGCTGGGGGATCTACCTTTGGGCGGCAGCGGGCAGCGCTGCGTCGGCGAAAGAGACCGGGCTTGGGACCGAGACCGGGCCTGGGACCGAGACCGGGCTTGGGACCGAGACCGGGCCTGGGACCGAGACCGGGCCTGGGACCGAGACCGGGAATGCGACAGAGGCCGCGACCGCGATTGAGCCTGAGAACGTGGCCTACCAGCCGCAGGGTGCTCCCTTGCCGCCGGAGACCGTTCGCGGGACCGCCTTCGGAGACGACTCGGTTCCTGGTGGTGAGAAGTACGTTCTTCGAATGAACAACCCCGTGACCGAGCTAGAGGGGATCGTCGAAGCGGACGGATTCTCCGTGACGATTCCGGGAAGCCTCTCCCTTTCTCGGGCTGGTCCGATCGCCTCAGCACATCCGGACGTGGAGCACGCCAGTATCCTCAACCGGGGAGACTTCTCCGAGCTGACACTCCGTTTCGTGGCGGGGCGGCACCCGGCGTACCGCGTCGAAGCGCGGGGCCCCGCTATCGAGATTACCGTCGCGCGCTAGCGCCCCTGGGACCGGCTGAGCGGTTGAAAGAAGCGCTGCGAGTCGCGCTCGACGTAGAGTAGGGCCTCGCCGTCTCGCAGGGCCGCGCGAACCTCGGCGATTCTGCTCACCGCTTTTCGGTCGGCTTGAAGGATGATGTCGCCGGGGCGAAGGTCCGCGCGGTCGGCGTCTGAGCCCGGTTCGACCGCCCGCACGAACACTCGACCTTCCCCTTCGTAACGGAATCGTTGCCGAAGCTGCGGCGTCAGCTCTTCGAGCGCGAGCCCGAGCATCGCATTGTCTTCGACGCCCTGCACTTGCGATTGAGCGCTCCGCTCGCTTGGTCTCTCGCCGGTCACCAAGACGACTTTCTTCGTCTCCTCGCCACGGCGCACCGCGACAACGAGGCGCTCCCCGACGTCGTGGCGCAATACCGTCCGCAGGAGGTCATGCCCTTCTCGAATCTTCTGCCCTTCGATCTCGGTGATCACGTCCCCAGATTGCAGACCTGCTTGATGCGCCGGTCCGCTCGGCACAACGGCATTGATCAGCGCGCCTCCATCGAGATTTCCGCCGAAATGCGCAGCCAGCTCGGGAGTGATTTCCTGGAAGGAGACGCCGAGCCAGGCCCGCTTGACGGAGCCGCTCGCGATCAGCTGGTTGGCGACTCGCTGCGCGATCTCCGACGGAATCGCAAATCCGATCCCGGAGCCGCGGCCGATGATCATCGTGTTGATCCCGAGCACGCGGCCGTGAAGGTCGACGAGCGGACCACCAGAATTTCCAGGGTTGATGCTGGCGTCGGTCTGAAGGTAGTCCTCGATTTCATTGGCGCCGATGCGCCCCCGACCCTTTGCGCTGAGGACACCGGTCGTGACGGTGTAGTCGAGGCCGAAGGGTGAGCCGATCGCGATCACGAATTGGCCTACGCGCGCGTTCTCGGAGGACGCAAACTCCGCCTCGGGTAGGCCGCGCGCGTCGATCTTCAGCATGGCCAGGTCGGTAGCTGAGTCCGAGCCGACGAGCTTCGCCGGATAGCGCTTGCCGTTCTTCAAGCGAACGTCGATGCGGCTCGCCTCATGGACGACGTGATTGTTCGTCAGGATGTATCCGTCGGATCGTAAAATGACACCCGAACCGCCCCCTCGGATGATGCCCCCGGGACCCTGGCCTCCGAAGAAGGGTGGAAAACCGCTGTTCTGCGGCCTGCTCATTTCGACTTGAATGCTGACGACCAGAGGTGACACCGACTCGGCAACGCTGGTCAACGCGGTTTCAAATGCGACCGCCCTGGACATCGCGTCTTCGTCGATCGTGCCCTTCTTCGGTGATGCCGATGCCGTGCCGAGCATCGCGATGGCGATCGTCGCGCCGAGTGCCATGAGCCAAGGTCGCCGCAGCTTGATTCCGAACATGACTTCTCCTCCCTGTGCCACCCCTAACCTCTCAGAAACGGGGTTGATTCCATCGCTAAACCTAGAGCCTCGCTCTGACATTCAAACCCCTGGTGATCACGGGCGTTTAAGCGATGAGCGAGGGCAGCGTGATCAGAACGACGGTGCGCCGGTCGACCTCGCTCTGAATCTCGATGCTTCCCCGATGCTCTTCGACGATGTTCTTCACAATCGGGAGGCCCAGCCCCGTTCCTTGGCCCTTTCGGCGGGTCGAAAAGAACGGCTCGAAAACCCGGCCCAGCTCGGTTGCTCGAATTCCGACGCCATCGTCCTCGACCTCGATCTGAACCTGGTCGTGACCGTGGACCCGGGTGGTCAGGCGCACTCGACCGCCTCCCTCGGGTGCCGCGTTGCAGGCGTTGGTGATGAGATTGACGAAAACCTGATGAAGCTGCCCACGAACGGCCTTCACCTTGGGAAGGTTCTCTCCATAGTCGCGGACTATCGCCACGTTCGCTTCGCTGATGCTGTGCTCACAGAAGCCGACTGCTTCTTCGAGCACCTCGTTGAGCGAGACGGGTTGTGCCTCCTCTTTCGAAGGGCGCGCATAGGTCAGAAGATTACGGGTGAATGACATGATGCGATCGGAGCTGCGCAGGATCCGCTCCATGCGCTTGATGTCCGACTGCTCAGCGCCACTGCGCGACAACTTGCTCATCAGATACTCGCCGTAGACGGAAATGCTCGTCAGCGGGTTGTTGATCTCGTGGACGATGCCCGCGGCGAGCTGCCCGAGCGTTGCGAGCTTCTCCGCGTGGATGACCTGACCCTCGAGCTCGCGGACCTCGGTCCGGTCCTGTCCAATCGCGATGACACCAGCGACCTTGCCTTCCGAATCGAGAATGGGCGCCAGCGTGAACTGAAGTCGTGCGGTTCCGCCTCCGGCCTTGACCAACCTGAGCTCGAACGGCGGCACGTCCTGGCCGCGGAGCGCGCTCACGAAGGCGGACAAGACCCGCACGCGCTCGTTCTGGCCAGCGAGTTGTAGGAGATCCCTGGAGATCAGCTCGCTTCGATCGAGCCCCGTAATTCGGCCGAACGCGCTGCTGACCACGCGAATGTTGCGGTCACGGCCGATCACCAAGACCGGGATCTTCGCGTGCTCGAGTAGCTTTTCGAGGTAATCCCGAAGGTGAAGTGACTCCCGGCGCAGGCGGCCGCTTTCGATTGCGGCGCTGGCTTGGGTCGCGGTCATCAGAAGCGCCTCCTCGAGACCTGGGGGAAGCTCGGAGCCTCGCTCGAACTCTGCGGCCAAGACACCGAAGATCTCGCCGGCGCGCGCCAGTGGCACGTCAAGGCCATCGGCCGGAAGCATCTCTTCGGCGGGATCGGCGATCAAGATCGGCTGATAGGTTCGCCGCAAGCGCATTGCTGCTGGGGGCTCCGCTGATTCGGGGAAACCCGCGCGTAGAAGCCCCGCTTCCGTGATCGAGACCTCGTCGATCGCCTCGGGTCGAACGTGATGAGTCGTGGCTTGAACGACGGAGCTCCGATCGAGGATCGGATTGGACAACCTCATCGCAAAGCGAACCCTCGGATAGAGGCGCTCGAGGGCGTGTAGGTATGCACGGAGGATCCTTTCGTCGGTCGTTGGCCCTGCGGTTTCGTGCTGAGCCTGGTTCAGCGACTCGAGAATGCGTGGCAGCGTGGCGCCTTCCGCCGCGCGGAGCCGGCCATGCCGCGGCGAGATGATCGACTTCACCGACGACACCCTTGGTTCCAGGCTTTCCGGAGAAGGCGGCGGCTTCTGCTTGGCGGAGTCGTCCATCGCTCAGCCCTTTGCCTCCGGCTCACTCGACGCATCGGCGGCGCGATCCAGATCAAAAATCTTCTGATGGCCGACGTACGAGGTGGTTTCGTACCGGGTGATCTTTCCGATTTTGCGGACGATTTCAGCCATTCGTTCTGCTTCGCGGATCAGCACCCGCGCGGCTTTGGCTCCGTTGGAGTCCGGTTCGGATTGGCGCAGCAGAAGCTCCGCATAGGCCATCATACTGGTCAGGGGCTGGTTGAGCTCGTGCGCCGCTGTTCCCGCCAGCTCGGCAAGGACACCTTGCTTTTCGGTGAAGGCCAATTTCTTCTGCGCTTCGGCCAGCCGCTCCTCGACTCGCATTCTGTCCCGAAGATCGGCGAAGATGAGGACGAAGGCAGAGGGCTTGTCCTGTTCGTAGATCAGCGAACCCGAAATCTGAACCGGAATCCGCGCCCCATGGATGTCCAGTAGATCCAGCATGGTGGGTTCGAGCCGGCCTGGTCCTCCGTGCTCTGGGGAGTGCAGGCGTTGCGCGACGAGCTCGGCTGTCGCTCGTCCGAGAAGATCTTCGAGCGTCATCGCCCCAATCACGTCCGATACGTGATGCCCAGTGATTCGCGACGCGCTTGCATTGAACACGCGCACTCGTTGTTCCATGTCGGTCGCGATGATCGCATCCACGCTAGCGTCGATCAAAGATTCCAGAAACTCCATCGTTTTGATCAGCTCATACTCGCTCTGTCGTTGATGGCTGACGTCTTCGAAAGAGACCACGGTGTGATCCTCCGCCCCAATCAAAGGAGCAAACGAGGCGTTGCAGATGATTCCGGTACCATATCGCCGGACGAGATGGATGTCCATCCCGCGAGGGTATTGCCCTTGTGACAGCGCTTCTCGAATGCGGGGAAGGTCTCGTGCAGACAACATCTCCCCGATGTCCGTGGACTTCATCGTTTCCTCGCGGTGGCCGACGATTTCGTAGGAACGAGGGTTGGCGATCAGGATCTCGAGGTCAGGGCCAAGCACGACGGTGCCGACGGCCATCGACGCGAAGGTCTTGGCGTACTGGCGCCGTAAATCGTCGATCGGCCCGAGAGCTCGCAGTCGTTCGAGCCGGACGAGCAGTCGCTCTCGAAGTGTCGGCCGGAAAACCAGATCGCTAGCGAGCTCGTCCAAAGCGGCGGGATACTCGCCGCCCACGACCAGAAGCACGGGCTTTCCCCGCGTTGGTTCCCAGGACAGCGCGGCGGGGTGCGCCGCATCCAGCGCCACGACTTCCTGATGCAGCTCCGAATCGCCCACCACCTCGGGTCCGAGCCACTCGACCGACCATGCTGTCCCATCGAGCGTAGCGAGGAGCTCTTGGTGGACGTCGGGATCTCTCGAAATCAGTGCCAATGCGGGCATCTCGTTTGCACCCTACCAGAGACGAGTCTGCTGTGGCTCTTTCGGGGAGGGCGTGTAACCTTGGCCCGGACGGGGCACGTGGCAAAGCCGATTGGCATTTTCGATTCGGGCCTGGGCGGCCTTACTGTCGTCCGGGCCATTGCTGCGGCATTTCCGGCCGAGAATCTGGTCTACCTCGGCGACACGGCGAGGGTTCCTTATGGAACGCGCAGTGCGAAAACGGTGGTCCGATACGCGATTGCCTGTGCGGAGCACCTGTTGAGCTTCGACATCAAGCTCTTGGTCGTCGCCTGCAACACCGTGAGTGGCGTCGCGCTCGGCGAGCTCCAAGGCCGCCTCCAGATTCCAGTGATTGGCGTCATCCAACCCGGCGGGCGTGCCGGGGTGCAAGCGACTCGTAGCGGCCGCATTGGAGTTCTCGCCACTGCGGGTACGGTGACCTCAGGAGCATACGAACGCGCAATTCACAGCGAAAACCCGGAGATGAGCGTGTTCGCTCGGCCGGCTCCTTTGCTCGTGCCGCTGGCGGAGGAAGGCTGGGTAGCGGGCGAGGTGCCGAGGCTCGCGGCCCGGCGCTATCTCCAACCGCTGGTCGACGTCGATGTCGATACGATCGTGCTCGGCTGCACGCACTACCCCTTGCTCTCCGAGACGATCCACGAGGTCGCGGCGGAGCTACTGGGCCATGAGGTCGCCATCGTGGACAGCGCCGAGGCGACCGCGGCAGCCCTGACCGAGATGCTCACCCCCGACCGCTCCTCCGATCGGCCCGCCGGCTCCCTGAAAATCCTGGTCACCGATTTGCCAGGCCAATTTGCGGCTGCTGCGTCTCGATTCCTAGGCAGACCCCTGGATGGTCTGGATATTCAGGTAATCGACCTCTGAGCTTGTTTCTTACAGTAACAGCGTGATAGTATGAAAATACTGATATGCGTGATCTCGGGGGTGGACAAGCATTCGTTTCGAGCGAGCCACAGGAGGAGAGCGAGAACCGAGAGAGCCATGAAGGGTACCCGCAGACGAGCGGAAGAAGCTAGGCGCATGGGCATCGAGGTCTCCTGTGCCAAAAACGGCGTCGAGTGTGGGATCGTGAGACCCGCCGAACCGGCATACTCGGGACGGGGTAGGTCACCGTCAAGCCGACGCTCCAGAGCCGGAGCGGACTCCAACCCTTGACGTATCCTGCTCCAGGAAGGACATATCTATTCGTCAT
>Ga0209536_100014201_pt1 | contig 11454 bp, 10 predicted proteins | sample DeeMarSeWOR28_12_FD_187461 | JGI IMG/M metagenome (GOLD analysis project Ga0209536, IMG submission 187461) | Marine sediment microbial communities from White Oak River estuary, North Carolina - WOR-2-8_12 (SPAdes) (version 2) | ecosystem: Environmental > Aquatic > Marine > Intertidal zone >... | reverse complement strand
CTGTCCTTTAGCAACACCTCCCATAGCCGGATTGCATGACATTTGTGCTAACTTGGTCATATCCATAGTAATAAGGACAGTATTCATTCCCATTTTAGCAGCCGCATTCGCTGCTTCACAGCCTGCATGACCCCCACCTACGACTATTACATCATACTCAAATTCCATCTCCTGCTCATATAAATTCATTTACATACATATCCTCTTTTTTCCTCATTTTTTCAGATTCCATTTCATTCTTATCTTCATATCCTGCTAAGTGCAGTACTCCATGTATCATAACTCTTAATATCTCATTTCTCAGCTTTGTTTTATATAGTTTTGTATTTTTTCTTATTGTTTCTATACCCAGATATATTTCTCCATTGATAATATTTCTCTCCCCGTAATCAAATGCCACAACATCTGTATAATAATCATGATCTAGAAATTCCTTGTTTATCTTTCTGATATATTTGTCATCCACAAAAATAAAAGACAGGTCACCCGGTTCCTTTCCTTCAGACCTGATGACCTGTACTATCCAATTTTTTATTTCCCTTGTTTTCCTAAGCCTGAATTTTACATCTTTATAAAAGATTTTTAGCACCAACAGTATCGAGTTTAAATTTCATTATAACTTCATTTCCAATATCATTAAAACCTATATCATCTGCAAGGTGTTTCATTAGAAAAACTCCCCTTCCTCTTAAATTTTCTATATTTTCCGGTGAGGTTGGGTCTGGGACACAATCAGGGTTAAAACCTATTCCCTGGTCTTTTACCTTCACTATAAAATCTTTCTTATCACATTCAAAGCTTATACAAACATTCTTTTCATTATCATATTGATTTCCATGAACAATAGCATTATTAACTGCCTCCATTGTAGCAACCATTATTCTTCCATACTCATCCTTGTTTATGCCCAGTGTAAGCATAAGTTCATCTACCTTTCCTTCAATTATCCGTAGATTATTCACATTCGAACCAATATTTACTTTCATAATCATGTTCTGATTCTATCAACGGTTATACTTTTCTAATAAAAATTTGTTTCAATAATTATCTCTTTTTTGCCAGCCATTCTTCCGGATTCTTTTTTTCCTTTTCTTCGTATACCATAAACTTAATTATGCTTTTTTCATTTTCCTCAAAATAAACATCTCCAATATACTCTTTTGTTTTTACGTCATCACCAGGTTTAACTTTAACATTTATAAGGTTCTGGTATACCGTCAGGTATTTTCCATGCCTGATGATTACAGCCATATTGCCACCTGTTATGCCAAAAACGCTCATTACTTTTCCCTTAAACACGGCTCTTGCCACTTCTTTTGTTCCGCTTGTTATTTCTATACCAATATTATTTATTTGCGCGCCTTTAATAACAGGATGTTCATGCAGCCCGAACTGTGATGTAATAACACCTCTCTCAACTGGCCATGGAAGGTTTCCTTTGTTGTTCGAAAAATCCTCCCCCACAATCATTTCGTCTGGTGTAAGCGTATTCATTTCATTTCTTCGTCTTTCTTCCTCAATTATCCTTTCTATCTCTTTTTCAATTTCTTCGGCAATTCGTCTTTTTTTAGCCAGTTCCTGTTTCAGCTCTTTTTCTTTCTGGCTTAACTGGTTTATTATACTTCTTTGCCGTCTTTGCTCTCTGTTCAGGTTGTCTTTCTGTCTTTCCTCTGTCTTCTTTAATTCTGATATTTTAATGAGGTCTCCTTCAAGCTTTTCTCTATTCTCTTCTACTTCATTCTTTAAATCAAGTATAATTTCTGCCTCTCTTCTGCGGTATTTTGCAACCTGTTGCAGGTATTTCATTCTTTTATAGCCCTGGTTTATATCTTTTGACGCCATTATATATGCTAGCTCCGGATTGCCCTTACTAATTTTCTGAGCATGTTTTACAGCTTTTTCATATTCCTTAATAAGAATATCTATATCGCTTTCCATCATATCTATAGCTAACTTATTTAGTTCCATTCTTCCTTCCAGTAATTCCTGTTCTTCCATCAACCCATATATAACATTCTCCCTAAGATTAAGTTTTCTTCTTATCATGTTTAATTCATTCATGCTTTCAGATTTTTCCACTGACGTTTTTTCTAGCATATTATCAAGATATTCAATATCCTTTAATGCTTCATTCCTCTGCTGCTCCAGCTCTGTCCTGGTTTGTCCGGTAACACTATAACAATAAATCAGAAATATCCATAGTATAATAGTGACTTTCATCTTAGTCTCTTTATTGTATATCCCGGTTCGGTGTTGAATATCATTGTATTATTTTTATTTCTCACTATGTTTTCCATCTCTATTTCCATTTCTATTTCCTGATGTTCCAGCTCCCACGTGATTTTCCCAGGATACAGGAAGCCGTTTTCACTTCTGAAATCTTTAAATGTTCCTCTAACTTTATGTTGTACCTCTCCCCAGTAACCCTCTACTTTTACGAGTTTGTTTAAACTACAATCAATATTATAATCAACTATCTTATCTTTCTCATATTCATTAATTTCCGCAATACCCTCCTTGCATTTTATTCTTTTTGTCTGTGCTTCCAGGTCAGCAATATCTCCAAAGAACAATTTTAAGAAACCCTTATTCAATCCATATTTTTTAACCATTGTGTCTGTTTCTCCCACGTATAGTATTTTATTTAGCCTGTCCATAATTTTAACAGAATCTTCATCAATAAGAATTCTAGCTGCTTCTATTCCGGCAAATGTCCTTATGCTTACTAATATAGTTTCTTCGCCATTGAACTTCAGATTTGCTCTGAATCGTCTTCTTTTACCTTGTTCTTTATATGTTATAGATATTTTATTTATTGCCAGTGGTTCTTCAATAATATTATTTTCTTTCACTCCTTCCAACAGCTTTTCTGAATTTACCTCAAACGTGCCGGTTTTTACTCTTGTATCGGTAATTCTCAGGCTGCTGCATGATGACAAAACAATAAAAAAAACAAGTGTAATTATTATTTTTATTCTTCCATACACTTCTTTATCTCCTCTATTAAATATGTTTTTCTTTTATCTATTTTTAAAGCTTTTTGCCATTGTATTACAGCTTCTTCACATTTTCCCACAGCTTTATTTATATATCCGTAATGTTCTAATAATTCAGCATCTTCTATTTTTCCAGATCCGAAGATATCTTTCATTAATTTTTCTGCATCCCTGTAGCTGCCTCTCTTATAAAGCACCCATGCATAAGTATCAAGATAAGTTATATTTCTATCTGTTTTAAGGCATTTCTCTATCATCGACTGTGCATCCTTCAGTCTTAAATCTTTTTCGGCAAGATAATATGCATAATTATTCAATATCAATGTATTATCCGGATCAATTTTCAGTGCCTCGTCAAACTTTTCAGTAGCCTTTTTAATATCTTCTCTTCTGTATGCTATTTCAGCTTCCATTGCCAGTATTTGTATCAGGTATAGCTCTTCATTATTTACAATTATTCTCACTTTCCTCAATTCTTCTTCTGCCTCATCAAACCTTTCATTCTCTACAAGAGCATAGGCATATAAAATTTTAGGCAGAGGTGCGGTATTGAATAAACGTGCTGCCTCTGAAGAATATTTGTATAACTTTTCTATATCGTTATTATCGTTAAGTCTTAATAATAATTTTTCCCAGATGAAATACTGTCCTTTATCTTTTTCTACATAATGCGTAAGGGTTTCTATCTCTTTTTCAACATTACCCGTTTCTTTATATATTTCCGCCATCAAAAGTATAACCGTTGGGTCATCTTCATTAGTTTCATACATCCACCTCCCTATCTCAATCAGCTGATCAGGATAGTCAGCTGTTATTACACTATCCTGCATAATTCTTGCTATTAATCCTATTTTATCCTCTTTCGCTGTTGCTTCATCTTTTATTATCTCATTTGTTCTATCAATCAATTTTTCATATTCCATATTATTCAGCAGGAAATCCAGATAAGAAAAGTAAAGGGCTATATCATATTCATAATCTTTTATAATTTCTTCATACAACATTTCAGCTTTCTCGTTTTGATCCATCTCTGCGTATACTTCAGCCATAATGCCTTTAAACCTTATATTCTCCGGGTCTTTTATCAGTTCATTCTCTATTAAGGATGCTATTTCTTCATACTTTTCCAGTCTAAGCTTTACGTTTACAAGGGCCATTATAATTTGTTCATTACCTGGATATTTATAATAGAATTCTTCGAATATTCTTTCAGCTTTGTTTTCCTCGCCGGTCTCCAGATATATATTCCCCAGTCGGTATTTTTCATTTTCATTCTCCGGTTCGATTTGTATAACTTTTTCCAGCCAAACTGCAGCAGAATCAAGCCTCGATAATTGAATGTATACATTTGCCATATGCATCATATACCAGGGGTTTTCCTTGTCAATGTTATATGCGCGTATACCATAGCTAATAGCATTTTTAAAGTCTCTTCGCATTGCGGCAATCTGACTTATCTGATAATTTGCAGCATCACTTGCAGGATTTATTTCCAATGCATCTTCAAACTTATCAAGAGCTTCACCAAGGTCGCCACTAAGTTTCATTTTTATCCCCTCAACATAAGTCAGGTCAAATAATGTATAATCAATTTTCCTGTTTGTCACTGGCTCTACATGCTCATTGCCTTTCTTGCTAACAGCACAACCTGTTATTACCAGTATCATTAACAGATATATAGCAAGCACGTATCTATATTTTACCCTTTTTTCCAAAAATCGTTTATCCTCTTTTCCTTTTTTCAAGTTTTGTTATTATTTCCATTCCGGCCGATGTTTAGTTTGAATAGACCGTTAATTTATGTGTCGATTTGCAAATTATTCCTATTCTCATTAAACGTTTCTTTTAAACAATGTGCTTATCGCTTTGTCCCTGTATTCTGCATATGCTACAAAAGCGGTTATTATCACCGTATTTAAAACTAATTCCAGCAGTAGATTATTGTAGTTTATATATGATACAAAGACCACGATAACAACAGCTGTAATGATATAAAACAATATCCTGGCCACTTGATAATCAATAGGGAAATGCTTCCTGCTCAGGTAATATGAACCTGCTATCATCACGCTGTAACAGGCTATGTGCGCCCAGGCTGAAGCCATATAGCCATACACTGGTACAAGTATAATATTTATCAGCACTGTAACAACTGCTCCTCCTATTGTCAGTAATGCCCCGTATTTAGTAAGGTCCTTAACTTTATACCATATACTGAGGTTAACAAATATACCGAACAGCAGGTAGCCCATGCTTACAATAGGCACAATTGCGAGTCCTCCTCTTAAATGGCTTCCTGCTATAATAAATTTGAATCCTGATATATATAGATTTATAAACAGATACAATATCAATGCATATATCACAAAATACTTCATTACATAGGCATATACTTCCCTGGCATCTTTCTTGTCTGCTTTCGAAAAGAAATATGGTTCCATGGCATACCGGTACATCTGTATAAAGAGTGCCATTAGCACAGCTATTTTATAGCTTGCTCCATATTCTCCTAATACCTCGAGTGGATTTTCGTTGTCTATTATTCTTCTTAATATCATCTTGTCCAGGGCATCATTAATAGACCCCCCTAATCCGGAAATCAATAGTGGTAACGAATATTTTATCATTCTTCTCCACATAATTGTATTAAAGCTCAGGTGTATGCTAAGTATTTCTTTGAAAAGCAACACCAGCATTGTCATGCTTCCTATAGCATTTGCGAGAAAAACATAGCCTACTCTGAAATCTGGATTGTATAATTTTCCGAGAATACTTCTTCCATTCTCTCTTAAAGCCGGTTCTACTGACAGGAAAAGCAATACCAGACCAATGGTCACTAATACATTTACAATTTTAACTATGCTGAATTTCAGGGCTTTATTTTCCCTTCTTAACTTTGCAAAGGGAATAGCTGTTATAGCATCTGTAGCCAGAATAATAGCAAACAGCCTTAAATAAAGTTTCTGATCCTCGTATTTCAACACTATAGCCACTTCATTGATAAAAAGATTGAAGAATAATAGAAATATTAATGAACTTGCCATTATTGATAGAAGTGCCGTACTGAAAACCTTTTTGGTATCGCTGTTCTTCTGTGCAAACCTGAAAAATGCTGTTTCCATACCATAGGTAAGGACTATAAGCATGAAAACCATATATGCATATAGCTCTGTTATAATTCCATATTCCGCCTTGTTGAAAATCCATGTATAGAACGGAGTTAATACTGCATAATTGAGGAACCGGGGTACTATCGTACCGAGTCCGTATACCAGAGTCTGCCCTGCCAGTTTATTTATATCATTAACCTGCACAACAATAGGGATATTCCTGCAAATATAGTATCTTATTAATCAAGCCCTGACTTATTAAATAAAATATATCCGAAATTAACGAACAGGAATAACTTCTGTCTTTCATCGCTGAAATAATTAAAACCTGCTGATACCGGTCCAACCGGAGTATGGTACACTGTACATAAACTTGCTATTGTGTTTATCCTGCTGCAATATTCACCATATTCAACACCAGCACCAATTTTTTCAATTTTTCTTATGGGTGCCATCAGATATATTCCTCCAATCATTTTAAGATTAGTTGTAAAGCTATACACCGGCATAAAGCCAAAGGCAGCATATGAATTTGCTCTTAATGAATAACCAAAAAGCGCTTTACTCAACGGTGTGGGTTCAAATTTATATGCATCAATCAGGGTTGATGTATAATTACTGCTTAATCCTTTATTGCTAAGTACAATATCAGCCATCCAGCCCATGCTGATCCTTTTCGATACCATGTACAAGTTTTGTGTTCTCAATTTGAAAGCAAACCAACTGCATTGCTGGCTTGCAAGATTCTGATTGATTAATGTGTCACTTTCTCCCTGCCTGTATCTTTCAAATCCCAGATTATAATATAACCCTGTATAGATGTAATGTCCCTCAGTTGAATATTGCTTTCTGTTAAGTGTATTCGACTCGTAGAATATTTTTCCGGTTCCGTAAAAATAGTTGGTTTGATCCGGCTCGTCCTGAGATTCAAAATATAAGCTCCTGTAATAATTGTCATTTATCCAGCTGAAATTAAGTCCTGCTCTTAATGAAGAATTGTTCTGTACAGGTATCCCCATGGTTGTCCGGAGGTTGCTCTCCTTTCTTATAATATAGGATGGTACTGTCGATTCAAACAATGACGTTATTTCACTCGTGAAATAGTTACGGTTGTAGCCGGTAAGACTAAGATCTATAAGAAATAATCGCCTCTGTGGAACTGAAATATGGTGCGCTATCATGAACGAAGAATAATTCCTTCCTAAATAGAGGTTCCCGCTAAACCGGTTATAGATATCACTCATGGCATAATATTCGAAACCAAGGTAAGCCTGGTTATAAATAGTCAGGCCAATCAAACCTCCTGCTTCAAATGTAAATGAGCCTTTGAGTTCAATATCAAGATACAGGTCGAATACATCTTCTTGATAATTATACCGGGCTTCGGGATATATATTTCTTATATTTTCTTCGGCAACCAGCCTGAAATACTCTGCCTTTAGCTGATCTATATTAATTAACTCCTCCTTTTTAGATATCAGGTTGATTATATAGTCTTTCTGTCTTTCGTTAACTCCTTCAATATAAATTTCCTTGAACATAAGCCCGGGTACTTCCCCCCTGAATTTTCTCCTTTTTTCCGACAGTTCTTCAAGCGTTTCTTTTCCTGCCCTGTCCCTGAAGTTTTTTAGCTTCTCCTTGGCAATTCTATAGCCTTTTTCTATAATACTGTCAGCTTTTTCAAAATCAAGCAGACCAACTTTTTCAAACTTTATATCAATAACGTATCCCAGGCTATCCGGTATATTATAATTTGTTGGTTGCATTATCATGTTTTCGATCTGAAGCATCAAATCATCCTTATCAGGTCTTTCTGAAATGTTTGCCACCTTGCTGCCAATAATGAAATCAGGACTAAAATCTTCCACCAGTATATTATATGGGAAATTATTATATATACCTCCATCGAACAGCACGGTGCTGTCTTTAACATAAGGCTCAAAATATAGCGGGTAAGACATTGACGCTCTTATCGCTTGTCCCAGGCTGCCACTACGGAAAACATATTGTTCCTTTTTATAGATATCAGATGCTACACACCTGAAAGGTATCATCAGACTGTCAAAATTATAACCAGCTGCTGCTGTCTCACCGCAGGTCAGTTGCATGATGGCAAAATCAATAGCAGCTGAAGGAATAAGGTGGCTCGGCAGCCTCGCATCCGGTTTGTCTTCTTCAAAACTAAGGTCAATATCTATCATTGCGGGATTTGGGTCGGTATATTTGAAAGTAAACTGCAATTCCCTGTCTATTGAACCTCTTGACCATTGCAGAAAATCATCCGATGTGACGAGCCCGGTCATTTCCTCGGTCGTATAACCCATTGAATATAAGGCTGCTATAATAGCGCCCATGGAGGCGCCTGAAATATAATCAATCTTTATCCCCTCTTCTTCCAGCGCCTTTAGCACCCCTATATGTGCCAGTCCTTTTGCTCCACCGCCACTTAAAACCAAGCCTGTACTCTGTGCATACTGTCTTACTGAATTAATTAGCAGGAATGTGCATATTACAAAAACATATTTAACCCTGGTAAGTATATTGTTTCCGTATTTATTGACTTTTTTAAGTAACAACATTTATATTTGTGGTTCATTCTGGAGTTAGAATCACTAAAATTACGAAGATTTATAAACTTAAATAATATGGCTAGACATTATTTGGCAACTTTATTTCTCTCTCTGTTTTTGGCATTATACCTGTTCTCATGCTCCGATTCAGTAAGAGAAAAAACATGGTTTGTAAACCTGGAGACATCTGAAGGTATTATCAAAATCAGACTTTATAATAATACGCCTGTTCATCGTGATAATTTCATAAATCTTGTGAAAAGTGATTTCTATGATAATATCAAGTTTCACAGGGTAATTGAAAGCTTCATGATACAGGCAGGTGATTACAGAACCCGCCCCGATCTTGCTTCAGACACGACCGGCCTTTATGAATATACTTTACCTGCCGAGATCATAGATACTAATTTTCATAAAAGGGGAGCTCTGGCAGCGGCCAGAACAGGCGACAGGTTTAATCCTGAAAGAAAATCATCAGGCACTCAGTTTTACATAGTTCAGGGTAAGCAGTTCATTGACGAGATAACTGAAGAAGGGGATACGGTTACTGCCGAAATGCTGATCGCTGAAATAGAAAACAGGATCAATGCAGCGCTCAAGCAAAATATTTTTTACAACCACCTGCAGAACGAGAGGCAGAAATCAAAACTGACTAATGACGGCAGGTCTGACGCTGATATTCAGGAGGCTGCAACTCTCTTAACCTACGATGACCTTGAAAATTTCCAGCCGGTGAAAATCCCTGAAGAACATATTAAAGTATATAGAAAGGAAGGCGGCACGCCACATCTTGATATGCAGTATACAGTATTTGGTGAAGTCGTTGAAGGAATGGATATAGTGGACAGGATTGCGGGAGTGCAAACTGATGAAAACAATAAACCTGTTAATGATGTAATAATTATTAAGGCAAGTATAGTCAGAAGATAAATATATGCTTGATAAAATAAACAAGATACAGAAGGCTATCAGGGATTTCAATTCAGATGATCCTGCAAAAATTGAGGAATTCAGGATTAAATACCTGGGTAAAAAGGGGCTTATACCTTCACTTTTCAGTGAGTTTAAGTCAGTGGATCCTGAGCAGAAAAGGAATTACGGGAAGCTCATCAATGACTTGAAGAACGAGGCAGGCGAAAAATGGAACATCTTAAAATCTAAAACGGGTGATGAACGGGCTTCCGTTTCCCTCATTGACCTGACTCGTCCTGCGGCAAATGTTTGCAGCGGATCAAGGCATCCAATATCTATTGTCAGAAATGAAATAATAGAAATATTCCAGAGGCTCGGCTTTACTATTTCTGAAGGTCCGGAGATTGAAGACGACAACCATAATTTCGGTAAGCTTAATTTCCCTGCCGAGCACCCGGCACGAGATATGCAGGACACATTTTACATAAAACGTAAATCTGAAAATGATAGTGATCCCTCTGATATATTATTAAGAACACACACTTCCTCTGTCCAGGTAAGGGTTATGGAAAATGAAGAACCTCCTATAAGAACCATATCTCCTGGAAGGGTGTTTAGGAATGAGGCCATATCAGCTCGTGCTCACTGTATCTTTCACCAGGTTGAGGGATTATACATTGACAAAAATGTATCATTTTCAGATTTAAAACAGGCCCTTTTCTATTTTGCGGTTGAGATGTTTGGTAAAAATACAAGAATAAGGCTTAGGCCTTCATATTTCCCCTTTACGGAACCTTCAGCCGAAATGGATATTAGTTGTACAATATGTGGAGGAAAGGGCTGTAATGTGTGCAAATACACCGGGTGGCTAGAAATTCTGGGCTGTGGTATGGTTGACCCCAATGTGCTTGATTATTGCGGTATAGACAGTAAAAAATATACGGGTTTTGCTTTCGGTATGGGTATCGAAAGAGCTGCCATGCTTAAATACCAGATTAATGACTTAAGGCTTTATTTTGAGAATGATATCAGGTTCCTGCACCAGTTCAGGCCGGCATTCTAACGGAATAATGTTTTAATTAATTACTGGAATATTCCTGTTCTTTTATTCCTTAATAATAATTTCGTGTGTCACCTTCATGCTTGTCTTGTAATGATAGGTAACACCGCAGTATTTTTCCTGTGAAAGCTCAACGGCTTTTTCCACCTTTTTTCTATCAATGTTTTTTCCTTTTATTATATAGGTGATGTGCATTTTTTCAAAATGCCTGGGGTGCGTTTCTGTTAGAACCCCCGTCACATTGACCTGTAAGTCTTCATAAGGCAGCTTCATCTTCCTCATAAGCGAAGCAACATCCATCCCTGTGCATCCCCCGAGGGCTGCAAGCATAAGATTCTTTGGCCGTGGCCCCCTGTTCCTTCCTCCGAATTCTTCGGAAGAATCTATTTTGAAATTATGACCATCCAGATCAACAGCAAAGCACAAATCCTCTATAAGTTGTAGTTTCGCGGTTTCTTCCATTTCCTATATTTTGTATGATAAAATTTTTACAAAACTAATTAATATTATCAAACCTTATTGCCATCTTTGCGTTAATAGATAACAAGATGAAACAAAATGAGATCGACATACCGTTCTGCGATAATTGTGCTGTTAAGAACAGTTCGGTTTTCAGGCATCTCTCCAGGGACGAATTAGATATCATTAATTTCGAAAAAGAATTCAAGCAGTTTAAAAGGGGAGAAGTCCTTTACAGTGAGGGGGGGAGGATTAGTGGAATCTATTGCATTAATAAAGGCATAATTAAAGTTTTCAAGACAGGCATTGACGGGAAAGAGCAGATAATACGTTTCGCGAAACCTGGT
>Ga0209536_100014200_pt1 | contig 11454 bp, 12 predicted proteins | sample DeeMarSeWOR28_12_FD_187461 | JGI IMG/M metagenome (GOLD analysis project Ga0209536, IMG submission 187461) | Marine sediment microbial communities from White Oak River estuary, North Carolina - WOR-2-8_12 (SPAdes) (version 2) | ecosystem: Environmental > Aquatic > Marine > Intertidal zone >... | reverse complement strand
GAGAATATCAGTAGGAACAATCGGTTCTCACTCTGCACTCAATATATTCAAGGGAGCAAAAGAGGAAGGCTTCAAGACAGTTTGTGTCTGCAAAAAAGAAAGCGAAATCGTTTACAAACGGTTCCCTTTGGCAGACCAAATAATCATCGTCAAAGATTATGTTGAGCTGTTAGATAAAACTGTCCAACAGAAAATGAAACAAAAAAACACGATTCTTGTTCCACACGGTTCATTTAACGCCTATGTTGGAACAGACCAAATGATCGACAAATTGGAGGTACCACTGTTCGGTAACAGAGAACTATTACACTGGGAAACAGACAGAGAAAGGCAGAGAGAATGGCTACAAAGAGCGGGTTTGAGGTTACCCAAAACTTTTGATGACCCAGAGGAAATTGATGGACTGGTTATCGCCAAGTTTCCAGGTGCAATGGGTGGAAAAGGCTACTTCCTCGTAGAATCCCAGAAGACATTTCAAAAGAAAGCAGAAGACATGATAAAACGGGGGCATCTAAGCAAACAAGATTTAGAGAACATCCATTTCCAAGAATACATCATTGGAGTAAACGTCTATCCCCTTTACTTCTATTCACCCCTCACGCAAGAGGTTGAATTATTGGGGATGGATAGACGATACGAATCCACAGTCGATAGCATAGGAAAAATACCTTCAAATGAACAATTAGAGATCAATGTAAACCCAACATATACTGTCGTCGGCAATTTTCCCATCGTCGCTAGAGAATCACTTCTACCAGAACTCCTAAGAATGGGCGAAAATGTAGTTAAAATGTCAAAAGAGATTGCCCCTCCAGGTATCATAGGGCCATTCTGCTTAGAAACGGTAATAACGGATGACCTAAAAATATTCACATTCGAGATTTCTGCCAGAATAGTTGCAGGAAGCAATGTTGGAATAGGTACCTCTCCATACGCCTACCTGAAATATGGTCAAGGAATGTACATGGGGAGAAGAATCGCCCGAGAAATAAAAAATGCAATAGTCAGCAATAAACTGGAAAAAGTTGTATACTAACCCTTATCTGATTTATCTCAAGTTTGTTCTTTTTTTAATTTCATGCTCCAGTATGCCTCGATAAAGTATGAGCGGTGCAATCTGCTCGTTAGGGACCGTTTTCGCAATCTTCTCTGTTATACTTTCGTCCAAACGTTTCTTGTAATCTTGAAGCTCAGCTAAACTCATAGTTTTAAGTTTGGTTTCAAAATATTTTATTGGATCACTCATATCATCAACTTCTTTAGTTTATAAAAATGTTAATCAATTTACTACATCAATTATTGTTGGTCATACTCTTCTACCTTGTTATTCATAACAACCAATTCGATACCCGCCTGGTTAAACATCTCTATTGTATCCCTGTCTGCATGATAGTGCTTCTCACTGACAACACGCTTGATCCCCGAAGTTATTATAATCATTGCGCATCTTCTACACGGTGTCATCTTACAGTAGAGTGTAGCTCCCTCAATAGGTATCCCAAATTTTGCAGCCTGGATAATAGCATTCTGTTCAGCATGCAAAGTTCGTACACAATGTTGCGAAACAGTTCCGTTTTCATTCAAAACTCTTCGCATATCATGTCCCGATTCATCACAGTGTGGTAACCCTGCAGGTGAGCCAACATAACCTGTAGTCATGATCCGTTTATCTTTTACGATCACACAACCTGCTTTTCCTCGGTCGCAAGTAGCACGTTTTGATACGGCCTCACATAAATCTAGAAAATATCTATCCCAATCTGGTCGCGACATAACTATCAATTCCTTACTCAAACTTTCGAATATACACCTAAACTAAGCAAGAATAAAACTGTTTTTTTTGGCTATGTATTAAACCATCAGCGATATTCTATTTTTCGAGTCTTTTATAGAATTTTATGAACAATATATCGGAAAATTTAGTTGATGTGATCAATTCTATATCCTAAATACCAAACACCAATAGAGTGGAACGACCAACAAAATAATAGAAAAAAATTAAAACGAGAAAGAGAAACGCGCGCTTTTTCATCCATGACTTTTTCCTCTTCAATACTGTTAAATATAATCTTTGATTCAAACGATACAATAAAGGGCCGGTAGTTCAGTCAGGTATGAATGCTGCCTTCGCATGCTCTGTGCAGAAAAAGGCAGAAGCCGCGGGTTCAAATCCCGCCCGGTCCACCATCATTTTAAGCTTAAATCCGATTAAGGATTAGGTTCTGGTGTTGCCCAAAATCGCCATCGGTCAGGCAATCTGGAGTAGATTATGTATGCTGGAATGATGTTAAGTAACGTTTGGGTGACATTGAAAATTCCTAGTGGAAACAGAATACTGACTACATATGCTTCAGATGCCCAAGCATAGAATAGTTGAAGCAAGTAAAAGTTAGCTACTGTCATTACAAGAACCCTAGAAGCAGCAGCGACAACTGATTTAGTTATGATGTCTTTACGAATTGCAACAAACGCCAAAATGGTTGCTAATTCAGCGATGAGTTTTAGTGAGCCCCCAGGAATGTTTCCCCGAAGGAAAATGATTGAACAGCCAATAAAACACGTGTATACTGCTGCAAGGGGACCAGCAAAAAGTAAGCTTACCATCATGGGCACCCCGGTCAGGTCCCATGAGACCGTCCCTGGCATAAGAGGGAAAGGTATGTCGAAGGGCGGTCCTTTTATCACTTCAGATGCTGCGGCAAGAGCTCCTAGTATACTGGCTAATGCAAGTTTTCGAGTGTCCAATCTGTGCAATTGTGCTTTAACCTATATGGAATAACACGGTGTAAATTAAATAATGTTTATGTTTATTGTAAAATATATTGGTTTTTTTGCTAAATAATATTGGTGTATTTAGAGTATTTCTTGAACGATTTGAACACATTTTTTTATAATGTTCACGTTTTTTAGGTATATTACCCGTGAACGTCCCACCTCGTAAACGCCTATTACCCCACTCTTCTCTAGCACTCCAATATGTCTGTAAATTGTGGCATAATCTTTCTTCAGCGCCTGAGCTACGGCCTTTATGTGTAGGGGTCTCTCAGTTTCGCTTACCAACTCAACAATCTTTAATCTCGTTGGACTGCCTAAAGCACTAAAGACTGCAGAAACTTTGTAAAGTTGTTGTTCGTTAAGCACAATTAAACCTATATTTATTGTATATGCATCTAAGTTATGACATTTTCGCTAAACATCCCGGTAGAGTTCCGAAAACTGTCAACAATCATGAATCTGTTATTTGGAGTTAGAGTCCTTTTCTGATTGAACCAACGATTCTCTTAAGTAGTCTCCCAAAGTCTCACCAGAAATCACTTCAATACTGTAATCTTTTGGGTCAATCGAATGCTTATAATTCTTTGCTGGAACAATAACCTTCTTGAAACCCCACATCTCGGCAGCTTTAATCTTCTCATGCAATCCACCAACTGCCGTAACAGGAATCACATCATCGACGCTGACATTTATTTCACCAGTTACAGCAACATCTTGTCTGATTGGCTTTCCCTCTATTAAAGAACAGAGAAGAATTGTCATTGTGACTCCTGCGCTTGGTCCATCAACACTGTAAGCCTGAGCAAAATCTATGTGTGTGAAAAACTCTTGTGCAATGTCAACACCGTACTTCTGCAAGATAACACTTCTTACCTTAGCTACACTGTCAGTGATGAACTGCTCTTGTCCCGCCTTTGCTATTCCCGTGACTTTATAGTATCCTTGCAGCTTATTGTCGCATCTGTTATCCCTTTTTTCTAGGAAACCTTTTACTGTTAGGATATTGCCAGTCATCTCTCCGCTATATGGGTCTTTTACTACAGCTATTCCATAAATCTGTCCTAACTTTGCACCTTGTGGTTTGATTTCTAGAAGTTTTCCTCTTTCGCTCATCTGATGCTCAAGAATCTGTTTCTGGATTGTTTTACAGTGCTTCTCGATGGCTTCTTTAACATGCCTCTTTTCAACAAATTCCAAACCTTCATTCATTGCCAAGGTTGCAGCCGTTTTTACCAACGAAATCATTGGACGGAATTTGGTAGACAACGCATCTTTTTTATTGCTTCTCCTACGACCCTCATCAATAATTTCTTCACATGCCGCTCTACTGAATGGTTTAAGCCTAAAACGCGAAACCTCTTGAGCTATAAACTGGACATATTTCCTGCGATTTTTAACATTGTTTTCCATGTCGTTATTCATTCTTACTACTTTGCCATAACCGTAGATTCTATCCATAAGTGCCGGATGAACCTGTCCGATACTATCAAAGTTCCCAGCACCAACCAAAAAGCACATGCAAGGCACTGGTTCTGTAGATACAGCCATCGCGGCAGTTCCCCCAGCTCCGCTCATGCGACTTCGCATCGTTATGGGCAATTGTCCATCTTCTAAGACCGTTAGTAAGGTGATTGCCTCATCTGGTGACATATTTTTAATTTCATCGATGTAGAGGATACCCAGATGTGCACGGTGAACATCTCCTGCGCTTACTCTCTGATGTTCTGGAGTTCCAAGTCCTCCTGTTTGTAATGGGTCCCATGCAATGCTCCCAAATAGTTGGGCAGTGCCATGTCCTGTTGCATCAAGGAATGGGGCAACCTTTTTGGTATTATCCACTATGAATTTTGGGACTTTTGTCGCTTTCGCACCACCTATTCCTTTGGCGCTTCCAAGAACCCCAAAACGGCCAAGAACTGTTACAAGGATCAGAAACATTAGCATCATTCCTGCTGGAAGAAACGTTATACTGCCTATAGAAACGAAATTATCTATCATGAATTTACCAAAATCGCCATTATTAGCAGATTGCAATGGCTCTCCGAACACATTCAAGGCGTTTGTGTCCCATGCGACTTTCTCTTGCCATAAATAATAGAATCCTGCAAACATGAAAATGGACGCTACAATTATCATCAGATATATTATGGCTTTAACTCCGAGTCGCTGAAGAAACATTTGTTTTGCTTCTTTCAATTTTTGTTTCAGTATAATCTTTTTTCCTTCACCCGCTGGATGGCAGGAGATTTTTGGCTCGCTGGGTATTATATCATTTTGCCAGCAGACTACATCCTGAAGTTGAATATCCTCTTTCTTGTAAAGATCTGTTAAATGAACCGAGAGGGCTCTTCCAATCAGTGATTTACCTGTTCCAGGATCTCCCAACAAAAGCAGGTAGGGACCAGGAGGTGCAGTTTTTGTGATTTGAGGTTTCTCCTTATTTGGATCTTTCCATGCCTCATACCACTTCTCTTCTTTGAGATTTTTGAGTTTATGGACCCACTCTTGTAGACAGAGATAGCATTCTTTTAGTGCTCGTTCTTGTCCTATGACCCATTCAAGAAGGTTACCTGACACGGGATAATCTTTAGTAGATTCAAAGTTTTTCCAGTTCCATTTCTTGTCTTGAATAACCTCTTCGTCGTCCCCAAAATCCATATTTTACCCTTCCCGATTCATTCGAAATTTTTCTTAATTAGGTCTGCACTTGCTCATCTAAGCTTGTGGATTCCCGAAACAGAAAGAGGTCTTTCTTAAGATAAAGCCATATTTCGGAACTTTTAACATTACAGAAACGGAATAAATGCACCACTTTTCATGTTTGAATAACAGGCTAAGAGTATTTGTTGAATTATCAATTCCTTTTAGAAGATATTTTTTTGTATTCCACCATTTAAGTCAAACTTGATCAAGAAGATTTTATTAGTGAGTAGCTTTGGAAATGATAGTCAATTGTTATGAAGGTTCATAAGATGAAGGACAGCATAGCAGTAATAGGGACTGGAGTAATCGGTGCATCTATAGTCAAAAGTCTTTTGAAAAGTGGATATGACGGAAAGATTACAGCAGCCGAGATCCAGCTTGAAAAAATCAGTGAATTGGAACAATTGGGAGCAGTGATAACACGTGATAATAAAAAAGCGGCCTCTGAATCTGACATTATTTTTGTGTGTGTTAAGCCGAACATTCTAAAGAAGGTTCTGATAGAGATCAGTAAAGAGATTGAAGGGAAACTGCTTATTTCTACGGCAGCAGCGGTTACTATTGGCTTCTGTAAGAGGGTGGTACCTAAAGCCAGATTTATCCGTATTATGCCAAACGTTGCGATTATAGTACAGGAATCGTTTACTGCTTACTGCTCTGATGAGGATGTAACTCAGGAAGATAAAGAGAAAATAAACGCAATTCTTGATGTAATGGGAATTTACATGGAAGTTGAAGAACATTACATGGATGCCATAACAGCTGTAAGCGGAAGTGGTCCGGGATATCTGTCTATTATAATCGAAGCTCTGACTTATGCTGGTTTGAAGGTTGGTTTACCTCGAGACTTGGCTTCTTACAGTGCGGCTCAAGCTTTTCTTGGAACTGCAAAACTTGTGCTAGAGACTGGACAAACTGCTGCTCAGATTCGGGATAATGTAACTACACCTGGTGGAACAACGATTGACGCAATCTATGAGGTTGAACGCAGCCAGATTAGGCAAGCTTTGATGAGGGCTGTTGAAGCGGCAACAAAAAAGAGTCAGAAGATCAGAAAACAATGGGAATGAGAGCTAATTGATTAAGACTTAAATCTTGATTTTCTATTATTCTATTCTTATGCTAAAACAGAAAATTATTGTTCTAATGGGATCACCTAGAGATCTACAATTTGCAGCTAAAATTAAGGAATTCATAAAAAAAGAAAAATTTCCAGTGAATTGTATTTACAACGTTGCATCTGCCCATAGAACACCAGAAAAACTGCTCAATGATTTGAAGGAATATGAAGCCAGTGGTGAAAGCTTAGTTTACATCACTGTTGCCGGTTTGTCTGACGCTCTTTCGGGAGTTGTTGCTGGTTTTACTAATTTTCCAGTAATTGCTTGTCCCCCAGATTCAGAAAAGCATGGAGCTGCCAAGATTTTTTCTTCCACCGCTATGCCGAATGGTATACCTGTTGCTTACATTGTCAAGCCTGAAAACGCTGCTTTGATGGCAACAAGAATTTTTGCCTTAGCTAACCCCGAGCTTAAAACTCGGTTAGTTAAGTTTAAACAAAAGATGACAAAATCTGTCTACGAAGGCGCAGAAGAAGTAAAAAAGATTACACAGAAAAAAGATGTTAATCGCTTGACAGTCTAAAACCCTTTTTTCAAGACACACTTTTTTCTTTCTTTTTATATTCGCTCTTTTCGTTTAGGTAATAATTGCAGAAAATTTTGTTATATTCCTATTTAGAATACTAAATAGCTTTTTCGACAATTAATGACAATAGTTAAATCTTACTGATTCACTTATCAGCTTCTAACAAACTTAAGGTCCCATATCAAGGTGACTGTAATGCAGCAGAATTCAATCCCAAACATTACTCCAAAACTCTTAAGTTCATTCTATGAACTCACTTTTTATATTTCAGAATATCTGCGTTACACTCCAAATTGCTTTGGAGACATGCGAGTTAATTCCGAAAAAAAGAAAATCCTATCCAATACAAAATCTCAAAACTGAAAATAAAGTGAAGAAAGGTGTTCTGATGGCAAGTGAAATTGAAAAGGGGACAAAATATGTTCCTGATATGTCAAAGCAAGAGATAGAAGAGCTAAGAAGCTCAATCAAAGAGTCGTCATTAAACGTGATTAAAGATAACATAGCGCGAATGAAGAAAACATGGAAGAACCGACCAAAAGCTATGGAATATTTTGATGAAATTTCAAACTTTTTTGGACGTAGAGAAAAAGAGATACTTGAACAAAAAGAGACAGGAAAAAAGGTAATCGGTTACACTTGCATGTTCGCACCTGTAGAAATGATATTGGCTGCAGACGCTATTCCAGTTCGTGTAGGTTCAGGATGGTATGATGCAGCTAAACTGGGAGATAGAATAATGCCTGTTGAGGTTTGTCCAGTTATAAGATCTACAATTGGAGCAAAGATGATACACCTCTCTCCATATCTTGAACTTAGCGATTCAATAATAAACCCTCTAACTTGTGACGGCAAAACAAAGCTGAGCGAGATCTTGTCAGACTATAAAAACATGTGGCGCATGACGCCTCCCCGTGTTAAGGACGATCCTCACGCCTTGACCCTTTGGAAAGAAGAGATAATGATAATTAAAGGGAAAATTGAGGAACTGACTGGGAATAAGATTACCAGAAAGAAACTCAAGGATTCGATAGAGACTATGCAGAGGGCAACAAAGGCGTTTCGTCGGCTACAAGAATTGAGAAAAGGTCCTCCAGTGATTATGGGTAGGGACGCTATGCTTGTGAATCAAACCAGCATGTGGGACGATATAAAACGCTGGACTGAGAAGGTTGAAGAGCTTTGTGATGAGCTTGAAAAACGTATTGAACAAAAAGAGTACGCATGCTATCCTGACACCCCTAGGGTAATGATTACAGGAACTCCAATGTTATGGCCCGATAGCTGGAAGGTTCCCAACTTAATTGAAGAATCTAACCCACAGGGAATTGTGGCTATCGATGAGCTATGCACAAGTGATAGAATTCTCTACGACCCCGTGGGAGTGGACGAATGGACAATGAATGATATGTTAGACGCTATAAGTGAAAGATATCTGATGGCATGCACGTGCCCCAGTTTCACTTCAGAGCATGGTAACGAGGATCGAGTCAACTGGATTATGGATCGAATCAAAGAATACAAAATTGATGGAGTGATCTATTACGTAGTTCGAGGTTGCATCCTATACGCAATGGAATACTCCCGTATCAAGCGTGTCCTAGATCGCATGGAAATACCAGTTTATTACCTCGATACCGAATACACACGAGAAGACGTGGGACAGATGAAGACCCGCGTTGAAGCTTTTCTAGAGATGCTGGAAGCGAGAATCGACATTTGAGGAAAAAACAATGATATCCGCAGGAATAGATATGGGCACTCAACGGGTGAAAGTAGCCATTATAAAGGACAAAGAAATAATAGCTCGGAAACAAAACTTTTCGGGATTCGAACCCAACAAAGTGGTTGAGCAAACATTCGAAGAAGCATTGGAATCTGCTAAAATGTCTCGTGAGGAAGTAAAACATGTTACAGCCACCGGTGCTGGCGTGGCTATGGCTAATTTTGCAGATAGCACCATTAGCATGATGGGTGCTGACGCTCGAGCAGGAGCACACTTTTTTTCGTCAGCAAGAACTGTGATTGATGTAGGGGCAGAAGATGCTCGAGCAGTGAAATGTGACGAAAAGGGAAGAATGTTAGATTTTATTGTAAATGCTAGATGTGCAGCTGGAGCTGGCACTTTTATCGAAGCTATGGCACGGGCTTTGGAAGTGAAGATGGAGGATATGGGATCCCTGTCGTTGAAAGCAGCGCGAGCAAGTCCTATAAACGCCAGTTGTGTCATCTTCGCAGAGTCTGATGTGGTCTCCCTTATTCATAGAGAAGAACCGAAAACAGAAATTGCTCGAGCAATTTTTGATGCAATGGCTGAGAGGGTCTCCTCTATGGTACGTCGGCTGGGGATAACACCAGATATTGTACTTTTGGGTGGAGTAGCCAATGATGCGGGTTTTGTTGCTTCTCTTAAGAGGATATTGGGAATGGAATTACTAATACCTGAACAACCGATGTACGCTGGTGCAGTTGGAGCAGCCTTAATTGCTGCCAAAAGAGCTGAAAGGAGACACTAAGACTATGGAAAACAATAACGGAAAAACTGAATATTGGCGTTGGTTAGAATATCACCGAATTATGCCCGGCAGAGACTGGAAAGACGCTGAAATAGTAACTGCTGGTGTGGACGTTGGTTCAGTTGGCTCAAAGGCTGTGATTCTGACCGATGGAGAGATTTATTCGTGGAGCGTAATGCGAACAGGTTCTAACAGTTCTGACAGTGCCAAGAAAGCTCTTGGGTGGGCAATGGAAAATACTGGATTGACATTAAAGGACTTTAAATATATTGTAGGTACTGGTTATGGAAGAGTAAACGTTCCTATGGCAAATAGAGCAATCACAGAAATTGCATGTCACGCCAAAGGCGCCAATTATATTTGGGGATCTACAGTGAAAACTGTTCTGGATGTTGGTGGACAAGACGTTAAAGCTATTCGCTGTGACGAGAACGGCAAAGTTGTTTCTTTCTTGATGAATGACAAATGTGCAGCTGGTACTGGACGCGGAATGGAAATCATCGCTGACCTCTTACAGATACCAATCGAAGATGTTGGCAAGGTTTCCTTAAGTGTACCTGAGGAACCCGAGCCAGTTAGCAGCACTTGTGTAGTATTCGCAAAAACAGAGGCTGTTGGATTGCTACGTAAGGGATGGTCCAAAGAAAAAGTCTTGGCTGCATACATCCGAGCCATGGCTATCAGAATGACCGAACTTATAGAGAAGGTTGGCTGCGAAAAGGACTTCGTAATCACTGGTGGGCAATCTAAAAACATTGGCTTGGTTCATCGTGTAGAAAACATCCTCAACGTTAAACGCCTTCCTGTACCAAATTTGGACGAAACTGGACGTGATCCTGCATCTGCAGGTGCAATAGGCGCAGCCCTGTTCGCTAAAGCATTATATGAAAAATCTCTCAAACGCTGAGATGGTGACTCAGATTATAACATATTACGGATACACTGATGGGTCTGGCGAATATTACATAGTTATAGATGCAGAAAAATGTAATAGTTGTGGTGACTGCATACATGTGTGTCCTCAGAATGCATTGAAGATGGAAGCCATGTTTATTGACCTTGAAGATAAAATGGTGGCTGCCGTTACGGAAGAACATCGTAAAAAAATTCGTTACACCTGTTCTTCGTGCAAACCTGATTGTGTTATCGTACCCTGTGTTCAAGTCTGCAAACAAAAAGCAATAAACAGTATGTGGAAGCCAAAATAGGCTAAATTATTTCTAGCGCTCTTCATAATTCCGAAAAAGGGTTAGTTTCTAGGGGGTCTTTTTTGAGCATATCGGTAGCGTCGTGGTCGTCCCTCTCTTGTGAGCAGTCCCTCCTTCATTAGATCGACTAGGGCGTGTGCTACTGCCGTGCGATCATAATGAAACCCTCTACGAGCCATTTCGCTATGGACTTCTCCTAATCCGTGAGGATTTGCGAACCATCCCTCTGACCAGAGCTGATGTATGAGACTTTTACATGTTTCTGCTCTTGGTGGAGGAAGAGGGCGTTCAGGTATTATCATTGATTCCTTAGAGTATGATGTTACTGTTGCGAGAATCCGTTTTACTGCCTCTTCCAGTTGATCCTGTTGACACTCGATTTCGAATTCTAGATTTCCTACCTTCATTTTTAGCCGGATCGGGGGGTTTGTGTTTTCTGTCATGAGGTTCCCTTATTGTATATTGTATTGCGCATCATGTGCATGCACAATATTTAAATATTGCACCAACTAAACCACTTCCATATTGGTGAATCATATTGATTGAACAATTGAACTATACAACAACATCAACATATAACTTTCCATCGTCAATGGAACACCTGC
>Ga0209536_100014199_pt1 | contig 11454 bp, 7 predicted proteins | sample DeeMarSeWOR28_12_FD_187461 | JGI IMG/M metagenome (GOLD analysis project Ga0209536, IMG submission 187461) | Marine sediment microbial communities from White Oak River estuary, North Carolina - WOR-2-8_12 (SPAdes) (version 2) | ecosystem: Environmental > Aquatic > Marine > Intertidal zone >... | reverse complement strand
GCCGAGTATAACTCCCTTTCAGTCATTGATTGAAAGGGAGTTATCATTCGAACAGTGCGTGCTCCGTGCACTAGTGAATTTGAGTTAAATCCTTACTGACCACAGCAATACCCAGATCTTGGTCGTGGGCGCGCTGGCTGAATCCCAAACGTCCGGCCAGATCCAGCATATGTTCGTTGTCGGCTAATACTTCTCCTACAATAGTGTCAAAGCCGCGGTTCTTCGCCGCTTGCATCAGTTGCGTCATTAGATAAGAACCAATGCCTTTTTTCTGCCACTTATCGGCTACGACCAACGCGAATTCGCAGGTGTGGTGATCCGGATTCATTACATAGCGGGCGACGCCGATTTCCACCTCTTTGCCATCTTGTTGCACCACGGCGATAAACGCCATTTCCCGGTCGTAGTCGATCTGGGTAAAACGGATCAGCATTTCCTGAGTCAGCTCGTGTAGCGCATGCATAAAACGAAAGTATTTAGTTTGCGGCGACAAATTACGTACAAAGTCGCGTTCGATGTACGCGTCTTCCGGGCGTATTGGGCGCACGGTAATACGAGTGCCATCCAATAAATCCCAATGGGATTCCAATTGATTGGGATAAGGATGAATCGCCATATGGGCATAGCGGTCTAGTTGCAACGCCGGCGATTCCACCACCACCCGGGCATCCAAGGCGACTACCTCGGTAGGTGAGGCCATCAAAGGATTAATGTCCAGTTCTTTAATCGCGGGTAGCTCGCACACCATTTCCGAAATACGGCGCAGCACATAGTCGATATTTTGCAAATCCACCGCCGGCAGGTTGCGAAACTGATCCAATAACTTGGCCGCTTTGGTTTGTTGGATCATGTTGTGGGTAATAAACGTATTCAATGGCGGCAGCGCCACGGTGCGATCGCGCAAGATTTCCACCGCCGTGCCACCGGAGCCAAAGGTAATCACCGGACCGAAGACCGGATCGCGGAAAGCGCCGATGAGCAATTCGCGCCCGTGGGGATTTTTATACATGCGCTCTATGGTAACCCCTTCGATGCTTGCCTCGGGGCGTGCTTGTTTGACGGCGTTGATGAGCTCAAGGAACGTGCTACGCACGGCCTCGGCGTGGCCGATGTTCAAGCGCAAACCCATGACATCGGACTTGTGGCTGATCTCAGGGGCAAGGATTTTCATTACTACCGGATAGCCTATGGATTCGGCGGCTACCAACGCCTCACTGGGCGAGCCGGCTTTAATGCTTTGCATGACCGGGATGCTGAAAGCGGATAATAATGCTTTGGATTCCAACTCATTTAACACGGTGCGGCCTTCGCTTAATACACTTTTAATGATTAATTGCGCGCCGCTGACATCGGGCTCGGGGTGCTTGCTGAGCGGTCCCGGCACTTGCATCAGTAATTGTTGGTTGTAATAAAAATTGGCCAAATAAGCGAAGGCCTCCACTGCAGTCTCCGGTGTGGGAAACGACGGGATTTTATGCTGCATAAACGACTCACGAGCGCTCTGCACATGCTCTTCGCCCATCCAGCAGGTTAACACCGGTTTGGCTTGGTTCTGTGCCGCCGCTATGACCGCATGAGCCGCTTGCAACGGTTGGGTCATGGCTTGCGGCGTTAACATCACCAGCACACCATCAATGCCGGGGTCGGGCAGCACGGCTTTGACTGCGGATTCGAAGCGTTCGGGCGGGGCGTCGCCGATAATATCCACGGGATTGGCGTGCGACCAGTGCGACGGCAAGGCCGCGTCTAATGTTGCTATGCTGGCGGCGCTTAACGGTGCAAGTTGAATACCCAGGTCTGCGGCTCGGTCGGTGGCCATGACACCAGGCCCACCGGCGTTGGTAATAATGGCGAGATTTTTCCCTTGCACTCGGTAACCGGTCGCCAGCAATTGAGCGGCGGCAAACCATTGTTCTATGGTCATGGCGCGCACCACCCCGGCGCGTTGAAGTGCTGCGTCAAACACATCGTCGGCGCCCACTAAAGCGCCGGTATGGGATTGCACCGCGCGCGAGCCTTCGCTGTGGCGGCCGGCTTTTAAGGCCACCACCGGTTTCATGCGCGCGGCCACCCGCAGACCACTCATGAACAACCGTGCATTGCGTATGCCTTCGATATACAACAAAATGCTTTTGGTGTGTGGATCCAAGGCCAAATAATCCAGGATATCGCCAAAATCGATGTCTATGGCCGAGCCTAAAGAGACCACCGTGGAAAATCCAATGTTACGCGGTGCGGCCCAATCCAAAATGGCCGTACATAAGGCACCGGATTGTGACACTAATGCCAAGGAACCCGCTTGGGCGGTGTTCTTGCTAAAGGTCGCGTTGAATGCACTTTGCGGGCGGATCAATCCCAGACAATTAGGGCCTAATAAGCGGATGTTGTAACGTTTGGCTTGTTCTTTTATTTTCTTGGCCAGGTGAGAACCTTCACCTTGGCTTTCCCCGAACCCGGCGGAGAAAATCACCGCGGCTCGAATTCCGTGTTGGCCGCACTCTTGGAGAATCTGGGCGACGGTATTTGCCGGGGTGGCAATCAGTGCAAGATCGACGGGTTCTTTAATGTGGGTAATCGACGCAAAACAGTCGCGGCCGCGCAAGGTCTTATATTTCGGATTGATCGCATAAACCGCACCGGTAAAACCGTCAGCCAACAAATTGTCATATACTAAAGTGCCTACCGCCTGGGATTTTTCACTGGCGCCGAACAAAGCGACGGATTTTGGAGAAAATAGCCGGTCTAAGTAATGCGGTTCCATGGGTTTCTTTTTTGGCATAAATTCAGTGGTATGTATAAAACCGCCTAGACGCTAACAGCGTCCATTTTTAAATTGAAACATCTAACCGATGAAATGTATAGAGACATGTCGGTATAGATAAATAGATCGTGTTTGCTTGGCGCTGAATAGAGCTGCCAATGCTGTTATTGTTGGTTTGTGGGACTAAGCAGAAAAGTTAACCAAATATTATGACGATTGCTTTGATATCGCATCCCGATTGCGAGAAACACAACATGGGCGCCGGGCATCCGGAACGGCCCGAGCGCTTGGCTGCCATCAAAGACCGCTTGATAGCCAGCGGATTGGACATATTGCTGCATCATTATGAAGCCCCTTTGGTCAGCCGGGAACAGTTGGAGCGCGTCCATGACCCGAAATACGTAGACAGCATTGTTGAACAGTCTCCACAGCCCGGCCGGTTAGCGTGGATAGATCCCGATACCGCCATGAATGAACACAGTTTAAACGCCGCATTACGCGCCGCCGGAGCAGTGGTATTGGGTGTTGATTTGCTGATGAGCGGGAAGGAGCAATGTGCGTTTTGCAATGTGCGTCCGCCGGGCCATCATGCCGAACACAATCGCGCCATGGGATTTTGTTTCTTTAACAACATTGCCGTGGGCGCGGCCCATGCGCTGCAGCACTATGGATTACAACGCATTGCCATCGTGGACTTCGATGTTCACTACGGCAATGGCACCGAAGATATATTTCGTGCCGAACCGCGGGTGATGGTGTTTTCCACCTTTCAGCATCCCTTTTATCCGTACAGTGGCGCCGATACCCATTTGCCGAATATGATTAATGTGCCTCTACCCGCTGGAACTCGTAGCGCCCCATACCGCGAAGCGGTGGAACAGTATTGGTTGCCGGCATTAAGGAAATTTAAACCAGAACTGATTATGATATCGGCCGGCTTCGATGCCCACTGCGATGATCACATGGCCGGTTTATGTTTGGTGGATGAAGATTACGCTTGGGTTACTCGGCACATTAAAAATATCGCCGCGGAAACCGCCCAAGGCCGTATTATCTCCACCTTGGAAGGTGGTTATGAATTAGACGCCTTAGGGCGAAGTGTGCACGCCCATCTCGCAGTTTTGGCTGATTAGTATCCTTAGCCTCATACAATTTTTTTCCAGCCCGATAATCATAATTTGAGTTTCACGATCATTGTATTAATTATATTTATATAGGTTTTCCATGAGCAACCGCACGCCTTTATTACAAAAATTACCCGAAGAGCTGGAGCCATACGCAGATTTTGTCACAGACTTACGCTGGACGTGGAGTCACGCCGGCGACTGGTTGTGGAAAACCATAGACAAACCGGTGTGGGATCAAACCGATAATCCCTATGTAGTGTTACAAAATCTCAGCCAAAAGCGCTTGAAAGAACTGGCCGAAAATCCCGAGTTTATTCAAAAGCTCAAAGAGCTGAGCGAAGCCCGTCATGAGTATTGCAGCCGCGATGCTTGGTACCAGCTTAACCATAAGGATACGGCTCTGCGGGGGGTGGCTTACCTGAGTATGGAATTTGGTTTGGGCCAGGCGTTGCCGTTTTACGCCGGAGGCTTGGGTGTATTAGCCGGGGACCATTTAAAATCCTCCAGTGATTTAGGGGTACCGCTGACCGGAATCGGTTTACTCTATCAAGAGGGATATTTCCGCCAAGTGTTGGACGCCGACGGTTGGCAGCAGGAAGTTTATCCGTATAACGATTCCACCAGCTTGCCGTTGCGGCCAGTGGAAGCCGAGACCGGTGAATGGTTGCATGTGAGCATTCAGCTGCCGGGCCGTTCGGTGCGCTTACGGGTGTGGCAGGCGCAAATCGGCCGGGTGGCGTTGTATCTGCTGGATAGTAATGATCCGTTGAATTCAGCTAACGACCGGGGCATTACCAGCAAATTATACGGCGGCGGCCAGGAATTGCGCCTGGCGCAAGAAATCGCTTTGGGCATCGGCGGCTGGCTGTTGATCGAAACGTTGAATTTACCTATTGATGTTTGCCATCTTAACGAAGGTCATGCCGCATTTGTTACCCTGGAGCGCGCCCGGCATTTCATGCATCTGCACAACGTGGATTTTTGGGAAGCGTTGTGGGCCACCAAAGCGGGTAATGTATTTACGACACATACGCCCGTGTCCGCCGGCTTTGATGTGTACAGTATGGATTTGTTGAGCAAATACGGCCGCGACTATGCTGAACTGCTGGGTGTCAGTGGCGAAGAACTGGCCGGTTTGGGACGAAAGAATCCGGAAGATCATAACGAACCTTTTAACATGGCGTATCTGGCCGCACGCACCTGCCGCAGTATAAACGGGGTGAGTAAGCTGCATGGAGAGGTAAGCCAGGAAATCTTTCAAAAGCTATATTCGCGCTGGCCTAAGCAGGAGGTGCCGGTAGCACATGTCACCAACGGCGTACATGTGCCGTCGTGGGATTCGCCCTGGGCGGATGAACTCTGGACAAAAGCCGCCGGCAAAGACCGTTGGCTGGGTGCTGGGGAGAACCTGGCCGACGCCATCAAAGACCTCGATGATGCCACTCTGTGGGAGTTTCGCGGCAGAGAGCGGGCGGATTTGGTTCGCCATGCCCGCCGCCGCCTGGCTAGACAGTTTGCGCAGCGCGGCGCCGATGCGGCAACTATTGAAGGGGCCGACATCGTATTGGATCCCAATACTTTGACCCTGGGATTTGCGCGGCGCTTTACCGAATACAAACGGCCGAATCTTTTACTGGCGAATCTTGACCGTTTGGTGCAACTACTAACCCGGCCAGACGAACCAGTGCAAATTATTGTCGCAGGTAAAGCCCATCCCCAAGATCAAATCGGTAAACAATTTGTGCGCGACTGGGCCAAATTTGCCTCGCGACCGGAAGTTCGCGCCCATGTGGTGTTTCTCGAAGACTACGACATTGCCCTGGCGCAGGAAATGGTGCAAGGGGTCGATGTGTGGATCAACACACCGCGGCGCCCCTGGGAAGCCTGCGGCACTAGTGGCATGAAAGTGTTGGTAAACGGCGGCTTGAATGTATCATCCTTGGACGGTTGGTGGGTTGAAGCGTATTCCCCAGATGTGGGCTGGGCGCTGGGCGATAATAACAACCACACTTCCGTACGTTGGGACGCCACCGATGCGGAACAGTTGTACCGTTTACTGGAACAGGAGATCGTGCCGCTGTTTTACGACCGAGACTCCACCGGTTTGCCGCGCAACTGGATCGCCAAAATGCGAAACAGTATGGCCAAATTAGCGCCTCAATTCAGCGGTAACCGGATGGTGCGCGAATATGTGGAGAACATCTATTTGTCGGCGGCGGCTATTTATCAGTCACGCTCACAAAACGGTGGCGCATTGGCCAAACAGCTGTGGGAGTGGGAACGGCATTTAAAACATCACTGGCAAGGGATGCATTACGGTAATTTGCAAGTGGTCGATCAAAACAGCCACTATATATTTCAACTGCAGGTTTATCTAGGGGATATCCCCCGCGAGCATGTGCACGTGCAAGTGTTTGCCGCATCCATGAATGAACACAGCGCTTTTTGCCAAACCATGCAATGCGGCGATCCCATTCCCGGTGCCACCAATGGTTATGTATACGTCATTAAAGTGCCCGCCGACCGTCCGCCGCAAGATTACACGCCGCGCATTATTCCTTACTTTGACGGCGTGCAAGTGCCCACGGAGATGAGTTTGATCCATTGGCAGCGTTGAGGTCTGTATTTTTTAACCACGAAGGGCACGAAGTATTAAAAAGTTTTTTCTTCGCGTCCTTCGTGGTTATTTTTCATTTTTTATGTTCTGTCGGGCATAAAATTCCCGGCACTCCTCTTCCCGCCCCCGCACCACGCGTTTGCCGATGAGGGCGCCGTGTGTTTCGGTCACCACGGTGTGTTGGAATTCATGATGATGGTTATCGTAAAAATACAACACCACCCAATCTTTGGTGCGTTTTAGTTGATGAGCGCGCGCGGTGTTGGAATACAACGCGGTAAAATGAAATTCATCGCGGGTGGTATGTAATATGGGCAACCAGGATTTGCCTTCCGGGTTGAAGCGTTTGGGGGCGATGGTTGGAAGTTTGTCGGCTTCGGCTTTGGCCCGATACTCCAGATCCACGTCCAGAAGCATCTCCACGGAAGGTTCGGTTTCCGGGCTATCGGCCCGGGGGTGGGCTTTGCGCCCCAGCATTTGTGCCAACGCGGCACGAATCGCCGATGCCCTTCTTAAGCCGACGCCTTCGACTTTATCCAGCCGGCCATCGTAAGCCGCCATTTCCAATGCTTCCAGTGTGTTCACTTGCAATTCGTCGTGGATGTGTTTGGCCAGTTCCGGACCCACCCCGGGAATGGTTTGGAACAGTTTTTCCGGCTCCAATGAGCCACGTAATCCCTGCAAGCGGCTGGAGCGGCCGGTGGCGACGATTTCGTAAATGGCAGTGGCGATGCCCTTGCCGATATGGGGCAAGGCCGTCAAACCCTCGATGCCTTTTTCTTCCACCAAGGTCTCGAGGTCTGTGTGCAGGGAAAGCACCGTCTCGGCGGCTTTGCGAAAGGCATTGACGCGAAACGGATTGGCTTGCTGTTGTTCAAGCAAATCGGCGATCTCCAACAATTGATCGACGACGGTTTGGTTGCGAAAAGATGACATAGGTAATTTCCCTATACGAAAAAACACCTGTTTCTTATACATTAGTCATTTTATAATGCTAATTTATGCGCTCAGATGGCACAACTTATTAAACAGGCCAGTGCGAAGCAAAATCCACGAAAAATATTTAAACCGCTTGGATCCGGATTCGACCAGTTTAACCTGAATGAAAGATGATGGCGTTATATTGTAAGCCGGTAAGAAGCCTGCACACATAAAGACACGGCGCCAGTGTCGTTAATTTGTCATTAGGGGATGGAATAATTTATGAATTTTGAAAGCAATGTTGTGAACTTGGTGAATCTGAAAACCAGTTTAAAAGATCACAAGACCGAAGAACTGTGTTTGCCATTGGATTTGCCCGAAGAGGATTTACATTGTCTTGGTTCCATTGTGAAAAAACACTATTTGCTGCAACCGGGAGAACACTTATACAACATTGGTGATCCCGGCAAAGCCATTTATGCAGTACGCTCGGGCACGATTAAGACGTACATCCCCACCAACGATGGCGATGAGCAAGTGCTTGGATTTTATTTGCCCCGGGAGTTATTAGGGTTCGAGGCCTTGGGTCATGACAACTTTAACTCCGCGGCGGTGGCGGTGGAGACTTCCGACGTATGCGAGTTACCTTTTAATTCCTTGGAAAAACTCTATGACCAAGTCAAAGGATTGCGAGAGCAAATTGATAGGCTCATCGGCCGCGAGTTTTACAATGACCACACGATGTTACTGCTGCTGGGTAAACGCCACGGTGAAGAGCGACTGGCATCGTTTTTATTGAGCATTTCCCGGCGCCTGCAAAGCCGCGGTTTTTCGCCCAAAGAATTTAATCTCACCATGTCGCGCCGGGATATCGGCAATTATTTGGGTTTGGCGGAGGAGACGGTCAGCCGATTGTTCACCCGTTTTCAAGAAGAAGGTATGGTGCGGGTGGAACGCAAGCATTTAACCATCCAAGACATGGATAAATTGCAGCAAATCATCGAGCATTAACGAATATCTGCGGCTTCGTAAAATAGCTAGTCTTGAGTTTTTCGGTAGGTTATCGAGCGTTGTTGTAAATAATCCATAATAAAATCGAAACAGGCTGAATCTTTCCCCACATACTCCGGCGGCGAAATTCCTGTCTGAGCATACTGGCCGGATAACACCAGGTTTGCCGCGGCCGCGCAAACATATCCTGTGGTGCGCGCCATAGAGCTGATCTGGCTGATTGGATCGTATTCATCGTATAAATCGTATTGCACAGAGCATGGTTTGCCCTCAAACGTCCCCGAGAGGTTAATACGCATCACCGTGAATTCTTGTTCCCCGGGTTGCAGCAGCCACTGTTGCCGAAGTAAATGGCTGGTGACTTCGCGAGGGATGACTTCTTGGCCATTGATATTCAGCGGGGTTTGTTGCAAAAAGCCGCTATGGATTAACGCCTGAATCAGTTCAATATGCCCCGGATAACGCAGTGTTTTTTCCTGCATATTAGGGATGTGAGACATGGTGGTTAACAAAGACCGCAAGCCATCGGTATTAAACGCTTCCAAAGTCCCCACATAGTCGAATTCCATTAGTTCACGATCAGACAGCGCCGGTTTTTGCACCACAGTGCCATGTTCCATCAAGCGCGCCGGGCGGGTATATTCTTCAATCACATCCAGGGGTGAAAACGGCGCTTTGTAGCAGAAAGGCCAGGTGCGCACTTTGGGCAATCCGCCTACATAGCATTTGAAGTCTTCCACCTGCATGAGCGCATCATAGCAGCCTAAAATCACATTACTCATGCCGGGCGCCACGCCCATGTCCACGATGGCGGTGACGTGGTGGGCTTTGGCCAGCTCATCCAAGCTGAGAGCGTCTTCCGGATAAAACGCAATGTCCACCACATTTTTGCCCGCGGTGATTATGTGTTGCAAAGTTTTAAAACCTAAGAATCCCGGTACGGCGTTGATGACTAAATCGCTCGATTGCACGGTGGCTTGCAGCGCTGACTGGTCGTTTACATCCAATACTTGCCGGCTGACGTTTGCCATGTCCGTAACGGTTTGCAGCGCCGACTCATTCGCATCAATGGCGAGAACTTTGTGCTGTAAGGCCAGATCTTTCACTATGGCGCTGCCTACCATGCCGCAACCCAAAACCGTGATTTTCGCCATACCGACTCCTGTGCTGCCCTCAGATTTTTCTACCGGTTAATCCCGCGGGGATAAATATAAAACATTATTCTGCTGATCGATGGAAAAGCGAAAATGCTGCAAATAGTTCATGCCCAACAGACCATTGATATGGTGGTTGTTGAGATCCATAACCGCCACCTCCAATTGATCAACGGTTTGACCGCCGATGCTGAGGCGTTCAATTCTGTAAATCGGCGCCTCGACCACGCCGTTAGCCGTGTTAAACCATGCGGTGCGCAACGGGGATCCATGATTAAGCGATAATTCTTGCAGCAACTGCGGCGTGATAACGGTGAGCGAAGCGCCGGTGTCCAGCAACAAGTTGCCGTAGATTTGGTTGTTGAACAACACCTTGGTCAGCAAATTATTGCCATGACGGCTAAGGGTTATGGGTTCGGCATTGGCGCTGGCCTTGGCGGTTTGCGCCTCGATTAAATTGAGCAACTGATGGGCCTTGGTTCCGGCGTCAGGATCGTAGGCGATAATGTTGAGCGCCTGGCGGGCGTCGGCTTCGTTGCCCAGTGCCATATAGGCTTCGGCCAAACCCACATAGTGGGCGCTGTGTTCGGGTTCTACGGTGACCAGCCGTTGATACAAATCCAATAAGCCAAGGTGATCGTCCTTGGTGCGCAATTGCTTGGCGTAGTCATTGGTAATGGCGCGCAGGGTGGTTACGATCTGTTGAATCTTGGAGGTGTCATGGGCGTAACTTTTGGCCGTATACAGTGTGTCGATGGCCGCCAGATAGTTGCTGTTCAAGTATTGAAATTCCGCTAATGCCTGCAATGCCAAAACGTCATCGTATTCGGTTTGCAAATAGGCGTTTAGCCACTGAATAGCGGTGCGGATTTGCTTTTTGTCTTTTAGTTGTTGCAAGGCATGAAAGAACGTGGCCCGATACGCTTGTCGAAGCGTATCGTCGGCACTGCGCAGCGCTCGAAACGAGGCTAGAAAGCTTTCGATTTTCCCTTCTTCTAATCGTTGTTTGGCACTTTGCAGTTTGGCGCTGCCGGGGCGCTCGGCGGCGGCTTCTGGCGATGGGTAGGCCGGCAAAGGAGCTATGGAGCGGTTGAGCTCAGAATTCGGGGTTACATCATAGCGGGTTGTCGTATCTTGAGGGTGGCTAGAAGGGCGGTCGCTATCTTGTAAAAAATACAGCGCCAAGACCCCGCCCAATAAAAAAACTAACGTCAATTCAATCAATTTGCGCATGGTTCATCATGAATGATTTCAAACTTACTAGAAAATACCTCTACCAATTAATTGGTCTCATTTATCCGCGCAATGTTCATACTCAATTTGCACGGTGGAATGGGATATCCCGTAGCGCTCGTCGAGCACGGTTTTTATCTGTTGCATCACCGCATCATAATTCGCACTGGCACGAACTTGCACATGCGCTGTTAACAGCGGCCTGTCTGTGGTCAGTGACCACACATGCACGTGGTGCACATCCAAAACATCGGGAATTTGTGCAGTCACGGTCTCGCGCAGCTCGGTGACATTGATCTCCTCGGGAGTGCCTTCCAGCAGTATATGCGCCGACCGCTTGGTGACAAACCAGGCGCTGCGCAGTATCAACAATGCCACCAGTACCGATAACAGCGGGTCTATAGGCATCCAGCCGGTCCATAGAATGATTGCCGCGGCGCTGATTGCCGCCACCGATCCCAATAGATCACCTAACACATGAACTAAGGCGCCTCTAATATTGAGGTCCGTCTGATCGCCGCCGTGCAAGACCAAAAACGTCACCACGTTGACCGCTAATCCCAATATGGCCACTACCAGCATGGTATCGGCCATCACTTGCACAGGATCCAGCAAGCGTTGTACAGCTTC
>Ga0209536_100014198_pt1 | contig 11455 bp, 10 predicted proteins | sample DeeMarSeWOR28_12_FD_187461 | JGI IMG/M metagenome (GOLD analysis project Ga0209536, IMG submission 187461) | Marine sediment microbial communities from White Oak River estuary, North Carolina - WOR-2-8_12 (SPAdes) (version 2) | ecosystem: Environmental > Aquatic > Marine > Intertidal zone >... | reverse complement strand
TGCAAATTTAGAAGGCCATATGCTTTTTGTCGAAAATGATGATATTCCCGGCGTCGTAGGGCAGCTCGGGCTGGTACTTGCCAACTACGATGTGAATATCGGTCATTTGTCCCTCGGCCGCGTGAAGGATACCAAAAAAGCACTCAATATCTTCAATCTGGATTCGGCTCTCGGTGAAGGAGTGCAGACTGAATTATCGCAAGTTAAAGGTGTGAACCAGATTTATACTGCTGATTTGTAACTAATTGCATTTGGCAGCTAAGGCCGGTAGGTACAGGCATTGCCGGCCTTTTTTAAGATGCAGAATCTTCTGAAAAATGTAATATAAATATGGCAATATGTCACTTCCGATACCCGGGATTTCCAACCTGAATTTACCTGACCTGACGACAGATCCGGATTCAGAATAACATTTTATCAGAAAATTACATTTTTCAGAATTCTCAAATATTTACTATGTACATCCGCATATTAATTATTCTGATTATTCCGGTTCTTTTTATTACTGCCCAGGCTGCCCGGCAGGATACCGTGACCATCAGCAGTAAAAATCTTCCCGAAAATCCTTCGGCGCTTGTATTTTTACCCGACAGTTATGATCGGGGTACATCCACATACCCGGTTGTCTATCTTCTGCATGGCTGGAGTGGCAGTTTCCGGGACTGGAGTGATCATGTCGATCTGAGGAAGTATGTGGATTTATATCAACTTATAATTGTCTGTCCCGATGGTGGTTATGCCGGCTGGTACCTGGATAGTCCGTTAAGAAATGAGTCACAATATGCCACATATATCGCAGTCGAGGTAGTGGCCTTTATTGACAATACCTACCGTACTATTTCCGGCCCGGAGGGCAGGGCTTTGTGTGGCCTGAGTATGGGCGGATATGGAGCTGTTAGCCTGCTCGGTAGTTTCCCGGATCGCTTCTGCGTGGCAGCCAGTATCAGTGGTGTAATGAATTTAAGCGCCGCCCGCGATGAGAAATTCGGTTTAAATCAGTTAATCGGGCAGTATCAGTCAAATCAGCATTTATGGGAAACATATTCCTGCATAAGTCTGATTAAAAACTTACAAAATCACAAGAAAGGCCTTATACTGGATTGCGGTGTAGCTGATAAACTCTCCATCAGCGGTAATCGCACACTACATCAGATATTAATTGATCTGAAAATCGATCACGACTATTATGAACGCCCGGGCGGTCACTCCTGGTCATACTGGGTGAACGCGCTCCCCTATCATCTGCTTTATATAAATAATTATTTTAGTGAGAACTAAATCAGTCAAGATCCCGGGGAACCGGGTGTTCTAGGTATATTTGCTCCGGCGATACAGAGGCCATATAAGCAAATATTTCTACGCCATTTTTTACTGCTTTTTGCAGCATCTCTGTATATTTACCATCGATGTGCTTCGCCGGTTTAAAAATCCGGCCATCATCCCGCTGAATTACATAGAACATTGCCGCCCGATATCCCTGTTCAACAACCCTAATTAATTCACTTAAATGTTTCGTACCACGTTCCGTTACCGCATCGGGAAAATAAAAGATGTCATCGTCTTCCACCAGCGTTACGTTTTTCACTTCTATGTAACAGGTTTTAGATCCGCCTTGAAGCAGGATGTCAATTCGGCTGTTGACTCCGTAACGAACTTCTCTGTTAAGCGTAATGAAATCGGCTAATTCCGGTATTTTTCGGTCAGCAAGTGCCTCTGCGACAATAATATTAGGAACACCGGTATTAATACCAATCCAGCAACGTCCGTTATTAACCATTTCCCAGGTATAAGGATACTTACGGTGCTTATTCGAACTGCGACTCAAACGGACCTCCCAGCCCCGGGTTGCACAGGTTTTCATACTACCCGAATTAGGGCAATGGGCTGTAATAACCTGTCCATCTTCCAGCTCAACATCGGCAAGAAAACGTTTATAGCGTTTTAGTAACTTGCCCGGGATTAATTGTTGCTTAAATTGCATATTTAGACCGATTCGAAAGCAATTCCGCGGGCCGACAGGGCTGTTATAAATCGTTGGGGCGGTATAGCTAATTCCTGTTTCAACACGCCTGTTTCCTTAATCGTTCCTTCTACCAGCATCTCCAGAGCAATTGCGGCCGGGAAGGCTGTTGCACGCATCATTGCCGTCAGAGCCATTTCTTTATTGCCATATTGAATGGTTTGATAGCTCTTAGTCAATTTAGTGCCATTTATATTACCTTCAGCCGTTATTCTCATCAGCACAGCATCTTCAGCTTCATATGATAGTGGATCAACAAGCAGTGCCTCAAAGAGCTCGCGGCGGCTGTATTGTTTATCTTTTACCCGAACGGCCGTATTTGATGAGAACTCGAGATCAAGCATGGACTTAAAAAGACGGCAATGTCCCGGATAACGAATCGTTTTATAATCAAGATGACGTATTTTTCCGGCATAGGTTTGCGGCAAAGTAGAGGTGCCGCCGGATGTATAAAATGCTTCGAGTCGGTCAAAAGGATGCGGAAAAGCGAGTTCTTCGATTGCAGTCAGCGACGGGACGGTTTTAATTTCACCATCATCAAGTATAATGGCTGGCTCCAGATATTCATTTATCAGACCACGAACCGAAAAGACAAGCATATAGTTCAAAGGTGTTTGTGGATTCAGGGGTAATCCGCCGACGCGAATGTTTAGATTATCCACCTGCTCAAGCTGATCTACAATGTATCGGGACAGCACCGAAGCCATTCCCGGTGCCAGTCCACAGTCGGGAATCACGCCGACACCGGCTTTTTTGGCATCAGCATCCAGCGTAAATTGTTTCTGCACTATTGAGTTATTGCCGCCCAGATCGACAAAGTGACAACCGGTGGCAATCGCCCATCTCGTCAAGTTAAAATTGTAGTCATATGGTACAGCGCTGATCACGCCCGCAACCTGATCCATCAGCTGCATTAGACGATCTTTGTCATTTGCGTTGACCTGGTGTGTTTCCAGTCTGTTATCCCTGAAATGTGTTTGGATTGATAACAAAGCCTTGTCGGAAATATCGGTAACGATTACCTGTTCGGTGCTGTTTAGATTAAGCAGATCATGAATAATGCCCCTTGACATCCGTCCCGATCCCACAACCAAATACTTCATTCCGTATTCCTTTAGTTTAAGAGTAATTTAATATTTAGCCTGCCGCATTATCTGACACCGCCAGTCTGAGCAGGGCGGGCACTGCTCACCGGGTGCTATTTCTTCAATTCCTTTTTTCTTATAACTGCCGACATGAACCAGCATGGCACAGATTTACTATAAGATCTTTGATATATATAACTTTTTGTATCTGTCTGGTAATCCAGCTACCTCACATGAATAAATTTTCTGGCGCTAAAAATAGTAAAATTTAAATATGTAATAAAATTTTTTTCTTAAGACCAGAGGTATGATCCGGGCCGGATGTTTGGGGTTTGAAAGTATTTTTACATAGTCTGATTGGTAATTATTTCCTGCTGTATCTTCGCTGACGCATAATTTCGAATAGGGTTACTGCGGCTGATACCGAGACATTGAGCGAATCCAGCCGTCCGCTTTGTGGGATTGAAATCCGGTCATCACATTCGTTCAGAATGCTCTTTCGCAGGCCTTTTCCCTCACTGCCAATTACCAGGGCAAGTGGTACTGTAAGGTCGGCTTCAAAGATATGATTTTTCTGGCCCTGGCTCAGTGCAAGCACAGCCAGTTTATGATCTTTCAGATCTTTAATTAATTGATGCAGATTAGACGTCAGACAAACCGGAATGTGGAATATTGCACCGGCAGATGTCTTAGCAACGGTTGGATTGATAGCCGCACTGGTTTTTACCGGCAATATTACAGCCGTAACGCCGCAAATTTCGGATGTCCGGATGATAGCGCCCAGATTATGTGTATCCTGGATCTGATCAAGCAACAGGACAACGGGTATATCCGCCTTTTTTATCAAACGGGAAAGATGGTTGGCATCAACATAATGGTATTCATCAATTTCCGCCAGCACACCCTGATGTATGACCGGCCCGCACCATTTCTGCAGCCGGGATTTGTGATCATATTCCACTGGAATACGGCGTTGCCCGGCCCAATTTTGGTAAGAGGCAGATTCTCTGGCATCCAGTTCCCGGGCCAGAATCAACCGCTTTACGGGATGTTCCGATTTCAGGAGTTCCTGAACCGGTCTTTTGCCATATATAAACATTTTAATCGGGTTAAGCTGCTATTTCTGATTTATGTTATCCGGAAGATTTTTGACCTTAATAATTAGGTAAACGGCAATATCGTTCCGGGTAAGGGTCGAGGTGTAACAATCACACTGCAAAAATAAGCAAAAAGTAATTTTAAATACAAAAAATATCTTGCAATTTCGCTTAAAATCACTAAATTGAATGAACATTCATTCATTAACTTGATATGAGAAAGAAGGATAATAAAAAAACACAAATAATTGAAGCGGCAATTAAAGTTTTCGCTCATAAAGGTTTCTATACCGCCAAAGTGGCCGATGTGGCACGCGAAGCCGGGGTCGCAGACGGAACCATCTATCTTTATTTTAAAAACAAAGATGACCTGCTTATATCACTATTCGAGACTAAGATGGAAGAAATCCTGAACCGCTTTAATACTATAGTCGTTCAGCCAATTACGCCGGCCGAGAAACTGGATCGCTTCATTCATCTGCATTTTGAACTTATCGACGCCGATCACAATCTGGCCGAGGTTTTTCAGGTTGAATTACGACAATCCAGTAAATTTCTTAAGGATTATCATAATGAACGCTTCATCGAGTTTTTGAACATCATCGGACAGATTCTCACCGAAGGTAAAGTAGCAGGCGATTTTCGCAGCGATATAAATACAACAACTTTTAAGATAGCTATATTTGGTGCCCTGGATGAATTGGCGCGCCAGTGGATCCTCAGTGATCATCCACAGCATCAATTGAAAGAATATGCGTCAGAACTGGCCAAAACATTCATCAAAGGGTTATCCCCGGAATGAGAGGAGTGATTTCATGAAGAATGTTGTCATTGTTGACGGTTTACGTACTCCATTTATCAAAGCCTGGAGTGATTTTATTGCGATTCCGGCGCAGGATTTGGGTACTATCGTCTCACGGGAATTACTGGAACGTAATGAACTAAATCCAGATATAATTGATGAAGTCATAATCGGTAATATCGGGCAGCCGGCAGAAGCGGCAAATGTGGCCCGTATCATTGCCCTGCAGGCCGGAATCCCGCAATCCGTACCGGCCTTCAGCGTACAGCGAAATTGTGCCAGCGGAATGGAGGCAATAGCCAGCGCCTATTATCGTATTCAGGCCGGAGAAGGTTCAGTCTACCTGGCTGGCGGGGTTGAATCGATGAGCCGTATCCCCTTATTATTCAATGAAGCTGCCACAAAATGGTTTGGACAGTTATCCAAAGCTAAAACGATCGGACAACGTTTATCAACTATACTGGCGTTTAAATTTAAATTTATGAATCCGGTTATTGCTTTGCAACTGGGACTTACCGATGGGTTTTGCGGTCTTAATATGGGGGAAACAGCCGAAATACTGGCCAAGGAATTTAAAATTTCGCGCGAAGAACAGGATACATTCGCGATGCACAGTCACAATAAGGCCGAAAGAGCGACAAAAGAAGGAACACTAAAACAGGAAATTGTACCGGTAGCGATACCGCCCCGGTACGATCACATGGTTGATGAAGACAACGGCATCCGGCCGGGTCAATCGATGGAAGCACTGAGTAAATTAAAGCCGGTATTCGACCGCCACAACGGAACAGTGACAGCCGGAAATGCCAGTCAGATCACCGACGGGGCTGCTTCCGTGCTCGTTATGTCGGAGGATAAAGCCCGTGAAATGGGTTACGAGATACTGGGGAAAATCCGATCTTTCGCGTTTGCCGGGCTTGATCCGCAACGCATGGGACTGGGGCCGGCTTACGCTGCCCCGCTGGCACTCGATCGGGCCGGTTTAACCATTAAGGATATTCAGTTGGTGGAAATAAATGAGGCTTTTGCTGCTCAGGTTTTAGCCAATTTGCATATTTTTGCATCGGATCAATTAAGTAAAAAATATCTGGATCGCGAAAAGGCGGCCGGGGAAATCGATCCCGATCTGCTCAATGTCAATGGCGGTGCCATAGCTCTGGGACATCCGGTCGGTTCTTCCGCCACACGATTGATTATTACCTTGCTAAAGGAAATGAAGCGGCGTGATTTAAATCTCGGGCTTGCCACATTATGTGTCGGAGGGGGACAGGGAGCAGCATTCATATTGGAGCGAACTTGAACCAGGGGGTGGAGGAATTATCATGACTAAGGCTTTTCAATTAGAAATTACAGAAGACAATATCGGCGTGTTGACCTTTGACCTGCCCGGTGCAAAAGCAAATAAATTTACCACAGCGGTTATGACCGAGCTGGACCAACGACTTAAAGAACTTCGTGACCGGAACGACGTGAAATGCCTGCTAATCAAAGCCGGAAAGAACGGGATATTTATCGCCGGTGCCGATATTAACGAAATCGAATCGATAAGCGATCCGGAGCAAGGCTATGAGGTCTCAAAACTGGGACAGAAAGTTTTCACTAAAATAGCTGAATTACCTTACCTGACTATTGCGGCTATTGAAGGCGCCTGTATGGGGGGGGGAACGGAAATGGCGCTGGCCTGTGATTACCGGATTGCCTCCGATCATCCCAAAACGAAAATTGCACTCCCGGAAGTAAATATCGGTTTATTCCCTGGTTGGGGCGGTACCCAGCGTCTGCCACGGTTGATCGGTTTGCAACGCAGCCTGGATGTAATTCTAACCGGGCGCCATCTCGACGCCAGGCGGGCTTTGCGTTACGGGATCATTGATAAAATAATCCCAAAAGAAATGGTGGTGGAATCATCCCTGGCATTCGCCCGGGATGTCCTCGCGGGTAAAAATGTCCTGGTCCGTTCAAAGCGCAAACAAAAAGGTCCTTTTCCTGTGTTATTGGAAAAGAATCCGCTGGGTCGTGCACTTGTTTTCTATAAAGCTAAAAAAACCGTATTGCAAAAGACAAAAGGCCATTATCCTGCACCTTTGGCCGCATTACACGTTATTCGAAAAACACACGGCAAGTCCCTGGCCAAAGGACTGGAATTTGAAGCACGGGAATTCGGTAAAATCATCAGCACCACGGTATCGAAAAACCTGATAAAAATTTTCTTCTGGACTGAGGCAGTAAAAAAAGAGACCGGTGTCGTCGAATCCGAACCGGTGGTAAAGGACATAAAAAAGTCCGCTGTGCTGGGTGCCGGTGTCATGGGCGGAGGAATAGCCCAGCTATTTGCCAGTAAGGACATCACGATAAGAGTGAAGGATTTAAATAACGATGCTGTGGCCAAGGCTTTTCAGCAGGCTGCCGGTGTATTAAAAGGTAAATTAAGGCGCAAACGAATCGACAGATTTGAATTTAATCACATCATGGCTAAAATTACCGGTACCACCGATTACAGTGGTTTTGGCCAGGTCGATTTTATAGTTGAAGCAATTGTCGAAGACCTTGATATCAAGAAAAAGGTTTTCGCAGAACTGGAAAACCACATTCGCGAAGATACACTGGTCCTGTCTAACACCTCTTCACTCAGGATCAACGATATGGCTAATGCATTCAAGCGACCGGAGCGTTTCGCCGGAATGCATTTCTTTAATCCGGTGCATATGATGCCGCTTGTTGAAGTTATCCGCGGAGACAAGACCAGTGATGAAACTGTTGCGACCACCTTTGCCCTGGCTAAAAAATTAGGAAAAACTCCGATCCTGGTAAACGACGGTCCCGGTTTTCTGGTCAACCGCCTCCTCGTTCCTTATATGGTTGAAGCTATATCACTGCTGGAGGAAGGATACTCGATTAAACGGATCGACAGCATTATGGAGCAGTTTGGTATGCCGATGGGACCAGTCACATTATTTGACGAAGTGGGTATTGATGTTGCCCATAAAGTCGCAAAAATATTACAGGCAAGCATGGGTGACCGAATGGCTGAATCAGATATGCTGGAAAAAATGATTGCTGATCAGAGAATGGGTAAAAAGAGTGGCGTTGGTTTCTATCGCTATAATGGTAAAAAGAAGTCCCTCGATCCCGATATGGCCAAATATATAACAATTAAAGAGCGTACCGCACTAAAAGATGAAGCACTGATACAACGCATGATATACCCCATGGTCAATGAGGCCGCCCGCTGTCTGGAAGAGAAGATTGTTAAGCAGCCCCGGGATGTTGATGTCGGCATGATATTCGGTACCGGATTTGCTCCGTTCCGCGGTGGTTTGCTAACCTATGCCGACACGGAAAACATCACTCGTATAGTTAACTCGCTCGGTGAATTTGCCGCAAAACACGGGGCAAGATTTGAACCGGCCAAAATATTGCAGAATATGGCCGGCGGCAGCGAAGGATTTTACCAGTATTTCAATTAATGACCTTATAAATTAAGGGTTTGAGGTTCGCCATGGTAAATAAAAAAGGACTACCCAGTTTTTCGAAATCTTTGTTCAGCGGGATAATTCTTGATGAACTAATTTTTCCCTATCCGCGGCAAAGCAAAGATGAACAGGAAAATCTGGATATGATTCTTGATACGCTCGATAAATTTGCCCAGGACTATGTCGACTCCGGGGCCTTTGATCGGGCAGAAAAAATGTCTGATGACGTTATTAAGGGCTGGAAAGAATTAGGCTTCTTTGGTTTAATCATTCCTGAGAATTTTGGTGGATATGGACTAAGTTCAACCAGCTATGTAAAAATTTTAGAACAGGTAGGCTATCACGACGGCAGTACGGCATTGCTGCTGGGGGCACACCAGTCAATCGGTATCAAGGCCCTCTTGCTTTACGGTACTGAAGAGCAAAAGAAAAAGTACCTGCCTAAACTGGCGACGGGCGAAATGATTGCTGCCTATGCACTCACTGAACCGGAGGCCGGTTCGGATGCCGGTGGGATTAAAGCCCGGGCAGTATGGGATAAGGCAAAAGAAGTATATATCCTCAATGGATCAAAAATGTGGATAACTAATGGCGGATTGGCCGATTTCTTTACGGTATTCGCCAAAGAGCAGATTGCTCAACCTGATGGCGGAAAAAAGGACAAGATTACTGCATTTTTGGCTACCCGTGATATGGGAATTAAATCCGGTAAAGAAGAAAAAAAACTGGGGATCCGCAGCTCATCAACAACCGCCCTGTTTTTTGAAAATTTAGAGATGCCAAAGCAAAATGTGATTGGCGAAAACGGTAAAGGCTTTAAAATAGCTATGGAAGTTCTGAATGAAGGCCGGGTTGGCTTGGCTGCGGGTGCGGTCGGTGCATCAAAAAAAGCGCTGAAGCAAATTATTGCCTATATAACGGAACGCAAGCAGTTTGATCAGTCCCTGGCAGAATTCGAACTGATCCAGAAAAAAATAGCAGAGATTAAGATAAACATTTTTGTTGCTGAATCCATGATTTATTTAACTACCGGACTGATTGATCAGGGTCAGACTGATTTTTCTCTGGAATCTGCAATGTGCAAAATTTATGCAACGGACCGGCTTTGGGAAAATATCAATGAGTGCCTGCAAATGGCCGGTGGTATTGGTTACAGCCAGGAATATCCCTATGAGCAGAATCTGCGTGATGCCCGTATTAATACTATATTTGAGGGTACCAATGAGATTTTGCGTATCTTTGTCGCTTTGGCTGGTATACACGAACAAGGTGAATATCTTAAGCAGATCGGCAAAGCCCTTAAAGACCCGGTAAAAAGTTTTGGCTTGATTACCGATTTTGCAGTTCAATATATGAAAGAACGGCTGACAACAGGCAGAATCAGAGATGTGCACGGTAGTCTTGCCAATAATAAAAACCTGTTTGAAGAATGGGCTAAAAACCTGCATATCACAGCCGAGCGGACACTTATCCGGTATGGTAAAAATATTGTGCAAAAAGAAATAATCCAGGAAAGACTTGCCGATGCCATGATCGATCTTTGGGGAATGATTGCTACCATTTCCAGGGTTGATACCGATATAAGGCATAAGAGTTGGGACGCTGTACAACATGAGGTGTTAATTTGCAATACATTTTGCGAACAGGCATGGCGCCGCGTCAGGCGAAACATCCTGACTATCGACAAAAACAGTGATGATGCCCATTTAAAAATAGCTCAGCAGGTTATTGAGAATGGTAAATATTAAGATTAATATAGATAATTAATATTTTTACGATATATAATCGAAGGGAGGATTGATCGTGAATATTGCAGTTTGTGTCAAGCAGGTTCCGGATACCGAAACTAATATCAAATTAACTGACGACCATAAACAAATTAACGAGTCCGAAATTAATTTTATTGTCAATCCCTATGATGAATTGGCCGTGGAAGAAGGAATAAAAACGAAGGAGAAAATTGGCGGAGAGGTTACGATAATCTCACTCGGGCCGGATCGTATTACGTCGGCAATTCGCGGTGCCCTGGCCATGGGAGCAGATAAGGCAATTCATATTAAAGTCGATCGTAATCCATCGGATCCGATGGTTGTGGCACGGGCATTAGCTGAAGTTTTATCTGCTGGAAATTTTGATCTGATATTGCTCGGAAAACAGGCAATTGATGACGACCATGCTCAAATGACACAAATTCTGGGTGAACTTTTAGATCTCCCTGCTGTTTCGGTGGTTACCAAGCTGGAAGTTACCGAAGAAAAAGTGATAGCTGAACGTCAGATAGAAGGGGGTTTTGAAAAAACCGAAGCTGCGTTGCCGGCAATAATTTCCGCACAAAGAGGATTAAATGAACCAAGATATGCTTCACTTAAAGGTATAATGGCCGCCAAGCGAATCCCAATCGAAGAAAAATCGATTTCTCTTACGGAAGATAAGATCGAAATCATCAGATATGAGTATCCTCCGCAAAAGCCACCGGGCAAAATCGTGGGTGAAGGAGCCGACGCCGTCCATGAACTGGTTCGCCTGCTGCGTGAAGAAGCAAAAGTTTTATCTTAAATACTACGCTAACCGATAGTTAAAGGAGTCTTGATATGAATCATATTCTGGTATTTGCGGAACAACGTGACGGAGAACTGAAAAAAGTTGCTTTTGAAAATATATCGCTGGCAAAAAAACTGGCAACTGATAGCGGTGCGAGATTTACGACCGTGCTTATCGGGTATAATTTATCCGGGATGGAAACACAGTTGACGGAAACAATGGGATGATCCCGCCGAGGACTGTTTTCATGAATGTATCGGGCAAGCAACTCCTTTCCCGTGCCGCTTTCGCCTGTAATCACAACGTTCACATCGCTGGATGCTACGCTCCGGGCCATTTCAAGGATCTCCAGCATCCTGGGATCCTTGGTTACCAGCCCGATGTGGTCTTCTTCTGTTGCTTCTGAGGAAGACTCAAAAGAGGTTCGACTTATCTTC
>Ga0209536_100014195_pt1 | contig 11456 bp, 9 predicted proteins | sample DeeMarSeWOR28_12_FD_187461 | JGI IMG/M metagenome (GOLD analysis project Ga0209536, IMG submission 187461) | Marine sediment microbial communities from White Oak River estuary, North Carolina - WOR-2-8_12 (SPAdes) (version 2) | ecosystem: Environmental > Aquatic > Marine > Intertidal zone >... | reverse complement strand
CAGGTACAATTCCAACATGGGCTAAAGCTGCAGTTGAAAATGTTGAATCAAACTTAGCAGCTAGAGGTTTAAGTAAATCTACAATTGGTAGAGATGCCTTAGTCAATGCTATATTACAAACTGCATTACCTATTGCTCAATCAAATGCTACTGCATTACAACAAAGAGCATCACAGAATTTAAGTAATGAACAACAAGCTTCTGTTCTTACTGCACAACAAAACTATCAAACTCAATTAGTTAATGCTGAGAATGATATGAAAGCTAGAATGATGACTGGGCAATTTGCTCAAGAATTAAATCAGCTTAATACTATGAATCAGCAACAAGCTATCTTAGCTTCAGCAAATCAACAGCAACAAATTAGATTAGCCAACTTAGCTAACTTACAACAAGCTGGAATGACTAATGCTCAATTACAACAGCAAATGTCACTAGCAAATTTAAATGCTGGACAACAAACTGCTTTAGCAAATGCTCAAACAATTGCAGGATTTGATGTATTAAATTTAACTAATGAACAACAAACTGCAATATCTAATTCTAATTTATTTAAAACATTTGAATTAACTAATTTAAGTAATACACAACAAGCTACTATGCAGAATGCTGTTAACTTAGCAAACATGGATATGGCTAATTTATCTAATGCTCAACAAAAAGCTGTATTAAATGCACAAGCATTTTTACAAATGGATATGAGTAACTTAACGAATGCTCAACAAACTGAAGTATTAAATACACAGAGTAGACAACAAGCTATGTTATCTGACCAAGCTGCTCAAAATGCTGCTGCTCAATTTAATGCTGCTAGTGATAATCAAACACAACAGTTTATTACAAATTTAGCTGCTACTATTAATACTCAAAATGCTGCAAGAAATGATGCCATGACTCAATTTAATTTATCTGAAGCAAATAGAATTGAAGCTTTAAATCAAGGAAATAGTTTAGAAGCACAAAGATTAGAAGCTACTTTAAATACACAAATTAAACAATTTAATGAACAATTAGATTATAATAGAAATCAATTTAATGTACAAAATTCTTTAGCTGTTGAACAAGCTAATGTTGCATGGAGAAGACAATTAAATACTGCTAATACTGCAGGTATCAATGCTGTTAATCAAGCTAATGCTATGAACTCATTTAATTTAAGTAATCAAGCTTTATCATTTATGTGGCAAGAAATGAGAGATGCTGCTAAATGGGAATACGAACAAACTCAAAATGCTGCAGAACAAAAAACTAAACTAGCTGTGGCTGCTTTAGGTAATGAAGCTGCTGATGATACAGCTAAATCTAATGTATTAGTTAAATTAGGAGAACTTGCTTACAATATTTGGAAAGGCTAAGCTAGTTAGTATATAAAATAAAGTATTGACAATGGTCAATAATAGTGATATAATAGACGTAATAAGATTATATAGGGAATTTCCTAAATATAATTATCTTTCAGATAAAGATATTGCAATAAGCATTATTCCTTCTTTATCTTTAAATCAATATAATATATTTAGATACCCTTCAACTAATGTTGCTTATGCATTTACTAACTGGGCTTTTTTAAGTCCTGATGTTGAAAAAAGATTTTTACAAACAGGTAGTTTAGAAAATTTAGATTGGGATAGCGGTACTATTTGTTGGCATATAGATACAATTAATACTGCTCCAAATAAAATAAAAGAAATATATAAATATACTGCTACTAGATTAGCAAAAGATATAGGTGAAGATAAATATTGTCATTGGATTAGATTAGATAGTACAGCTAAAAAAATTAAAAGAATAAATAAAATGAAAATATCAACAGGACTAAAAAAATTTAACAAAGGAAAATAATAATGGGTGGAGTCGCAAAAGCAATATCAAAACCTTTTAAGGCAGTAACAAAAACAGTATCAAAGGTTGTTAAGAAAACAGCAAAAGCTATTACAAAAGTAGGTAAAGCTGTTATGAGTGGTGTTGCTAAAATTAGTAATAAACTTGGACCAGTTGGGATGATTGCTTTATCTATAGCTATGCCATATGCTTTAGCAGGATTAAGTAGTATGACTACTGCCGCCATGGCAAGTACAAATCCTTTTTTACAAGCAGTAGGACAAGTTGGTAATGCTATACGAACAGGTTATTCAGCTTTTAATGCTGGAGTTTCTAATGCTTTTTCTTCTATTACTAAAAGTATTTCACAAGCTTTTACAAAATTTGCTCCTCAAGGTGTTAAAGATATGTATAGTGCAATTTCAAGTGGTGCTAAAAATTTATATTCTTCTGCTCAAGAAACAATAAGTAAATATATGCCTAAACCATTTACTGCAAAAGCAGGAACGGTTGATGTCTATGGTGCTATAGACCCAGGTGTTTCAACTATATCTTCAACTGATGCTGCTAGTATGCTTGAAAGAGGAACATTATCTGCTTCTGAACTAGGTCAACAAACTATAACTCAAAAAGCTGGTTTATTTACTAGTGCAAATCAAGCAGATAAAATAGTATCTGAAACTATTAACAAAGCTTATGCTGAAAGATTACAAAATTTTGGACCTAATGCTACTAGAATGTTTAATGATGTAAAAAGTTATTCAGAAAAAATGGGTACATATATTAATGATGAACAAATTGGTTCATTTGTAGAAAACAATGTAGCTGCAAATAGATATACTACACCTCTTGAACCAGGTAAATATGCAGTTAATACTGATATTACAGATTTAACAAAAACAGGTGATTATATTTCTTTAAATGAAGAAGGAACTGAATTTATGTTTACTGGAAAAGAAACATTTAAATCTCCTCCAGTTAAAAGTGCTTTTGAACAAGCAAATAAAAAAGCTAGAGATAAAATAGTATCTGCTGGTAAAGGTTATATAGGAAGTTTATTATCTCCTGGTACTACTCCTACACCTCAACAACCAAGTTATTATGCAGGAGCAACTGGTTTGGATACAGATATATCTACTGGTTATGGCGGTACAGATATTAAAGGAACTGCTGGAGGACAATTTGTTCAATCCGTATTTGGAGAACAAGCAGCAAATAGAATGATGAACTACTATAGAAACATGAATATTTTAGCTTCAACATAATATTAATTAAATATATACATATATAAATGACAGTTAATAAATCAAATAATTATACAAAACCTACATTAAGAAAAAAAGTAAGAAAGTATAGAACATAATATGGCAAGATTAGAAAAAAATAGTTTTGATGAAGCTGGTATTAATCCTTTTAATGCTCCTATTCCTGGTGAATCTTTAACTGCATCACCTGATAATAGAAAAGCTTGGGAAAGACCACCTGAATTTACTAATGAAGATGAAGCAATGAAAGCAATTTATCTTCTTTTAACTGAACAAACTAAGTTAAAACAATTAATAAATATTATTAATGATGGTGTACCTTTAGATGAAATTGCTCAAGTAGTATTATATAAAGGTTATACAGAAGGAAAATATAATCCTGATTTAATGTTATTATTAATTGAGCCTACTCTTTATTTATTAATTGCTATTGCAGACTATGCTGAAATAAAAGATTATGTATTATATACAGGAGAAGATAATGACCCTGATACAGAAATTCCTGAAAATGATATTACTCCAATTGATATAGATGGTGATGGAAAACCTGATATGGTTAAACCAGCTAAGATGATTAGAGAACCTAAAGCAGAATCAGTTAGTGCTGGTTTATTATCAAGAATTAAAAAAGAATTACCTGCTAAAGTAGAAGCAGTTACAACAGAAGAAGAAGTAGAAGAGGAAGTAGAATAATGAAAATTAGTCTTGCAGATGTAGCAAATTTTGGAACAGGATTTCTTACAGCTAATCAAAAGAATACAGAAAATAATTTAAAGCTTAGACAAGAACAATTAAAAGCTGATAGAGATTTTTATCTTGCTCAAAAAAAAGATAAGTATGCTGCTGAGTTAACTTTGTATAAAAAAGAAAAAGAAAAAGCTGCTGAAATAACTAGATTAAATGAAGAAGTTAAAAGTAATAAATTAGGTCAAGAAGCATATGCTGCTCAATATTTAATGACTACATTAGGTGCTGATAAATATAAATTACTTCAAAGTCAACCTGAAACATTAAATAAAATGATTAATGATATTAAAGAAACTAAAGATTATAAATTTAGTTTAAATAGAGATTTAATTGATAAACAAGCACAAGTTGATACAGCAACTATTAATAAAGTTTTTGCAGAAGAAATGAAAAGTGCTAAGGGTGATGATGTTTTAGTTAATAAAGTTCGTGGTTTACTTGGCATGAAACAAAATGCTACTGAAAATGTTCAAGATAATTTAAATAAACAATTAGAAGCTGCAAAATTAGTTGAAAAAGTAGTTGACCAACGTAGTGAATTAAGTGGAATTGCATTATCAAAAACGGATAGTAAAACTACATTTGTTCCTAAACTATTTAAAGATGAAGCTCAAAAACTTAGAACTAAATTAAATGAAAATACAGAAATTAAAAAAGAAAATGTTAATATAGCTTTAACTTATTTTTCTGAAAATAATATTCCAGTATCTGACCAATATTTAACAAAAGATAAAGATGGTAATGTTACTGGATTAAAAGGAGCAGGTAGAACTTTTATTAATCAAACAAATTTATTATCTTCTCAAGCAATAAAAGATTTTACTAATGAAAAACTTTATTTAGGAACAGGGAAAGAAGCAAGTCTTATTTCTAATAAATTAAATCCTAATGTTATATATAGATTAACAGCAGAACGACTTGCTGATTATTCAGTTGCTACAGCAGAAAAAGATTTCTTTACTAAAAGAGATAACATGGTAGCTATTGTTCCGTTTTCAGTTGTAAGTCCAGATAATATATTAGCTGGTAAATATCAATTTAATAATAAAGCACAAACTAAATTAGTTGGACAAGCTTATGTAGATGTTCTAAAAGATATTACTAATGAACAAAATCCAAATGCTAGTATTGAAAGCAAACAAAAATTTATGAATGACCTTCAAAATAAATTATTAAGTGCTGATATTACTACAGATAATAAATTAGTTATGGATGTTCAAAATAGAATTATAAATAAATTACCACTTGAAACTTCAAAAACTACAAAACCAACATCAACTAGTACTGGTGTTGAATCAATTGTATATCAAGGAAAAAGAATTCCTTTAACAGATGCAAATAAAAAAGCATTAACAGGTATGAATTTTGATTGGGAAAATGCTCCTAAAGTAACTGCACCTAATATTGCACCTTCAAAAACAAGTACTCCAATAGAAGGTGATGTTGATGAAGAATATACAACAGGAACTGAATTTAATGTTGCTCCTCAAAAACCAGTTAGTCAAATGACTATGGAAGAACGAAGAGCTTATGATAAAAAGAAAAGAGATGAACAAATGAAAAGAATGGAAGACAGCAGAAAATCTTTTAATACTAAAGTAAGAAATATAAATCAACAATCTTCCAATAATAATAATACTATTGATTTTAATGCTGATAAGTAATTATGGCAGAGCAAACTCAAATAGACTTTTCTCAACTAGAAGGTGTAACTCCTGTTATTCCTACTGAATCAGTAGAAACTACTACAACTGAAACAGTACAACCTACTGTTGATATACAAACTACTACTCCTACTAAAGAAGAATCTATTATAGATTTCTCTCAACTAGAAGGTGTAACTCCAGTCACTCAAGAACAACCTCAAATAGATTTTTCCCAGTTAGAAGGTGTAACACCAGTTACTTCTTTAGACATGCCTACTCCAGCTAAAACTGATGAGTATTCTACCGCAGAAAAAATTAGATATGGTATAGATAAACAGAATACTTTCTTTGGTAATTTATATCGTGTTGTTAAAGCAAGTACACAAGCTGCCTTTGACCCTGAAAAAGAATTTAAAGATTATATTAAATCTAATTTTAATGAAGAGCAAAGAGAATTAAAACAAAAATATGGTAACCTAGCTTCAGGTGCTTATGAAGATGATACAACTGTACAAGCTGCCGCTATGGCAACTATGTTAGTTGACCCTTTTTATTTAGCAGCTTACATGACACCATGGGGAAGAGCAGCTACAGCTAGTATGAAAGGTATTGCTGCTATTTCAGGAGTTACTGTTGGTTTAGATAAGATGCTAGATAACTTAGCAACAACAGGTGAAGTTAGACCTGGTGAAGTTGCAGTCGCTGCAGGAACTGCTACAGTATTAGGACCATTATCTGTTAAAGCTTTAAGAGGAATACAAAGTTTATTACCAAATGCAAATACAGCACAAGTACAAAAAATTATTGGTGTTGTTGAAGGTAAGAAAGCTAAAGACCTTGGTGTTAGTAGAGTTGAATTTAAAAAATTACAAGCTATTGCTGGTGATAAAGAAGTATTAGAAATAAATAAACAATTACAATTAGCAGGAAAAAATTGGATTAAACCTATTGTTGAAGAAACAAAACTATTTAATGCTTCTGAAAAAAGAGTACAACAGCAAATTAAAAAAATATTAGGTGATAAAAAACAAGCTACAAAAGCATCCTTTACTTATAAAGATAGATATTTAAAAGTTGTTAATGAAGCTTTAGCTAAAAAAGAAAAAACTTTAGCAGATATTAGCACAGAATTTAAAGCTAAACAAAATATTTTATGGAATGATATATCTAAAAACTCTAAAGCAGTTACAGACTTAACAGCTAAAAGAGATTTTATTATGTTAAAGAAATTAAAAGAAACTAAAAGCTTTACTAGAAATGCTGCTGAAGCAGTCATCTCTGCAAGTGTTAGACCTGCAATGGGAGCAGGTATAGGTTATGCTTTTGGTAGACTATGGGGTGAAGATGATGCTAATTTAAATAATTGGATGATGGCTGGTGCTGCTTTGGGTGGTTTAAATAAATTAGTGCAAAGAAGTGGTACTGTATTTGCAACAGGCGAAAAGAATTTATTAGAAAATATTATTTATAATAATGCAACAAGAAATGTATTTCAAAAAGTAAGAGAATTAACAGCTACTACTACATCAACTAAATTAAAAGCTTTAGGTGGAGAAACAGAAAAGATTGGAACAAAACTATTTCAAGAATTAGATTCTCCTCTTAGTAAATTTTCAGCTTCTGCAATTTCAGATAAAATTAAACAAGATTATTCTAATAGAGCTTTTCAATTAATTGCTGGTACAAATGCAGATGAACAAACAGCAGCAGTAAGAATTGCTAGAGGTTCAAAAGAAGCTGCATCTCGTAAAGTAAAGACACTAGCTAATAATATTAGAAAATTTTTAGATGACTTTAGAGAAGAGTATACAAGTGTAGGTATTGGTTTAAGAAAAGATATTTCTAATAAAGAAGGTATTACAATCGGTACAAAAAGAATAGACCCAATTAAAGATTACTTTCCTAGAGTATGGTCATGGGATGTAATTGAAAAAGACCCTGAAAAATTTAAAAGAGTTATTGCTAGTATATTTAAATCACAAGGTAAAAAGAAACCTGAAGATAGTGCTAGGTCTTTTTATAATAGTTTAGCTACAGCAAATGAACAAGGGTTTTATAATAAAAATGCTGTTAATGAATTAGTTAATAATTTAATAGGTAAAAGTAAAAAAACATTTGATAAACCTATCATTAGAGGATTACCTTTAAGTGACCACATTGCTCAAGACAGGGTATTAAAAGGTTCATATGGTCAGGTAGAAAAAGTATTAGAAAAAAATGGTTATCTTGTAAATGATATACCTTCTATATTAAATAAATTAATTACAACTTCAGCAGATTCTATTGGGTTTGCTAAAAACTTTGGTGCTAAAGGAGAACTACTACAACCTTATATTAAAGGAATTGTAGAAAAATATGCAGGACAATCTAATGCAGCACAACTAGCTTCTAATGAAATTGGATTAGTTATGAAAAGTATTGATGGTTTTTTTGGTAGATATGGACAAGCAAGACAAGGTATTGTTAAATCAGGAGCAGGAATACTATCTACTATATCTAATTTAAACATGTTAGATAGAGTTACTATTGCTTCATTAGGTGATTTAGTACAACCATTTACTAACTCAAATAATTTTAGAAGTTGGATTCAAGGATTAAAAGAAACAGCTTTAACTGCTAAAGGAGAATCAGGTATTGCTAAAAATTTAGGATTAGCACAATCTAAAGAGATACAACAATCTTTATTGAAAACTATTACTCCATTAGATGATGCAACAAATGCAGCAAAAGTAATGGGTACAGCAGGTACAGTAAGAAAATTAAATGAATTAGGTTTTAAAGTAATGGGTCTTCAATGGTTAACTGGTTTTGCTAGAAGATATGCATATAACACAGGAGCAGTAGATGCTTATACAAGTGCTAGAAAATTAGCAACGTATGCATCAAGAGGTAATAGCTTATCATCTACTAAAGGTTTAAAATTAGTTCAAGATGTTAGTAAGTATGGTATTAATACTACAGATGCTTTAAAGCTTGGAAAAGAAATTAGTTATGAAGCAGCTAAAAAAAGTAAAATAGGTAAGAAAGTTTTAAATGATGCAGGTATTATTGCTTCTAATAGAGATGCTTTAATTCCACAAGTATCTAATAGATTATTATTTACACAATCTCGTGACCCTTTAGTAAGATTAATGGGTCAGTTTATGTCATGGACTTTAGCTAAGTCAGCACAAACAAATAAACTATTACAACGAATTGAAAATGGTGATACAAAACAATTAGTTAAACTATTAGCAGGATTACCTGTATATGGTGGTATTCAATCATTAAGAGAAATTGCAAAGTATGGAGAAGTACAAACAGATTTAGAAACTCAAACAGATAAATGGTATTCAGAAGCTGTAAGATTATCAGGTGTTTCAGGTACTGCACCTGAATTAGTTATAGGTAGATTAACTGGACCAGGTGCTAGACAGCCTTGGTATTTATTTGCTCCATTTTTTAGTATACTAAATGAAACTGGTAACATAGCTAAAGAAACTTACAAAGGAAATACAGATAAAGCTATGGAAATATTCTCTGAAAAAATTGCTCCATTACCAACATGGAGAAATTGGATTATGAAATTATTTCCTGAAACAGATTTTACAACTCCTATTAAAGATATACAAGCAGGGGATAGATTAAAATTTGCAACTGGAGATGTAGTGGATGTTGATAATCCTATGGTGGATGTAGCTATTCAAGAAGCTAATAAATCAAGTGAGGAAGAAGCGGCTGAAGAGAAAGCTATGTTGCCTCCTGAAAAAGTTATTCAAAGTCAAATGGATAAACTTATTGAACCTAAAGAAAAACCAGTTGAGATGCAAATGGATAAACTTATGACACCAAAAGAAAAACCAATAAATAAAAAAACTGTAGAACCAATATTAGAAGATGAAGCTTCTTATTCAGATACATTATCTTGGAGAGATAATAGTAATATAAAAAAAATTATAAAAGATGAACCTATTATAGAAAAAATAATTGAAACAGAAAGTTCAGGTAACCCTAATGCTGTTAATAAAAAAACAGGAGCAACAGGATTAATGCAAATTATGAAAGATACTGCAGAAAAAGGTGCAGGGTTTGGAGTTAATTATACTTTAAAATATGATGAGTTAAAAGACCCTGAAAAAAATGTAGAGTTTGGTGCTAAATATTTTAAAGGTTTAAAAAAATATTTTGGTAATGATAGAGATGCTTTAATAGCATATAATTGGGGTGCTGGTAATACTAAGAAATGGGTAAAAGATGGAGCAGATTTATCAAAACTTCCTACAGAAACTAGAAATTATATTAAAAAAATATTAGGAGATAAATAATATGTGGTTAAGTTTATTAGGTATGGCAGTTAAGACAGGTGCTGAAGTATATAAAAATAAAAAAGAATCTGAAGCTTTAGAATCTCAAGCTAAGAAATTACACTATGAGAAAATGGCTAGAGGAGAAATTGAATATACAGGTAAGATTTTAGATAGTCAAAAGAATGATTGGAAAGATGAATTTGTTTTACTTCTTATTTCTATTCCAATCATATTATTATTTTGGAGTGTGTTTAGTGAAGACCCTAAGATTCAAGAGAAAGTAAGTTTGTTCTTTGAACATTTTAACAATCTTCCTTTTTGGTTTCAAGCTTTATGGGTTTCAGTATGCGGTGCAATTTTTGGAATTAAAGCAACAGATTTAATCAAACGTAAATAAAGGAAACAATGGTAGAAAATAATTCTTCAACAGGAACAGAAGTAACTAAAGGTACAACAAGTGATAAGAACTCTGCGTCAGCAGAGGTAAGTGCAGGAGCAAGTGCTGAAGCATCTTCTACAAGAGGACTAGGTAATGGCACAACAGGAGAGGCATCCGCAAGTACAGGTGTATCTGCTACCGCAGGTGCAAGTGCAGAAGCAAAAAATGGTAATGCAAAATTTGAAGCAACTACAAGAGTAGAAGCTGGTGCTGAAGCAAAAGCTGGAACTTCTACTAAACTTATAGGTGATACAACAGCAGATGTAGAGGTACATGCATCAGCAAAAACTTATTCCGAAGTAGGTGTATCAGGACAAATTGGTAAAGATGGTGTTGCAGGTTCTGCAGGTGCTATCGCTGGTTCAAAGGTAGGTGTTGGTACATCTGCTACAGTAGGTAATGACAGAAACAATGCTAAGATGGGTGCTGAAGTTTCAGTTGGTCCACAAATTGGTGCTGCCGTTGGCGGTGGTGCTACTATGGATGATGGTAAATTAACAGTAGGTGGTAATGTTAAGTTAGCATTAGGTGTGGGTGTTACTTTACAACCAAGTGTAACAGTTGATTTAAAACCAGTACAAAAACATGTTGTTGCTCCAGTAACAAATGCAGCAAAGGCAACTGGTAATGCAGTTAAAAAGGGTGCGAAGAAATTAAAATTTTGGTAAGGAGAATATATGAAAAAAGAATGTGCTATTTGTAAGAAAGAATTTGAAACTGAAATTGAACATCAAACTATTTGTAGTAATGAATGTAAACAACAAGCATTAGCAGAATTAGATAGAAATTCTGATGAATGCTTATCATGTCAATAAACTGTTATGGAAAGATTAAAAGATTTAATACTCAAAAACTATGAAGAAAAGAAGAAAGAGCAAAGTAATAAACTTCTTCTTAAGAATAGAAAAGAAGTTGAGATTAATGGTAATGGAACTTCAGGTTATAAAATTAAAGAAGGTGTTAACAAAGATAAAGTCTTAGCACATATTAAAATTAAAGAAAAAGATATATGAAAATAAACGATAAGACAAATATTGCTTTACCTATTAGAAATTTATTAGCTATTGTTGGTGCAGTAGCAATAGGAGTATGGGCTTATTTTGGTGTTATTGAAAGACTTAATCAATTAGAAACTAAAAATAAATTATTTGAAAAAGATTTATTAGAAGCTAGTGTTCAAAAACCTATTGACCAGGAGCAGTTTATGTTGATTGAATACATTACAAAACAATTAGAAAAACATGCAAAAATG
>Ga0209536_100014194_pt1 | contig 11456 bp, 7 predicted proteins | sample DeeMarSeWOR28_12_FD_187461 | JGI IMG/M metagenome (GOLD analysis project Ga0209536, IMG submission 187461) | Marine sediment microbial communities from White Oak River estuary, North Carolina - WOR-2-8_12 (SPAdes) (version 2) | ecosystem: Environmental > Aquatic > Marine > Intertidal zone >... | reverse complement strand
GTAACGGACTTCGTAGAGGCCCGGATCGGCTGGCGCCATCAGTTTAATCGGGTTTCCATCGCGCGGATAGGCATAGTTGTCGTAGCGGCCGGGACTGTCATCCGGTTTGCCGATAGTGATGTAATCCGCTTGGTTGGCGGGGCCCTGCCAGCGCACCTCAAATTCGGCGGCCACATTGGCAGATTGCGGTGGAAACACCTGAGCTACAACAGCAGTGACGATAATGGGGGCCTTGGCTAAAATTTTGGTGCTCGATCCTAAAATATAACGCACTTCATAAGTGCCCGGATCCGCAGGCGCCCTTAATTTGAGCGGATTGCCCCGGCGTGGATAAGCATAAGTAAAGTAGCGCCCAGGACTGTCGTCCGCTCTGGCGATAGTGATGTAATCCGGCTTGTAAGCCGGACCCTGCCATGTCACTTCAAACTCAGTGGCCACGTCAGCCGATTCCGGTGGATGCACGCTGGCTTGCACCGGCGTCACTTTGATGTCGGCCCTGGCAACCACTTTGCCCGTATGAGCATGCATATAACGCAGCTCGTAATCTCCAATGTCGCCGGGAGCCACGAGTTGGGCCGGATTGCCTTTTTCAGTATAAGCATAATCGCTATATCGATGATCTTTGGACCCTTTTTGGGCTATGGATACATAATCGCTGCGGCTGTTGGGGCCCTCCCATTGAACCTCAAAGGCCGCACCCACGGGAATCGATGCCGGACCTTCTAAAGTGGCGCTACCCGGTTCTTCCACCAAAGGCTTCGGGGGTTCCTGAGTTTTGGCCACTGACTGGGTGAGCGCCTCACGCAGGGCTTGGGCACTGCTGGCTGCCAGGAACAGGCCGCCTGTCTTATCGGCCAGGCAGCGCAACCGCGCCTGCTCTTCCTCGGTAATATCAAATCCGATCACATGCACTTTGAAGTCCACACCGCTCATGGCCAGTTCGGCCGCTAGTGCGCACGGATCAGCATCACAGGTCTCCAGGCCGTCACTGATCAGCACTACTGTGGCCCGCTCTTCGGTATAGCGCAGCGCCTGGGCTGCTTGGCGGACCGCTTCGCTCAGCGGTGTCTTGCCTTTGGGACTGATGGCGGCCACCTTAGCCTTCATGATTTTTCGATCGATGGGACCCACTGGGATAAGCATCTCTATATCCCGGCAGTCGCCTTTGCTGCGATGGCCGTAGGCAGATAGACCGACCTGCATATTCTGCTGCAACCCGTCGATGAGATCGTTCATAACCTCTTTGGCAATGGTGATTTTTGCCTTACCCTCAATCTGGCCCCACATAGAACCGGATGCATCCAGGACCAGCACCATACGAGCGGCTTCTGCGCTCTCAGCATTATCGGCGGAAAAGGATGCAGCCAGGCAGGTAAAGGCGTTAAAAAGAAGCAGAGAAAAGAGAATAAACCCTCGAATTGTATGCTTTACTTTCATGATCTCCTCCGCTTTACATAGTGAGAGCGCAGATCCCATGGTGATCGTGGGATGACTTCTGTTTTTTACTTAAGTTTCACACCCACCGAAACGCATGTAGCAGGTGAAATGTAGTTTTCTTGGATATTTTGTAATAGTAACGGGCTGCAATTCGGAAAATACCCTATGAAAAAGTGTCACTTTGTCATTGATGATCGGCTTATTATTGCAGGAGTTTTTCAACAACCCCTTTCATTTTTTTCCAATTGAATTTCTTCGAAAGATTTAATGCTTCATCTTCTTTAATTTTTTCATACGTCAAAATAAACATGGCAGACTCATTTTGACTTTTTGAAAGGAAAACCACAACTTGTCCCGCCTTTTCATTTTTATCATAAGCGGTAGATACTGTAAAACCATCGATTTGTGTAACACTCGCCTTGATATTGTCGGATTCCATATTCATCTCTTGCATTTTGCCTTGTGTCATCATGTTGCTGCCAATCATCACCATGGCGGTTAGCTGTCGCTCATCTTTATTATAATTGCGCATCGCTTGTGTCATCTTCATATTGCCCATATCCATGCTCATTCCATCAGCTTGATCTGCTTTCCAGCCTTCAAGATCTATCAGCAGGGGCACGAGTGAAAGATGCTTCTCGGAGTGGGCTGTGGATGAAATTGCCAACACAAGGATGAAGATAATTTGGACGACCTTACATATTTGAAGTAACCTCATTTTATCCTCCTTGAAAAATCTATTTATTATTTATCTTTTCTAAAGTGAAAAGTAGCGCTTTTTTATAGCTTAAAACACTTAATTTTTTAAAAAGTAAAGGATTTTGATGCCAGTCGTAAGAATCCAGCAAAATCTTGTTCGGCGTTTTTAATATCATAAAAATCTAAAGGACAAAAGGACAAAAGTATTCAACTCAGTTCATTGCTTTTCAGGTTTTCTTAATCGGAAAGATCATTACAGGTGGGCGATAATATTCATGTGGCTTTTGATCTTTCGTGTTGTAAGAATATCGAACCTGAAGCTGAAGTCGTACATACAGATCCGAATGGTTTTGGTGCTAAAATTAACTGATAGATTTAGGAAGAATATATTTTTTTAGTAAAGTGATTACGAATCATTTTCTAACAAGAATCACATCGAGATACCCACCATATATTGTTTAATCTTTTTGTATTTTATACCATATAATGTATTTTCCCATTGACAAACCTTGAACGGGCGTGTATGAGAAACTGCAAATGTCGTTGCAAGCTTACAGACGGGCAAAGCAGTGAAATACAATTCATGGTACATAAACCCTCTTAAAATCAGGCTTATGAAATGCAGCGCGACTTCACTTTAACATTTTAACGCGAAAAGGAGAGAAAGAAGATGATTATCAGTATTATCAACCAGAAAGGGGGAGTTGGTAAAACCACTACAGCGATTAACCTTGCTGCCAGTTTGAAAAGAAAAAATAACGGACTGCTGTTTATCGATGCAGATCCTCAGGGCAGCGCCACTCAATGGCACGCTGTCGAAAACAACAACGCGTTTGAAATTCTGCATCATCCGGAACCGCTCCATAAGACCGAAATTGAAGAAATCTCGAAGAATTACGACTACGTGGTGATTGATGGACCTCCAGCAATCGCCCACATGACGAAATCAATCCTGACGTTCACGGACCTTGCAATTATTCCGTTGAGTCCCAGTTCCCTGGACATCTGGTCTTGCTGGGGCACACTGGAAATTATAGACGAAGTCAGGGCATTCAACCCCGAGCTGAAAATCAAGCTCCTAATCAATCGCAAAATACCCGGAACTCGGGTGGGACGTGATGCCCGGGAAGCGTTGGAGATATTTCAACTAGACGTATTCGATACCGAATTGTGCCAGAGAGTTGCATATATCGACTCCTTGACTTCCGGTGTCTCTGTCACGCAATATGCACCCGGCAGCAAGGCGGCCGAAGAAATTGAACGTCTCTGTGAAGAAATCACTCTGCAGACGAAAATTGAAGAACCCCAAACTCAAGTGCAGAATCCATACGAAGGATCCCATGAGGAACAGATAGAAAATCCGGTGTGGCAAAATGCATATCGCGGATAGCACACGCGGTTCTGCAGGCAAAGGGGAAATTCTTTGCCTGCAAGAACTGTCGGTGCATGATTGCGGGCAACCGTCGTTTTCAGTGCCCGTTTATTTTTTGAAAAATCATACCCGCAAACCTGTCGCTTTAACATGAAAATTACTTAAAACGATTCTTGATCAGGCAGACAAGCCGCACGTTTTTTGGTCCTAAAGGAGATTTGGCATGGCCAAAATAAAAAAACGGAGACTCAGTTGGCTGGCTTCCAGCTCTTCTCAGGTCGTCGGTTATAAACTCTACTGGTCCGAAGGCGGTGGGGTAAATTATGATTCCCGATGCGCCAAATTGGGAAATGTAACCGAAATTATTCTACCCGATGACGTGGATTCTTTCACACCCGGATGTGGACCGATTGAACTTGGGATTACCGCTGTCGATGAACTGGGAAATGAATCCGACATGATCACCGTGATGGCTCCTTATCAGTTCAGTGTGCCGAAAGCTCCGAAAGGTCTGCGTATGGATACATTGAAAGATTTTCATACCATGCACCAAAGGGAAGATGAATCGGATGCACCGCAACCGATTAACCTGCTCAATAGCGTCGAATCGATAAAGCCGCACAAGTCCGGGTAAACGTCTCGGATTTTGAATTGCAAAATGTGAAATTTAGCTGCTCACCCCGGGTCGCAACTTCAAGTGCAGCTCTTCCAGCTGGGCCTTATGGGTCTCGGATGGCGCACCGGTCATCAGGCAAGCGGCTTTCTGAGTTTTGGGAAACGCAATCACATCTCTAATGGATGACTCTCCGCAAAGCAGCATCACCAAACGGTCAAAGCCAATTGCAATCCCACCATGGGGTGGAGCTCCGGAATCCAGTGCCGATAACAGAAAACCGAACTTTTCTTCATAGGCTTTTTTTTCCAGACCTAAGGCCGCAAACACCTTTTCCTGAATATTCCTTTGATGGATACGTATGCTTCCGCCTCCGATTTCAAAACCGTTCAATACCAGATCATAGGCGCGGGATTTTACAGAAAGGGGCTCATCCTTGAGCTTTGAATAATCTTCTTCGAGTAGCGCGGTAAACGGATGATGCAGTGCCTGCAGCCGTTTTTCGGTTTCGTCGAATTCAAACATGGGAAACCGCGTCACCCAACCGAATTTGAATTCATCCTCATTGATCAGATTGAGTCTCTGCCCCAGATGATTTCTCAGATGGCCCAATGCTTCATTCACCACCTTGGGCTGATCCGCCAAAAAGAAGATGAGGTCGCCGGGTGCCATTTCAACGCTTTTGGCCAACGCTTTTTTTTCTTTGTCTGTAAAAAATTTGGCAATCGGCGACTGCCATTGATTGTCTTTTACCTTTATCCAGGCCATACCCTTTGCCCGATAAACCGTAACAAAGTCAGTCAAGTCGTCGATTTCTTTTCGTGAAAAATCAACGCAGCCCTTGGCATTCAATGCTTTGACGACGCCGCCTTTTTTGACGGCTTCGGAAAATAATTTAAATCCCGAGCCTTTAACAATGTCCGAAATATCTTTTAGTTCAAGACCAAAGCGTGTGTCGGGTTTATCCAGACCAAATCGGCCCACGGCTTCCTCATAGGTCAAGCGTGAAAAAGGTAAGCTCAGCTTAACATCCAGAACATCTTTGAAAAGCTTGGCCATCATGCCTTCGGTGATATGCATGATATCCGCTTCACCCACAAAAGACATTTCAATATCGATTTGGGTAAACTCCGGCTGACGGTCCGCCCTGAGATCCTCGTCCCTGAAACATCGTACAATCTGATAATAGCGGTCAAAACCGGATATCATAAACAGCTGCTTAAATATTTGCGGAGATTGCGGCAAGGCGTAAAAATGTCCGGGATTTACGCGACTGGGAACCAGGTAATCCCTGGCACCTTCGGGGGTGCTACGGGTTAAAAAAGGTGTTTCAATATCAAGAAATCCCTGGTTGTTTAGATAATCTCGCACCGATGCAGTGGCTTTGTGACGTAAAATAAGGTTTTGCTGCATCTGAGATCGTCGAAGATCGAGGTGACGAAATTTGAGTCGAATTGTTTCCGACACATCAATGTTGTCTTCGATTAAGAAAGGGGGGGTCTTAGCCGGATTTAATATCTTAAGCTCCGTCACCATAACCTCAATTTCGCCGGTAGGTAAATTGGGATTAACCATTCCTTCGGGTCTGGGATCGACTTTTCCGCGCACCCCCAAAACATATTCATTTCGGATGGCATGCGCCTTTGCGTGCACCGCTTTATCGACTTCTGGATTAAACACGACCTGGGAAATTCCATCACGGTCTCGTAAATCCACAAAGATAACCCCACCGTGATCGCGCCGTCGCAGTACCCAGCCCATCAAAATTACTTCTTTGCCGACATCTTTTATCCTGAGCTCACCGTTGGTGTGTGTTCTGCGCATACTGCCTAATTGATCAGTCAAATTAAGCTACTCCTTATAAAAAATTTTGAATTTTCATTTTGCGTTGATTCCAGCCACTAATTACTGGTTGCCGGTGACGGGTTTTGCGTTTCGGATAGATTTCATTTCGGATTTGAGCAAAACCGAATTACCAAACTCGAAACACGACATCTGTCATCTGTCTTCTGTTTTCTGAAACCTCGTATGAAACTTCATTCATTTAGACAGGATTTACAGGATTATCAGGATTTTTTTGGTTTAGTATCGCTATATCCTGCCCATCCTGTGATCCTGTCAGAAAATGGAAAGTTCATGCCGTTAAGTTTTCTATTCGATCAAACTGACCGCTTCGGCGATCAGCGGCCGGGCTGAAACCTGAAACCATTTACTAGTAACCTTGAGCGAAAGCTCAATTTGCCAATGACAACAGACGACTAACGGACAGCTTCCTTCAACTTCTTAACAATATCATCGAAAGGAATCGACACCTGCTCCTTGGTTTGCATGTTCCTTAAGATGGCCGTACCTTGTTCGAGCTCATTTTCGCCAACCATCAACACGTAAGATGCACCGAGTCGATCGGCGCGTTTCATTTGGGCTTTTAAGCTTTTTTCACTGAAGTCCATGTCCGCGCGGATACCTTTAAGACCCAAATCACAGATCCACTCAAACGCAAAGGATCCGCTCTTTTTCCCCAAAGCTGCCACAAATACGTGCGGTTTCTGATAAAACTCGGATGCTTTAAGGCCTGATACCTCTGCGAGTCTATCAAATCCGATAGCAAAACCTGTGGCGGGTATCTCAGGTCCACCCAATTCCTTCACCAGGCCGTCATAACGTCCGCCACCGGCGATTGCATTTTGTGCACCCAAGGATCTTGTCTGAATCTCAAAGGTGGCACGCGTATAATAATCAAGGCCCCTGACCAAACGTTTGTCCACAACATATGGAATTTTAAGCTTTTGAAGGCTATTTTTAACCACCTCAAAATCTCGGCGGCATTCGGAACATAAATACTCCAGAATGGATGGTGCCTCTGTCATCGCTTCCCGACATGTCGGCACTTTGCAATCCAGAACCCTTAGCGGATTGCGGTCACGCCGTCGGATGCAATCCGAGCACAATTGATCGCTGATCGACATCAGAAACTTTTGCAAAGCGGCTTTAAAATTTGGCCGGCATTTCGGGCATCCCAGCGAATTGATATGGGCTTCAAGATCAGCAACTTTAAGTCTGGTGAAAAGATTTACCAGCAGAAAAATAAGCTGAACATCAGCAAGGCCGGATTCGATGCCGAATATCTCGGCATTAATCTGATAAAATTGCCGGTATCTTCCTTTCTGAGGTCTTTCCCTGCGGAACATGGGCCCAATGGTATAAAATTTTTGAACCGGGTCTTTCGCAAACAAGCGGTGCTGGATATATGCGCGCACAACCGAAGCGGTGGCCTCGGGCCGCAACGTAATCAAATCGCCTTTTCTATCGGGGAAGGTATACATCTCCTTTTCCACGATATCGGTATCTTCACCGATGCTTCTGGCAAAAAGCTCGGTTTTTTCCATGATCGGAATGCGGATCTCCTTAAAGCCGAAATTTTCCAAAAGTTCCCGCGCTATCCGTTCGATTTCCAGCCAAAGCTCGACTTCGCCCGGAAGGATATCTCTAAATCCTCGGATTAACTGTATCATGGTGCAGCGCAAATCCTCACTATTATATTGGAAGATCTAAAATCTCTGATTAAATCAGTAATTTTGTATAAATTTATATATTTATCTCAGCAATATCACTTTAGTCAATATTAATATTTCTTTTATAAATATCCATTTATTTGTTTACACTTGACACGTAAAATTCTATTAAATATTTGTTATATTTTCTGAACTAACTTCGCTTCTAAAAGGCTAAGCTTGATGAATCCGCAAAAAATCAAAAAATCGATTTATTGTCATTCCGGCGACCCCCGGATCGGGGTCCGGGGCAGGCCGCGGAATCCAGTCATTTCAATAGCTTCTGGACTCCGGCTTTCGCCGGAGTGACGGGATTGGGACTTTTTACAAAGCATCAAGCTTAAAAAACAAACCCGATCAAGTCGGACAGGAGGTCGTTCTGGCCACAATCGGAAAAAATAACGGACTGACAGACATAGAAGGCATCCTGGTCGGTCAATATACAGACATCAAAGCGGTCAGCGGCGTTACGGTGGTCGTTTGCCCGAAAGGGGCTGTGGCCGGTGTGGATGTCCGCGGTTCTGCTCCGGGAACACGGGAAACCGATTTAATGGCCCCCCATAACCTGGTCGAAAAGGCTCAGGCTGTGGTCCTTTCCGGCGGTTCTGTTTTTGGTCTGGCGGCCGCCGATGGTGCGACCCGATGGTTGGCCGAAGAAGGCTACGGCTTTCCGCTTAATCATGGTTATGTCGCGCCGATTGTACCGGCGGCGGTGCTCTATGATCTGGGTCGCGGAGCGGAATTCATCCCGCCCATCAGTCCCGATTGGGGTCGATTGGCTTGCGAGGGGGCGGGCGATTATCCATTGGCCACCGGCAGTGTCGGTGCCGGTACCGGCGCTTTTTCCGGGAGTATCAAGGGCGGACTCGGCACAGCCAGCCTAAGATTAGGATCGGGAATTACGGTAGCCGCTCTGGCAGCGGTGAATTCTGATGGAACCGTTATCGATCCAAGCATCGGACGACCTTGGGAAATAGCAATGGAGATCGACGGTGAATTCGGAGAGCAGGGAAAGCGCGCTGTGAAATTACCGCCGAAACCGCCAACAGGCCCAATTCAAAATACAACCATCGGGGTGATCGCCACGGACGCATCATTGACTAAAGCCCAGGCCCAGAAGGTTGCCCAGATGGCCCATGATGGAATTGCCCGGGCCATCCGCCCTGCGCACACGATGTTTGACGGAGATACGATTTTTTGCTTGGCTACCGGTCAAAAAAGTTTAACCGAAAGCTGTGGGTTTTTCCACGCTCCCCAAGCTCAGTGCATTAACGAAATGGGTCATGCAGCCGCCGAATGTATGTCCAGGGCGATCATTCGTGCTATTTTAACCGCTGAAAGCCTAGCCGGCATGACCGCATTTTGTGATCTTGAGAATCTTTAGAAATTCAGAACCTGTGAACGTTCACAAATTGACAGAAAAGGAGGAACTATGAAAAAATTATTCTTCATCACTTTTGTATTGGCATTGATACTTCCTTTTAGCCTTGCCTTTGCCGAAACACCTGTAAGCGGAGGAAGTCTGGTTGTCTGCCAACCGGCAGAGCCTCCCGGACTGAATCCCACTGCAAATACGGCGGCCGCCATCGACCGGGTGGTTTATTCCAATATTTATGAAGGCCTGATTAAGGTCAATAGTAACGGAGAGTTCGTCCCCGGTCTTGCCACCAAATGGGACGTGTCTCCAGATGGAAAAGGATACACATTCCGCTTACGCAAGGGTGTCAGTTTTCACAATGGAGAACCTTTCAATGCCCAGGTGGCCAAATGGAATATTGAGCGGGCGATGGCTGAAGGAACTGTTAACCCCCACCCGGAATTTTTCCGTGGTATTGCCAAAATTGAGACCCCGGATGATTACACACTGATTCTTGCCCTGAAGGAAGTTGATGCACTTTTCATAGCCCACATGGCTGAGGGAGATGCGGTGATGCTGCCAATGAAAGGCTATGAAAATGCAGCGTCCGAGCCAATCGGTACCGGACCCTTTAAATTCGTCAAATGGATTCGCGGGGATCGGGTAGAAATGGTCCGCAATGAAAAGTACTGGAATCCAAAACTACCGTACCTGGACAAAGTAACCTTCAAGTTCATCGGAGATGCCAGCGCCCAGGTGGCCGCTTTGAAAGCCGGTGATATTGACGTAATCGGCTACATACTTGCGCCTGAATTGGCATCCCAAATGGCAAAGGATTCGCGCTTCAAAGTATTCGCCGGCACTACTACCGCTGAAGTAATCATGTCTACCAACAATAAAGCCAAACCTTTTGATAACAAACTGGTTCGCCAGGCAATGGCATATGCCATCGATCGTCAAGCGGTTATTGAACTGGTGATGTTCGGCTACGGTACACCCATCGGATCACACTGGTCACCGTCTACTCCGTATTATGTCGATCTGACTGAAAAGTTCCCTCACAATCCGAAAAAAGCCAAACAACTGCTGGTACAGGCTGGATATCCGAATGGGTTCGAAGCATCCATCAAGCTGCCGGCGATCTATTCCTATTCGAAGCGGGCGGGCGAAGTCATTGCAGATCAGCTGACCCAAGTCGGAATCAAGCTTGAGATCGAAATCGTCGAATGGGGATACTGGCTGGACCGCATCTTCAAACAGAAAGACTATCAATTGACGATGATCGGACATTCGGAAGCCTGGGACATCGGCATTTACGCCAACCCGAATTATTATTTTCAGTATGACTCGCAAGAATTTCGAGATGCTTATGCCAAAGCATTGAAAGCGCCGAACGAAGCGCAAAAAGCGAAATGGTTTGGTCGCTGCCAGGAAATCATCGCTGAAGATGCTGTAAACGGCTTTCTGTTTTCTGCCTCGGGTCTACCGGCAATGAAAGCCGAGGTAATGAACTGGTGGGAAAACTATCCGACCATTGCGCTGGATTGCACCGAAGTGTGGATAAAAAAGTAATCTAATACCAAAGGGCGGTCGAACTTCTTTACTTCGGCCGCCCGGACGGTAACTTATGATACGTTACCTGATTAAGAAACTGATAACCTTATTTCTACTTCTGTTTTTAGTCTCCATTACCGTTTTTTCGGTACTATTCGTTCTGCCCGGTGATCCGGCTCAGATTATGCTGGGCATTAATGCGACTCCCGAAACCCTGGCCAATCTGCGATCTGAACTCGGTTTAGATAAACCCTTCATCATCCAGTATGTAAATTGGATTACCAATCTTTTAACCGGCAAAGGCAATCGGTCGATTAATTATGACATGCCTGTGTATGATCTGATTGTCAGCCGTCTCGCTGTAACCGGACCATTAGCCTTGATGGCCATGGTCTTTGCAGTCATCCTCTCATTACCGTTTGGTATTTATGCTGCGCGCCATCAGAATCAACCCGGAGATGTCACGGTCATGTTTTTTACCCAGCTGGGATTGGCCACGCCGGAGTTTTGGCTTGGTATTCTTTTAATGCTGCTGTTATCAGTTCAATTCGGATGGTTCTCAGCCGGCGGTTTCCCAGGTTGGTCTGCAGATTTCTTAGGTTCTGTAAAATCGCTGATTTTACCAGCATTTGCTCTGGGGGTCATTCGGGCCTCGATCCTAACCCGGCTAACCCGGTCTTCCATGCTAGAAGTTCTCCGGGAAGACTATGTGCGCACGGCCTGGGCAAAGGGCCTGAAAGAACGCACCGTCATTTATGTCCATTCCCTGCGCAATGCGTTGCTTCCGATATTGACCATCATGGGACTTCAATTGGGCCAGTTATTAGCCGGAGCAATTATCATTGAAAACGTGTATTATCTGCCTGGATTGGG
>Ga0209536_100014193_pt1 | contig 11457 bp, 6 predicted proteins | sample DeeMarSeWOR28_12_FD_187461 | JGI IMG/M metagenome (GOLD analysis project Ga0209536, IMG submission 187461) | Marine sediment microbial communities from White Oak River estuary, North Carolina - WOR-2-8_12 (SPAdes) (version 2) | ecosystem: Environmental > Aquatic > Marine > Intertidal zone >... | reverse complement strand
ATGACTCTCAAGCGACTGTCACTTCGGCAAATTATTTCAGCGAAGCGTCTACAAAATTACAAGTTAATGACCTAATTTATATCATAAACACAACGCTTGTTTACACGGTCGTGGTAACGGCTGTCAGTAAAAAGTCCGTGACAATAGCTAGAAGCGGTATTACTAGCGCGGGATATGCTGTTTACGAAGATTCTAAGGTTACAACGACGACCTTGGCTGCGGGTGTGTTCACCATAATCCCCAATGATGCGCTAGGAACAAATACCACTAACGCCTATCTTCCATTGGGCGTGACTAATTTGTGGAATGCTGGGACAAGCTCGTTTGATTTTAGCGAGCTAGCAGTAGGCGATGCTGTTGAAATGAGGATTATTGTTCAACCTACAACTACCAACAACAACACCGAAATAGAATTGGATTTGTTTCTTGGCTCTGGTGGCGCTCAGTATAAAGTGCCGTTTATCACTACACAGAATTTCCAATTTGCTGGTCTGTTTGAAGCCACTCGATACACTTCTTTTCCCATAAGGGATGAAGATACGAGAACGTCTCCTGCACAATTTAAAGCGATAGCAGATAAAAATTGCACACTTCAGACCGATGACTTCTTTGTAAAAGTGACGCGCAATGGCTAAGTCAAGATTTCTACAGAATAACTTTGTCAGTGGAGAGTTGTCTCCATTGTTGCGTGGTCGTACTGACATTAATCAGTATTACCAAGGTTTGCAGACTGCCAAGAATGTAGTTTTAGTACCACAAGGCGGGGTCAAGAGAAGACCTGGCACTCAACATATTGGCATAGCACCAGAAAAGATCGTAAGCTCTGGTCTAGGTATCATGACTATGCCTAACGGCGGTACTCCTGCTACGTTGCGAGACAATGACGATACCACCACTACGTCTACTACTGTAGGTATTTCTACTACCAATCCTTATGTGGTTGCTCAACAAGACTTTATTTCGGCACGAACTATTGTTTTTATTGATCTCAGGCGTATTAGTTTATCTGCTGGCACTTCTAGTGAGTTTAAAATACAGAAATCGCTAGATGGTACCGTGTGGACTGATGCGGTTGATGTTCCATTAATAGGCACTAACCCACAGGACTTTAGGTTTTATCTTCCACAATTAGGATTGTCTACAAGGTATTGGAGATTGGCCCGTATTGGGACTACTGATTTAACCACTACCACAGTCACAATGGCGGGTTTTGGATTTATGGTGCGGGCTGGCGGTATTGTTGATCCGTCAGAAGCCAAGCTAATAGACTTTAGTGTCGAGACTGACAGAAATTATTTGTTAGTTTTAACCGATCAAAACATAAATATATATAAAAATCCTGGCACCTATGTGGCGTCCGTCAAGATGCCATTTACGTCAGACCAAGTAGGTACTGTTCGTGATACTCAAACCGAAAGCGTCATGCTGTTATTCCATGAGGATGTGCCTACACAAAGACTAATTAATCTAGGAACGGATACCGACTGGTTCTTGGATGTAGCACCGTATACCAATGTGCCAACCTATGACTTTGATGATGATCTGAGTCCTACGCCTGTCAATGAAGTACAAAACATGGTTATTAGTGGCGGGTCGTTACAGCTTGGAGATACATTCCAAGTAGATGTTGAAGGCATATTGTCAAAAAATATCACTTTTGCTGGTGATGCTACGGCAGATCAACGTAATTCTACGGTCTTTAACATTCAGAAGAACCTTCAAGAAATGCCTAGTTTCGGAGAGACTGGTGTTGCAGTTGCCAGAACAGGCGTATTAACCTATCAGATAACAATTAGCGGTGAATCGACTAAAGACTTTGAATTGTTTTCTGGGTTTTTTACCAAAGGCAATGCTACAAACCTATTAACATTCACCAAGGTTGCTACTGGGTCTCCTAGAAAGGAACCTGTCTGGTCTGCTACTCGCGGTTATCCTAAGACTGCCTGTTTCTTTGAAGGCCGATTAGTTCTAGGTGGTACGAAATCTAAGACTGCATCTATCTTTTTCTCTAAATCAGGATCGTTCTTTGACTTCGATATTGACGATGGGGATGACGATGAAGGCATATTTGCCACCATATCTTCACGCAAGCTAAATGAGATTATTGACGTTTATCCAGGTCGAAACTTACAGGTATTTACGTCTGGGGCAGAGTTTTCTGTTACCAGTAAGCCTGTTACACCTACGTCTGTGGGGATTACACCACAAACTAATCACGGATCATCGTATATTGAGGTAGTAGATGTAGACGGATCTACTATATTCGTAGATAGAAACGGCAAGGCTATTTATGATTTTGTCTATTCGTTCAACGAAGATGCCTATGTTACGCATGACAGATCAGTACTATCGTCACACCTAATCAAACAGCCTACTGACATGGCTATGTTGTCTGGTACAACTAGCGAGGATGCTAACTGGCTATTTATAACCAATACCGATGGTACGGTTACGATACTAAATACCCTGCGAGATCAAGATATCAATGGTTTCACACAATGGATTGCGGCATCTACAACATATCCAACTGCCACACCTGAAGACAGCATAGTAACTAATGCCTCAGTAGTAGATGACGAGCTGTACATGATCGTCAAGCGCAAAGTAGACGCTCACAATACTACCGAATATCACATTGAAAAGTGGTCGTTCGATCATTTGATGGACGATTCTATTATATTCAATCCTGGCCCAACGGATACCACCATAGCTGGGCTGTTCCATCTGAATGGATTAACGGTACAAATAGTTGCCGACGGTATTGTGTTGCCAGAACGGACTGTAAACGCTGGCGAAATCACATTAACTTCTGAAGAAGTAGGCTATACCAACGTAGAAGTCGGCCTAAACTTCCCTGTAGAAGTAACTGGTATGCCTCTGAATACGAATATAGGCAGTGGCGAAAACCAGATGCGTATCAAGCGTATCGTCCGCATGAACATTCGGGTCTACCAGTCTTATGGTTACTATGTAGATGGTCAACCAGTGCCTATTAGGGAGTTTGGCTACTCGTCAGTATCACCATTAAATACATCTCCTAATGCAAAAACTGGCATAATAGAAGATGTATTAAACACAATAGGTTGGACTAGGGATGCAATGCCATCGATAACGGCACCAGATCCTACTCCAGTACATATACAGATGATTGAATACGAGGTTGAAAGCAGCTAATGGCTATTCCATTTTTATTCCCAATACTTGCAGCAGCAACGGCAGCAGTAGGGGCTAGAGCGCAATATGTCGCTGGAAAGACCCAAGAGATTGAGCTGAAACGTCAGGCTGAAGAAGAACGAATTTCTGCTCAAAGCCGTGAATTGCAACGTCGAGAAGAATTAAATCGAGCATTAGCCGCTAATGTGGTAGGCCAAGCTATGTCTGGCATTGCCGGAGAAGGTACACCCGCTAGTATTGCATTGGCTAGTGCTGAAAGGGCTGGATTAAGTGAAGCCACTATGGATCTGTCAGAACGACTAAGGCAGGCAGCATTAAAGAGACAAGCCAAATCTGCAACACAAGCAGGATATATGGCTGCTGGATCTACGTTACTGAAAGGTGGTTTGCAAGCAGCGCAACTGATGCCTGGAGAAGAATAACATGGCTCAGAAGCCTATTGGATATTATGGAGAGTTCAGGCCCACGGGAGTAGATCAGTCTGCTGCTCGTAGGTTTGAGGCGCTTGCTGGTCTAGCAGATCAAATAGGTGATGTTGCGTTCCAGATAGGAGCCAAGCGAGCAGAGAAGATAGGCGCTGAGAAAGGTGAGAAAGCTGGTCGTGCTGCGGCAGAACGGTTAGCCAAGCCACAGCCAGAAGTAGGCCCACCAGAAGATGTAGAACCGCCTAAGACTAAAAAAGGGTTCCTAGCATCTATGTCCATTGAGGCTCAGGCTTACAATTCGGCAATGAAGTCTGCCTATTTATCCCAAATATCTACGGATGCTAAAGAGCAGATCGAACGAATTAGGGCGCAATATCCGAATGACATGCAAGCATTTCAAGCCAACGCTCGGCAGTACACTCAAGGATTGCTGCAAGGTGTTGGGGAAGAATTCCAAGACGACATTTCGGCCACAGTAAATAACTACGTTACCAATGCTGAGACTAGAGTATTTAAAGACGAAATAGTCAAAAATCGAGAATTAGCAAAAGAATCTGTCAACACTCGTTTAGATGGATTGACGCGAGAAGTTGAAGAAGTATCAAGATCTGGTGATAGAGTTCAAGCAGAAACTAGCTTGCTGGAGTTTGAGACATTACTAGATAGTCAAGTTGCTATTGATGCTATTGACCTAGATGTAGCAGAAGAACAAAAACGGATTGCTAGAAATAAATTAGAGTCTGGATTGCTAAAGGCAGAGTTGCAGCCTGATATTGAGTCTGCTAACCATACAGAAGCCTATAAGAAGCTGCGAGATTTTGACAGACCCGCATCATTTACACCTGGAGAATGGGAGTCATTTAAGGCAACTGCTGCTGCTGAAATTGGCAGAGATCAATCTATTTACAATGCCTCTAAAAAGGTAGCGGATCAAAATGCTAGAAAAGCATTGCAAGATTACACTACCGCTGTAAGTCTTGGATGGGAAGTATCTGCTGAACAAACTGCTGAAGTAGAGCGTCAAGTTGCAGGAACGCCACTAGAAAAAGAGTTAGAGTCTACCCAAAGATTAGCCCAATACTCTTTAATGCCCACAAGCCAACGTCAGAGAATTTTGTCTGAGGCTGATACTGGGGTGCTGGAAGACGCGTCAGAATACCAAAAACTTTTGGTTACTGAGCAAAACATACAGAAAGAATTAGCTAAAGATCCTTTGGCATTTGGGAATAGGCAAGGCATAGTTGCGCTCGATACCTTTGATCCATTTTCTCCTGAATCATTGACTAGCAGACTGTCTCAAGCAGAAATTGCGGCAGCTCATTATGGCGTCCCTGTACCGCCTATAACTGACAACGAAGCTCAAGCATTGTCAAACCAGATCACCGAAATGACAGTTCCAGAAAAAATAGCTTTAGCTGAAACACTACAACAAGCACCAGAAATCTGGGGATCTATTGCAGCAAAGAATCAGGGTGTATTTTCACAAGCTGGCGCTATTGGCGATAGAGACATTATGCAACGTGTATTCGCGGGTCAAGAAGCTATTGCATTAAAGACTGTTCAATCTCCGTCAACAAGAGATTATTTGTCTGAGTTTGAAGACTATGTGGGCAATGTTTACGGGCTAGAAGACAAGGCTGCTACTAGAGATGCCGCATTAGCGTACTATGCTGCAACACAAACTCCAGGTGAAGATTTTGATAAAGATCTGTTTATTGCTTCTATTGAAGCAGTTACAGGTGGCATATCAGAAATTAACGGCTATAAAACGCAACTACCAAGAGGGATAGATGCAGACAGGTTTGATGATTTTATAGACGCTATAGACGAGCAGTTTATTGAAGAAAATGGCGGTCTTGGTTATATAGATCCGGCCACAGGTCAGAGAAAGCCGTATCCAGAAACGTACATTAATGACGTAATTAAAAATAGCCAAGTAACTAATAAGAATAATTCTGAATATCTGTTTACCAATGGATCTAGCGTATTCGTTCGCATGGATAACGGCCAACCATTTACGTTTTCTTACGATGATTCCGTTATTGCTAGACAAAAAGCTAAAAGATCGGTTCGTAGAAAAGAGGCTAGGACTGGCAGGAGCCGCGAAGGGACAGACAGATAATGCCATTTATCTCACAAAAAGATAATCGGCAGCGTATGCAAACCTATACCCCTGCTGAATATATTGAGATTCCAGATTTTTCGGAAGTGTTTAACGCGTCTGTTGGATTAGCAATAGATGAAGGTCTGTCGATATCTGGTTATTTAAATAATGAGTTGTACAGAGAAAGAACCTCTCGCATTAACACTCTCAAGGAAGAAGGGTTTGATGTACAAAAGTATAGAGATCGCAAGGGTCGTATGGATTACGATAGGCTGTCTCGTGATACAGATAATTATATTGAGACAGATGCAGTATTGCATGAGAAACGTAATGAAAAGTTACGTCAACGACGAGAATATGCTGAAGATGTTATAGAGCGCGGATCAGGTTATGCACAATTTTTTGGCATGGCTACGGGTTTTATGCTTGACCCTATCAACATTGCCACATTGCCTATTGCTACGGCAGGGGTATCTGCGAAAGGTTTAGGAGTATTAGCATCTGCAATGAATGTTGCTGGTCGTGAAGCTGCGCTTGCAACTGCTGCTGAATTAGCTATTCAACCGTTAGTCTACTCTCATAAGTTAGACATAGAATCACCATACAGCACTGAAGAAGCATTAATGGCTATTGGTGGCGCTGCGATAGGCGGTGGTTTGCTAGGTGGTGTTGCTGGAGGATTAGCTGGTTATTTTAGGAAAGTAGGCCAAAAGTCTAGGGAAGTTTTAGAGCCAGAAATTAACTCTCCAGAAGAAATGGCGATTGTCACAATAGAAAGAGTTGCCGAAGATATAGAAGCTATTAAAGAAAGCACAATCTATAGCGATATGGCTAATGATTATGCAGAAATTATTGCCTCATACGATAGGTATGTTGATGACATTACGCCTCCTTTAGCTGATTCTCGTGACAAGTTAATTCGCAACGTACAGAAAGAAATTGATACGTTAGAGAAGCAACCAAAATTTGGCAGAAAAATCTCTGAATACGGTGGCTTAAATCAAGAGTCTTGGTTTAAAGAGTCTGGTTTAAATAAAAAAGAATTTGGCAGTCTTAAAGGTGGATTCGGCAAGCCATTTTGGAGAAGTGGTAATGCTGGTTTAACGCCAGATCAACTAGCAGAAAGGCTTGTAGAGGATGGTTATATATCAGGATATGACCAAGGCGAGGCTATAGCATTTGTTGATGATTTGTTGCGTATGGGAGACAGGATAGCAGATCCAGATGCAGAGTTAAGACTAATAGATCTGAACGAAAGTCTTGATAGTTTAAGCAAAACTTCTGATGAGGATCTTGCTGCATTTTACGAAGAAGCAGTAGTTCGAGATATGGAAAACGATCTGCAAATACTGCAAGAATACGAAGCAAAGAGAACAAGGTTTAATGAGCCTTCTAGGGCAATGGAAAATTATTTTGATCCTGAGCCACAAAAACCTGCTCCTGCAACTGCTACAGAAAGACAACGAGATATATTAGAGCGAAACGGATTGGCAGAAGATTATGACGCTGCTGTACAAGCCTTTGACAATTTAGAAGATCCGCAGCTATTTGTAGACGGTGAATTTATTAGCGCAAAAGACGTTACAAAGCAGCTTGACGATGAGATTGAAGGCATAAATAGCGTACTGGAGTGTACACTTGGCTAGTTTTAAAGAATGTATCGACATTGCAATAAGGGATAAAAGAATATCCGCAGATGTTGCTCGTCAAATCTTAGAGGCAGAAGATCAAAATGCCGCTATAGATGATGTGCTGGGCAATCTGACGCGCCAACGTCGAGAAGCATCTATCCAGGCTGTGCGTATACACGAAGCATTTAGGCTAATGGATTCTCATCCTAAAGGGTTATATGACGGTTTAGTCTCGTTGATGACCAAAGATCCAGAAGGTTTGGCTGGGTACAAGAACGTAGAATTTTTAGGCAAATACTATGAAGGCAAATATCATTCAATGTTTGCTGAAGCTATGTCTCGTTTTAAAACCAGAATGCTTGGATTTAGTCAAGATGAAGAAGGTCTAAATAAGCTGGTCAAGGCTATATACGGCGAAACTATAGACGATCCTGAGATCCAAAAGTTTGCAAAAGATTGGCTAGAAGTAACTGAAGTAATGCGAAAGGACTTCAACGCTCGCGGTGGTTCTATTTCCAAGAATGAACGATGGTTCATGCCTCAGCATCATGACGCTAGAGCTATTGAGAAGATGGGTTTAGAGGAATGGAAGACATACATACGCCCATTGCTTGATACCGATTTTATGCTTGACGATGCTGGACAGCCTTTGACTAGACAAGGCCAACTGTTCGATCAAATAGATGAAGCATTAAATAGTGTATACGAGACGATTACGACTCACGGCTTGAACAAAGTAAAAGAATTAAAAGTGCCTAGATTGGGCAAAAAACTATCACGAAAGGGTAGCGAAAGAAGGTTTTTATACTTCAAAGATGCTGATTCTTGGATAGCCTATCAGAACAAATTTGGCCGTGGTGATGTGTTTACGACACTAACAGACCATATCAATTCTATGGCTAACGATGTGGCGTTAATGGAAGTCTTTGGGCCTAATCCTGAAACTACATTCAGAGCACTGCGAACCCAAGCGGAAAAGAAAAAAGCACTGACTAACAGGCAGAAATACTTTTCTGAAAGCATATTTAATGTTGTGTCTGGCAAGGTTAATCAGGGAGAGCTGACAGGTGTTTCTGATTTCATGCAGACCACCAGAAATCTTTTGACATCAGCCTTTTTAGGCAAGGCATTTTTATCTGCTATATCAGATACAGGCTTTGAGGCTATCACGGCAAACTATAATAATATTCCAGCTTTCAAGGTGATTAGCAGGAAGATGAGTTTGCTAAATCCCGCCAATGAAGCCGATAGAGTGTTTGCCACTAAAATAGGATTGATTTCAGAAAACGCCATGCGAGCGTCATCTGGCAATAGGTTCTCTGATATCTACGGTACAGGCATGAGCACCAAGATTGCTGAAGGTGTAATGAGGGCATCGTTATTGCAGCCTTGGACAGAGATGGGACGCAAAGCATTCGGCATGGAATTCTCATCGATGCTTGCTGAAAACTTTGGAAAAACGATTGATGAATTAGATGATGATGTAAAACGAGCGTTTAACACTTACGGAATTGATGAAAAAGATTGGGATTTGTTTAGATCAAGCAAGCCGTTAGATTACAAGGGCGCTAAGTTTGCCGATATGTTGCAACCTGGAGGCGTTAAATTCCACCAGATGATTATGTCTGAGACAGATTATGCGGTTCCGGTTCCTGATGCTAGAGTAAAAGCCATTACAACAGGCGGCCTAGGCAGGGCTAAGATCGAAGGACAGGCATGGCGATCGGTTATGATGCTCAAATCATTCCCATTAACCATTGCTACTACTCACTTATACAGGGCTGCATTTCAGGCTTCTAACGGCCAAAAGGTACAATATGCTGGTTTATTGTTAGCAACCACTACGGTATTGGGCGGTATCGCTCTACAAGCCAAAGATATTGCTGCTGGTAGAGAGCCGAGGCCAATAGACAATCCTAAGTTTTTTGCAGCAGCATTAGTCCAAGGTGGTGGTTTAGGCATACTTGGAGACTATGCGTTTTCAGATGTAAACAGATTTGGTGGCGGGATCGTTTCTACGGCATTTGGCCCTACCGGACAGCTAACAGATGATGTGGTAAAACTAACATTAGGCAATCTACAAGAAGCCATAAGAGGCGAAGAAACCAATGTTTTGGGTGAATCTGCTAGATTTGCCGAACGATATACGCCAGATATATGGCAAACACACTTATTAAAGAATGCTCTATTCGATCAAATGGAAATGCTTGCTGACGAAGATGCTCAAAGAAAGTATAATCGTATCGTGCGTAAGCGTCAAAAAGACTACGAACAGGGCTATTGGTGGAAACCAGGTGAACCATTACCCGAGGCAATACAATGACAGTATTAGACAACGCTCCAAGAGACCAATATACCGCTACTGGCGGCCAAACCGTATTTCCCTATACGTTTGAGATTGCTGCTTCTGGGGATATCAAGGTACTCCAGAACGGTACTTTATTAAACCAAGGTGCTGGTGCTGGCGAATATGCAGTTAGTGGCGTAGGCGTAGATACTGGTGGCAACATTACACTGGTCACTGGTGCAACGGCTGGCGATATCATTACCATCTACCGTGATATGGCCTATGAGCGTCTTACTGCCTACACCAATGCTGGCGACTTCCTAGCGGCAGATGTAAACAACGACTTTGATCGACTATGGTTAGCACTCCAGCAGAATGGTGGTGATTTAGACCGTGTACTGATAGCGCCTAATACTGATCCAACGTCCATTGACATGACGATCCCTGACAAGGCTACTCGTCTGGGCAAGTATCTAAAGTTCAACGATACTACTGGCAATCCTGAAGCTGGTAGCATAGCTGGTGCATTTACCGCTGCTGGCATGAATCATTATAACTTTACGGGCGATGGGACTACAGTTAATTTCACTTTGGGCATGGAGCCTGGAGGCGAGAACAACACTCAGGTCTATATTGACGGTGTATACCAGCAGAAAGATGGTTACAATGTATCTGGTGCGGTTTTACAATTCTCCGTTGCACCACCTAATCTCAGCACTATTGAGGTTATGGTTATTCAGGTATTGCCAGTAGGCGCTACCACTGCGCCACAAGTTTCTGGATCATTTAATCAGCTTTCAATTATTGATGGTGTTTCGGCTCCAAGCACTGTAGCGGGTAGCGCATTAATTTATGTAGATTCTGCTGACGGTGATCTTAAAATCAAATTTGCCGATGGCACTGTCAAAACAATTGCAACCAATCCATGAGGTTATTATGACAATTAAACAACAAGGTGGCGTATTTGGCCGCAACCCTACATTCAACGATGTCACTATTGAAGGTCAATTAACCTTTGATGGCGATATTGATATTAACTCTGATTTAAAGGTAAATGGGAATTTAGATGTTGTAGAAGGAATGACCGTTGATGAAAATACTTTAGTTGTAGATGCTATAAATAATCGCGTTGGTATTGGCACAGACAGTCCACTGGGAATTTTATCCATAGGCGACCATACAAACACATCTGGCACAACTTCTGATGTTTATATTAGCGGAGACCAAGTAAACGCAGACGATTATTATGCTAGGTTATTTTTCAAAAACAGTAATCAATCTGGAGGAAGCACAGCCTCAATAAGAGGTGAGCGTTTAAGCAGCAATAACGGAACTGGTCTTACATTTTATACAAACGAATCATTTTCTGCTGGTGACGGCACAGAACGCATGCGCATTGATTGGAGCGGCAACTTGTTGGTTGGGACTACTTCCTTAACGCCACAAACTGGCGACCACGGTTTTGTAGCACGAGCCAATGGCTACACTCTTGTTTCTGTTGATGACGAAAGACCTATGCTCATTAACAGAGGCACATCTGATGGTGAGCTTCTTAACTTCCGCAAAGACGGCGCAACAGTCGGTAGTATTGGTACACACCTCGGAAGAATCCACATGACTGACGATGCTGGAGGATTCTTCGTCGATGGCGGCGGTGTCGTCATCGCCACCGCAACCGAGGGCTGGAAGGTGAAGGCCGTGCGCTCGGGTCGCGACCGGGCGCGCCTCTGGGTGGGAGACTTCGGGCCCGTGAAACGGGCCGGTGATCGGATACGCAGCGCCCCGACGTTCCTGGCGCGGGCGGAGATCGACCGGGATCCCAAGGTCTTCGAAAGG
>Ga0209536_100014192_pt1 | contig 11457 bp, 12 predicted proteins | sample DeeMarSeWOR28_12_FD_187461 | JGI IMG/M metagenome (GOLD analysis project Ga0209536, IMG submission 187461) | Marine sediment microbial communities from White Oak River estuary, North Carolina - WOR-2-8_12 (SPAdes) (version 2) | ecosystem: Environmental > Aquatic > Marine > Intertidal zone >... | reverse complement strand
GTGCCAAATCAGAAAGCTCTTCTTGCGTTTCACTCTTGGAAATTAAGTACTGGTAGCCTGTTTTGAATGCATCTACACGGTTGATGATCGTGAACAAATGCTTGTTCTCCCATTCTTTAGCAAGTGCTCGTACAAATTCCGGGCTTCTACGCGCAGCATTGACGAGAAAGTGATCGTATCCTAACAGTGCAGCATTCGATAAGGATTTCTGAATGTAATCTCGGGCATCCGCGGTCCGATTGATCTGGTAACAAGCATCTGCAATATAGAAAAAACCAAGAGACTTTATTTGACTGGGATTATTTGTGGTCTCTAATTTGCGAATAGATTTATCAAGGATCTCCCAGGCAAGTTCTGCCTGTCCCATGGCGAGGTAGATTGAGGCTAATCGAATCTGATATTCAGGCTGATTGAAGTCTGCTTCGTTGTATCTTGCAGCTTCGCGCAGAGAGAACATGGCCTGATTAAAATTTCCACGCAATTTCTCTAACTCGGTTACTTCGAAATAAGTGGCTCCAGCGGCTATTTTTCCTATATTGTTCTGAATGATTTCTATGGCCTTCTGGAGTGTTATATCTGCTTTTTCAAACTCATCAATCTGGATGAGTAACTCTGCCTGCCCGCTTAAAATATTTACAATCACTCGTTTCCAATCCGCCTGTTCTGCAGCCGTAAGCGCAAACTCGTAAGATTTCCAAGCTTCCCCAAAGTCCCCTAACAGGAAATAAAGATATGCCTGGTTATTGAAACTAATTGCCATGTCACCAGGGTTGCCTCGCATGGTGCGGCACAGAGTTACAGCCTCTCCGAAATTTCGCTGAGCATTTCATCTAAACTGCCGGCCTCCTCTCCGATCGCAACCATATTAATCACAATCGGCGTAAAATATTTGGCCGACCTCAGGGGTTCCGCGATTCCCCGTCCCTCTTCCAAGCGTTCATTGATCAATTCAAACTCTCTGGAAATGGCGGTATTGCCGATGGCAGATAACCGATGGGTCTGGGAAGGATGCGCTTGGAAAAATAGGCCATGACAATAATACTGAATCCTGTAGCCAGAGCAATTTGAATGTGCGGTGATTTGAAGAAATCTTTTACTTTAGACATGCAGAAATCCTTTCGCCGTTTTCTCTATCTATAATCACTTTCAGCACAATATTTCAGATTCCATTTACCTTCAGAAACGTAAAATGATAATCCCGATTCCGCAATGCGATGATAAGGTCACCAAGCCGATGATAGAATTTATCAGTGCGGTCCGGGTGGGTACCGATATGAAGCAGCAAGATAAAACCGTTCAACCCATTTTGGGAAGAACGTTCAAAGTCCAGGATTCTCTGGAAAATGGTATCACTGCTGAGATAGTTCTTCCCCATGTTGGGTGTGGTATAATCTGCATTCGAATAGGTCCCGGGGGTGAAATTAAGTAGCGTCAATCCCAGTTCGGCAGTCCATTGCCCGATAATCTCATTATACCATTCATAGGGAGGCAGAAACAGACGGGCGTCTGTTTTGCTGATTCCATATTTGGCCATTTCCCGATAGTTGTCTCTTAAATCCGTTATAAATTGATCTTTATTTACCAGCAGCGAGTCCCGCTTATCCCAGGCGGCATAGAGTAAATGTTTGTCGGAATGAGCTCCCAGGTAATGACCATCTTCCTTCAAGCCTTTGATTAATTTTCTATTAGCGGGATCCCGATAAAAATTACCGGTGAAAAAGAAATGGGCCGGAACTTTCTTCTCTTTCAGGGTCTTGTGGATTATCTCACCCCCATCATGGTATTCATGACCGGTAAAGACCAGATGGATTTCTTTCGTCGTGGAGTCTCCGCGGATAATGGCTCCGTAACTTTTTATAAAATTCAGTTTATTTGCATCCACCGTATGCTGTTCAAGGGATGAAAAATAATAGCTCAGACTTGCTGTCCCATCCATGGTAGGCTCGTTGGTTGAGTAATCGCCATAATCGTCATGATACACACAAAGGTCCGATTGAAATTCAGCATATTCATCGCCATTCACAATTCTTAAACCTTTCAGCTGGTTGAAGATAGACGCATACACCGGTCCGTCCACCAGTCCACCATCTATGTGCAGGTTAAATACCGCTGTAAAGGCGGAATGCGGATCTGCCGGAGTATCTCCCTCCGCGGGATAGCCAATAATCATACTGGTTCCCCAGGGATTACATCCCAGCAACCAGTCACGCAGGCTTGCCTCCATCCCCACATATTGCCTATCTCCGCTGAGCCGCTGATACAGTCTGAGTTGAGTCAGTATGGCCACAACCAGATTGTTGGAGCACCAGATAAATGGTACACCCATAAAAAAAGCATTTTCTTTGCCGCGTAGATATACAGCTTCGATGCCTTTTTTCAAATAGGAAATGTATTTGGATTTATCAAGACTGTCGGAATTTTGTGCAACCAGGTAATGACCTACATTCACAAACGGATACCACTGATAATGTCTGGCCGTATTGGTGATCATCCAGGGTGTGACCGGTTCTAGCTCCCCCCAGTATAATGCTTCGGATAAATACTGAGGATCCTGTGAAAGCAGATATAACTGAATGGCAGCGAGTTCCATATCTTCTACATAATTATCTTCTTCATAAAAATAAGGCGCGCGGTTTGAGGCAGTTTGGCAGACACCCTGATCGGTCCGGGCAAAAGTAAATGCCTGTTGTGCTTTCTGGGAAATTCTCTCGCAGAAATCCGGATAATAGTGTTGCAATAGCTCTGCACCCAACGCAAAAGCGGAGGCATATTTAGCGGCTGTTGAGGACACCCCGGTGGAGCGATTTTTATACTCTCCAAGTCCCTGGGGTTTACCGGTAACAAAATAAACCGGTCGTTCTCTCCCTTTCCCGTAACTTACCGTATCCAGAGTGGGCAGGGTAAATTTGGTATGATCCCGATCATCGGCAATCTGATTAAACATGACAGCATAGTCCGGATTCATTTTATCGAGCCAATCCAGTCCCCATTTGGCTTCATCCAGGATATCCGGAATTCCGTTGGCACCGGGATCTCCATTTTGATCATACTGATCGGAAAAGGACGTCGGATTTTCCCGGAAGGCAAATAACATCTGGTAGGTAGCATTGGCAGAGGTGGTGACATACTGTAAATAATCCGATGCATCATGCCAGCCTCCCACCACATCGATATGAGCAGAATCCCGCTCCGGAGAGTCTACAATAAATCCGTCCCGGGTATGACAAGAATCTTTTAATAAGGGATTATAGCCACATCGTTGCTGACGCATATATTTCAGTAAAAAATCTGCTGCTCCCGCGTAAACATGGTTGGATATCCGGAATCGGGGTGATTGGATTTCACCAATCCTGACATAATAGGTACCAGGTTCTTCAAAATTAGAAAAGTTTAAGCGGAAGGTTTTTGTAAAGCAAGCATAAGGACCGCAATCGCCAATATCTCGGCCTTGATAAACCGATCCTTCGGTAAGGACATCCACAATATCAAACGAATGAAAGGAAATATCCTCCTTGCTTCCAAAAACAGCGACTTTAACCGATTTAGGTAGGTAACCGACCTGGTTTATCCTTATCCAACTGTTCTGCGAAAACAAGCAGCCGTAAAAAACAATAATCCCAAACAATACCCATACATTTTTAGAACTCATACCGAGGTCGATCTGTCACGCTCCAAAAATTGTCATCTACAAAAATATTATCTTCTCGTATAAACACTATTTTCGATCAGGGTAACCTGAGTAACCATGAGCCATCCTGGAACCATTTCTTCTCAAGCTCCAAGAGAACTCCATCTATTTCCAGAGCAGTCAGGTAATTTTCAATCAGATTATGTAGCTGAAAAGCATTAGGGGGGAGTGCCATGCCAATTGGTTCAATGGTTAGCGGTTCTTCCAGGGTTGCCAATCCCGACTCCGGATATCTCAGGATACTGAGCACACAGATCGGGTAATCGGCTATCATGAGGTCCACTTTATCTTCTAGTACCATTTTTACGGCAGTATCATAATCCGGTGTCAGGGTGAGTTTTCCGTTGGGAATAACCGTTTCCACAAAACGCTGGCTGGTTGAACCATTTAATGCCGCAACCGTAACAGTACTCCGATTAATCTCTCCCATTTCATCCAGTTCCGATATTCTCTTCGCTTTGGCCAGAATTGACTTCCCTGATATAATATAAGGGCCTACAAATGTAAATTTTACGTTTCGCTCCGGAGTAATGGTCATCCCGGACATCACCACATCAATTTCACCTTTCTCCAGAGCCGTCAATAATTCTGAAAATGGTTTTTCCACTAGTTTCAATTTAATATCTAATGCATCAGTTAACAGTTTAGCCAATTCAATTTCATAACCCATCAGTTGTCCGTCTTTCGCTTTCATGGTAAACGGGGGTTGATTACCACTGGTACCGACACGTAATTCACCATTTTTTAGAATTTTATCCAGTACCTTCCCGGTTTGGGGAAAAAGCAGTATGGGAACCAGTAAAAAAAACAGAGATATAACCATAATTCGATTTTTGAATACCATGACTGTGACTCCTCTCTAATGAATTTAATCGAATACAAGCTTCCGGATAGCCGACCGGAATTAAGCAACCGGAATTTTATCCGGGAAACCTTTTTAAATAGTAAATACAGTAATAACAATCTGGATGTCCACTGAACTTAATGAATGGCCTTCTTATGGAACAACAAAAAAATGAAGATTTTCATAATCCCGACCCAGAGCAATTTGAACCTGACCGTTCCGTAGGTTAAAAACGGTTGACCAGCGGGTGCTGGGAACAGATACATTTTGGAGCAGCTGCCAGGCATCATCTCCCGAAATTATTCCGTTACTGTTGCTCAGGGTTTCGTAAGCCGTCAGATAACGCCAGCAGGGGGCGCTTTGTGGACTGCTCAGACCCGTGATCACAAAATTCGTCGTTACCTGCCAGGGATCCGGATTCTCCAGTGTTTCCATGTGCCCGTCAACGAACTCCACAATGACCGATTGTCCGGAGGAATCTGCAATGAGATAATGGATGGGTGGGATTTCCATGCGGATATTATATTGCCGAATCAGTGCGAGTGCTTCCCGGGTTGAACTTGCCTTATCCAGCACAAGTCTGATGAGCTGCAACTCACCGATCGTCACCTTGGATGGATCATAAGGAGAGCGCGCCCCGGGGATTGCATTCATTCCTACTGCCACACCTTTTTCATTCATACCGTCGAACGGATAATAAGGCAGGGTGCGTAGCATGTCCAGATTATCATCCGAATCCGGGGACTCATCATGCCGATACTCAAAAAAGGTCAGATCAACTGTTGAGACAGAAGAAAACCCATTTGACGGACGGGTAAATACCACATAATAGGATGTGGCTTCCGGCCAGTCATAATTTCTGCCCAACAGGCGATTGTTTCCCCCAAACGCTGCAAAACAGGTACAATAGTAATTCCCGCTGTTGGTATTTCCTGGCCCATGAAAAGGAATACTTCCGGTTTGCAGGTACTCATCAAATCTATAATCAAACGTATAATCCAGCGCGAACAGAGGATATTCGTCGACTTGAGTGACCGTTCCGTAAGGCGTATCATACGTTATGTAGGTTGTGGAGACCGGATCCGAATCTTTATCACAGGCGCACTGAAAAAAACAGATAGAAATGATGAGTGAGACTAATAGCTGTTGTTTCAAAGCCATGTTTTCACTCCTCGCTCATATTCAAATCTAAAATTCCCAATAATTTTGAATCACCATTTATTCGCTACTGCAGATTACTCATATTATTTTGCAGTATTTTAGATCGTCGCGTTGCTGCAAATGAAGAAACACAGGGACATATTAACCAAATACCGCCGGATCAAATATCAATCGTATTCGGGCTATTTTATCTCCCTTGATTTCAAAGATCTGCACCATGGTGGTTTCCACTCCCGGTTTAGAAAACTGATAAATCAGGCAGACCGAATTATCCTTCTGATACATATCAAGAATTCGATACCTTGCATCCCGGGGGGAATTAGCTACAAGTGCATCGAAATAAGCCTCAGCAGAATCAAATTCATAAAATGGGCCTTTAAAACTCAGATCGTCAGCTAGTAAGGATTTCATTTCTTCCAGAGGGGCCTCACCATAAAAAGAATCCAGGTATTTTTGCACAATGTCCAGCGGCTTCATTTAATTTCGGGATTCCTTAATTTTGATTATAGCGGATCATAAGATGGTATTCTTCATCTCTCCTGGAAAGAAATTTATAACTCCCTCTTATCTGCTATGAAGAAGAACTATCGCTTTTGACATTTACTTCAAGTTTCAGCGCGGAGAGGGAGACGTTCACGTCGATGAGAAAAACAATAAGTCCCAGAATCAGAGAAAACATACAAGCGGTGAATAATATGATAATCAGGGATACTGCATGCAGATTCAGCAAGGCCACCAGAAACAACGCGATAATAAGAACCGCGGCAAGGAGTAAGCTGGCGGATGTAAAGGCAATGGCCATACGCAGCAGTCGCGCCCGGCGAATCAGAATCAAAATCTGGCTGCGGAAGCGCTCTGAATCCCCGTCGGAGACACTGCGCAAAGATTCTGCCAGATTTCGGGAGCGATCGATGACACGACCATAGCGATTGGTCATGGATAACAGGACCAGTCCTGCACCAGAAATCAGGATAACAGGACCGATAGAGAGTTGAAGTACTGGGATAATTTGATCTAAGATCATTATTTAATCATCCATTCATCATATTCTTGCTCATTCAGTCCCCCAGAAATATGTTACAGAATTTACAACGATCAGCGACCGGGCGCAACTCAGTTAAACGGTTCGTTGAAATGGGAATTGGGTTTCAGATACAACCTTTGATTGGAATAATCAAAAATCAGATTGAACCTCCTCAAAGAGCCATTGCCCAGAATGGCGTCGGCATTGTCCTGCTTGGAGCGAACTTCTGCGGGGGCAAATGCGGCTTTTACCTGGTTAAGCTCGAATGAAGCGATAATCAACTTTGAAATCCGGCCGGATTTTCCGTAAATATCCCCACTTAATCCCCTGCCAATATGCATTTCCACGGTTTCTTCAGGGAGATTAAATTTCATTCCTGGTTTTTCCAGTAAAACAATGGCGTCTCCCGCAGCATAATCGATATACATGGACAAGGGGACAGGTGGTTCATCTGTAATGACGACCGATGCATCCACCCAGGGAATTTTATTATTTTTAAAATAAATGGGAATTACTGACCAGCTCTTGTCAACATATAGACTATCGGTATAATGCAGGGTCATCGTCTGATCATCATAATTGAACTCGGTCAGGAAGTGCCCGAAAATGGAATAACCAATAATGCCATTAGACGAAAAATCTTTATAGGTATTGCTCTGGAGTACTAGAACTTTTTGACTGCTCATTTTAATATTACCCACCTGGAATTCTGCCGAATCAATCATAGAAGCGATGGAGGGTTCGCCGCTGCCAGCCCCGCCGATTCTGACCTCCATGGCCTCGCTTAAATCCAGGGAATCCCGATAATCGGGATTATAGATCATCAGGCCATCAAATGCAAATCCGGTATCCAGCAAAATATCAGGGATAGTCAATTCGCCAATTTTTACTGTTACCAGCGTTCTGTCGCGTTCTACCTTGAGAGGAATCATACTCTTCTCCTGGCAAAAGCTATTGAAAGGCAACAGGCTCAGTAAAAGAAATACATTCGAAAAAAGTTTCATATTGATCCCGGGACCAGTTTTTAAATAATGAATACCTTAAAAGATATTTTGGATAAGACGAATGTAGACTGGCAGTATTTTCACTAGATGATCATTTTTTAACCTCCAAAGTACCGGGTAGGTTTTTTTGTGATTCATCTGATTTGAAAAGAATTGGGTGGTGGATCCTATTCTTACGTAGAAAAAGGATTCAACTTTTATGGTAGTATATGGAACTTGTTAGTTGTGAAAATTATTTATCTTAATCTAGAAAGGAAATGAAACTTTTTACCAAAGTACTCGTAAAAACAAATAACTTTGCTTTACAAAGTTAAATTATTTAGAAAGGAATTTAAAATGCTTAACACCTTGAGTTTAAAAGAAGCAGAACGTAAAGTGTTTCGAACCACCTTTCTGGATGGCCTGTGGGATATATTTATCGGTTGTTTCTTCCTGCAATTTGCCTTTGCCCCCCTGCTGAGTAGCCGGTTGGGTGATTTCTGGAGCTCGGCCGTTTTCCTCCCCATCTGGGCGTTTCTCTTTATCCTGATTTGGGTGATTAAAAAATCAGTCGTTATGCCCCGGCTGGGTTCAGTGAAATTTGGAGCAGCTCGCCGTGCCCAATTATCAAAATTTACTTTTCTGATGCTGGGGATTAATATCATAGCTCTGATTATCGGATTTTTCTTCGCCATGAGATCGAATGTGTCACTGGGCCTCATTTATTCAGCGACAATGGGATTCATGGTATTGCTTCTCTCCAGCATCGCCGCTCATTATTTAGAGTGCGTGCGTTTTTTTATGTATGGGTGTCTTTTCTTTCTCTCGCTGATGGTCGGAGAATGGTTGTTCATTCAGTATAAAATACCTCATCATGGGTTTCCCGTTACCTTTGGAATTTCAGCCCTCATCATCATTCTTACCGGTATTATTTTGTTTTTTCGGATGCTGCGAAACTATCCCCTCCCTGAAATCGATGGCAATTTGCAGGACAAATCACATGTCCGTTAAAAAAGGAAACTCTATAGAAATTCATCCTCTGGCTGACATCGATCAGATTATCCACGCCCCGGCCCGCTTAATGATTTTGACTTATCTTTTTGTAGTAGAAAACGCTGATTTTATCTTCCTGATGCGGATGACAAAATTAACCTGGGGAAATTTATCCACCCATTTAAGCAAACTCGAATCTGCCGGATACGTGACGATTGAGAAAACCTTCAAAGGGAAAAAACCCCTGACCATTATCTCTTTAACGGAAACAGGCCGGAATGCACTCCGAAACTACAAAAGCAACCTGATGCAAGTGCTCGATGAATTGCCGGACTAGATGGGTAACCACGTTTTATTATTTGTACAAATAAATTGCTTTCAACCCGGTCTGGATAAATGGCAGTGATAATCATACCAGACCCTGAAAAAAGTCAACCAAACCAGTTTCCAGAGAGTACTCTGCTCCCACGACCCAAAGCATCTCTTTTTCAATGAGTTCTTCCAAAATCTGCGATCCATGTCGTAAACTGCTTACCGAAGAACGGATATTTGCCCGAACGGCCTGTCGCAGTAAGGCTTCGGGATTTTGCCGAAGCTCCGTATCTAACAATCCCTCCACCGCCGGGCGGATGCGATTGACAATAGAACGGAGATTTGGGGACTGACTTTCCCCGGGACGCTGAAGTTCTTCCAGGGTGCTAATAACCGCCCCACACAAGGAGTGTCCTAAAACCACCACCAGCCGGGTGCCGAACCGCTCCGCAGCAAATTCCACACTTCCAATTTGAGAGGATGCCACGATATTACCAGCCACCCGGATCACAAACAGATCACCCAAACCTTGATCGAAGACAAGCTCCGCCGGTACCCGCGAATCTGAACATCCCAGGATGATGGCAAAAGGCGCCTGACCCTCTACCAATTCTTTACGGCGCGAGTGATCATTTAACGTACTGCGATCTCCTAAATCAGAGACAAAACGCTGATTCCCGACCTTAAGACGTTGAAGCGCTTCCCTGGCTGAAATCATAAAGACTATTGACCTCCTGCATAAGATTTATTTTGCAGAAATTTAGATTGATAGTACCGGTAAAGAAAGTAAATAATTGACAGATGGCTAACCAAAAAGATAATAAACAGAACCTGATAGAACCAGGAACTGAAATTCATGGTAACTCCGGATATAACAAAGCGTCCGAAAACATAAAGCGAATAGAAATTTTTAATGATGCCAATCCCAAACATCGTGATTGCAAAAAACGTGGCCTGCTTCAGGAGGACTTTTTCAGGGGCAACTTTCCTTATAAAAAATACCAATAAAATGAAAAAGAGGCTCACGGTGACGAGAGAAAACACCTCTCTGGTCAACCGGGCTGTTTGATAACCCAGAATATCCTGTAAAACCGGAAATTTGACAATAAAATTCACCAGCAAGATGCCTAGTAATATTTTGACTACCGTTCCAATTGCTTTACTGGCTTTTTCCTCCTGATAAAACGATACCAAGAACAGAATAATTATCAGACTGACAATGAAAGAAATTAGCGTCATAACAGGAGTAACGAAGGAAAAATTAAAAAGGGAGGGTATCAACATTCGGCTTAATTTGATCACGATTTCATAAACCAATGCGATGATGAGAGCTATCGTTATTTTTCTCAAAAATACTTCCCTCTTATGAGGTTTTGTCCCGCCTGATAAGAACAATGACCCCCAGCATAAGAAATGCAATTATAATAATAAGGGCTGTGGTCAGTAAATCAAAATAATTACCGCGCAGGTAATTATAAACCTGCAAACTGAGAAATAGAACCAGGATAACGACCCATATTACCCGGGCTAAAACATTTTTTTGCATTGGTTTTCTCCTCCAGGTTAATTATTTAAAAAAACGAGGATTTGGACCGATTTGTTGCCAATAAATATTTATTCTAAGGGTGATAGATTCCTTCCTGTTGATCAAACCCTGACTCCTGTGAAGAAATTCGGATTGTTCTTTGGTCATACGATACTGACCCTAAAACCATACAACCGGTCACTCTATAAGTCAAGAAGGATGAAGTTCATATAAGAGGTATAGTCATTTCTTACATAGATTGAAAAACCGTTAATAAGCTATTCTTAGAACAAAATTATCTCCACGGGAAAGGATGGCGGTGGAATTTTTCTCTATTGTCAGGGGAAAAATAAAATCGGCTCTGCCCGTCCCGAAATCGAGTTTATTTGTCGGCAATTTTGATAAATTGGTCACCAGGCTGCCCTGCTCGGGATCAAAAGGTTTGAGTTTTCCCGTTTGTCGCGCGGCAATGATGGTTTCCAGGGACTCCAAAAAGTTTAAAAATTTATCTCTGGTTACCGCGGGCATCGATTCTCTGATGCGAACGGCCAGCTCATGAATGCTTAATCCTTTAAGATCTGCTGTTTTAAAATCGATCCGGTTGAACATAATTCCGTTTCCAAAAAATTTCGGGCCCAATTCTTTTACGGACCTGCGTATATCAATAGGTATAGTAACCTGAAAACTATCTTCAAAATAATTTTTCTGCTCAGCGACTAATTTTTTAGTCACCATGGCCGTCAGGAGGTCATTGGGTGAAACCTGACGATTAAATTGTGAAGCCACTTCTTTCATGGCATTCCGGATCTCTGACCGCGGAATCTCCTCAAACTTTATGGTTAACTCAGCTGGGATTTGAATAGGCGCCGCATCGATCCCTTTAAATTGAAACTCTTTCAGAATGGTTCTGTGATGATGGGGTTTGTA
>Ga0209536_100014191_pt1 | contig 11457 bp, 7 predicted proteins | sample DeeMarSeWOR28_12_FD_187461 | JGI IMG/M metagenome (GOLD analysis project Ga0209536, IMG submission 187461) | Marine sediment microbial communities from White Oak River estuary, North Carolina - WOR-2-8_12 (SPAdes) (version 2) | ecosystem: Environmental > Aquatic > Marine > Intertidal zone >... | reverse complement strand
ACGATCCCCCCAGCGATCAAGGCGTAGGTCAGGAAGGCGGCGGGCAGGCTGAGGGTGGTGGAGAAGGCGGCGAGCTCCTTCTTGTAGAAATTCCTGGCCACGATCCCCAGCCAGACAAAGTCAATGCCCAGGAAAAGGATGAGGGTGATCATGAAGTTTTTTAGCATTACCATGAAGATCAAGCCCCCTTACGGGTCGAGTTCCGCAGCTATCTTATCCTTAATCCTATCGAGTTTCAAGGAGTTTTGCTATAATTTAGGGCACAATGGAAAAGCATCGATCTGATTTGCGAACGGGCAGGGTAGTTGCGCAATACCGCGGGAAATATCGTGTCAGAAGCGACCACAATGAATTTTGGGCTGAGATAACCGGTAAGATGATGTTCGCCGCTGGATCGCAAACTGATTATCCGGTTGTCGGAGATAAAGTGGAGATCGCTCAAATGGCGGACGACCAGGCCATTATTCATAAAATACTTCCTAGGAAAACCTTCTTGCAAAGAAAAGCTGCTGGCAAAGATGAGCCCCAGCCGATCGCGGCTAATATTGACGTGGCTTTTGTGGTCCAGGCGGTTGACCGGGACTTCAATTTGAACCGCTTTGAGCGCTATCTGACCATTATCAGCGCAGGGAAAATAAAACCTGTGATCATTTTAAATAAGATTGACCTGATCACAAAAGAAGCCTTGGCGGAAAAAGTTGGTCAGATCAGGGCTCGATTTCATGACGTGGCGATCGAAACGACCAGTACAGCTGATAATACTGGTATTGAAAAATTAGGTCAGATGATCAAGCGGGGCAAGACCTTTTGTTTTGTTGGCTCTTCGGGTGTTGGTAAATCATCGATCATCAATAAATTGTTGGGGCAGGAACTGCTCAAGACTAAAATGATCAGTACTTCAACGAAAAAAGGCAAGCATGTGACCACTCACCGTGAGCTCTTTGTGCTCAGTAATGGCGGCCTGGTCATAGATAATCCTGGGATCAGGGAGGTTGGCGTAGGGGATGTGGGGGAGGCGGTGGCCAATGTTTTTGGTGATATATCAGAATTAGCTAAGTGCTGTAAGTTTGTTGATTGTACTCATGATCATGAACCAGGTTGCGCTGTTCTAGCCGCGCTTAAAGCGGGCGATCTGAGTGAAGGCAAGTACTTTAACTATATTAAACTCAAAAAGGAATCTGATCATTATGCTATGTCGACACTAGAAAAACGCCGCAAAGATCGCAGCTTTGGCCGCATGGTCAAAAAGGTCATGAAACACAAGAAAAAGAACCGTCCAGGTTAACTGATAATACTCGGCTTAAAATTTTCATCTAGCCATAATGCAATTATTTTCTTTACTGGAAATCCCCATAAAGCAATTGCCTCTATGGCCTTGCGCAAGTGTTGCTTTTGTAGATCTTCATTCGCGGGATTGCCCGCGCAATCATGGTGTGCCGTAACAGCGATAATCTGCGACTTGTGTTTCTCCACGGAAATTTTTACCTTACTCTTTAAAAGCGCAATGATATTTATATCTTTTCCCTCTGCCAATATTTTATTGGGTCCCGGTTCTGTGATCATATCGACGTAATCTACGCCAAAACTCTTCTGCATATATTCTGCAACAGGTGTTTGAACGCGCCCATCCATACAATTGATAGCAGTGGCAAATTTTTTGGTCATATATTTTTCTGTTTCCCTTTGACTCGTCCGCCTTCGGCGGACCGGTCGGGGGAAGCGCAACTATCTTTTTCTTGTTCCGAGATGCTTTCGTCCTGCTATGAAGAAAAATACCAAGAGCGCAATAATGGCGATATAGGCAATTAGATTGCCAACGCGGCTATAAAGGGTGTTTGTCCTCTTAACCGGCATGCTAGCCAGCAGGATGTGGTCGTTATCCTCAGAAGCGGCCATGCTGGCGCGGATCCGGCCCTTGTTATCAAATCCCATGGAGGTCGCGCCATTGGCTGCCCGGAGAAAGGAAAAGCCTCCTTCAATAGCGTGGACGCGGCCCATCAGGGTATGCCGGATGAGTATGCCGGGCCAGTCAAGACCGCCATTTAAGACCAGGTCAGCTCCCAGCCTGGAGTATTTGAGCGACATTTCCGGAAAATCATCATCATAACAAATATCTCCAGCCATATTGCCGTATTTGGTTGGAATGACCTTTAATGGGCGAACCCCTGGCACACTGCCTTCGCCAGGCACCGGGTGGTGCTTAAGATACGTTTCAGCAATAGTGCCGTTGTTGCGTATCCAGGTGAATTTGTTGATCATTACCTCGCCTTTGACCTGTTGGTCTTTGGGCAGCGGTATAGCATAGGCAGCGATGATCGCAACGCGCTCGTTTTTGGCCACTCGGCTAAGAGCGCGCAAGAACTGTGCTTCGCCCTTTTCTGAGATAACAGTTGAGGCTTCGCCCCAGACAACTAGCTCAGCTCCCTGTCTGGCAGCTTTGCGAGTGCGTTCAATGAGCGTCTGGTTGAGACTAAGTACTTCAGGGTCATTAGTGTCAGGTGTGATCCCGGTGAACGGCACGCCGTTAACGATCGCGGCGGCCAGTACCTGCTTGCCTTGCGCTGCACTGCTAAGACGCAGATCACCCCAAACGTTCAAGCCAACGAAAACAATTAAAAAGAGAATGATGTGTATTTTATGCTTGGCCAGGTCGGGCTCAAGAATGATGGACGCTAGCAGAGCAGCTCCCCAGGCCATGAGCGCGGTGATGCCGAGAAATCCGAACAATGATGCTGATTGCAAAAGAGGGAGATTGGACACTTGAGTAAAGGCCAGCGAGCCCCAGGTCCCAAATGCCGTAAAAAATGCCTGGAGATATTCAAAAGTTACTACAACGACCGGAAAAGCGATCAGACTGATACGGCTATCAGTCCATTTGCGGATATAGGCCCAAACAAGAAACATAATAAAATATCTGAGGCCGATCACGGTCCCGGTCATTATAGAAAATCCCAGGGAAACCTCTACAGGGAGTGAGGTCGTTTTGGCCAGGACTAATATGGATCCGGCGATGAAGGTTAGCAGCAGCCAGAGACGGCTTTTTAGGCCATGGTAGAGTGTGACATAGAGTATGAAAGGTATGAACATGAACCAGGCGAACAGGTCAGCGCTGCCGCGCATGTCAGAGATAAGCAATAAGAAGAGACCTATCAGCAGCAAAGAGCTCCCGCGTAAAAGTTTATTCATTATTTTGACACCTCCAGGCGATTCCACATCCATATAGTTGCAGAAAGTGTAGGAACGAACATGTACCACGTCCCGAACATGCCAAGCAGTATTCCGGCAAAAGGCGCGGGCAAGAAGTTTCCAACGACCATTTCAAAAGTCAGCACACCTAAAGGCGACAGAAAGATGAACCAGCGGGGGAACAATGTTCGTCCGCTCAAGATCGCTACGCCATGCCAGATCGTGCCGCCAAAGAAAGCAATTAACGCTGTCAGGTCACCCCACAAAAAGTGTTCGACCAGTAAGCGCTGGGCCGTGGCATAAAATGCCGGATCAGTTGAGCCGACCAGGGCTTTTGCCTGCCCAAGCACGCTCAAGTAAGCAAAGCCTATGTGCTGGACCCCACCGATCATTAATAAGGCGTAGGCAAGCAAGGCGCAGGGTACTGTGCTAAGCCAAAAGCCGGCACGCCGCATACCAAACCACCAAATTAAAGCGGAAAGCGCGTAGATCGGATAGAGCCATCCGGGTGTTTGCGCCAGCATTACCAGCCAGTGAGGGTGACCGTTGGCAGTGCGAACTGCGTCCCAAAACATCATGGTGGAATATTGAGCGCCATTCAATTTAGGGGAGTAAGCGAAGATAAAGTCGCCGACACCGTTCCAGAGCATTAAAATCGCGACAGTGACGCCAAGTTTGCGAAGACGATCTTGCAACATATCTGCCTCCTTAATTGATATCCGCGCGCTTTAACAGAAAGATTGTGCTGGCAATTAAAGGGAACAGCATGTACCAGGTGCCAAAAGGTGTGATAACAATTCCAGCCAATGGCGCAGGTAAAAAGGAGCCGATAAAGAATGTGTAAAACAACACAGCCAGGGGTGAAAAGGCAATGAACCAGCGCGGAAATAATGTCTTGCCGCTTAATATCCCCACTGCGTGCAAGATCGATCCGCCGTACATGGCGATCAAGGCTGTCAGATCACCCATGACAAAGTGCTCAACAAGGAAGCGCTCAGCCGTGGCGTAAAATGTGGGATCCGTACTGCCGACCGCGGCCTTGGCCTGCGCCAGTACGGTCAAAAACGCCCAACCAGCATGCTGGATTCCACCGATCATGAACAGGGCATAGGCCAGCATAAGGCAGGGCAGGGTGCCCAGCCAGAATCCAGCCCGTTTCATGCCGACCCACCAGGGATAATATGACAAGGCGTAAAACGGGTAGAGCCAGCCAGCGGTTTGGGCCATCATTATCATCCAGTGAGGCCGGCCTCCGGCAGTCCGCATTACATCCCAGATCGCAAGAGAAGTATATTCATTGCCGTTCAATTGGGATGAGAAACCGTAGATCATGTCGCAGACGCCGTTCCAGATCAAGAGGATAGAAACAGAGATGCCAAGGGTGCGAAGATGATTTTTGAGCATATCGTCCTCCTTTTCACTCGCTCAGGGCAAGCGAGTTTTGCGACTATCTTATTATGAATTCTGGGAGGTTTCAAGCTTTATCTATTTTTACGCTTTGCCGCAGCTTTGAGCATCCCTTTATCGCCTTTTAAAAGTGCTATTTTCCTTGTTCTTGACCACCCTTTAATTTGTGCTTCGCGTTTGCAGGCTTTACTTCTGGTTTTGTGTTCTTCAAAATAACGAAATCGAAGGGGTGGGTTTGATGTGGTGTAATGTCCGCCTTTACCTCTTTTATGTTCTGCAAAACGGCGTTCAAGATCAGTGGTGATGCCGGTGTAGAGGGTTTTATTTACTGTTTCGAGGATGTAGACGTAGTAGGGCATTGGTTACTTTTTAAACCTCGACTCGTCGCTTCGCTCCTCGCTCGGTTTCTCTCTCCTCGCGAGGGTACTTGTCTCGAGCGAGCGAACGTAGTGAGCGAGTCGAGAGACTCCCCGAGCTGGACTCGAACCAGCAACACCCTGATTAACAGTCAGGTGCTCTACCATTGAGCTATCGGGGAATGCCTCGACTCGCTGCGCTCGCTCAGCATTTTAACAAACGAAAAAGCCGCCGTCAACCGACAGGGAAAATGTTGCCGCGGCCCAGGATGTAATTGGGGTCAAAGGCCTTTTTGACGCGGACCATCTCGTTTATGCCCTTTTGTCCGTACATTTCCCTGAGATAAGCGTGCTTTATCTTGCCCACGCCATGCTCTGCAGAGATCGTCCCGCCCAGGCTAACCGCCTTTTTAACGAATTTCATGATCAGTTCCTTGGCAACGGCCTTTTGCTCTTCGTTTTTGGGTAAGAGGTTGACATGCAGGTGGTTTTCGCCGATGTGGCCGAATTTTATATAAAAGAGGGACGTGGGACGGCGGTCGAGGGACGAATTGTAGAAATCGTACATTTCTTTGAACTTGTCGGTCGGGACGGCGATGTCGGTGGCCAGCTTGACCATTTTATGTTCTTTAAACAGTTCGTTGATATGTTCGGGAATGGCGTGGCGAAAGGCCGCCAGCTCCTCTTTTTGGGCGGGATCCATCCCCAGCCAGCAGTCATCCAGTGAGGCCTGGTGCTTTTCAAGGAGCGCGGCCCATTCTTCAAGATAGGTCTTTTCGTTCTCCGCCGTGACTTCCTGCTCAACATAGACCGCGGCTTTGGCGCCGGCCGGTATATGGGAATAGGTCTTCTTGAGCATCTGCAGTGTGTTCTCATCAAAATATTCGAAGAAATTGACGGTGGGGTCGTTCTTGTATTTAGCTCTCAGCACGAAATCCACCGCGAGCTCTTCTTTGGGGAAGAACGCCACCACGTCAAACGTTTCCCGAAGGGCAGGGATGAGCGAAAGCTCGATTTCGGAGACGATGCCCAAGGTGCCTTCTGAGCCGATGAACAGGTCGATCAGGTCCATGTCCGGTCGGGAATAATAGCCTGCCGCGTTCTTGACATTGGGCATTTTATATGTCGGGACGGGGTACGAGGTGCGAGGGACGTTCTCCTGGCCTCTTTTTATCTCAAGGGCTTCTCCTGATGGAAGGATGACCTTCAGGCGCCGGACCCAATCGCGCGTGGAGCCGAAGCGGTAGCCGCGGCCGCCGGCGGCGTTGGTGGCTACCGTGCCGCCGATGGTCGCGGTCTTTTCGGTGGGATCGGGAGGGTAGAGGAGGCCTTCTTTCTTGACCGCGGCCTCGATCTCTTCCAGGGTCACGCCGGGCTGGACCACCGCGAACCTTTGTTGCTTATCGACATCAATGATCTTCTTGAGCTCCCGGGTGGCCAGGACCCAGCCCCCGAACGGGATGCAGCCGCCGGTGGTGCCGGTCTCGCCGCCCGAGACGGTCAGGGGTGTTTTTCCGGGGTTGCATTCTTTGGCGGCTTCCGCGATCTCCTCCTCATTGGCGGGGATATATACGCCGTCTGCGTGGCCGCCGGAAAGGTTCGAGCTGTCTTCGAGGTGTCCTTTGATGATATCGGGGTCGGTCTTTTTTAGCATGATGGATTATAGAATGGAGCGGAGGGGAGTTGAACCCCTGACCTCTCCGCCTGAGGCGGACAAATCTGGCGTTCTCCTCCCGCCTCCCTTATTATTTGATTTAATGTGTTGCGGGATCCCGAGCACATTGGAAATGGAGCCGATCGGATTTGAACCGACGACCTCCTGAATGCAAATCAGGCGTTCTCCCAGCTGAACTACGGCCCCATCCTATTCTCTTTCCGATGTGCATCGGGACAACTGCACTACCGCCCCATTGCCCTTATTCTATCATCTTTCCGGAGAGGTTCAATTATTTTGTGAAGTCCCGGTATTCCTTTTCATGGGCAAGGGCGGCTTTCAGCCAGGCGATCAGGGTGGTCAATTTCCCGCGCAGGCCGTCCGAACAGAATAGCTTGATGCCGTTGACGAGGTCGCGGATGCTGGTCTCTGTCCAGGGGAACCAGGCGGGGTTCACCAGCGGCAGCCTGCCGGTGTAGACCGTGATCGATTTCTGCATAGTGAAGTCCCGCAGCCCCTCTTTGGCCAGTGTCCGGCCGAACCCGCTTTTCTTTACTCCGCCATACGGCGAGTAAAGCTCTATGAACGAGGTGTCGTTTATCCAGATCTGACCCGCTTCGAGGCGGCGTGCTACGTCTTTTGCCTTTCTGATGTCCCGGCTCCACACGGCCGCGGACAGGCCGTATTCAGGATAATTGGCCATGGCAATGGCTTCTTCTTCGGTCTCGAACTCAAAAATGCTCATGACAGGGCCAAAGACCTCCTCGCAGGCTAAGACCATCGACATCTTCGCGTTCGACAGGACTGTCGGTTCATAATAATATCCCTTTCTCTGGAGCCGCCGGCCGCCGCATTCGAGCTTTGCGCCCTTGGCGACCGCGTCCTGCACGAAGCGGTCCATGTTATCCAGTTCGTGCTTGAACATGAGCGGTCCGATGTCTGTATCAGCGTCAAAAGGGTCACCGACCTTAAGTTTTCTGGTCATCTTGACGACTTTCCGGACAAACTCCTCTTTGATCTCCCTGGCGACGAGCACGCGTTTTGTCGACATGCAGATCTGGCCGGAATTCCAGAACGCCCCGAAAACCGCCCCGCTGGCCGCGCGGTCCAGGTCGGCGTCCCTGAGCACGATCGAGGCGTTGTCCCCTCCAAGTTCAAGTGAAGCGGGGATGAGATTGCCGGCGCAGTTCTCCAGCACCTTTTTGCCGGCCAGAGAGCTGCCGGTAAAGGAGACCTTTCGTACTTTTGACCTTGTCAGATATGTGCCCGTTTCCGGCCCCGTGCCGGTCACCACGTTAAGGACGCCAGGGGGGAGCCCGGCTTCCTCGAACATTTCATAGGCCTTGAGCGACACAAAACTCGAGTAGGCCGAAGGCTTGAAGACCACCGTGTTACCGGCAATGAGGGCCGGGATGATGTGGGCCAGGGAAAGGAACAGGGGGACGTTCCAGGGGGAAATGACCGCGATCGCCCCCAAGGGAGAAAAGACCCGGTAGGTCTTCTTCAGCTGATGGATAAGATTGAAGGGAAAAGGGTGGGGGATCTCGCGCTCCCTGAGAAAGTCTTTGGCGAACATTTCATGGTACTTGGCATTCGCGACACAGCCGAAGGCGGCATCCCCTATGCCCATCAGGAGCGGCTTGCCGCTTTCATAGGCATTTATCCAGGCCAGTTCCTCGAGTTTCTTGAGCGCCTGTTCGCGGAACCTGCGTAAGTATGAGATGCGATGATCCAGGGAGACCGATCTCCAGGTCTTGAACGCTTCATCCGCGGCCTCTACCGCCAGCGCCACATCCTTCTCAGAGGCGATGCAGATCTCACCGATGGTTTCTTCAGTGGTCGGGCTGATGACGGGGACGGTCTTTTCGGTGCGGACCTTTTTGCCATTGATCCTGATCTCGCCGCTAGGTAATGCGAAGGTCATTTTAGACCTCCCGCTTGTACTTCTTGAACTTGTCGAAGTATTTGTCGTAGGCCGAGATCTTCAGGTCCTCTTTGGCGCTTTCGCCTTCAAAGGCCGCGTCCACCATTTCCAGCAGCTGCGCGGAATTGAAGGGCTTGGTGAGGTACCCCAGCACTTTGCCATGCAGGGCTTTCCCCCACTTCTCGTCGTCCTCGTAGGCGGAGACGATGATGACGCCGATCTCTTCCCGGTATTTTTGCCTGATCTCTTCCAGGAACTGCAGGCCGTCCATGCCGGGCATTTTAATGTCCAGCAGAATGCATTTGATGTGGTTGCCGCCCCTGCGGGTCTTGTGCTCTTCCAGGATGCGTAGGGCGTCCTGGGCTGAATTAGCGGTGAGGCCTTTGTACTTCGGGGAGCTTTCCAGGGTCCCTTTTATGCTTTCCGCCAGGTCTTTTTCATCATCAATGACCAGGACCGGTGATTTTGAGCTGAGCATTCTTTCTCCTCAAAATTGAGTGGTGGGCCCAGGTGGACTCGAACCACCCACCTCGCGCTTATCAGGCGCGCGCTCTAACCATCTGAGCTATGAGCCCATGCCAGCTTCGCTGGAAATCCGTAACCAAGGAGTTATTATTCTATCAAAAGCTTATCTTTCAAGCAAGCTCAAAAAATGCTTGACAAGGGGAGGGGGCTCATTTATAATATATCCCAGCAACTTGATGAGGAATAAGTTCATATAATCCAAGTCAGGATTGACATCAAGCGTTTCTGGAACGCACACTTGATGTGCGTTTTTGTTTTTTTCCGGCGCTTTGGGCTCCGGAGGACAGGCAAGACAAAGGACCTTGAAAACCGAATATAAGCAGGTTTAAATTCTCGTCCGAATAAGATCGGATCGAGATGATCAAGTTATTGCGGCATACAGAGGATACCTTGGTACTGCAAGTCGATGAAGGACGCGATTGGCTGCGATAAGCCCCGGGGAGCTGTCTAAATAGTTTTGATCCGGGGATCTCCGAATGGGGCAACCCATACCGGTTAATCCCGGTATACGCCGATAGAAATGTCGGGGGGACAACCCGCTGAACTGAAACATCTTAGTAAGTGGAGGAAGAGAAAGTAATAACGATTCCGGCAGTAGTGGCGAGCGAACCCGGAACAGCCCAAACCTTTAGCTTTGCTAGAGGGGTAGTGGGACCGCGACGTGGGACCTGAGAGCCTAGTGAAACCGGTCTGGAAAGTCCGGCCATAGAAGGTGAAAGCCCTGTACACGAAAGGCTCAATGGCCCTAGCGGCATCCCAAGTACAACGGGACACGAGAAATCCCGTTGGAATCAGGGAGGACCATCTCCTAAGGCTAAATACTCTGCAGTAACCGATAGTGAACTAGTACCGTGAGGGAAAGGTGAAAAGAACCCCGGAAGGGGAGTGAAATAGAACTTGAAACTGTATGCTTACAAGCAGTTGGAGTCCGCCTTCGGGCGGATGACAGCATGCCTATTGAAGAATGAGCCGGCGACTTATGGTTGCAAGCAAGCTTAGGGTGTTGAGCCCGAGGCGCAGCGAAAGCGAGTCTTAAACGGGCGATCAGTTTGCAGCTATAGACCCGAAACCGATAGCGATCTATCCATGGACAGGATGAACTCCGAGTAAAATCGGAGGGAGGTCCGAACCGGTTGAAGTTGAAAATTCTTCGGATGATCTGTGGATAGCAGTGAAAAGCTAAACGAGCTCGGAGATATCTGGTTCTCCTCGAAATGGTTTTAGGGCCAGCCTCAAGTTTATCCTTGTAGGGGTAGAGTACAGTTTGGACTAGGGTCCCGAGAGGGATTCCAACTCCTCGCTAACTCCGAATACTATAAGGTCAATGCTTGGGAGTGAGACTACGAGGGATAAGCCTCGTGGTCGAAAGGGAAACAGCCCAGACCGCCAGCTAAGGTTCCTAAATACAGGCTAAGTGGTAAAGGAAGTGAGATCACTTAAACAGCCAGGAGGTTGGCTTAGAAGCAGCCATCCTTTAAAGAGTGCGTAACAGCTCACTGGTCGAGTGTTCTTGCGCCTAAAATTCACGGAGCTCAAGCCTGTTACCGAAGCTGCGGGTTGTCTCTGACTTCGGTCAGGGATAGCGGTAGAGGAGCGTTCCATTCTAGGTTGAAGTCGGATCGCGAGGTCCGGTGGACGAAATGGAAGTGAGTATGTCGGCATAAGTAACGAAAAGGTAGGTGGAAATCCTACCCGCCGAAAGTCTAAGGTTTCCTGGGGAAGGCTCGTCCGCCCAGGGTTAGTCGATATCTAAGCTGAGGCCAGGTTAACTGGCGTAGGCGATGGCAAGACCGGTTAATATTCCGGCACCACCTGCAATGTTGACCAGAGGGACGCAGGAGGATAGCTCATAACACTTATTGGATTGTGGTTACCCGATTTATCGGGGTCGTGAGTGAGTCCACACTGACTAGAAAAGCTCTGGGTATTGCTGCGGGTGATCGTACTACAAACCGACACAGGTGGACAGGCTGAACAAGCCAAGGCGCGCGAGATAACTCTCTCTAAGGAACTCGGCAAAGTGGTCCCGTAACTTCGGGAGAAGGGACGCCCCGACTTAACGTCGGGGTCGCAGATACTAGGCTCCTGTGACTGTTTAACAAAAACACAGGTCTCTGCAAACCCGTAAGGGGAAGTATAGGGGCTGATGCCTGCCCAGTGCTGGAACGTTAAGGGGTGGCTTGAGATTATATCAAGGGCCTAACCGAAGCGCCAGTGAACGGCGGCCGTAACTATAACGGTCCTAAGGTAGCGAAATTCCTTGTCGGGTAAGTTCCGACCCGCACGAAAGGCATAACAACAGGAGCGCTGTCTCGGAGAGAGACTCGGTGAAATTGGGATGTCCGTGAAGACACGGATTACCTGCATCAGGACAGAAAGACCCCGTGGAGCTTTACTGTACCCTA
>Ga0209536_100014190_pt1 | contig 11457 bp, 8 predicted proteins | sample DeeMarSeWOR28_12_FD_187461 | JGI IMG/M metagenome (GOLD analysis project Ga0209536, IMG submission 187461) | Marine sediment microbial communities from White Oak River estuary, North Carolina - WOR-2-8_12 (SPAdes) (version 2) | ecosystem: Environmental > Aquatic > Marine > Intertidal zone >... | reverse complement strand
CTTTGAGCCCTTGATATAGATATTCCCAATTATGCCGGCGAGTAACTCTAAACCCTTCCAGGCGGTCAAGCTGGGCAACTCCAACAGCCGCCTGAAAATCGGACGCTTTGAGATTCCAGCCGATTTTTGTGTAGGTGTATTTGTGGTCATAATCTCCCCTTGTAGTGAGATTTTTTGCCTCGATTTTAGGTTACACTTCCCCCCTCGTTGTGTGACCATCAAAATAAACTTTTCACCCAAAAAAGAAAATCAATTACCCCTATGTACTCCAGAAATTTCCAGACAAGGGCAATTATTACCATCCAACCGAATAACGTCCAACAACTATCTCCACAACCCCGGACAGGTCCATTTCTCCTAACTCACCCCTGAATCCGATGTCCAGGTCGGGGACCTCCACACCTGCCTCGAGTTCGAGACTGGGCAGCGTCTCATCCCACTCACCGATCAGTTCGCCAGTCGGCTCGTAACTAGTCTCGTCCTCTGCTTCCTCCTCAACAGCTGCCCAAGGCCTCGCAGCCTCACGTCCAGACCCGTCGGCCACGTCGGCCAGACCGTCATCTTCGAGAGAGGTCAAAAGCGGCAAGTCTCCCCCTTCGGGGATTTCCTCTCCCGGCAGCACTTCGTCCAACACGGTCGGTTCGACGTCTAGCAGCTCCCCTGGGATTTCCTCACCCGCATCGAATGGCTCGCTTACATCAAGCCCTTCAAGTGGCGCAGCTTCAGTGGCTTCGGTTTCGTAACTGACTACTTCAGGGCTGCGTTCAACCGATAGACTCCCCTCATTCCCTGGATCGACGACCTCTTGAGCCTCACCGATGGTCGTGGGCGCGATTTCCAAGGCTTGCTCGACGTCCATGTGTTGTTCGACCGGTGGGTGGGTATTAACTGCTTCCTGTGGTTCTTGCTCTCCGAATTCGACCACAGGCTCCGCCGGCTTCCGGTCCTCGTCCAAATCGATGAACACAATGTCGGTAGTCTTCTGCGTTCTGGACGTCGCCTTTTGAGTGGGTATCGCCACTAGTTCGTAATCTGGATCGATCGCTTTCATGCGATCCATCGTGGCGCGAGCCCTTCTGGTGTCGCCCATCGCCTGCACTTCTTGGTACAGCTTGGCCAGCTGCTCACGGGCTTCGTCCGTGCGAGCTGCTTTCTGGAGCTGTTCTGCCAGTAGTAGCCGGATCTCCTCGTTATCAGGTGAGAGATCGGCGAATTCCCGCAGTGCGTGGAACGCATCTTCGAGCTTGCCGGCCTTCTGCATGCGGTCGGCATACTCCAACAGGTTCTGCTTGGCCTCTGCGACAAAACCGCGCTGCAGCATCAACTTGGCGAGTTTCAGGTAGATCGGAGTACGGCCAGGCGAGTTGCGAAGGACCTTGTTGCAGAGCGCTATGGCGTTGTTGGGGAAACCGTGCTCGGCATAGTGGCCAATCGCCTTCTCATACTGCTCCACGGCTGAGGTCACGTTGCCCAACTTCAGATAGAGGTCACCTATCTTGTTGTACAGCCCCAACTCGTCGGTCAGCTCCGGGCTGCCCTCAAGATCCTGCAGCACCTTGGAATACTGACCGATGGCCTTGTCGTATTGGCCCTTTAGCTCAAGGCTCCGGGCCTTTTCCTTCACCCTCTCGATATTCAGGGTCGACCTCGACCGGCTGATGGTGTCGTAAGTCCGCTAGCCCAAAAAATCTACGGGCCACATACGTGGGTGACAAGTTACTCCCTCAAGCCATACTTCGGTAACGAGGTTCACCCCGTACCAATATGGTAGTTCCCGCCAGTCGAATATGGCCGCCAGCACCAAATCGGCTCGGAATCCGGGAGCGATCTGGCCCCTGGTACCGGCCTGACCCACAGCTGCTGCTCCATTGACCGTAATTGCAGTTATCGTCTCAGCCGGGACCATGCCCAATTGAGACACGCCCAGCATCGCCATCAAAGGCAGACTCATACCAGGGGAACTCCCCGGATTGAAATCGGTCGCCAGCGCCACAGCAGCACCTCTGTCGATCAGCCGGCGGGCCGGCGCGCGACCGCTGCAACCCAAAAAGAGCATCGTACCCGGGAGCAGCACGGCGACGGTATCGGCGGCAGCGATGGCCTTGATTCCGTCTGGGGATATCGCTGCCAGGTGATCTGCACTGACTGCACCCAATTCTGCGGCCAGTTCCGCCCCCCCCGAACCGTCGATCTCGTCCGCATGCAGCTTCAATCCCAAGCCGCAGCTCCGGGCGGCTTCCAGCACCCGACGCGACTGTTCTACCGTGAACACCCCGGGTTCACAAAAGACGTCGCAGAATCGGGCCACTCCTTGAGCCTTCACCGCGGGCAACATTTCGTCGACCACGAGTGCCACGTAACGATCGGGATTATCGCGATACTCCGGTGGCACCTCATGAGCCCCGAGAAAAGTCGCCACAACCGAGGGCCCGCCGTCTGTAGACGCACGCTGGATGGCCTCCAACTGAGCCAATTCCGCAGTGACGTCCAAGCCGTAGCCCGACTTCACCTCAACCGTGGTGCTGCCGCAAGCCAGCAACTGAGATAGCCGGATCCTGGTCAAAACAGCCAGTTCGTCAGCGCTGCGGGCGCGGACATCGTTCACAGACGCAAGTATCCCTCCACCTGCCGCCGCGATCTCCTTGTAGCTGATGCCACGCGCTCTCCGTTCATGGTCGGCAAGGCGGGCAGCTCCGAATACGGCGTGTGTATGACAATCAACAAAACCCGGGAAGAGTACCCCCTCCACCTCGCTGACTTCAGCATCCGGATATTCGGCGCGCAGATCACGATAGTTCCCGACGGCCTGGATCAAGCCATCGGTAGATATGGCGACCGAGCCGGCAGGGACGACATCTAGCTCAGCCATCTCCCGACCGTGCCGAGCCCGAGCGGGGCCGCGACAGGTGACAACCTGGGATGCGCCGGTGACAAGTGTGCTCACTCGCTCACTTCCTGCATCGGGATCCTGAATCCATGTCTCTGTGCGGCGGCTACCGCCTCCGGATAGCCGGCGTCTGCATGGCGAATGATCCCGATCCCCGGGTCATTGGTGAGGACGCGCTGCAGGCGCACCTTGGCGGATTCGCTCCCATCGGCCACAATCACCTGCCCCGCGTGGAGACTGTTGCCAATTCCAACTCCTCCACCATGATGGAAGGACACCCAGGACGCCCCAGACGCCGTATTGAGCAGCGCATTGAGTATGGGCCAATCGGCAATCGCATCCGAACCGTCGCGCATCCCCTCCGTCTCCCGGAAGGGGGACGCAACCGAGCCGGTGTCCAAGTGATCCCGCCCTATCACTATCGGCGCACTGATCTCGCCCCTCGCGACGAGTTCGTTCAGTTGCAGCCCGAAACGAGCACGCTCTCCCTGACCCAGCCAGCAGATGCGAGCTGGGAGCCCTTGAAACGCCACCCGCTCACGCGCCTTCCCAATCCACCGCGTTAGGTGCACATCCTCAGGGAAGAGATCCAAGACCAGGTCATCGGTGCGGTAGAGATCGTCGGGGTCGCCAGACAAGGCTGCCCAGCGGAACGGACCCCGTCCCTCGCAAAAGAGCGGCCGAATGTACTCTGGCACGAAGCCCGGGATCTCAAAGGCGTCCGTAACACCTGAGTCAAGAGCTTCGGTGCGGATGTTGTTGCCGTAGTCGAACGTTACAGCGCCCTTGTGCTTGAGTTGCAGCATCGCTCTGACGTGGGTCGCGATTGACTCTCGTGCCCGCCGCACGTATTCGGCAGGATTGGTCTTGCGCAGGGCACTGGCTTCCTCAACACTGATTCCCCTGGGCACGTACCCGTTCAAGGTGTCGTGAGCCGAGGTCTGGTCCGTCAGCACGTCTGGCACCCATCCACGGCGCACCATCTCTGGGAGCACCTCCGCGCAGTTACCGACTAACCCCACAGATAACGCCTCACCTCTGGCGCGGGCACCGGTGACCAGGCTCCAGGCTTCGTCCAGTGAGTCCGCACTCACATCGAGGTACCGAGTCTCGAGGCGGCGTTCGATTCGAGCAGGATCAACTTCGATTGCCAGGATCGTCCCGTCGTTCATGGTAGCTGCCAGGGGCTGTGCCCCACCCATGCCGCCGAGGCCCCCGGTCACCACTATCTTCCCCTTGAGCGATCCGTCGAACCACCTCGTAGCAACGGCACCGAACGTCTCGTAGGTCCCCTGGAGAATCCCCTGCGTCCCGATGTAGATCCAGCTTCCCGCGGTCATCTGACCGAACATCGTCAGGCCCAACTGCTCGAGTTCTCTGAACTGCTCCCAGTTGGCCCAACGGCCCACCAAGTTGGCATTAGCAATCAATACCCGGGGGGCATTCTCGTGCGTGGTGAAGACGCCAACTGGCTTTCCGGACTGAACCAGCAAGGTCTCGTCGTTAGCCAGGGAACGCAGAGCCATACAGATGGCATCGAACGCCTCCCAACTGCGAGCGGCGCGCCCGGTGCCACCGTATATCACCAAGTCTCCCGGACGCTCTGCCACGTCTGGATCCAAGTTGTTCATGAGCATGCGGAGGGCAGCCTCTTGGATCCACCCTCGGCACGAGATCTCGGTACCGCGCGGAGCGCGTACGGTGCGACCCGTCATATCGGCGCCTCCTTTCTCACGAGTCGCTGTGGCGTCTCGATTCAGTCACTGTCGGTCGTATTGAGAGCAGGGATTGGTTCCTGCGCTCACCGCTGAACCTCTGTGACTCTGCCCCTCGACCGCACCGGCCTGGCAGACTTCAGCCCCGTGCAGCGACAGGCCGTCCGGCAGCAACCAGTCACCGCCGGTGGGCCAGCACCCGCTGGCATCATTCATTAGGCCACTGCCACAGGTGCTGACCGGCAGATCGCCACACGGTTTCGCAGCTCCTCTCGAGTCGCACTCTGACTCAGTCGATCCGGTCCATCGCTGCCTGCGAGATCACTGCAGGGCCTTCTGGCGAACCACACCTGTCCACCATTGGCAGTGACTCGCCATCGAACACGACGGCTCGTGACACGGTAGGGAATATAAGGTGGCAGTGAGACCGGGTAACAGGCAGTGAAACCGGGTGCGCGTGGGCGGCAAAATAAGAAGGCGGTAGGGACGGTCACCGCCGTCCCAACCGCCTCTGTCATTCCCTCGGCTGCCTTACTGCCGCTTGATAGTAATCCCACTGTCTTCCGCCACCGCGAGGCCCCCGTGAATCGCAAGCTCAGGATTGCCCGGGTCGGTCTGATAGGCCCAGTCAAAGATCATGAACTCAGTACCCACGTGAGTGACTCGGACGGCACCGTAGCGAGCGTAACCATCCCCGCCATCCATCTCGAACACATAGCCGTACATGGGGACGGCCTGATATGCGTCTCTAGTGAACCCGCCCAAAGGAGCCACGTCGATCGACGTCAGATCTTCGACCGGATCGAGATCGTAGAAAGTGATTCGGGTCCCGGACCGCTCAGGAACCATGAAGAAGTCTCCGTTGACATCCCGATCCAACCAGAAGTCGATGTCAGTACGATTCCCGTCGCCAACTGCTCCCAGTTCAAGAGGATCGACCAGGCCGTTGCCGTTCACGTCATCGAAGAACCGGAAACCGCTCACCAGCGGAGCTACCTGATAGACCCAAATGAGCACGTTACGTGCGTCAGGGCGCGGTGTGTCGGCCCGCGGTAAACTGGCAGGGCTTTCCACCAAATCGGTACTTACCGAAGCCACTGCAAAGCACTTGGGAATCCCGTTTTCCAAGGCGCCTACCAAGAACTCAGGCGCAAGAGTACTCCCCTCTAGAAACCAATCCCCGTCGCACAGCTCGTCATCGATCGAGTATCCGGTACCGTAGATGCGATACTCCAGAAACGCATCGGCGGGCGCGCTCGTGAACGCGTTGTCATTCCAGACCAGGTAGATCGCACCGTTCAGACTGGTGCTCGTGAGGCCGGTGGGCGTTTCTAAGAGAACCCCGTTTGGCCCGACAGTGTCATCGCCGCAGGCCACCGCGGTCAATACAAGGCCAGCAACTACTATTAAGCGCTTCATGTAAGTCCCCCAGTGACTAAGGAGCCGCCCTTCCAGGTCGGCAGAAGGCGTGCCACCGCGATCAAGTTACTAACACATTGTAAAACAAGCACTTACGACACAGCATCTGATCCAGGATGTCCTACCTGGAGGACATGCCCAGGCACAGCTAGCGATTCACCGTCCGCTGATCGTACTGGAACTTCAGATCCGGTTGATCTCTGAGACTGATGTAGAAATTGAAAGCGAAGTTTCCGTTAGGAGCCTTGATGAAGGAGAAAGTGGCACGCCAGCGGTGCAGTTGTCGATCCAGCCGGAGTACGTGCTGTCCGAACTCACCGGTCGTGATGTTGTATTGAGTGTTCCAGGAGAGGGACCAGTTCTCGGTTGGCGAGAAACCCACCTGAAAGCCCAGATTTCGTTGAGTCTCCGATTGTGCGAGTGAGTCCCCAACGAGCCTGGGCCGAGAGTGTTTCTCGTCATAGGTAATCGAGGACCGCAAGCCGCCACCCGACAGCGGCCGCGAGCCCATCCGATCAACGGCTCGATCGAGTCCCAGTGGGGCCGCGGTGGCCGTTCCGGTCGGCTGCAGCATGTCCTCCCCACCCAATTCCTGCCCTACTTCCGGTTCCGCGACCGCCTCTTTCCCTGTGAACAAAGCGAAGACATTGGCAAATGTGGCACTGGTGAGACTGAACCGGGCAGATACGGATGTCAGAACCGGATCGAACTTCGTCGTGTCATCGCCCACGGGCCCATCCCATAGATCGTGGGCGATAGACAGGGTAAAACCTCGCAGGAGGTCGCTGGTGAAGGAATTCTGCAGTGTCTTGGTGACCCACCCGTTCTTTCCATCCTCTTTCGCCTGCTCGAAATCGTATTCGATCGCAGACGTCTGGATGCTCAGCAGCTTCGTCTTGGGCGCCGAGCGTGGATCGGAGGTCGTATCTCCGGGAGGAGGCCGCAGTTTTCCCTCGAAGACTTGCGAGAGCGAGAGCGAAACTCTGTGTACGGGTCTGCTGCGCAATTGTGGTGTTGCGCCTGCCGGAGCAAGGGCGCGAGCATACACCTCAGGCACATCCGCCGCCGGCTGGAAATTCCAGCTCATCCGAGGGGATATCGAGTGCCTTATGCGGGATATCGGTCCCACTCCGGGAAAGAAGCCGAACAGAGACGGAGAAGCACTGGCCCCGAAAGACAAGCGCTTCCCCTGCCGCACGAATGCTCCGCCAGTCCTGCGGTTGCGGACCATGAACGCCCCACTGGTCGTGTTCTGGATTCCCAGCGAAGGCTGGATCTTCCACGACGACGCAAACAGCGTCGGCAGGTTGATTCCTGTGTTCCAGTCAACACTGGTAGAAAAGTCCTCTCCGACGAACAGGGTCGTGGAGTCGTTCGGATTGTCCGGATCCGCAATCGTCTCGACACCCGGAGGGTCTGTGCTCCGGAAGTCTGACACACTGAAATCGTTGCGCCAGTTCCAGGACCCAATGCGTATGGGCGTGGCAAACCGGAATGAGGTCGTGAGCCTGTCAGAGAAGAAGGTCGAGTCTGCCACCGGTGCGCCGTTTTGGGGCGGCAGTGGAATCGTGACACCCGGCTGTTGGTGGAGGGTCTGATTGCGGCTGAGTGAGAACGAAGGGGACCACGTTATCGACTGGCCGAAGTTTACGGGCGCTGGGGACAGGCTCACATTCGGCAGAGTCTGTGTGACTGTTCCGTTGCTGAGGTCCTCCGAACGACTAGCTCCCAACGTGAAGGTCCCCCAATCGAACTGTTTGGAGAAATTGATGCGGCTACCCAGTGTGGCCGTCTGCACCAGAGGATCTACCGAGTTCCGTTCGACGACGCTCGAACTGGTCGCGTAGTCCACGCTGGCCGTTAGACGAGTTCGTTGGTTGAAGCTCTGATTGTGTGTCCACTGCAGGCGGAGCGATCGATCTCCCCTTGTGCTGTCAGTTCCTTCTTCAAAAATCCTGGACAGTGCAAGATCACCCGACATGAACTGCGACAGCCAGCTGTACTTGAGCTGACCGTTCACGGCGGTGTAGTTGCCAGCGAACCAATCCAGCGACAGGCGCAGGTCCGCGTAGTCGCTGATCGCGAAGTAGTATCCGACATTGGTCAAATGACGCCTGTAGCCCGTGTTAGGACGGACCAGATCATTGACTCCGAAGCGCGGAACCAGTATGCCACTGCGCCGACCTTCTCTCATGTCCTGCCAGATGAACGGAAGCCACATCACGGGGACATCTCGAACGTAGAGCACGGCAGGACGGGCTACCATCAAGTTGTCAGACACCCACTTGACGTTGTGTGCGGCAAAATGGTAATGCGGATTCGGATGATCGCAGGTTGTCACGTCGTTCCGCGCACCGTACATCCGGGTTGCGGCGGAGTCGACGGCCAGATCGCCTCGGAGGTACCAGTCCACCCCCATCTGCTTGAACTTGGTGAGGGCCTCAGCCACTATTCCCTGCCGCTCACAGGTGTCGTACCGCATTCCACCACCCACCAACACCGTTTCTCTATCGAAGAGGGCTGGCGTTCCCTCGGCCACCAGAAGACAGTCACTCTGCTGGAAAGTCACTGAATCGGCTTCCAGGATACTGTTTTCCCGTTCGATCAATGCACTTCCCTTGAGACGAATCAGGTCCGTTTTGGCAAACAGCGTCAGACTGTCGGCAGCGTATCGTGTGGCACCGTAGCCCTCTCGCCGGAGCAGGGCTTCGATCATGGAATCAGCAGCCGGGAACTGGCGGGATGGTTGCGTCGGCAGCCCTAGCCCCAACGCGACCGCCGTGTCGATTGGCTGTGGGACTGAATCTGGGCGCTGCCCGGGTTGTCCGACTGCGCGTGTTGGGGGCGGCCGTTGTTGCGCCGTCACAGGACTCGCGAGTGCCTCTGCAGCTGCCGCTGCGGCCAGGATACAGCCGAGCAGGCGCCCGCGACAACGGGACACTACTCGCTCCTCCTCTCCCGGCCCTGTTTCCATACGATCCGTGACACTAGGATTCCCACTTCGTACAACAGCACTACCGGCAACATCAACATCAGCATGGATGCCACATCAGGCGGGGTCAGCATTGCTGAAAGGATGGAAGCGATCACGAGAGCAAGCGGCCGCTGCTTGGCAAAGCTGTCCGGTCCTATCAGCCCAAGACTCGAGAGCAGCACCATGAACAACGGCACCTCAAACATCAGACCGAACGCGAGGATTAGCTGGATCGCGAAGCCAAAGTAATCTGTCGCGGTAATCAGGAACTCCAACTCTTCCGCCTGGAAGTTGGTCAGCAGGAACCGCAGAGCCACCGGCAACACCCAGAGATAGGCCATCACGGCGCCGACCAAGAAGAGACCCAGGCCCGCAATCAATGCTGGTGTTATGTAGCGTTTCTCGTGCTCGTACAGGGCGGGGGATAGAAACGACCATACCTGGCTCAGGACGATTGGCGCCGCCAGTATGAACCCGATAAGGAATGCCAGCTTCAGCGTTACGAAGAATGCATCGGTAGGACGGGTGACGACGAGCCTTCCCTCGGGAAGGTACGGTGCGATCGGCTGTTTCAGTAGCTCGAGGATATCGAAGTTCTGGACAACCACGAAACCGATCACCGTCGCCACAAACAGGGCAGCGAGGCTACGGAGAATGCGCCACCTCAGTTCTTCGAGGTGGTCGAGGAAGGGCATTTCGCCCTTGGGGTCTCTCTTCGCCATTGCGGGATGCGCCGGGCGCGCCTGCTACTTAGCTACCCGGATTGAGCTTTTCTCTGGCTAGCTCTGCCTCATCCGACCTAGGGTAACCATTGATAACTCGCTGGTAATACACCCTGGCTGAGTCCATGTCCCCCTTTTGCTCGGCAATCGTACCCAGCCGATAGAGCGCAGTCGGTGCCCGGCGGGAGTTGGGGTATTTCTGTACAACGAGTTCGTATGCCGCAGCCGCGGAGTCCGGCTCGGTATTCTGCCAGGACTCACCAATGTTGAACTGCGCGTCGCCCGCCAGCACGTGATCGGGGTACTGGCTTACCAGTAGCTGAAAGGCCGTTCGGGCAGTCTGTGGGCTGCCGCGTCGCAACTGTTGGATGCCGACATCGTACATTTCTTGCGGTCGGGGTGCTCCCGCCGGAGCCCCCGCAGTGCTGTCCCCAGCCGGTGTTGTTGCAGCCGGTGTCAACTCACGCTCCTCGAGCCTGCGCTGCATCTCGCTGAGCCGCGCCTGGCTTTGCCCGCTCAGCTCCTGTATCTGCATCAGCTGACGTTGTACCTCGGTCATATCGCTCCTGACCGTGCCCCGAAACAAAGCCAGCCGTCGGTCCTGGGCATCGAGCGAATCGAGAATCTGTCGCTGCAGAGCGAGCATCTGCTGAAACGCAAGATCCAGGAAATCGGCCCGCGCCGAATCGGTGCGGGCCATCTCAGCACGAAGCTCTTGAACTTCCCGTTCGACACGACGAACGTCGCCCTTGAGCGCGCACGCACTCAGGGCGACGGTCGCCAGCGCTAGTGCACCAAGCTGCCTCACATCCCAGGACGCTTGAGGACGTCTCCGCCCGCCGTCACCCGGAATTCAGAGCGACGGTTCTGAGCCCAGGCGTCTTCATCGTGGCCTGAAGCGAGCGGCACCTCTTCACCTCTGGACCGTACAGTGATCCGTGACTCGGCAATGCCGCGGTCGACCAAGAACTGTTTCGACGCATTCGCACGGCGCATCCCCAGAGCCATGTTGTACTCATCCGTGCCACGCTCGTCACAGTGTCCCGTGATCTCTAGGCTCAGGTTCGCATTGGTTTGGAGAACCGCCAGTTTCTGCTCCAGCACCTGCGTGTCCTCGCCCGGACGAATGGCGTACCTGTCGAAGTCGAAATGGACCATCCGAGCGATCATCTGACGTACTTCTTCAGTCTCTCGCCGGAGTGCGGCGATCGAGTCAGCCGTGCGCTGGCGCCGGATGCGTTCTGCCTCTTCTTGAGCGCGTCTGATGCTGTCGGCACGTGCCTGGGCGGCCGCGATTGAATCCCTGCGGGCCTGCTCTCGAGCGATCGAGTCCGGGTCGGGGCCCGGGGCAATTTCGGGCTGACCACCGCCACACGCTGCTGCGATCAGAATGGCGGCAACTCCAACCGTGATGGGTAGGGTTAGGCGCATCGTTGCTCCTGTTTTCAGGGTTGGTTAGGCTCTACGATCAGGGCGGACCAGTTCGGCATTCGCGCTCCTCCAAGCCTCGTCAGCTGGCGTACCCGTCCCGTCTCAATATCTATCACCCACACCTGCTCAGCACCGGTTCGGTTCGACTTGAACGCGATGTGCCGGCCATCGGGTGCCCAGGTTGGGTCCTCGTTGCGCCCCGCGCTCGTAAGCTGCCGCACCGTCCGGTTCCGCACATCCATAACGAAAACCTGCGGACTCGCCGCAACCGTTCGGTGAAACGCGAGGTTCAACCCGTCGGGTGACCAC